>Ga0102938_10004388_pt1 | contig 10393 bp, 8 predicted proteins | sample SalPonR2_B_D2_MG_FD_84516 | JGI IMG/M metagenome (GOLD analysis project Ga0102938, IMG submission 84516) | Salt pond soil microbial communities from South San Francisco under conditions of wetland restoration - Salt Pond MetaG R2_B_D2_MG | ecosystem: Environmental > Aquatic > Marine > Intertidal...
AAATTTCGGTCTCGCTGTTGGCCGTCTGGCGTTTGTCCCCCCGGAACAGGCCATATTCGTTCATTTTCAAGCCTTTGCCATTGGCCCTGCGCCGACAGGCGATGCTGTGGGCCTTGGACCCGGTGAAATAATGCAAGGCCGCCCCGAAACTCTCAGGTGCGACGATCCTCAGATCGACCTGCAAACCAGACCGCAGAATGACCGTGCTGCGCGTCTCACCCCGGGACACGACGCGCGCCACCTCATCATACGCGATGAACCCCTCGATGCCCTTGGCCCCATCGGATCCTGCCGCGACGATATCCAGATCGCCCACCGTGTCCTTGCGCCGCCGGTAACTGCCTGCGATCTCGGCCTTTTCCACGCCCTCCAGATCGCGGATATACTCCAGCAACGGCGCGGCATAGTCTTCGGCCACATCCAGCCGGAACCGGCGTTCACGCGTCTTTCCGCGCGTCACTGCATCCAGAATGCGCCTTTGCGTCTTGGCCCCGAACCCCTTGACCTGCGCAATCCGGCCATCCTCGGCCGCCCGCTGCAGATCGTCCAGCGACGTGATGCCAAGTGCCTCATGCAGAGATCGCGCGCGCTTGGGGCCGATGCCGGGCAGGGCGACCACATCCGCCAATCCGCGCGGCACGTCCTGTGCAACCTCCTCCAACAGCGTCAGGTGTCCGGTTTCGACGATTTCCTTGATCTTGGCCGCCAGATCCTCACCGATATCGGGCAACTCCGACAGATCGCAGCCCTCGGCCAGCATGTCGGCCACATTGCGCCCCGACGCCCGCAGCGACCTTGCCGCATTGCGATACGCCCGCACCCGAAACGGATTTGCATCGGCGATCTCCAGCAGGTCTGCCAACTGGTCGAAGGTCTGGGCGATATCTCGATTGTGAACCGGCATCCTTGCCATCCTCGCAACAGGGGGCATTCCCGGCAAGCAGACCGCGAAACCGGGGTCTGCGCATTAACATGTGTCAACCGGCCCCCATCCATTCTTAAGGCGCATAATCAGTATTATGTAAATAAATAGCCTGTGGTCGAAACGTCCAATTAGGTAACTATAGATAGAGAAAACAACACACTGACAGGCATACTTCATTTGAAAACACCACTATACTTGATCATACACCCCCTCACCAGATCGCGGCAACGATGACGCAGGCACGATGCGAAACGCACCGCCTCGATCAACTCTCGCTCGACACGGCGCAGCACCCCGCGCTAAAATTGACAGCAACAAAGGAAAGCTCTCATGACGTCGATCCTGATCCTCAACGGGCCAAATCTGAATTTGCTCGGCACGCGCCAACCGCAGGTCTACGGCACCACCACTCTGGCCGACATTGAAACGATGTGCCGTGTCCGCGCCAAGGCTCTGTCGGTCGATCTGGCGTTTGACCAGACCAATTCCGAAGGCGCTCTGATCGACACGATCCATGCCGCGCGCGGCGCGCATGACGGCATCATCCTGAACGCCGGTGCCTACACCCACACATCCATCGCGCTGATGGATGCGATCACCTCGGTCGAGCTTCCGGTGATCGAACTGCACCTCTCCAACATTCACGCCCGTGAGACATTTCGTCATCAGTCCTACATTTCAAAAGTTGCGGTCGGCGTGATCTGCGGCTTTGGCGCCCAGGGGTACGAACTGGCGCTTGACGCCATGGTCGGACACCTGGAGCGCGCTGCATGACAATCAGCACCGCGATCATCAACGAAATCATCAACGTCTCAAGTGTCGAAGAAGTCTGGACCATACACACCCGCCGGATGGCCGATTATGGCTTTGACCGGATCATGTATGGCTACACCCGCTACCGCACCGAAACGTCTCTGGGTGATCCTGACGACTTCGTTCTGCTGACCAATCATAACCGCGATTATTCGGACGTTTTCATTGGCGAAGGCCTGTATTTCCATGCGCCGATGGTCAAATGGGCGCTGGACAACGAAGGCGCGTGTTCATGGTCCGTGATGGCCGCCAAGATGATGTCCGGCGGGATCAGCGATCAGGAACGCAAGGTGATCGAATTCAACCGCCGCCATGGCGTCACGGCAGGCTATTCGATCAGCTTCAAATCCGTTACCCCCCGCAGCAAGGGCGCCATCGCCCTGACCGGCCGTCGCGGTCTGGATCAGGCGGCGGTCGATGATATCTGGGACACATACGGGCACGAGATCCTTGTGCTCAACAATGTGGTTCACCTGCGCATCCTCACCCTGCCCTACAGCACCAAGGGCCGCGCGTTGACGCGCCGACAACGCGAGGTGCTGGCCTGGGTCGGTGATGGCAAGACCATTCAGGACATCGCACTTTTGATGGGTCTGACGCCCGCGACGGTGGAAAAACACCTGCGGCTTGCCCGCGATGCACTGAGCGTTGAAACCACCGCGCAGGCCGTGCTGAAGGCGGCGTTTCAAAACCAGATGTTCGTTCTGGATCCGTGATACCTCGGCAAAAGATCAGAAGTATGATCAAAAGGTAAGGAATTCACTACTTTTGTATAGGCTCTTCGGGGTGCAGACTGCGCAAGTTCCGTGAGTGGTGGCATTGTGCCTGGGAACAAAGGGTCGGGACACTCCGCGTATTTCGGGGCTCTCCGATCCTCCAGTCTTACTGGACCCCGGCTGGCGGGTCTATTGTTCGGGTCGTCAGCCGGCCAAGTTTTCCGGCGTAACCGGAAGCGTCGTTAATAGGTTTGTTAGTGCCGTCCGTCTTCACTCCCCAAGTGAACGACGCCGGAAAATTAAGATGCCGCCCCGTGTTCTGGGGCGGCATCGCTTTTTCTCAAGGGTCGTGGGGCAATCAGCCCTGGGCGACCTTGGCCACCTCGGCGGCGAAATCTTCTTCCTTCTTCTCGATGCCTTCACCGACTTCAAGGCGCACATAGCCCAGAACCTCGGCGCCCGCGTCCTTTGCGGCGGCCTCGACCGTCAGGTCGGGATTGATCACGAAGGGCTGACCCAACAGCGTGACTTCGGACATGAATTTCTTCATGCGGCCAACGATCATCTTCTCGATCACTTCTTCCGGCTTGCCGGATTCGCGGGCGATGTCGATCTGAACCTGACGCTCCTTCTCGACGATCGTGGGGTCAAGCTCGGCCTCGTTCAGCGCGGCGGGATTGGTCGCGGCGATATGCATGGCCACCTGACGGCCAAACGCCTCGTCGCCACCCTTCAACGCCACCAGAACGCCGATCTTGCCCATGCCGTCGGCCATCGCGTTATGCACATAAGACACAACGGTTTCGCCTTCGACAGTCGCCATGCGGCGCAGCGACATGTTCTCGCCGATGGTGGCGATCTTGGCGGTGATGACCTCTTCGACGGTCTTGCCGTCCAGCGCGGCGGCCTTCAGCGCGTCGATATCGGCAGTCCCCAGGGCGACGCCGGCGATCTTGCCGACCATCTCCTGAAAATCGCTGTTCTTCGCGACAAAGTCGGTTTCGGCGTTCACTTCAACCGCAACACCCTTGCCACCCTCGACGCTGACGGCCACCAGGCCCTCGGCGGCGGTGCGGCCCGATTTCTTGGCGGCCTTGGCCAGACCCTTGGTGCGCAGCCAGTCAACGGCGGCGTCCATGTCGCCATCGGTTTCGGTCAGCGCTTTCTTGGCGTCCATCATGCCTGCGCCGGTCGTGTCGCGCAGCTCTTTCACCTGTGCAGCAGTGATAGCCATCTGGGCTCTCTCCTTGGAATCGTCTGAATATGCAGGGGGCGGGATACCCCGGCCCCCATGTCGTTTTGATGAAAGCGGCTTAGCTTTCGGCCGCCTGCTCGGTCTTTGCTTCGTCCGCCGCGGGGGCGTCCTCGGCAACAACCTCTTCGGCGGGGGCTTCGACCATTGCGCCCAGATCGACGCCGGCTGCGCCAAGCTGCACCGCGGTGCCATCCAGAGCGGTGCGGCTCACCAGATCGCAATACAGCGAAATCGCGCGCGCCGCGTCGTCATTGCCGGGGATGATGTAATCCACGCCATCGGGCGAGCAGTTGGTGTCGACGATCGCCACAACCGGGATGCCCAGCTTGTTGGCTTCCGCGACGGCCAGCGCCTCTTTCTTGACGTCGATCACGAACAGCATGTCCGGCAGACCGCCCATTTCACGAATGCCGCCAAGGCTTGCCTGAAGCTTCTGCTGATCGCGCTCGATGCCAAGACGCTCTTTCTTGGTCAGACCACCGGCGCCCGTGCCCAGGATTTCGTCGATTTCGTTCAGACGCTTGATCGACTGCGACACGGTCTGCCAGTTGGTCAGCGTGCCACCCAGCCAACGGTGGTTCATGTAATACTGTGCGCAGCGGTCGGCGGCATCGGCCACGGGCTGTGCGGCCTGACGCTTGGTGCCGACGAACAGGATGCGCCCGCCCTTCGAGACGACGTCGCGGATCGCGTTCAGTGCCGCGTCCAGCATCGGAACCGTCTGTGTCAGGTCGATGATGTGGATGCCGTTGCGCGCGCCATAGATGAACTCGCCCATACGGGGGTTCCAACGCTGCGTCTGGTGACCAAAGTGAACGCCGGCTTCAAGCAGCTGACGCATGGAGAACTCGGGAAGAGCCATGTCCGTTTCCTTTCCGGTTTTAGCCTCGGCACGGGATGAGAAGCGTGTGCTTCAACCGGTGGACCGACAGGGATGTCTCCCCTGGCAGCCCGCCCATGCCTGCGGGTTGAGTGCCGCGCGTATAGACCAGCCCTCTGCCCGGCGCAACCCCCCTGCCCGCCAACGGCCTTGAAAACAGCGCTGTCCGCGCCCAAGCGCGCACCAATGCGATACCGACGTGATACCGATGTGATACCGATCGGGTAATCTCGACCTGTCCTCAGGGGCTTGTCCCCGATTCGATCATCCCCCGCCGGAGGCCCGCCATGTCCCTTCTCACCCCCAGCCCAGAGGTCGGCAAGGCGCTGCGATCCGGTCAGCCTGTGGTGGCGTTGGAGTCCACGATCATCACGCATGGCCTGCCCTGGCCGCGCAATGTCCAAACCGCGCTGTCTGTCGAACAGGCGGTGCGCGATGCCGGGGCGATCCCGGCCACCATCGCCGTGCTGGGGGGACAGATCAGGATCGGCCTCACCCCGCAAGAGATTGAAAACCTTTCACAAAATCCTGACGTGGCCAAGCTTAGCCGCGCCGATCTGGCCGCCTGCGTGGCGATGGGCGGCACCGGCTCCACCACGGTTGCCGCGACGATGATCTGTGCCGCGCGCGCCGGGATCACCGTCTTTGCCACGGGCGGGATCGGCGGCGTGCATCGCGGCGCCTCCGAGACCTTTGACATCTCGGCCGACCTGACCGAATTGTCGCAAACCCCCGTCACCGTGGTCTGTGCCGGGGCCAAGGCCATTCTGGACCTTCCCAAGACATTGGAAACATTGGAAACTCTGGGGGTTCCGGTGATCGCCTTCGGTCAGGATGCCTTTCCGGCGTTCTGGTCCTCCGATGCGGGTCTCCCCGCGCCCTTGCGCATGGATTGCCCCGCCCAGATCGCCCGCGCCCACCAGATGCGTGTGGCCCTTCGCCTGCCCGGCGGTCAACTCGTGGGAAACCCCATCCCGCAAGACGCTGAAATTCCACGCGAAACGCTGGAACCACTGATCGCCGCCGCCCAATCCGAGGCCGACACCCAAGGCATCACCGGCAAGGCCGTGACACCGTTCCTTCTGCGCCGCATCTCCGAGATGACGGGCGGGGCGTCCCTCACCGCCAATGTGGCGCTGATCCATGCGAACGCCCGTTTGGCCGCCCGGATCGCAATCGCTGCCGCCGCGAACACTGAACTGCCTGAATTATAAGCATTTAACCCGGACAAGCCGCGCTCATCGACCAAGCCCATTGTAGCAGGGCCTGAAACAGCCTAGATAGCCGGTGGTATTCAACAGACCAGACGTGTTTCATGACAACGCCGTTCGACGAAATTCCGCAGCCGACCCGCAAACCGGGCATGTTTGCAGGCCTCCGGGCCAGTTTTCTGACCGGCGTCGTGGTGATCGCGCCGGTGGCCCTGACCATATGGCTGATCTGGACGCTGATGGGCTGGGTCGACAGCTTCGTGCTGCCGCTGATCCCCGCCAACCTGCGCCCCGAGCATTACATCGGCATCAACCTGCGCGGCGTGGGCGTGATCATCTTCCTTGTGTTCACCATCATCGTCGGGTGGGTCGCCAAGGGGCTGATCGGCAAGTCCTTGATCCGCTTTGCAGAATCCCTTGTGAGCCGGATGCCGGTGATCCGCTCGATCTATTCCGGGGTCAAGCAGATCGCCGAAACGGTCTTCGCGCAGTCCGAACGCAGCTTTGAAAAGGCGTGCCTCGTGCAGTATCCCCGCAAGGGCATCTGGGCGATCGGTTTCATCTCGACAACCGCCAAGGGGGAAGTCGCCGGCAAGGTGGACACCGTGTCGGAACTGCTCAGTGTGTTCGTGCCCACAACGCCCAACCCCACCAGCGGCTTCCTGTTGTATTTCCCGCGTGAAGACGTGGTCGAACTGGACATGAGCGTGGAAGATGCCGCCAAGCTGGTGATCTCGGCGGGCCTTGTCTATCCCGGCGAAGGTCAGCCGGACGCGCCGCGTAAATCTTTGAAATCATGACATGAACGGCGCAGAACGCTAATTGTACATCGCTGCCATGTCGACGCTGCTGCGGGCGTTCAGATCGTCGCGGTGGGTCTGCAGAAACGTCTCCGCCGCCTGATGGCCCGCATCCCTCAGCTTGTGCAGAAGATAGGGCGTGGGCATCAGCTTGCTGGCCACCGACAGATCACGCATGAGCACATCATCGGCGATCATGTGAACATGCACCCGCTTCATCGTGCCGGGCGTCAGGCTGCCATCCTCCAGCAATCGCTGCACAAACCCGATCGCGCGCAATTCGCGCAGCAGCGATGAGTTGAAACTGATCTCGTTGATCCGGTTCTGGATCTCCTGCGGACTTTTCGGGACATCCTCGCGCACCAGCGGGTTGATATGCACGATCAGGATATCCTCGGGCAGGTCCGGCGCGAACAGCGGAAACAGCGCCGGGTTGCCGGTATATCCGCCGTCCCAGTAATGCGCCCCGTCGATCTCGACCGCCTTGAACAGCGTCGGCAGGCACGCCGAGGCAAGCAGGCTGTCGGTCGTGATGTCATCGCCTGTAAACACCCGGATCTTGCCGTTATGCACGTTCGTCGCGCCGACGAAAAATTGCGGCCCGGCTTGGGCGCAGACCTTGTCGTAATGAAACTGTGCGGCGATCCGTTCCAGCGGATTCACATAGAACGGCCCATAGGCATAAGGCGACACCGCCCGCGTCATCGCATCGACCATCGCAAACGGCACCGACGCTTCCAGGGCGGCGCTCACGGCACTTGGCGCAGGCATTGCCCCCGCCATCCATGCGGGCATCCGGACATCGCGCACAGCACCCATCTGCTCCCAGAGCCAGCCAAGCGTTTCGCGCGCGCCCGCAGGCCCTCCCTCCAGCATCCCGGATTTCAACGCGGCCCCGTTCAGCGCCCCCGCCGATGTGCCCGAGATCCCCGCGATCTCGATCCCGTCATCTTCCAGCAAGCGGTCCAGCACACCCCAGGTGAACGCCCCATGCGCGCCACCGCCCTGCAAGGCCAGGTTGATCCGTTTCTTCTGGCTCATGCGCGGCTCACAGCGCGGTCCAGCCGCCATCGACGCTGATCGTGGTGCCCGTCACCTGTGCCGCCGCATCCGAACACAGATAGACCGCGGTGCCCCCCAACTGTTTGATGGTGGCAAATTCCTTGGACGGTTGCCGCTCCAGCAGCACGTTGCGGATCACGTCCTCGCGCGACATGTCGTATTGCTTCATCGTGTCGGGGATCTGCGCCTCGACCAGTGGCGTCAGCACATACCCCGGACAGATCGCATTGGCGGTGATCGGCTCCTGCGCGGTCTCCAGCGCGGTCACCTTGGTCAGACCGATAACCCCGTGCTTGGCCGCGACATAGGCCGCCTTGTAGGGGCTGGCGGTCAGTCCATGCGCCGAGGAAATGTTGATCACCCGCCCCCAGCCTGCCTTGCGCATCATCGGCAGCGCCGCCGCCGTGGTGTGAAACGCCGAACTGAGGTTGATCGCGATGATCCTGTCCCATTTCTCGGTCGGGAACTGGTCGATCGGGGCCACATGCTGAATGCCGGCATTGTTGATCAGGATGTCACAGGCGCCCGCCTGTTCCACCAGCGCGCGACAGGCTTCGGGGTTGGCCATGTCGGCGCGGATATAGCGCGCACTGATTCCATGATCGCGCGCCAGCCGGTCGGCGATGGCGTGATCTTCTTCGGTGTCGGTGAAGGAATTCAGGATCACATTGGCCCCGTTGCGGGCCAGCTCCTCGGCGATGCCCAGCCCGATCCCGGATGTGGATCCCGTCACGATTGCGGTTTTGCCTGAAATGCCCATGTCTCGATCTCCTGTAGGTCGCGGCCGCCATGCATGGCGGAACTTTGCTCTTGCAGCATAATTGCTGCGCGTGCGAATTGCACGGGAAAGCGGACATGAGACAGGGCCAACCCGGCACAAAAAAAAACGCCGGCACGAAGCCGGCGTTAAGTTATTGAGGCAGGTTTCATACAGGCAAGAAACCTATCGAGCAGTGACCCCTTTATATGCAATCTGGCGTCACGATCCAAGCTAAAAGTTTGAAAAGACGTGAATCCGCCTCTACGGTCCAGGCTCAAGCACGTAAGGGCGAACAGGAATTGTTGCTGAAATGAGATCGGATTTTTTCTTTCTGACAAGTGTCATCATGGTCTGTCTGGCGCTTGTCGCGCCCGGCCAATCCGCCCATGCCGAACCCGCGCATGGCATAGCTATGTATGGAGACCCGGCACTCCCACCGGATTTTGTGTCCCTGCCCTATGCCAACCCCGATGCGCCCAAGGGCGGGCGGATCGTCACCGGCAATGTCGGAAGCTTCGATTCTCTCAATCCGTTCACCCTCAAGGGCAGCCCCCCCTGGCAATTGCGCTTCCTTACGCATGAGCCTCTGATGGGCCGATCCTGGGACGAACCCTTCACACTTTACGGCCTGCTGGCCGAATCGGTTCAGACCGGCCCGAATCGTGAATGGGTCGAATTCACCCTGCGTCCCGAGGCGCGATTCTCGGATGGCAGCCCCGTCACCGTCGAAGATGTGATCTGGTCCTACGAGACCCTGGGCACCAGCGGTCACCCCCGCTACCGCGGTTTTCACGACCAGACCGCCTCCATCGAACAGACCGGCCCCCGGTCCGTGCGGCTGACCTTTGCCGAAGAAGATCGTGAACTGGCGCTGATCGCCGGACTGCGCCCGATCCTGCAGAAATCCCAATGGGAGGGGCGCGATTTTGCCGATGCAGCCTCCGATGAGATCCCCATCGGGTCCGCGCCCTACGTCGTCGACAGCTATGAATTCGGCCGCTACGTCGTGCTGAAACGCAACCCCGATTACTGGGGCGCCGATCTGCCGCTGCGCCGTGGCACGTCGAATTTCGATGAAATCCGCATCGAATTCTATGGCGACAACACCGTGATGCAAGAGGCGTTCAAGGCGCAAGCCCTGTCCTATATCCGTGAATTCAACGCCGAACGGTGGGAAACCCAGTACGATTTCCCTGCCATTCGCGACGGCGATATCGTCAAATCCGAGATCCCCCATTCCAAGCCGTCGGGCATGACGGGCTTTGTGATGAACACCCGCCGCCCGCCTCTGGATGACTGGCGCGTCCGCGAGGCGCTTCTTCAGGCATTCAACTTCGAGTATATCAACGACACCCTGACCGGCGGCCTGCAGCCCCGGATCACCTCGTATTTTTCGAACTCCGAACTGGGGATGCGCCCCGGCCCCGCCACGGGCCGCGTGCGCGACCTGCTCATGCCCTTCGCAGACACCCTGCCGCCCGGTGCGCTCGACGGCTACAGCCTGCCCGTCAGCGACGGCTCCGCGCGCAACCGCGGAAATCTGCGCGTGGCGATCGGCCTGCTCGAAGATGCGGGCTGGACCGTGCAGGACGGTGAATTGCGCGATGCCGATGGGCAGCCCTTCCGCCTCGAAGTGCTGTTGCAGCAAGACGCGCTGATCCAGCAGGCCACCGCGATCATGGATATCTATGCCCGCGCGCTGGAACGTCTGGGGATCGACTTTCAGGTGCAGTCCATCGACAAGGCCCAATATGCCGAACGCGAGCGGCTCTTCGACTTCGACATGACCTTCATGCGCCGGTCCCTGTCCCTCAGCCCCGGCAATGAACAGCGCTTCTATTGGGGGTCACAGGCAGCCGATCAGCCCGGCAGCCGCAACCTGATGGGCATGACATCGCCCGCCGCAGCCGCGATGATCGACGCGATGCTGACCTCGCGCACCCGAGAGGATTTCATCTCGGCGACCCGCGC
>Ga0102938_10004390_pt1 | contig 10391 bp, 10 predicted proteins | sample SalPonR2_B_D2_MG_FD_84516 | JGI IMG/M metagenome (GOLD analysis project Ga0102938, IMG submission 84516) | Salt pond soil microbial communities from South San Francisco under conditions of wetland restoration - Salt Pond MetaG R2_B_D2_MG | ecosystem: Environmental > Aquatic > Marine >...
ACATCCTCTCCAGTCATATTGCTTTCGTAAGGCCATATTTCTTCATTAAACCATGTATCAATATCAACATCCTCTGCTATTCCTTTGAAAATATTCATTGGAGAATGTGCATGTAAGTTTACCAATCCAGGACTTATAAACTTACCTTTACAATCTATTATTCTCTCCCCTTCTATATCTTTATTTGATTCAAATTTTTCTATTTCACAAATTTTACCATCTTTTATAAAAATACTCTTTTCCTTACTAATATTTCCTTCATGGTCTATAAGATTTCCATTTTTCAAAATCAAATCATATTTCATTTTTATACCTCCTAAGCTATTATCATATTATTATAACATAAAGAGTAGGGATGTTGACAAATGATATTTACTCGTAAATAATATAGATAAGAAAATAAATAAAAAGGAGGATTTTATGAATAGCAAACAATTAATAGAAGAACTTTCTAATGCTTATGGAGCACCCGGGTTTGAAGAAGAGGTATTGGAAGTAGTAGCTAAGTATAGAGAAGACTTGAATATCCAAAGTGATTCAATGAATAATATGTATATAAATGGTGAATTTAATGAAGATAACCCTACTGTAATGATTGATTCTCATCTTGACGAAGTTGCTTTTATGGTCCAATCAATAGAAAAAAACGGTTTGATTAAATTTATACCTTTAGGAGGTTGGATTCCAACTAATATTCCCGCTCATACTCTTATGATTAAAAATTCTGATAATGAATATGTTAAGGGAATAGTTGCTTCAAAACCACCTCATTTTATGACTAAGGATGAAAGAGAAAAACAAATAGATATAAAAGATCTTCGTATAGATGTAGGGGCTTCATCAAAGGAAGAAGTAGTTGAAACATACAAGATTACTTTAGGTGCTCCAATTGTTCCAGATGTAAAATTCGAGATGAAAGCAAATAATATAATGATGGGTAAGGCTTTTGATAACAGATTAGGATGTGCCGGGGTTATTGATACCTTAGTATCTATGTCAAAAAAAGATTTAAAAGTAAACCTTATTGGAACTCTATCAGTACAAGAAGAGGTGGGATTAAGAGGTGCTGAAGTATCATCAAAAAGAGCTAATCCGGATTTAGCTATAGTTTTCGAAGCTTCTCCCGCAGATGAACAGCATAAAGATGAAAATTCAGCCCAGGCGGCTTTAGGTAAAGGCGTTCAGATTAGACATAGAGATTCATCTTGTATTTATCATCCTGGACTTATAAAATTCGCTAAAAAAATTGCTGATGAAAACAATATAAAATATCAAGAAGCGGTAAGACTTTCCGGTGGTACAAATGCTGGAAAGATTCATCTTTCAAACAAGGGAGTACCTACTTTAGCACTCAGCATACCATCAAGATATATTCATACTCATTATAACTATGCATCTCTAGAGGATTACAAGGAAGCTGTTAAATTAGTAGAGAAAGTTTTAGAAAAATTGAACTGGGATGAAATCAAAAAAATGAACAACAGATTTTACCAAAAATAAACTTTACAAAAAATAAAAAATCTCTGGATACTTTTTTGAATGTATTCAGAGATTTTTTTATATTTTTACATCTTGTAAAAATCATCATGTCCTGATCTAGTATCTCCTGTAATTTTTCTATAAAAATTAAGTTTTGACATTTGGTAATATGGGACCAGTAGTAAAAAACCAACCCCTAAGGTTAAGGCAGATAACAATACCCATCCTATGAAAGATAAAGCAAACATGAAAAAGTCCATTTTATTACCTTTCATAAGTTCTGAGGATTCTCTTAGTGCTTCCATAGGCTCCATATCAGGATTTTCAATCATTAAGTAGTATCCCATTGAGTATCTTATAGCTGCTATTATTCCAGGTACTACAAACAACAAGGTCCATAAGGCTACAAAAATCGTTGAAACTATAAAAAATATTAAGCCTCTTTTAAAGTCTTGGAATCCATCGAATACTATACTTATATTAGGTTCTTCTCCTGATTCTAATTTCATATAAAAGTATACAGCTCCTATAGCTAATGGTCCTGCAACAATTAACCCGATTATATTAAATATCCCGCTTGTTGGATTTACTGTTGTACTTCCTGAACTCCCAAATTTTATAAATGCCTCTTGGGTGAAAGCATCAGTAAGTAGCCAAATTATAAAGGTTACAACTGCTGCCTTTGGCCAATTGCCAGAAAGTTTAACTTTTGCATCTTCTTTTAATAATCCATATTCCATTTTTACCTCCTAAGTTATAAAGACTATAGTCGTTATTTTCACTTGATTATAAGTATTATTTCTGTTAATTATTATACTATCCCATATATTATAATACAAATTAATATTAGATTAACCTTCCATTAGAAAAGTTATAGTATGTTTTTTAGGAAAATATAAATATTGAATAAATAAAGCTTAGGTTATAGAATTAATCTAACAGAATTTTTAATATAATTACAAATAGGAGATTCCAAATGCAAAAAAACAAACTGAAAAAATATATTTTTATTATTCTAGGCACAATTTTTCTAATATTAGGTATTATCGGTATATTTTTACCTGTATTGCCGACTACTCCCTTTTTACTTTTAACCTCATATTTTTATTTAAAAAGTTCTAAAAGGCTCCATGATTGGCTTATAAATCATAGGATCTTTGGAGAATATATCTATAATTATATTACTTATAAAGGAGTAAAGAAAAAAGATAAGATAAAGTCTTTGATTTTACTTTATCTTACCTTGTCAATTTCTTTTTATTTTGTGGATATGATTCACGTTAGAATTTTTTTAGTTTTAGTGGGTCTGGGTGTTACTATTCACCTCTTAAAACTTAAAACTCTTTAATCGTTGTCCTCCATATCATCATCGTCATCCAAATCTTCATCGTCGTCATCCATGTTGTCATCATCCATATCATCGTCGTCATCCATGTCATCATCTTCGTCCACATTATCATCGTACATATCGTCGTCTGTACTATCTCTTTCAAATTCTATTATGTTTCCCTTTACTGCATCTATTTTGACTTGGTATTCGTAGCCGTTGAGTATTATCTCTATTTCATACTCATACATTCCGTCATCTTCATCTAATTCAGTTTCTAATACTTCTCCTCCGCCTACTCTATCTATTGCTATTTCTACAGCTCTTTCACTTGATATTAAATCTTCATCATCTTCGTCCATATCATCATCTTCATCCATGTCATCATCGTCCATATCATCATCGTCATCCAAATCGTCATCTTCGTCCATATCATCATCTTCATCCATGTCATCATCGTCCATATCATCATCGTCATCCAAATCGTCATCTTCGTCCATATAATCATCGTCACTGTCGTTGTCATCATCCATATCATCGTCGTCATCCATGTCATCATCGTCACTGTCGTTGTCATCATCCATATCATCGTCGTCATCCATGTCGTCATCCATTCCATCTATTATAGATTTCACATTTATATTGTTATCTTCAGCTAAACTTACAAGTTCTTCCAATGATAGATTTACCAAATCCTGTATTTTAAAATCTTCATTTGCTCTTATTAATTTCTCGATAAAGATTAGTCTTCCTTCGGATATTTCGTAGGTTTCATCGAAATCATCCTCATCCCTTATTGACTGAGCTAATACTACTGGTTTTATATTTTTATTTTCTAAATATTCGTTGACCTTTGTATTTAATCTGTCTTTTTGTTCTCTACTTTTTTCTTCGTTGTCGTTTCTTATTGATATCAATATAGTATTGTGAGATTCATCTAAGTAGCCTTTGTCTATAAATCTATCTAACAATTCAATTGATACTGTGTCTAAGTCTTTGCCTCTAAATTCGTAATCATCTAAATAGTCTTCAGCATCATCATTTAATGCTCTAATATCTATGACTTTATCCTGTTTATTTGTGGATATTTCTACACTTGGATTTACGTCTAAATAAACTATACTGTCAACTGCTCTATACTGAGTATAGTATCCAAAAAATCCTGCTAAAAATACTATCATTATCATCGCTACTGCTGCAAATGGTTTCCAATTGTTAAATCCTTTTTTTGTACTTTCTTGATTTGTTATATTATCATGTTCTCTCATTTTTTCCACCTCTTTATTTATTAAATCTTCCTTTAAATTAATCGGAACTTTCTGTACTGAGTTATACAATCTCTCTTCAATTTCTTTTTTATTCATGCTAAAAACCTCTCCTCTCCAAATGAACTTTCAATTTTTTTAAAGCTCTATGATATTTAGATAATTCTGTCGATAAAGGTAATTCTAAGTTTCTTGCTATTTCTTTATGCTTCATACCACCTACAGCATACATTATTACTATTTCTCTTTCTTCATCGGATATCACTTCTAAAGCTGTTTCCAAAACTATTTTATCTTCCGGATCGTTAACAAATGCCAAATCAAGAGAATTTTCTATATGCTCATCCTTCATATTTACCATTCTTTTTTCTTTCCTTATTTTTTCAAGATAAAGATTCTTAGCTATAGTAAACATCCAAGCAAGGGGCTTTCCCATTGGTTTGTATAAATGGGCTGCGCTCTTTATTTTTAAATAAGTATCTTGCATTATATCTAATGTATCATTATGATCTTTTACCAAGGATAAAGTGTATGCATACATTACTCTTTCAGTCTTATCGTACAATTCACCCAAGGCTTCCATATTGTCATTTCCGATTTTTTCAAATAATTCCTCATCTATTGAAATTTCTTTTTTATCCTGAGTGCTAGATTTTTCGAAATCTATGTTGGAAAATATTATCATTAGAAGCTCCTTTCACTTATATAATGATTGAACATGCTATTTTATTGCATTTAATTTTTATATACCCAAATTTTTTTTAAAGAAACTTTATTATAAAAAATTAAAAATCATATTAATAACAAATTAAATCAATTGAAAAAGAAATTAAAAATAGAATCAAAATAAAAAAAGATGGACTTGCCATCTTTTTTTATTTCAAAACTTTTATCGTTTTTAATATTGCATCTTCTATATCTGCAATTAATGCATTATTTTCATTTATTGATATTTAAAGGTTTTCAACGAATTGTATTTTTACACCGTTTGGATCTAGTATATAGAAAAACCTTACATTAGGATTGGGCTTAATTGGGCCGCTTTCAATTTTTATTCCTTTTTCTTCTACATATTTAATCATTTCATCCAGATTTTCAACTTGAAATCCTAAAGATATATCTTTGCCAATATTAACATCCTTTTTACTTTTATCTTCTATTAATTCCACTTCAGTACCTCCAACTCCTAAAAATGCTATTTCAGTACCGGGTCCTGCTTCAAATTTCCTGTTTACTTTAAGACCTACAATATTTTCATAAAATTTAATAGATTTTTCCAAATCTTTTACCATAATCGTACACCAACAAAATTTCATATTATACCTCCAATGAATTTATATTATGCTAGATTTTGTATTATCACAAGCTATCTTCTTTAGTAAGTCAACCTGTTCAGGTTTACCTAATACAATCATTACATCTCCTACATTTAAAACTTCCTTTGAACTTGGGTTAAAATTTATTTTGTTGTTTTCCTTATGTCTAATTGCCATTACTATTAATCCTGATCTTTCAGGAACCTTGGCTTCTCTCAAGCTTTTCCCTGTTAAGTCTGAATCCGCTCCAATTTTAACTTCTTCCAAGTCTATCAGTACATCGTCAGCTTTTGTCATAACATCTAAAAAGGATATAACTGAAGGCCTTATAACCATTGCAGCAATTCTTCTTCCTCCAATTTCATTTGGAGAAATTGTATTGTTTGCTCCAGCCTTTTCCAATTTTTTATATGCATTTTTTTCTATTGCTTTTGCTATAATATATATATCCGGATTCAACTGCCTAGCAGTAAGTACCGTGAAGACATTTTGTGCATCATTCGATAAACTTGCCACTAAACCTTTAGCTTCTTCTATTTTAGCATGAATTAGTGCATCTTCACTTGTAGCATCATCATTTATTGTTAATATTCCTTCTTTTTTAAGTTCTTCAACTCTTTCTTGATTATTTTCAATTACCAGAAATTCTAATTTGTTTTCCCTAAACTGTTGTATAACAATATTGCCAACTTCCCCTGCTCCACATACTATGTAGTGATCTTTTAATTCCTTTATTTTATATTCCATTCTCCTTTTCCTCCATGCATCTTTTAATTGACCTTCAAAAAATAGAGCAAAAATACTTGTTATTCCATAACCAGCAACTCCTAATCCGGAAAAAATCAGAAATATTGTAAAAATTTTAGCTTCACCAGTCATTTCTCCAACTTCACCATATCCAACTGTAGATATAGTAATGGCCGTCATGTAAAGGGCATCCAAAAAACTTACTCCAAGAAGAACTGAATAACCGTATATACCTATTGCAATAACACTAAAAAACATTATTCCTATGAAAATAAATTTACTTTTGTTTTCCATAACTCACCTTCTTGAATTTATATTTATATTATAACAGTTATGATGTTAATTACCAACTCTACAAATTGCTGCCTTCTCTAAATCCTTGATGAATAGCATGGATTACATTAGCCGGAGTAATAGCGTCTCCTATTACAACTACTTTTTCATTTTCTCCTATTTCCTTGTATAAATCATTGTTGGAAATATATCCTTCTGACATAATTACCGTATCTATTTCTAATTTTTTCAGTTTTTCTTTGTTTTTAAATATTATTTCTTTATTTTTTATTTCGAAAACTTCAGAATTACCATAAATTTTAACCTTTCTCTCTAGAAGAATATTTCTCAAAGCCTGTTCATCGTTGATTCCTGGAGATTCATTTACCAAAATATCTTCGAGGATTTCTATAATGTAAACTTTATCAGATTTTTCAGCACAAAATGCCGCTACTTCACACCCTACAAGTCCTCCTCCGACTACTGCAAGTTTTTTTCCGAACTTTTTATCTCCGAGCAGTATATCATTTCCGCTGCAGACATTTTTGTTTTGTCTTCCCTTTATTGGTGTATCTGAGGGTTTTGATCCCGTTGCAATTATAATCTTATCGTATTCATCAATATGAATATTTTCTTCATTTCCTTCTTTTAATAGTTTTATTTCAACACTGCTCCTATAAAGTTTACCTATAAGATAATCCATATATATTCTAATATCTTTTTTGAAAAAATCATTTCCAGCAGCCAGAAAGTTTCCACCTAATCTATTAGTTTTTTCCCAAAGTTCTACCTTTGCTCCATTATTATTTGCTGTTATTGCTGCAGTTATACCTCCGGGTCCACCTCCGACAACTAGTATTTTCTTGTCTTTCATAGACAAACTATTTATTGAATTATTTTCATTAAAACACAAAGGATTTACCGAACACTTAATTTCACCTTCATTCAATAAAGATCCTAAACAGTCGTTGCAGCTAATACAATGTACTATATCATAAGTTTTGTTGTCTCTAACTTTTTTTGCCCACTGTGAGTCTGCTATAAGCTGGTGGCCCAATCCTACTAAGTCTGCTTTTTTATCTTTTAAAACCTTTTCCGCTATCTCCGGATTGGAAAGTTTACCTTGAGTGAGTACAGGTATATGGACTTCTTTTTTTATCTCAAAAGCAAAATCTATCTGTCCAGGTTCCTCTTGATAAACTGTATCTATGGATTTATACCAAATATCACTATATCCAATATCTATGTGCAATCCAGAAATTCGACTTTTCTCAAGTATTTTAGCTATATTTTTACCCTCATCTAGCTGTGTCCCTTTATTTGTGCCGTGATAAGGCGTAAATTTAAATAAAACTGGATAATCTGAACCGCAATTTTCCTTAATTTTTTCTATACATTCTATAGAGAATTTTAATCTGTTTTCAAGGTTTCCTCCATAATTATCTATTCTATTATTCCATATTTCTGTGTGGAATTGATCTAGGAGGTTTCCCGCTGAAGCATTTATTTCAACAGCATCAATACCTTCCTCTTTAGCTATTTTAGCTATTTTACCTATTTTATATATAATCAATTTCATCTCTTTTTTACTGATATTATTAACCATGTTTTTATTTAAGTTATATTCTATCCATTTTGACCCAGGATTAATCTGAAGACATAACTTAGCGTCATGTTTATGAATTCTACCAATCAATTCTTTTAGATTTCTTCTGAGATCCAATTCTATATAACTATCTTCTAGTAAAAGAGGAAATCCTCCAGTAAATATTAACCCCACTCCACCTTCGGCTCTTTTTTCTAAAAAATCTAAACTTTTCTTACTGAAAATTCCTTTTTCATACTTTGTAGAAGTAATAGGTGTCAGAAAAATTCTATTCTTTAATTTAAGTTTCCCTAAACTCAACTCTTTAAATAATTCCATTTTACCTCCTTGTATATATAATTGTTTAAATAATTATATAATCATAATTAAATCTATTCAATAAAAAAGATGGAACTATTTCATCTTTCATTCCATCTAAAATTATATAAAATTGTCCAAAAACGGAAACTGGCCCTCCTAGATTTAACTTTAGAGAACCAGTTCCTAAACTTCTGCTTTCATGTTTTCTCCTTTTTAGGGGAATAAACACCCTAACAGAATATGACGTAATTTTCTCCTTGGAGACATTACTCCAACATCTACTTCATCTACTATCTTTATATGTTTAGCTAGTTAATAATAAATTTCTTCTTGAATTTTTCAAGATATCCATTCATCTTAAATATAAGTAAACATTGACTTATAAATAAAATATTTGTTGTATTTTTATTATATCATAATATTTGTTTTTTTCAATAGCACTCGGTATTATTTTGATATCTTTTTTTTAAAAATTTGACTACTATTTAGTTAAAATTATAACTCTATTATCAATCTTATACTCTATAAATCCAATGTTTTTTACCATCCAAACAAAGGCTTCCTCTTGGTAGAAAAAGACATGGGTAAAATCATCCTTGTAATACCAATATTCAAAATCTATATCCTTTGAGTATATCTCTGTCTTACAGTAAAGCTTTCCACCCTTTTTCAATAAAGAATATAAAAGCTCAAATTCTTTTAATGGATTATGAAAATGTTCTATTACCTCACAAGCTACTATATAATCATATTTTTTATCTAAATGCTTTTCTTTATTACAAAAGAAGGGGTCATATATCTCAACATCGTATCCATGATCTTTAAGTAATTTTGTAATTACAGGCCCTGTTCCTGCACCAAAGTCCAAACCTAATGTATTTTTATAACTCCAATCTTTCTTTACCTTTTCTACTATATCAGATACAAAATTCTGATATCTTACATCCTCAACATCGTTGTTGTGTTCTTTATATCTTTTTCTTTCCTCTTCGTAGGTTAAAAAATTTTCAGGACACATAAATATAGAATTACATCTGCTGCATTTATAGTATTTTATATCTTTAATTTCATAAAAGATATTACTCCTACCCTTGCATAAATTACAATTCATATTTTTCCTCCAATCTCAGTATTATTATGATACAATATATTAGTACTAATTTGTAGTATTTTTTATATAATACTTGACATAAAAAATACAAACTTATAATATTTTAACAGATATTATTTAATAGATTTTAAGAAAGGAGACAATATGAATAAAAAATTAAAAACAATAATAACAGCTATAGTAATTATTATTGGTATAATTTTATTTGTTTTATTTTATTTAACAAGAGGTCTGCAAGAAGGACAAAATATTGAAGTTAACGAAATTGATTTAAGTTATCTAGAAGACGACGGTTTTTATACTGGAAAATTCAATTTTGGCAGATGGTCTAATGAAGCTAAAGTTACAGTTAAAGATAAAAAAATTATAGATATCGAATTTCCAGATGATATAACTTTATCTCAAGATGAAGCAAGAGAAGAAATAATCAATAGGATAATTGATGAGCAAAAGGTGAAAGTAGATGTTGTATCTGGTGCTACGGTAACTTCTAAGGCCTATATGAAGTCCATAGAAGACGCTTTGGATATACTGCATTAAATAAGGAGGTATTGTAAATGAAAACTCTTATAGCCTATGCTACGAAGAGAGGTTTTACGAAAAAATGTGCTGAATTACTATCAGAAAAATTAAATGGAGAAGTTGAAATTGTTGACATTAAAAAATCTAAAAATATAGATGTTAACATCTACAAAAATGTTATAATAGGTGGATCTGTTTATATGGGAAAGATTAGGAAAGAAGTTCCTGATTTTTGTAATCGTAATATGGATAAATTACTGGATAAAAATATCGGCCTTTTTATATGCGGCTTAGCAGAAGGAGAAGTTGCAAAAAAAGAATTGGAAGCTTGTTTCCCAGAAAAACTTTCTAATAATGCACTTGCAATAGATATTTTTGGCGGAGAATATAACTTTGATAAGATGAATTTTATAGAGAAAACTATAATTAAAAAAATAGCTAATAC
>Ga0102938_10004393_pt1 | contig 10380 bp, 7 predicted proteins | sample SalPonR2_B_D2_MG_FD_84516 | JGI IMG/M metagenome (GOLD analysis project Ga0102938, IMG submission 84516) | Salt pond soil microbial communities from South San Francisco under conditions of wetland restoration - Salt Pond MetaG R2_B_D2_MG | ecosystem: Environmental > Aquatic > Marine > Intertidal...
CTGTTGCTCACCGAGCAGGGCAAGGAGCGTCGCGCCGGGGTGTGGTGCGTGCCGAGCGATGCCGCCGACACCTCCCCGCCGCTCGATCGGCTGGGGCCCGACGCCGACACGGTCACCGACGACGAACTCGCGTCGCTGTTCGCGGCGAACTCGATGCGCGTGCACGGGTTCCTGCGCGACCAACGGATGATCGCCGGCGTCGGTCGCCGCCTCGCCAACGAGGTGTGTCACCGGGCGCGGATCTCGCCGTTCGCGAACACCCGCAAGCTCGGCGCCGACGGTGCCCGCGTCGTGGCCGCGGCGCTGCGCTCGTGCATCGCCGAGAGCCTCCGGTACGAACGCGGACGCTCCGACATGAGTTCGTCGAAGGACCGACCGAGCGCGATGCACAGCCGAACGGGCGATCCGTGCCCGGACTGTGGGGACGCCGTGCGGGCGGTGGAGTACTCCGGGTACACGGTCAACTACTGCCCACGCTGTCAGACCGCCGGCAAGGTGCTCGCCGACAACACCACGAGCAGATTCCTCAAGTAGAGGTCACCGGATCTGCGCCCGCTGCGTCCCGGTTGGCGGGACCGTCGGGGCCCTGATGACAGCGTGCGATCATGGGGGCGCGGACCGCCCGAGCGAATACGCTCGATTCCATGCCGATCCATCTGCGCGCCGAAGCCGGCGACTACGCCCCCAACGTCCTGTGTCCCGGCGATCCGCTGCGGGCCGAGTACATCGCCGAGACGTTCTTCGACGACGGGTTCCGCCAGGTCAACGCCGAGCGGGGGATGCTCGGCTACACGGGCACGTTCGAAGGCGCCCCGATCAGTGTGCAGTCGACCGGGATGGGTTGTCCGTCGGCCGGGATCGTTTTCGAGGAGCTGATCATGCTCGGAGCGACCCGCCTCGTGCGCGTCGGCACCTGTGGTGGCCTCGGAGACGCGATGGCGATGGGCGACACCGTCATCGGCCTCGCCGCATCGAGCGACGACCAGACACCGTTCCGCTACGCGGCGATGGAGGGATACGCCCCGAGTGCGACGTTCTCGCTCGTCGAGACGGCCACCCGGCTGGCACGGGACGGATCGGCGGGAGCCGTGCACGTGGGCCCCGTGGTGACCTCGGGCATCTTCTACGATCCCGACCCCACCACGTTCGCCAGGTGGAAGCGCCTCGGCCACATCGGCGTCGAGATGGAGGCAGCGATGATGTACACGATCGCTGCGGTCAAGGGCATCGAGTCGCTGGCGATGATGACGGTCAGCGACCTGCTCGGCGAGAGTGGCGACACGGTGCGCATCAGCGACGAGGAACTGCGCGCCGGTGTGGACCAGATGATGCGCATCTCCTGCGCCGTCGCCGTGTCATGATCTGCTGACACCCACCGGGGGAACCACCGTGGCGTCGCGGGCGTCGAACGAACACGATCACACCCCGTGGCACCATTGCACTGCTCGTGCTCGCCGGCATGATGCGGGTTCGTCTCGACCGAGGTCGACGCTGACGCCGACCGGCGACGATGCCACGATCGAGTTCGACGAGATCGAGCCCGTGGCGATCGTCGGCACGATGCCAACCGTCACCGGCACCGTCGGCCCATCCACCACCCGTGAGCGATGAGTTCGCGTGACACAGCCGCCGTCGCGACCGCTCGTCGCCGGCGGGTGAAGCGTGTCAGATCAGGCCGAGTTCGGCAACGGCGTCGCGCTCGCCGACGAGTTCGGCGGCGCTGGCGTCGATCTTGGCGCGGCTGAAATCGTCGATCTCGAGGCCCTGCACGATCTCGTAGTCGCCGTTCCGGCAGACGCACGAGAACGACGAGATGATCCCCTCGGGCACGTCGTAGCTGCCATCGCTGACGATCGACATCGACACCCAATCGCCCTCGGGCGTTCCGTAGGTCCAGTCACGGATGTGGTCGACTGCAGCCGACGCCGCGGAGGCAGCCGACGATGCGCCGCGAGCCTCGATGATCGCCGCACCGCGTTTGGCGACGGTGGGGATGTAGGTGTTCTCGTACCAATCGTGGTCGCCGACGGCGTCGTAGGCGCTCTGACCGCTGACGTCGCAGTGGAAGAGATCGGGGTACTGCGTGGTCGAGTGGTTGCCCCAGACGGTCATCTTGGTGATGTCGTTGACCGAGGCGTCGAGGCGTTGCGCGAGTTGCGACTTGGCCCGGTTGTGGTCGAGGCGGGTCATCGCCGTGAACCGGTGGGGATCGAGGTCGGCGGCGTTGCGCTGGGCGATCAGCGCATTGGTGTTGGCCGGGTTGCCGACGACGAGGATCTTGACGTCGGGTGTGGCCGAGCGCGAGAGCGCTTCCCCCTGGGGCTTGAAGATGCCACCGTTGGCCGAGAGCAGGTCGGCGCGCTCCATGCCGGCCTTGCGCGGCATCGAGCCGACGAGGATGGCCACATCGGCGTCGCCGAACGCCGTGTCGGGATCGTCGGTGCAGATCACCTCGGACAGCAGCGGGAAGGCGCAGTCGTCGAGCTCCATTCGCACACCCTCGAGTGCGCCGAGCGCCGGCGTGATCTCGAGCAGCTGCAGGGCGACGGGGGTGTCCGGACCGAGCATCGAGCCCGATGCGATACGGAACAGGAGGCTGTAGCCGATCTGGCCAGCAGCTCCGGTGACGGCGACACGAACAGGTGTGGTCATGGTCACGATCGTACGCCCGACGCGCCTGCCCGCCCAAGTGGGCCGCCGACCGGCCGAGCGGACTGGCGCAGGGGGCGCAGCACCGTGTGACAGTTCCGGTGTGATGGTTCCGGTGTGACGATTCAGGGTTGGGCGAGGATCCGCCCGATCACGTCGGCGTAGAAGTCCTGACCGGACTGGGTGAGGTGGATGCCGTCGTCGTAGAAGCAGCGCCCGGGACAGGTCGCCGACAGCGCCTCCCAGTCGACGACCGACACGTTGGTGTACCGGTCGGGCAGTGCGCGCAGTTTGTCGTTGTTGGCCGCCACCCAACCCCGGTCGGCCTTCGCGGTCAACAGCAACACGACGGGAACGTCGGCGAGCGTGGCCAGCATCGAATCGAGCGTCTCCTGGCTGAAGCCCCCGTTGGTGCCGAGGTGCACCACGACGACCGAGCCGAAGGTTCCCGCATCACGCAGGGTCTGCATCGTCGGCACGAACGAGTTCATCTGACGGCTCTGCATCGCGTCGACCTGGAACCCTCTCGCCTGGAGTTCCTCGGCGGCGCCCAGCATCACCGAGTCGCCGAGCGCGACGAGCGGGAAGCCGGCCTCCGTCGCCGGGATGTCCAGCGTCGGGAGCCCGTCGAGGCTCGAGACGACCCCCAACTGGCCGACTCGGGGCGGAACCGTCGTGGGCGCGACGGTTGTCGGGGCGACGGTGGTCGGGGCCACGGTGGTCGGGGCGACGGTGGTCGGCGGCGTGTCCTGGTCGGAGAGATCGGGAACCAGGACCTCGCCGAGTGGCGGCGGATCGACGGACGGCACCGTGGAGCCCGGCACGGATGTCGCCGTCGGCGGTGCCAGCAGCGGGACCTCGTCGACCGCGAGCAGGTCGGTGGTGAATCGTTCGCCGGCGTCGAGCGCCTGCGCGATCTCGTTCTGTTCCAGCGGTGCGGTCATCAACACGGCTCCGACCACCAGCGCGACGGCGGTGATCGCGGCGACGGTGCCCGTGGCGATCAGTTTCGGACCGCGCTTGACGCCGGCGAAGATCCGCCGCCACGCCAGCGAGAAGCGGCCTTGACGGATCGGGGTCTCCACGAGTCGGAACGACGCCTCGGTGATCGCCGCGGTCACCACGAGAGCGAAGGTGAACTCGGTCGCGGTGAGCTTGTTGCCGGCCACGTCGCGGATCATCTGGTAGATCGGCCAGTGGTACAGGTACAGCCCGTAGGAGCGGGTACCGATCCACCGGAACACCGGATTGCCGAGCAGACGGTTGGCGTAGGCCCCCCGGTGGGTGACCGCGGCGATGATCGTCAACGTGGCCAATCCCGCCAGGAACAGCCCGCCGCGGAAGAGGAACGGATCCGCACCGCTCGGGGTGGCGAGGTAGGTGTTCCAGCACAGCCAGCCGAATCCGACGATCGACATCACCGCGAGTGCATCGAAGAGCCTCCCCTTCGACCTGAGCGGCCCGCGCACGATCGCCATCGGTCGCCACACCATCGCGAACGCCGCGCCGAGCAGGATGCCACCGAGCCGGGTCACCGAGCTCAGATAGAGGGTGTCGACCTTCGAGATCGGTCGCTCACCGATCCACCAGTACGCCTCGGGGGTCACGTCCGGTTCGGCGATCGGCCCCGGGTAGTACAGCAGCGCCACGGCAACGGTGATCCCGATCGCGGCGATGAACAACCACTTGCTCACCTTCGCGACCTGACGGGTGCCGTTGCGGCCGAGCAAGAGGATCATCACGATCGGCCAGAGGACGTAGAACTGTTCCTCGACCGCCAGGCTCCACAGATGCCGCAACGGAGCGAAGTCACCGGCTGCGGTGTACCCGAGCCCGACCCAGATCTGGTACCAGTTCGACACGTAGAAGAACCCGGCGACGACGTCGCCGCGGAGCGCCCCGAGCGCCTCCGAACGGAACACTGCGGTCCACGCCGTGACCAACAGCATCATCGTGAGCAGCGCCGGCAGCAGGCGACGCGCCCGACGCATCCAGAACTGGCGCAGCGAGATCCGGTACTCACGCTCCCGTTCGGAGATCAGCAGCAGGGTGATCAGGTATCCCGAGATCACGAAGAACATCTCGACGCCGAGAAACCCGCCGGGCAGCCAATCGCTGTTCGCGTGGTACACCATGACCGCCACCACGGCGAGCGCGCGCATGCCGTCGAGTCCCGGAAGGTACGGGACACGGCTGATGTGGGCCCGGTCGTCCGGGACGGGGTCCGCCCGCGGCGGGGCGATCGTGGACATGGGGTCTCCAGTATCGCCGAGGCCGCCGCCTCGGCGGCGTCATGCTTCCGGCTCGGACGGCGGCGTCAGTTGCCGAGTTCGAGGGCGCCGTCGATCAGCGCTGCGTAGTACACCTGACCGTCGGGACGCAGGTGGAATCCGTCGGATGCGAAACAGTCGCCGGGGCACGAGTCGGCGAGACCCGCCCAATCGAGCAGTGACACGTTCTCGTACGAGTTCGCCGTGTCGAAGATCAGCGCGTTGTTCTCCGCGGTCCACTCACGCTCGACGTCGACGGTGAGCAGCAGCACCTGCGGAACATCTGCGAGAGCCTCCATCATGCGGGTCATGTTCCCGGTGCCGATGGTGCCGTTGGTCCCGAGGTGGACCACGACGACTTCACCCAAGCGCCCCTGGTCGGCGAGCGCGACCACGGTGTCGGTGCCGTCGGAGAACTGTCGGCTCTCGACGGCGTCGATGATGAGCCCGCTCTCTCGCAGTTGGCCCGCGGCACCGAGCATGACCGAATCTCCGAGCGCGAGCTGCGGGATCGGTGGTGGCGGGACGGTCGTGGGGGCGACCGTGGTGGTGGGAGCGGGGTCGACGGGTGGCGGCGCGACGGAGCCGGACGGATCGGTGGTCTCCTGCGGTGGCGACGTCTCGACGGGAACCACCGGGGTGTCGGCGAGGTCCGAACCCGAGCAGGTCGGATCGTTGACGACGTCACAGGTGGCCTCGGCGCCCTCGTCGAGCACCTGACGCACCTCGTTCTCCTCGACCGGTGCGGTGGCGAGGCTGACACCTGCGAACAGCGAGAGCCCGACCGCGACGACGCCGGCACCGAGCAGCGCGTTGCGGGGACCCGGCACCGGCGAGCGCCAGATCCGCCGGAAGACCTCGCCGAAGGTACCCCTGCGGATCGGGGTCTCGATGAACCGGTACGACGCCTCGGTGATGATGCCGGTGGCGACCATCGCCAGGACGAACTCGTGCCACTTCAGATGGTTGCCGGCGATGTTGCGGATCAGTTGGTAGATCGGCCAGTGATAGAGGTAGAGCCCGTACGAGCGAGTACCGATCCACAACAGCACCGGAACGCTGAGCACCCGCGAGGTGTGCGCCCGCTGATGGGTGACCGCCGCGATCATCATCAGCGTGGCGATCGCACAGAGGAAGAACCCACCACGGAACAGCCAGGGGTTCGCTCCTTCGGGATCGAGCAGATACATGGCCCAGGACATGGCAGCGAGGCCCACGAACCCCATGAGCGCGAACCCGTCGAGCAGTCGTCCCTTGGTACGCAACGGGCCGCGCATCAACGCGACGGGTCGCCACACCATCGCGAACGCAGCACCCAGCAGCAGGCCGCCGGCCCGGGTGATCGTCGACAGATAGAGCGTGTCGACCTTCGAGATGTCTCGGCCGAAGACGCTCCAGTAGGCCTCCGGGGTGACCTGCGGGGTGCCCACGGGGCCCGGGTGGTAGAGCACCGCCGTCGCCACGGTGATCGCGATCGCTGCTACCACCAGGTATCGGCTGATGTCGGCGATCCTGCGGGTCCCCCCGCGCAGCAGGGCGAACATCACGAGCGGCCAGACGAGATAGAACTGCTCCTCCACCGCCAGGCTCCACAGGTGGCGGAGCGGGGCGAAGTCGTTGGCCGCGGTGTACCCGGCGCCGGTCCAGATCTGGTACCAGTTGGAGACGTAGAAGAATGCCGCGATCGAGTCGCCGCGGAGCTTGCCGAGTGCGTCGCGTTCGAACAGCGCCGTCCAGATCGTGAGCAGGATCATCATCGTGAACAGCGCCGGTAACAGGCGTCGGGCTCGACGGACCCAGAACTGCCGCATGTCGATCGCGAAGCTGCGTTCCTTCTCGGCGATGAGCAGCAGCGTGATGAGGTAACCGGAGATCACGAAGAACACCTCGACACCGAGGTAACCACCAGGCAGCCAGTCGGGGTTCGCGTGGTACACCATCACCGCGACCACGGCGAACGCCCGCATCCCGTCGAGGCCCGGCAGGTACGGCACCCGGCTGATGCCCGCGGTTGCACTGCCGGGACGCCCGGACGGACGCGTGTCGGCGCGTGTGGGCGCGTGGGCGGCGTCGGTGACGGCGGTCATGGCAGACGCGATCCGGTCACGCGGTGGCCATTCCGAGGTTGGCGCAGATCTCCAGCACCGAGTCGGGACGGTTCAGCGCGTAGAGGTGCAGGCCGGGACTCCCGGCGTCGATCAGGTCGCAGCAGAGTTGGGTGGCGACATCGACACCGATCCGGCGGATCTCGGCGGGATCGTCGGTGGCGTCGAGGCGATCGGCGAGCCACCGCGGGAGGGCGGCGCCGCTCAACTCGGCCATCCGCTTCACCATCGCCTTGTTGTTGATCGGCATGATGCCGGGCAGGACCGGCTTGTCGACGCCGAGTTCGGAGAGCTCCTCGACCAGGCGCACCCAGTGCTCGACGTCGAAGAAGAACTGGGTGAGCGCGAAGTCGGCGATCCGCAGTTTCTCGGCCAGGTGGCGGCGGTCGCTGACGCGATCCGGCGAACGCGGGTGGATCTCGGGATGGGCGGCCACTCCGGTGGCGAAGGCACCGACACCGACCACGTCGTCGAGCAGTTCCATCGCGTAGAGGTAGTCGCCGACCTCCTCGACGCCACCTGCCGGTGGGTCTCCGCCGAGCACGAGGATGTTCTCGATGCCGAGATCGGCGTACCGGGCGAGCAGGGCGGCGACGTCGTCGCGGGTGTGGCCACGACAGGTCAGATGCGGCATCGGCGTCCACGAGGTCTCGCCGAGCATCCAACCGACGACATCGCCGGTGCGGTGGCGGTCGGAGCCGCCGGCACCGTAGGTGATCGACACGAAGTCGGGCTGCAACGACTCGATGGCGGCGACGGTGCGCCCGAGGGTGAGGTTGGCCGCCGGTGTCTTCGGCGGGAAGAACTCGAACGAGAGCGTCCGCTTGCTCGCGATCATTTCCGGAATCCGCGCCATTCGGCCAAGGCTACCCACCCGTTCGGGCGCGACTCCGACAGCAGCACTGTCGAATCATGCCCGCTGCGCGTCGATCGGTCCAGCGGCGATCGGTGGGTGTGTTACGTTGCCGGCCGACAATCACGAACGAGAGACGGGGACATGCCGATCATCGAGAACTGGAAACTGGTCGTACTGGAACGCTACGCGAAGTTCGACGGCCGAGCCGGTCGAGGCGAGTTCTGGTGGTTCGCCCTCGCGAACATCCTGGTGTACCTGGCGTTGCTGATCCTGGCGCAGATCTCCGGTCTGTTCCTCGTCCTCTACTTCCTCTACGCGCTGGCGGTGATCGTGCCGTCGATCGCCGTGGCGATCCGGCGGCTGCACGACACCGACAAGTCGGGGTGGTTGCTCCTGCTGGGCTTCGTCCCTCTGATCGGCGTCATCATCCTGCTGGTGTTCTACATCCAGGAGGGCACGGCGGGTCCGAATCAGTTCGGACCCGGCGCCGAGCCCGCCGCCGGCTGACCACTCGGTTCGGTCAGTGGCGGAAGTGCCGTTGGCCCGTGAACACCATGGCGATGCCGTGCTCGTCGGCGGCGGCGATGACCTCGTCGTCGCGGACCGAGCCGCCGGGCTGGATCACGCAGGCGATGCCCGCCGCCCCCGCGGCGTCGAGGCCGTCACGGAAGGGGAAGAACGCATCGCTCGCGCAGGCACCACCGTGCGCCCGACCGGCTGACCGCTCGGCGGCGATCCGTGCCGAGTCGAGTCGGTTCTGCTGGCCGGCACCGATCCCGAACGCCTGCAGATCCTTCGCGTAGACGATCGCGTTGCTGCTGACGGCGGCGCAGACCTTCCAGGCGAATTCGAGATCGGCCAACTGTCCGACGGAGGGCTGCGTTCCGGTGACGACGTTCCAGTCGTCGCTGCGACCGGCGACCATGTCGGGCTCTTGGACCAGGAATCCACCGTCGACCGGTCGAACATCGAACGCCAGCGGTGACGGCGCGTTCGCCGACAGCACCCGGAGATTCTTCTTCACCGCGAGGATCTCGAGCGCCTCGGGCTCGAAGCCGGGCGCCACGACCACCTCGGTGAACACGTCACCGATGGCGGTCGCCATCTGGGCGGTCACCGTACGGTTCGCGGCGATGATGCCACCGAATGCGCTCACCGGGTCGCAGGCGTTGGCGCGCACGTACGCCTCGGTGATGTCGTCGGCAACCGCGACGCCGCACGGGTTGGCATGCTTCACCACCACCACCGCCGGCGCATCGAAACGGTGCACCAGCCGCCACGCGGCCTCGGTGTCGAACACGTTGAGGTAGCTGAGCGCCTTCCCGCCGTGCTGGGTCATCGAGTCCCACCAACTCGTGGCGCCGACCTGTCGATAGCGGGCACCCCGCTGATGCGGATTCTCCCCGTAGCGCAACGGCTGGGCCAGTTCGAGTGCCAGATGGATCGATGACGGCAACGCCACCTCCTCGTGGTCGTCGGGCACCGCGTCGGGCCCGTCCAGGTCGTCGAACCAGGTGACGATCGCCGCGTCATAGGCGGCGGTGTGCGCGAACGCGGTGCGCGCCAGACGGCGGCGGGTGGCATCGGTGAGCGCACCATCGGCGCGCAGCTCGGCGAGTACCGGTTCGTAGTCGGCCGGATCGACGATGATGCCGACGTGCGCATGGTTCTTCGCGGCGGCACGGACCATCGCGGGCCCACCGATGTCGATCAGTTCGATGCCCGGATCGGAGGAGAACGGGTACAGGTTCACCACCACGAGATCGATCGGCTCGATGCCGTGGTGTTCCATGTCGGCTACGTGTTCGGCGTCGGTCGGATCGGCCAGGATCCCGCCGTGGATCCTCGGGTGCAGTGTGACGACCCGGTGCCCGAGAATCGCCGGGAGCCCGGTGAGTTCGGCCACGTCGGTGACCGGCACGTCGGCGTCGGCGATCGCCCGGGCGGTGCCTCCACTCGAGATGATCGACCACCCCGACCCATGGAGCGACGCGGCGAACTCGGCGATGCCGGACTTGTCGAAGACGGAGAGGAGAGCAGTGGGCACGTCGCGACCGTAGCGAACCGCGGCGGACGAGCCGACATGACAGCTGCGCAGACACTACACCCCGGCTGCGCGATCGGGTCGGGCGGGAGGACTACGGTGCCGCCGTGGGGGTTGCACGACTTTCACGCAGACGAAGGGAAGAATATGGACTTCAGCAATTTCAAGACGCCCGACTGGCTCATGATCGGAGGAGGCGCCGCCATGCTGGTCTTGGGCTTCTTGCTCAACTGGACCACGATCAGTTTCGCCGGGGTCTCCGAGGGCGGAGATGGGCCGTTCGACTATTTCCTCACGGGAGGCATCGCCTGGTTGCTGGTGGTGGCCGTGGGCGTGCTGGCGCTGCTCAACGTGATGGGCAAGCTCCCGGCGAACCAACCGTGGCCGCTGATCTTCATCGCTGGCGCCGGCCTGGCGACGCTGCTCATGTTGCTGCGTCTGATCCTCGGCGCACGC
>Ga0102938_10004394_pt1 | contig 10380 bp, 7 predicted proteins | sample SalPonR2_B_D2_MG_FD_84516 | JGI IMG/M metagenome (GOLD analysis project Ga0102938, IMG submission 84516) | Salt pond soil microbial communities from South San Francisco under conditions of wetland restoration - Salt Pond MetaG R2_B_D2_MG | ecosystem: Environmental > Aquatic > Marine > Intertidal...
TGGGATCGACACCCATCACGGCAACGGCACGGAACTCGTAGGTGCTGGGGTTCTGCCAAGTGGAGATTCCCAGGCTGAGTGGTTTGACCGCGAAGACTTCGGGCATCGCGGCGACTTGCAGGGCGGTGTTTCGCGGGATGGACCGCGGATCGTAGGCGTGCAGGTACTCGGGTGACCGCAGAATGATTTCAAAGGGCAGGCGATCGTAGACTTTGGTGGCGGTATCGCCGACGGCTCCCAGGAACCCGAGTTGCATGAACATCAGCATGACCGCGAACGCGATCCCGCCGATCGACACGATAGTACGTGCCGGCTGGTGCGTGAGATTCTTCCATGCCAGCGGAGTTCGATTCATCGATCGCGATCGTTTAATTCTCTGGACGGACAATGGCGACATCGACTTGTAGATTGATCAGCCCTGTCGCCCGGCGAGCATCCTCGGGGTCGATCTCGATCAAGACTTCGGTCGTGCGATAATCGACTTGAGCCAGCGGGTTGGGGCTGGGCAGCGAAGGGGATCCGATGAGGCGACTGATCGAGCGGACTTGACCGCTGAAGGAACCTTCGATGGCGGGGCTGGTAATCGAAGCGCGTGCGCCAGGTTCGATCTGCGGGAGCTGGGCAACGTTCACTTCGGCGCGGCAGATCATACGTGTGAGGTCGGCCACTTGCAGCAGCGGCAAGCCGGTCGTCGGTTCTCCCGGCTGGGCGTGGACGGCGACCACCGTGCCATCGATGGGGCTGAGCAACTTGCTGGCTTGAACTTGCAGACGCAGCAGCTTGATCTGTTCGGCGAGCGACTCCAGCGATGACGATGCGTCGGCGGACTCGATGCCCAAGCGTGCCGCTTCCAGTTCTTGTTCGGCCGCCTTCACCGCCAGTTCGCCCGCTTCGATAGCCGCTTCGGCTTCGGCCCGCGCCGCCTTGAGATCCGAGCGCGCTTGATTGACCGCTAACTGTTGTTGGTCAAGGCTGTTGGCGGTGACCAACCGGCCGGCAGTTGGGTCGCTTGATGCGCTGCGCAGTTGAGCGAGTTTGGTTTCTGCCAGGGAGACCTGTTGATCGAGCAAATCGAGTTTGCCGCCACTGGCCTGAGCCCGTTCGAATTCATCGCGGGCCTGTTGGACACGCAGTTGGGCTTGTTTCAATCCGATTTCGGCGACCATCAAATTGGCGCTAGCTACTTTCGCCTGAGCCGCTTTCGATTTGCGGGCTTCGGCGAGCTTAATTTCGGCCACCGACAATTCGGTTTCTCGAGCCGCTTGGCTGGCCAGCCGCCCCAACGGTGCGCCCGCTGTGACTTCGCTATCGATGCCGACCAGCAGTTCTTCCAAGCGGTCTCCAGGCGGAGCGATGATCGCCAGCACGCCGCCGGCCGGTTCTAACTGGCCCTGTGCAACGATCGCCGCACCGGGTTGGGCACCGAGTGCCGCCAGCGAGGCGACTTGGGTCGCTTGGCGAGGCGTTTCGGTCACGGGAGCAGCCGGCGGTTGGCAACCGCAGACGATAAGCGTCAACAAAGCCGCCAGCCCGAGCGCGCAGTGGTTAAGATAGGTCCAGCGAGTGGCCGATGGCATGGATGCAGGCATTAATCTTGCTGTGAATAAAAAATGAACGGAGAACGTAGAATCTCTGAACCCGGCAAACTTGACAAAACTCGCATGGCCGAAGCTTCCAGTATGACAGAAATCGTTTCCGCCACCCAGTTCGACGCTCAGGCGGCTACGGCAGCGGCGATCGATGTCCGCGGCGTCCAACATTTCTATGGCACCGGGGATGCTCGGAAGCAAGTGCTGTATGATAATAACTTGGTCGTGCGGCCAGGTGAGATTGTGATCATGACGGGCCAGAGTGGTTCCGGAAAAACGACGCTGCTGACGCTGATTGGAACGCTTCGGAGGGTTCAGGAAGGCAAGTTGTTCGTGTTGGGGCAGGGATTGCACCAATCGTCGGTCAGCGAGATCAACCAGTTGCGCCGGCGGTTAGGGTTTATTTTTCAAGCTCATAATTTGTTTTCGTCTTTGACGGCGATGCAGAATGTGCGGATGGCGTTGGAATTGCAGCCTCAGCGGCGGTCACGAGCCGACGAAAACCAGCGTTGTCGCGCGATGCTGGAAGCGGTCGGTTTAGGCGATCGGATTCACTACAAACCGAAGGGGCTGTCGGGCGGCCAAAAGCAGCGAGTCGCGGTGGCGCGAGGACTCGTCCACCAGCCCGACATCTTGCTGGCGGACGAACCGACCGCGGCGCTCGATGAAGAATCTGGGCGGAAAGTGGTCACGCTGTTTCAACAACAAGCGAGAGAACGTGGCACCGCGATCGTGATCGTCACCCACGATAATCGTATTCTCGACGTCGCCGATCGGATCGTCAAAATGGACTTCGGCACGATCGCTCGCGATACCCGCGTCAGCGAAGCTTCGAAAATTGGCGAGATGCTGTCGCGCTGCAGTATCTTTGATGGCGTCACCATCCGTACCATGACGCAAGTCGCCGACCGCATGAAAGTCGAACAGCACGCCGCCGGCTCGCGCATCATTCGGCAGGGGGAACCGGGCGACACGTTCTATCTGATTCGCGACGGAGAACTGGAAGTCCGGCGTGATCCGCAAAACCAATTGGTCGCGACGATCGGACCGGGTGATTTTTTTGGCGAGGCCGCGCTGCTGACCGGCGAACCGCGTAACGCCCACGTCGATGCGAAAACCGACGCCGTGGTTTATACGCTCGACGCAACGTCATTCCAAGCAGCGATGAGCGAACGGGCATCGCTTGATCAAGAGGTCCGCAGTACGCTGTTCGCGAACTAGTACAGTGTCTGTTTAACACCGTCGCCAACTCGGTGGTCACCCCTTGGAAGCTTCTCGCATCATCACGATCGATTGCTTGGACGATCCGCGACTGGATGTCTATCGCAATCTGCGCACGTCGAACCGAGGCGGCGAGCAAGCAACCTTTATTGCCGAAGGACGTTTTGTCGTCGAACGCCTGCTGCACAGCCACCACCAAGTGGACTCGGTGCTGCTGGGGGTTCAACCAGAGGTGTGTTTGCCCAACGACTGGTTGCGGGAGCAGCCCCTCGCGGCGGCGACCAAGGTCTTTCGTGTCGATGGCCAACAACTGCGCAGCCTGGTCGGATTTGATTTTCATCGCGGTGTCTTGGCGTGCGGGCGTCGCCCGACGCTGGAACGTGCGGAGCCGACGAACCTGCCGCCAGCGGGCTCGATCGTGTTAGCCCTCTGCGATTTAGCGGACGCCGAAAACATCGGCAGTGTGGTGCGCACGGCAACCGCGATGGGCGTTAGCGGCATCTTGCTGAGCGACCGCTGTGCCGATCCGTTTTCGCGCCGTGCCCTACGCGTCAGCATGGCCAGTGTGCTGCAGCAGCGTTTTTGGACTTGTGATTCCATGGAGACCGAATTGCGACGTTGGTCGACAGAACTCGACTGCCAGATTGTCGTGACAACGCTCGGCGAGGGTGCGATCTCGTTGCCGGAACTCACGCAGCAGGCTGCCGATGGACGTCACCTCAAGGATCGGACCACCGTGGTCGTGGTGGGTAACGAAGGACATGGCCTGCCGCAGGCGATAGAGCGGTTGGCCGATCTGCGATTGACGATTCCGATGCAGCCGCAGGCGGACAGCCTGAACGTCGGAGTCGCCACTGGGATCGTGCTATATGCCCTGACTCAGGCGAAGTGGTAGGCACCTCGAAAAAAATCATGGGACACAACGGTGCGCCGGCGTCCCGCCCGGCGCTTGTTGCGACTGCAAGCGAGACAAGAGCCCATCGAGAAGCGAAACCTTAGGCTTTCTTAGCGGTTGCTCAGGCCAGGGGACGCTCGTTCAGCCCTTCCCGGCAGAGATGCCGCTGTTTGGACGAACAATGCGAAAGCGTCGTGCGTCACCCTGTTTCGCGCTGGCTATTTTGGCTGGTATTGCTTAGCTTAGAGACAGGTTCTTTTTCGATCACCCTTTGCCTGCCGCTCTGCTGACGCATTCCATCACGCCCCACAGGTCGCCCGTTCCCCCATGTCTCGCTTGACCGCTTCGATCGCATTGTTGACGTATGTGCTGGGTGGCTGGTTGCTGCCCGCACTGCATCATCACGCGGAAGATGCTTGCGAGCATTCCTCGGTGACCCATTCTTCGGCGACCCATGGCGAAGATTTGGCTGCCAAACGGCACGCCTGCGCCTGCCCATCCGAGACCGGCTCGCCAGAGTGGGAAACGATGGGTTCGCCCCATATGACGGCGGCACCCGCTGTTTCGCTGGAAGAGTGTGCGGGCTTCTGTTTGCTGTGTCAGCTGGTAGAGCAGACTTTCTCGGTGGATCTCTCCGCGCCTAGCATTGCTGGCGGGGACGTGAGCTGTGTTGTACGAGCTGGGCATGTTTCCAGTGGCGTGACGATGGATTGGTTGGGCATCGATTGCCCGCGTGGCCCCCCTGCACGATTGGTCTAGCGGACAGCCATTTCCCGACGTCTGTGCGATTCGGGTGGATCCCCCTCTGGCGATCCATCGTTAGCGATCGTGAACGACCGGTCGATGGCTGTGTCGATCTGTTCGTCGGTAGCCAAGGACCGTCTGGTCCACAACGCTATCGCCCAAGCCATCGTTTTCTTTGATCCACTGCAGGGCTTTCGTCATGTTCCAGCCTCCTTCCCATTTTTCCTCTTCCCGTCGTCACGGTTTTACTTTGGTTGAACTGCTGGTGGTCATTGCGATCATTGGCATTCTTGTCGGGTTGCTGCTGCCCGCCGTGCAAGCCGCCCGCGAGGCGATGCGTCGCGCGAGCTGCCAAAACAACCTGCACCAAGTTGTCCTAGCAGCCCACAACTATCACGGTTCCTTCAATCGCTTCCCGGCCGGTTGGGAGTCGGAAGGGACCAGCGGAGAGCCCGGTTGGAGCTGGGCGGCGGCCTTGCTGCCCCAGATGGAGCAGATGCCCGTTTTTGAGAAGATCGATTTTTCGCTGGCGATTGAAGAAGATGTCCACGCCGAAGTCCGATCGCATGTGATCGGCAGCATGATTTGCCCCAGTGATGTCGGGCCCAATCTGTTTCAGATTGGCGAAACCGAGGGGGACGGCCATGGTCACGGCCACTTCGCCAACGGAGGCAGCGGCGACGACGATGATGATCATGACCACGAACATGAAGAAGTGGAAAACGTCGACCATACCCATCCCTTGTTCGAGATGTCGAAAGCCAATTATTCGGCAGTTTTTGGAACGTTTGATTTACATGACGCGCCCTATGCGGGAGACGGCTTGTTCTACGGCAATAGTGCTCATCGATTTCGCGATGCCATTGACGGGCTCAGTTCGACGCTGATGTTTGGCGAACGCTCGAGTCACCTCGGTGGAATCATTTGGCAAGGCGTGATCCCGGAAGCCAACGCGGCGGAGGCTCGTATCGTCGGCGTGACCGACCATGTGCCCAACGATCCTGTCGGTCACTTTGAGGACTTCAGCAGCGAGCACCGCGGTGGTGCAAACTTTTCGATGGCCGATGGATCGATCAAATTCATCACCAACTCGATCGATTTGAAAATCTACAAGGCGCTGGCGACTCGTAATAACTACGAAGTGATTCAGGCAGGCGATTTTTAGATTTCTAGCGAGACACGGTTTTCTAGCGCGACACGGTCGCTGCCGGCTCCGATTCGCAGCTGACAAGAGGTTTCCGTCGGGGCGAGCCCGACCGAGGGCCAGCGCCAGAGCATCGTTCTCAAACGGGCCATGTTCCGCGAAAAGAGTTGAACTCACCGACCTGTCCGACCGAGATTCAATCGGCCACGCTGCCATCAAAGTTCAGGACCGGCTGGCCGTTTTTGATGCGTTCATTGTTTGGGTTATTGAAGCCGTAACCCTGATGCCACAATGGGTCTGGATCGAATCCCTCTTTGTCCTTTTCTTTACTGCCGAGGCAGATCTTCAGCATAAATATGCCGACCATCACGACGCCCGCACCGACGACCTTCGCAGTCCCCGCAACGGCGGCCTTCATTGTTCTCACAACTCGGCCCGCTGCGCTTGGCTGGGGCTTGGCGGACGGTTGTTCGACCGCCTGCGAAAGCGACGAACCGTGATCGGATGCCCTGAATACCGAGCAGCCTGGGAAACATGCCAAACATGCGCAAAGGCAGACCAACACGGTCCTGACTCGATGGTTCATAACGGGCCTTCCTGCTAAGGATCGTGCGACAAAAAAGTATCGGGTACCTGTTGCGAGGGACTCGCCCTTCGGGTGCTTCGCAAAAGGTACCCGACACTTATTTATTGCTCATTGCTAAAGAAAATCTGTCCAGTATCGGCGTATCATCGATAGCGAGATTCGGTCAACTCCAGTATTTTGCTCTCGGCATCGCTCACGTTGCCCGCTGACAGCGGAAAAGGGACTCGGGTTGTCGAGCTGCATTCGGAGCGACAAACTGAGACTCTCCGTTTCCTTTTCCCACGAGATCGCAGTTGTACCGTTTTGGACGCCCCAAGCTTGAGCCTTCCGCACGGTGGGCATTGCTTGCGCTGCTGGTTGGTTTGGTTGTCGGTCTTTTTTGCATCGCCTTTGAAATCACCACTCAGGCGATCCGCATTGAACTGTTGACGCAATTTGCGGGGGCTCCCAGCGGAGATGCTGCAGGCGAAGCGAGCCTGTTCGAGCAGGAGTTGCTGGATGAATCGGCCGGATCGGCGCCGGTCACGTTTTCGCCTTGGAAGATGCTAGCGATAATCACGCTGGGCGGGTTGTTGTCAGGCGTGTTGGTCTATTCGCTCGCACCGGAGGCGGCCGGAGCGGGCACCGACGCCGCCGTGGATGCGTTTCACAATCGCAAGGGGATCATTCAGTCGCGGATTCCGTGGGTGAAGACGCTCGCCTCGGCGATTACGTTGGGCACGGGCGGTTCGGGCGGTCGTGAAGGTCCGATCGCACAGATCGGTGCCGGCGTGGGGGCTTGGTTTGGCCAACGTTTGAATCTGTCGTCGCGAGACCGTCGGATTTTGTTGGCCGCGGGGATGGGAGCGGGCGTGGGGGCGATGTTTCGTGCCCCGCTAGCGGGCGCCATCTTCGCTGCGGAAATCTTGTACAGCGACGCCGATATGGAAGCCGACGTGATCGTCCCTGCGGCGATTGCCTCGATCGTCGCGTACAATGTTTACATTCAGTCGCTGCCAGCCGAGGTTCGCTTTCAGCCAATTTTTGGAGGCGAGTTATCGCACTTGCTGGAATCACCGTGGGAGCTGATTCCGTACGTGATGCTGGGGGTGGTGATGCTGTTCTTGGCGGCGACGTATGTCCGCACCTTTCATCTGTTTCAGTCACTCTTCGCGCGGTTGCCGGTCTGGCCGCACCTGCGCCCGGCGATCGGGGCGGGCTTGGCCGGCGTCGTGGGGCTGGGGGCTTACGCCTTGTGCAACCAGACGCAGTGGCCGGCGCTCGAGCAACGACTGCGGCAAGTGGGGCTGAGCAGTGAAAACAGTCAGCAAGTACTCGGTGCGCTCGGGACCGGTTACGGAACCTTGCAAGCGGCTTTGACCGGCGGCAGCGTGACGCTGGGCGTGTTGGTCGTCGTCGGGCTGTTGAAGATCATCACCACTTCGCTGACGATTGGCTCGGGCGGCTCGGGCGGTGTGTTTGGTCCATCGATGGTGATCGGAGGCTGCTTAGGTGCCGCTTTTGGGCAGCTTGGTCACTGGGTGGCGCCGCAATGGGTACCGCATCCCGAAGCTTACGCGGTGGTGGGTATGGCAGGCTTCTTTTCGGGCGTCGCCCGAGCCCCGATTTCCACGATCATCATGGTGCGTGAACTGACCGGGGACTTTGCCCTAATCGTGCCAACAATGCTGGTCAGCGCGCTGACTTTTTTGGTCAGCCGGCGCTGGACGTTGTATCGCAAGCAGGTCCCCACACGCATGGAGTCTCCGGCGCATCGAGGCGATTTTTTGGTCGATGTGCTGGACGGTCTGTCGGTGGGCGATGTCTACGAGCGTGAGCGCAAGTTAACGTTGGTTTCCGAATCGGCTTCGCTGGACGAAATCGTGCACGGTTTGGCCGGTTCGAACCAGCATTACTTTCCGGTCATCGATACCGAAGGAAAGATGGTGGGAATTTTCTCGGACAACGATGTGCGGGCCTATCTGTTCGACTCGACGCTGTGGCGATTAGCCAACGCGGGCGACGTGATGACCAGTGAGTTCGTGCAGGTCAGTCCGAGCGAGAGCTTGAACTTGGCGATGCAGAAATTCACCACGCAGAACCTGGATGAACTGCCGGTCATCGACCCCGACGAACCGGGGATCTTGCTGGGGTTCTTGCGTAGGAAGGAAACGATCGCGGCTTACAACCGTCGCTTGATGGAGCATCACCGCGACGCGGAGTAGGGGTGGGAGTTTTGAGTTGCGAGTTGCGAGTTGCGAGTAGAAGGAAATTCTCGCAGGGCTCGCGGGGTGCTGTGCTAACGCGGGGCGAGGTGGGCTTGCGGTGCTAGCTGCTCAAACTCGCTCACCCGCGAGGCAAGCTCGTGGGGGTCGGCGTGGATTTGTGTTGTCCTACTGCCCTACTGCCTCACTCGCAACTCGCAACTCGCAACTCGCAACTCCTTCTCCGCGTTTACTGGGCGTCGGCGAACCGCCATGTTGGTCGGTCGTTGGCGGTCAGCGGATCATTGCTTAAGAAACGACGCAGTACGGCGATCGGCATCGAATGTTCGTGCAGGACCGCATCGTGGAATTCTCGGTTCGTCATTTGGCCGCTTTGCACGAACTCTTTGTGCATCGCTCGCAGTTGCAAACCACCGAGCATGTAGGCGGCTTGGTACAGGGGGCTGTAGCCGCCCATGATCGACCGTCGGACTTCGGCCGTCGCGGCGGAACGTTCGTGGCCGACTCGCTCTACGAGGTAATCGATACATTCCTCGGGTGTCATTTCCCCGAGGTGGTAGCTGAGCGAAAAGATGATGCGGGCACAGCGGTGCTTGCGCCAGAACAGCATGCCGACGCGGTCTTCGGGGCCATGTGCGAAGCCTAGATCCCACAGCAGCATTTCCCAGTACAACGCCCAACCTTCCATCCAAAACGGCGTGGCAAAGATTTTGCGGTAGGGGCGGTAACGGGGCAGCATGTAGTACTGCAGATGGTGCCCTGGAATCAGTTCGTGATGGACCGTGGCACGAGAGAAGTGTTCGTTGTTGCTGCGCATGCTCATCAGTTTTTCGTCATGCGTCATCTCGTCGGTAGGAAACGAAACGATGATCGTGTCACCACCGAGGAAGTATGGATTCACGCGTTGTCGCTCGGGGCTCATCATCGTCATCCGCCATCCGTTGGCCGCCAGCGAAGGGACGGTCACCAAATCGTGAGCTTCGAGGAACCGGATCGCTTCCCACGCCAGTTCGCGGATCATCTTTGGTTGTTCGCCCGGTTCGACATGCTTTGACTTGACCAGTTCCATCGCGGCTCGCCAATCATCGCCGCAGCCCAGTTTGGCCGAGGCGATCGCCATCTGCTCATCACACCACTTCATTTCACGTTTGGCCAACGCGATCAATTCGGCCGGGTCGTGGGCGATCCATTCGTGCTGCAATTCCAGTTGCAGCCCTTCGCTGCCGATGGGCAAGCCGATGATGGTTTCTTTGTCCGCTTCCGAAACACCTACGATTCTTTCGCGGAGCGCCGAGCGGTGACGCTTCATCGCCGCCTGCAAGCGTTCGATCGGTTGTTTGGCCCACCAGGAATAGAGCGGATCGTAGCCACGATAAAAACCATCCGCTTCACTGACGGCACGAGAGAAGTCTTGCAGCAACTCCGCCGCTCGCAGCGCCTCGAGCCGCGTGGTCACCGCGGCGTCGGAGGTGTCTTGGGGGTCCAGTCCGGTCAGTTTGGCAACGGTTGCTTCCGCGGCGTCAGCCAACTCGTTCAGGTGAGTCGCCACATCGCGCGGGGTAATCGGATCGACCTCTTCGCGGGCTTTGCAAAATTCTTGCAAGCCGACCGCGTACGGAATTTGTTTCGCCGCTTGCCGGTCGCGTTCCCATTCAATTTTTTGTTTTCCGATCCGGTACTCCAGTTCTTGGCGGAGCAGCAAGTAGTCGGTCTGTGCGACGCGGTCGAGCGACTTGAAATCGACCGCCGTGAGCTTGGCCAGCCAATCTTCGGTCAATTGCAGGCGTCGCAGGTGAGCCGCTTCGTCGAGCGGAACGCGGTAGCGATGATCCAGCGTGCGCACGTCGGCGGTGAACTGTTCGATGAAACGCTGCACGTTGACCGGCGGAGAAGGCGCGCCAGCACTGGTCGCTGCTTTGGCAGTCACGGCGGCTGCTTTTCCATCGGGCGGTGCAGCGCTTGCGGCGGTGCTCGGCTCAAACCAAGAGGATTGCGAA
>Ga0102938_10004399_pt1 | contig 10371 bp, 9 predicted proteins | sample SalPonR2_B_D2_MG_FD_84516 | JGI IMG/M metagenome (GOLD analysis project Ga0102938, IMG submission 84516) | Salt pond soil microbial communities from South San Francisco under conditions of wetland restoration - Salt Pond MetaG R2_B_D2_MG | ecosystem: Environmental > Aquatic > Marine > Intertidal...
AATTCCGGGTGATCGGGCTGACGTGAGTTCGCCGTCGCGTAAATCCGTTCCGGCGTCCCGGTGGGCTGCAAGTACCAACGTGCCAGATCGAAGAAGTGGATCGGTTCTTCCAAAATCCAGTTGCCGACGCGGTTGATGTCGTACCGCCAACCGCCGCTGCCCTGTCGATACGGATTCCGTGACAATTCGACCAAGCAATACTTGGGTGATCCGATGAAGCCGTCGTCGATCATCTCGCGAACCTTGCCCCACATCGACGACAGACGCAGTTCATGGCCGACGCACAGCAGACGGTCCCGCTGCTCGGCCGCATCGATGATCGACGTGCACTCGTCGAGCGAGATGCCCATCGGTTTTTCCAGCAGCAGATGTTTATCGGCGCCCAGCACCGCGGTCGCCACGTCGTGATGCACGTCGCTGGGCACGACGACGTCGACGACTTCGACATCATCACGGCCGACCAGCTCGCGAAAATCGGTCGTCACGAACGCGTCCGGATAAGTCTCTCGAGCTTCCGCGGCGGTCGATTCGCTGTGCGTCGCGATCGCGGTCAGCTCGGCGCGATCGCATTTCGTGATCGCGTCGGCGTGGTGTTTTCCCCAGGCGCCGAAACCGATCAGGCCGAAAGGAACAGTGGTTGCGGAGTTCAAAATTCGTATCCTTCGCGATAGCTTCGTGACATCAAGGAAGTGGCGACCTCGTCGCCGATGATCTGTTCCGATCGGCTGTCCCACCGAATCGGTCGACCGAGGCGGAGTGAAATGTTCGCCAGGTGGCAAGTCGTCAGGATCCGATGGTGCGAATCGATGTCCGAGATCGGTGTTCCGCGGGTCTTCAGGCAGTCAAAGAAATGACCCATGTGTGAAGTCGGTTCTTTGCCGCCGTACAGTTCGGCGACCGCGTCCTCGGGCAGGGGGCGGGATTCGAGTTGGTCGACCGGCTTGCCCTCGAGCTTGCCGCGATTGACAAAGAAACGTCCCGCGTCGCCGGTGAAAGTGATGCCGTTTCGTGAGCTGTCGATCACCATTTCGACGTCGCCCGGAAAAACACACTTCACGGAGAAATCGACCGGCGTGTTGTACGTGTCGCTTCGCGTCGGCATGCCGTTGCGGTCCAAGGGCTGATTCATCGTCCCGGTCCCGGCCACCGACACAGGCCCGTCATTTTGTCGGCCGATCGCCCACTGGGCGATGTCGACGTGGTGCGCGCCCCAATCGGTCATTTGACCGCCGGCGTACTCGTACCAAAACCGAACATGCGATGGCATCGCTCGGGAATGTAGGCGGTTTTCGGTGCCGGCCCCAGCCAACGTTCCCAATTCAAAGTCGTCGGCACCGGCGTCTTCTGAAACGACTTGCCTTGGCGTCCCGGACCCAGGCCGATGTGGATTTGCGACAGCTTGCCGACGCGACCGTTGCGAACGAGCGCGACGGCTTTCAAGAATCTGGAATCGTATTCGCTGCGTTGTTGGGTGCCGACTTGAAAGACGCGGCCCGTTTCCTTGACCACGTCGCGCAGGATCTTGCCTTCGTCGATCGTCACGGTGACGGGTTTTTCGCAGTACACGTCTTTTCCAGCCCGCAACGCTTCGACGGCGATCTTGACGTGCCAGTGGTCCGGTGTCCCGATCAAGACGGCGTCGATGTCGTCACGATCGATGACGCGGCGATAATCGTCGACCAAGTCGGCCTTGCCCCCGGACAGGTCTTGCACGGCCCTGTCACCGGCGACCGTGTCGACCTCGCAAACCACGGCGACGTCGGCGAATTCGGCCGCCTGTTGCCCGATCTTCATGCCGCGACCGAACCGTCTGACTTCGGGCTGCCAGCCGGCACCGATGACGGCGACCGCCGGGCGGTCGTTCTTGTCGGCCGATTCCGCGGGCAGGCCCTTGGCGTACGCAAGCGTCGCGGCGGTTGCCGACGCGGATCGCGCCAGGAAAACGCGACGTCCGATTCGATGATGTTGGGCCGATGACATGGAATCACTTTGGGGAGGTTTGGACGAGGAAACCTTCGACGCATCGGGTCGATGTGGCGACGATTGTAAACGCTCGGCCGACGACGCGTGAGAACCGCACCCGCGCCGGATGGTCAAGTGATACACTGGTTCGCTTTCGCCATCCCCACCCCCATCCCCGACCCGCCTCGTTTTTCTGCTTTGGAGTTTATTCGGATGAGTGATCCATCGGTCCTTCAGCCCGCCAAGATTGATCGCCAACAAGTTCACGGTGATTCGCCGTTTCCATACGTCTTCGCGTGTGCGGACGACTCCGCGACGCTCGACGACATCACCTCGAACGTTCGTGGCAACCGAGACGATTTGCTGCGGCTCGCCACGCGTCACGGTGCGGTGGCCTTTCGCGGTTTGCCGACGCCGACGGCCGAAGATTTTGATCGGTTCATTCAAGCGTTGGGTTTGGAAAATTTTCCTTACGAAAAGTCTTTGTCCAACGCCGTGCGGATCAACCGGACTCCGCGAGTTTTTTCGGCGAACGAAGCTCCGCCGGAGGTGCAGATTTTCTTTCACCACGAGATGGCGCAAACGCCGCTGTACCCGAAATACATCCTGTTCTATTGCGAAGTCGCGTCGGCCGAGGGCGGCGCGACCCCCTTGTGTCGCAGCGACGTGCTGTTCGAAAGGCTGCAGGCACGGTGCCCGGAATTCGCGGCGAAGTGCGAACAGGACGGCTTGCAATACACCAACGTGATGCCCGACAGCGACGATCCCCATTCCGGGATGGGACGCAGTTGGCAAAAGACATTGGGCGTCGATTCCCGCGAAGCGGCGGAGACGCGACTGCGTGAACTCGGTTATTCGTTCCAGTGGCTGGGCGACGGTTGCTTGAAAGCCACGACACCGCCCTTGCCGGCGGTGATGGAAGTCGCGCCGGGCCAGAAAACATTCTTCAACCAATTGATCGCCGCCTATTGCGGTTGGAAAGACGAACGCAACGATCCGTCCGAAGCGATTCGGCACGGTGACGGTTCGAAGCTGGACGGCGACGCGGTGAACGTCGCGGTGCGGTTGGCCGAAGAACTCGCTTACGATCACCTTTGGCAAGCCGGTGACATCGTGCTGCTTGATAACACCGTGACGATGCACGCCCGGCGGCCCTTTGTGGGCACTCGCAAGGTGCTCGCTTCGCTGGCCGAGATGCGGACGCATGCGTTGGTGAAGGCGTGAGGAATCACCCCGAATCGTCCATGCCCGACGGGTCGGCGGACCCGTCCCCGACGAGTGACGAGTCGCCCTGGTATGCCGGCGTGACCAGGTACCAATGGCTGGTGCTGATCATCGCCTGCGCGGGATGGATGTTTGACGTTTACGAAGGCCAGATTTTTAATCTGACACGCAACGACATGCTGACCGAGTTGCTGGGCGGCGATGAAGCGGGCAGCAAATTTTGGGGCGACGTGTTTCTGGCGATCTTCCTGGCCGGGGGGACCCTGGGCGGACTGGTTTTCGGTTCGCTGGCCGATCGCTACGGCAGACGTCCGATCATGATCGCGACGATCCTGATGTATTCGGTGTTTTCCGGACTGACATATTTCGCCAACGACATTTACACCGTCGGCGTGTTGCGATTCTTGGTGGCGTTGGGCATCGGCGGCGAATGGGCCGTCGCGGCCAGTTTGGTCGCCGAGGTGTTTCCCAAGAGGGCGCGGGCGCACGCCTCGGGGATCTTTCACGCCAGCAGCATTCTGGGGACTTGGCTGGCGGCCTTGTCGGGCATCCTGGTCGGCGCGAATTGGCGGTTCGCGTACCTGCTGGGCGTCTTGCCGGCGTTGTTGATCGTGTGGGTGCGCGCGAGCGTCAAAGAGCCGGATCGTTGGGAAGAACAGAAGTCATCGCCCCAGGCGGACAAGCTGGGCAGCTTTCGCGACTTGCTGACCAACCCGCGTTGGAGCGGGTTGGCGATCCGCGGGTTGATGTTGGCCGCCGTGGGGCTGGGCACGTTTTGGGCGGTCACCGTGGCGGGGCAAGACCTGATGCGTGAACTGTTGTTGGAAAACGGCATGAGCGAAAGCGAAGCGGGAAGCCGGTCGAAGTTCGCTTACGGCATCGTGCAGGCGGCCGGTGGCGGGCTGGGGCTGCTGTCCTTCGGGCCGCTGGCGGCACGCTTCGGACGCAAGTCCACGTTCATCGGTTTCCAGCTGTTGGCACTGGTGATTGTGCCGATCACCTGTTTCGTGCCACAGAATTATTGGCAAATGCTGTTGGTGATGCCGGTTTTCGGTTTCTTGACGCTGGGGATGCATTCGGGTTTCGCGATCTATTTTCCGGAGTTGTTTCCGACGCATTTGCGTGCTACCGGTGCAAGCTTTTGTTTCAACGGCGGACGTTTATTGGCGGTTCCGGTGTTGCTCTTTAGCGGTTGGCTGAAGGGACTGGAAAGCGTGTCGCTTTCGATCGCGGTGTTCGGCTTGTCCAGTCTGTTCATCGTCGGCGTGCTGATCATGTTGACGTTGCCCGAAACACGCGGCCGTGACTTGGTCGAAGCGTGACGACTTTGTTCACCCAAGACATTTGGTTGCTGATCAGTTTGGCCGTGATCGCCCTGACTGCCGGATTCGTCCACAGCGCGATCGGTTTCGGTTTCGGCATCGTCGCGGTGTCCTTGGTGCCTCTGGTCATCGACGTCCGTCAGGCACACGTCGTGATCTCGATCTCCAGCGTCCCGGTGATCGTCGCGGCGGCGTGGTCGTATCGAAAGGGGGTTCGTTTCGACGACTTGAAGCCGGCTTTGGTCGGCGCGGCGATTTTCCTGCCGATCGGCTTGGCGTTGTTCGAATGGTTGCCGATGGACGCGCTGGTCCGCGCGACGGGGGTGGCGATTCTCGCGATGGTGGTGATCCGATTGCGAAATCGCCGGATGCCGGAGCACGACGAACCCGACGGCGGAGGTTCATGTTTCGTGGCCGGTGCGGCCGGCGGTTTTTTGGCCGGCGCGGTCAGCATCGCCGGTCCGCCTATCGCCGCTTTCGCGCTGAAACAGAACTGGACGCCCGCTCGATTCAAGGCTTTCGTTAATCAATTTTTGTTGCTGGTCTCGATTTACAAGGTCGCCGGGCTGGGCATGCGTGGCTTTTTGGACGGCCCGACATTGGTGCAGGCGTTGTGGTTGGCTCCGGCTGCCATCGGCGGCATTTTTCTCGGCGTCCGGGTCAGCGGCCGGATATCGAGCTTGTGGTTCGAGCGACTGGTCGCCGCGGCGCTCGTCGCGATTTCGCTGATGTTCATCATCCGCGGCGCTTCGTAACCGTCCCAACTTGTGAACGACCATTGGCAGGTTTAAATTCATCGACTCACCATCCCCTGACCCTTTGCACGAGAAAGCAGCGACATGTCACAGCGGCCCCTGAATGTAGGAATGATCGGCGGCGGCGGCGGAGCCTTTATCGTCCAGCCGCACCAACGCTCGATCCACTTTGACGGAACTCGAAAGGTCACCTGCGCCGCCCTGCATCCGGATCCGAAAGTCGCCCAGAGCGAGGCTGCCGCCTGGGAATACCCTTTAAAAGGCTACGACAGTTACGACGAAATGATCGAAACGGAGTCGAAAAAGCCGCTCGGCGAACGCATCGACTACGCCTTGATCGTCACCCCGAACCACGTTCACTTCGATCCGGCCATCAAGTGCGTCAAAGCCGGAATCCCGGTGTTCTGTGAAAAGCCGCTGACGCTGAACTTGGACGAGGCCAAGCAATTGGTGGCGGCCGTCGAAGAGGCCAAGATCCCCTTTTGCGTTTCACACACCTACTTGGGGCACTGGACCAGTCGCTTCGCCCGCTTCATCGTCACCAGCGGTCTGCTGGGTGACGTGCGTTTCGCCGATTCCTACTACTTGCAAGGTTGGTTGGCCGCGCGGACCGAAGACACCGGATCGGTGCAGGCCGAATGGCGAGTCGATCCGAAGAAGTCGGGAGCCAGTCTTTGCGGCGGCGACATCGGCACGCACGCGCTGATGCAGCTTCGCTACGTCACGGGCCTGGACGTCACGCGGGTCCAAGCGCACTTGGAATCGTTCGTCCCCGGCCGCGTCTTGGACGATCACTTCACGACCTATTGCGATCTTTCCAACGGCGGCAAAGCTTTGGTTCGTGCCACCCAAATCGCGATCGGTCACAAGAACGACTTGGGCATCGAAGTCAACGGCACCAAGGGAACGCTTTCCTGGAAACAGGAGTTCCCCGAGCAGTTAACCATTCGCTTGCCCGATCAGCCCGATCGGACCTATTTCCGTGGCGCGGTTACCGCCAACGACGGTTTCTTGGGCGACCTGCCCGAGGATCTGATGGCGGAACCCAACATCCCGCCGGGGCACCCCGAAGCCTTTCACGATGCGTTCGCGCGTCTGCACCGCTGCTTTGAACAAGACGTCCGCGCGTACAACGACGGCAAACCGTTCGACTGCGACGGTAGCAAGTACGCCAACGTGCATGACGGATTGACCGGCATGGCATTCATCGATGCCGCCGTCCGCAGCAGCAAAGACAACGGCGCCTGGATCGACATGTAAAAACTGTGACCCTCTGGCACGGTTTTTTCCACGCCGCCGTGGCAAATCGCCCCAATCGTTCGGTTACCAACCGGATGAAATGGAGCAGAACGCTGGCGAAGCTTACATTGCGGACTCGTACCGGGAATATTCTCGGCACTGAACGTGACTCCAACAGCAATGAGGGCTTTGTCCGATGCGTCCCACCGATTCTGGTCACCCCACGCGTCCTCACCCGTCGCGTCGTCGCTTTCTCCAAACCGCGGCCGCAGCAACGGCTGCCGGCCCGGTGGCCGCGACGACGGTCATTCCCGGTTCGGCGTCGGCGTCGTCCTCGAGCATCTCTGCCGGCCAGCGCCTGACACTCGGGTTCATCGGCGTCGGCGGTAAAGGCGGCCAGCACTTACGAACGATGGTGCAGGAAGCCGACAACGGCAACGTCAACATCGCCGCGGTTTGCGATATCGATGCCAAGCGATTGTCGCTCGCTTCTCGGACGGCGGGGCCCCAGGCCGATTGCTATTCGGATTATCGATACCTGCTGGATCGTGACGATCTGGACGGCGTCGTGATCGCGACGCCGGATCACTGGCACGCCGCCCAAATGGTTCACGCCGTTCAAAGCGGCAAGCACGTCTACGTCGAAAAACCCGCTTGCTGCACGATCGAGGAAGGCGAAGCCATGATCGCGGCGGCCAAGGCCGCCGGCAAAGCCGTCCAAGTCGGATCGCAAGGCCGCAGCCAGCCGGAAGCCTACTTGGCGCATCGTTACTTGGCCAACGGCAACATCGGCGAAGTCAACCATGTCGAGTGCTTTCACTACGCCAGCCCGGTGGGTGGATTCTTGCCCGACGCCGATCCGCCCGAGGACCTGGATTGGGATTTGTGGCTGGGGCCGCTGCGACAAAGACCCTACAACCGAGGTTACGCTCACGCGTCGTTCCGCTGGATGATGGAATCCGGTGGTGGCCAGATCCGCGACCGCGGCGCGCACGTGATGAGCTGTGCGAAGTACTGGATGAACGCCGACGGTCAGATGCCGACGACCATCGAGGCGACCGGCAAGGCACCGACCCGCGGCCTGTGGAACAGTGCGACCGATTTGCAAGTCACTTATACGTTCAAGAATCCGGATTGGAAACTGACGTGGAATCAACCGGGGACTCCCGCGCCACCGGAAGAACGCACCGGAGATGAGCCCGGCGGTCGCATCACGCGGCCCGGCTACGGCGCGGTCTATCACGGCACCGACGGCACGTTCACCCACTGGGGCGGCGACGGCGGAACGTGGGCGGAAAAGAAAGCTCGGGATTGGAAACCCGGTCCGGGGGCCAAGGACGTCTACGAAAGCCCCGGACACTTCGAGGACTGGTTCGCAGCGATCAAGACGGGCAAACCGACGATCATGAACATCGACGCCGCGGCAGAAGTCGCTTACTTGACGGTGTTGGGGAATCTGTCATTTCTGCTGGGCCGAAAACTGAACTGGGATCACGCGACGCGACAGATCATCGGCGACCCCCAAGCCCGGCGTTTGATGGGACGTCCCCAACGTTATCCGTACGCGACTTGAACGACTCGCCGAGGCACGTTTCGCCGGTTCCAATCATTTCCTCGAACACACTTTGAATATTCATGAGCACGACGAACCTTGATCAACTGATCCGAGATATTCAGGACAAAGACCACGTCACACGCGCCGCAGCCCGCGACGCGGCCGGCGCGGTCGGAGCCCAGGCGGTGCGTCCCCTGGGCGACATCGCCGCGATGCACGACGACTTCGAAGTCGCACGTGCGGCCGATCGGGCCATCCGAAACATCGTTTATCATTGCGGACGCCCGGGTGCCGAATCCGAGGCCCACGAGGTCACCGGCGAATTGTTGGGGTTGTTGGATCAGTCCTACCCCGTCCAACTCCGCCGTGACGTGTTGTCGTTGATTTGGCAAATCGCGGGCGAACAAGCCGCCAATCGTGTGGCCGCCTGTCTGGACGATCCCGATGTTGCCGAAGACGCTCGCATGGCGCTCGAACGAATCCCCGGCAAGCAAGCCACCGCGGCTTTGCAAAAAGCGTTCGATCGCGCGGATCAAGACGACCTTCCCGCACTCGCTTACTCGTTGGGAATGCGAGGCGTTGAAATTCGTGGTGTTCCCGATCTTCGTTTGCAAGGCGTCAAAGAATCGGCCTTTCAGCCGGTCAAAGGTTAAACGGCGATGAATCGCTCCATCCCATTTCTTTCACTGATCGCCGCCGGCTTGTTCATCGGACTTTCTTGTTCGCCCGACATCGAATCACGGACCGAAAAGATACAGGTCGATGCACCGGAGAATGCTTCGGCTCGCCCGGCCGCCCGGGGTGACGTCGCGGGGTTCGGCGATTTGCTCGCGACGGTCGAACAGTGGGGTGGGGCGTATCACGCCGACGAACGGGGCAACGTCACCGAAATCGATCTCCGCGGCGCCTCGCCGGCCGACGACCAAGTTTCGATGTTGGCACCGTTCGTTCATCTGCGAAGTTTGAAGCTGAAAGGCGACGGAATCACCGATGCGTCGGCATCGACGGTAAGCGGTTTCAGTGAATTGACCCGTTTGGACCTGGACACCGTTGGCATCTCGGATCAGGGCATCGCGGCGCTGGCTTCGTTGCCGAAACTGGAGAGCCTACGTCTGCATCGCGTCTCCAAAATGACCGACACGGCGGCGGAATCGCTTGCCGAGATGCCGGCGTTGACCGAGTTGACGCTCACCGACAGCTACATCAGCGACGGCGGACTGTTGACGATCTCCGCGATGCCCGATTTAAGGCTGTTGAACTTGGAGGGCAGCGACTTGATCGGTGACAGCGGCTTGGAAATGGTCGCCCGAATGCCGAACCTGGAAACGCTGAGGGTTCGCAGCCGCGGCGTCAGCGACATGGCGCTCGAAGCCTTGTCGGCTTCGTCGAGCCTACGTGTTCTGGCCGTGGAGGATTCTTACGCGGTCAGCGATTTCGGCTTGGAGTATCTGGCCTCGATGGAGAACTTGGAGGAGCTGTCGTTGGCACAGGCGTTCGGCGTGACCGATGAAGGCTTGGCCTATCTCGCGCCGCTGACCAAGCTGAAACGATTGGACCTGCGACGACTTTCACTGTCCGGCGACGGGTTGGCTCATCTGTCCGAAATGCGGGACTTGGAGCGTCTGGACTTGGGGGCGGTTCCGATCAGCGATGAATCGCTTGAGCATCTGCGAGCCTTACCGAGCCTGACGATTTTAAACGTGATGGAAACGCCGGTGACGGATCAGGGGGTCAAGACGCTCGGCGAATTGAAGCAACTTCGCACGTTGATCCTTCGCGGCACCCGAATCAGCGACAAAGGCCTCCGCTCGCTCGCTTCGATCGATCGACTCGGTCGCCTGGACCTCGCCGGAACCCCGATCACGGACGACTCGGTCCCCACGCTCGTCGCGATGAAAGATCTACTGGAACTGGACCTTCGCGATACCCAGATCACCTCGGCGGGCGTCGCAAAGTTGCAGTCGGCTCTGCCGAAGACTTCCGTCACCCATGTGACGAAATAGGCTCGACGATCGAACCGCCCGATCGCTCCGCATCCAAACGGAATCGATCCGGCGGCCTTCCACGACGATAGGCGCTTGTCGGATTCAAACTCCGACCCGCAGTGGGTGTGGTCGTCGCGACCGGGATCGAAAACAGAGTCGATCAAAGGGGGCAGGTCGTTCAAAGGTGTCGGGGTGTGCCGGGATAAAACCGGCTTGGAATAGAGAATGAAAGTTTCTTACGAAGAACGTTTAGCCGACTGCTTCGGCCCTCGCCGGAGGTGCGATGAAGGTAACGACATCGTGTCGATCGCTACTTGGCGAGATCGGCT
>Ga0102938_10004403_pt1 | contig 10364 bp, 7 predicted proteins | sample SalPonR2_B_D2_MG_FD_84516 | JGI IMG/M metagenome (GOLD analysis project Ga0102938, IMG submission 84516) | Salt pond soil microbial communities from South San Francisco under conditions of wetland restoration - Salt Pond MetaG R2_B_D2_MG | ecosystem: Environmental > Aquatic > Marine > Intertidal...
ACGTCCGGTTCAAACTGAATAGGATAACGGGTCTGTTTGGAAAACGGTAAGTTGACATGGAGCCACTTTGCTACTACAGGAATGGATGTCCCCTGGATCAGAACAGACGTAAGCACTACAAAAAAGACAATACTGAAAATCAGATCTGCATTATCCAGTCCGGCAACCAGTGGAAATGTAGCCAGGATAATCGGCACAGCGCCCCTTAATCCTATCCACGACACCATTAGCTTGGACCTGCGGCTGTATTGAGAAAACAGCAGTGAAATGAATACACTAAGCGGACGAGCAACAAATATCAGCGCCAGGGAAATAAGCAAGCTCACACCGGCAACCGGAATAACCTGGCTTGGAAAAACCAGCAGTCCGAGCATCAGAAACATCACAATCTGCATCAGCCAGCCTATTCCGTCAAAGAAGTTTGTGAGGCTGCGCTGATGAACAAAGCCTGAACTCGACATCACCACGCCTACAATATACACCGCTAAAAAGCCGCTGCCGTTTACGAGGTCTGTTACTGCATACACAAACGAGATGAGGCCTACCATTAAAACGGGATAGAGCCCATCATAGACTAAATCAATTTTGTTGACGGTCCATGTAAACAATTTTCCGAACAGAAAGCCGAAGAGAATGCCAAACCCCATCTGAGTAATAAACAGCAGTATAAAATTAAGCCAGTCTGCCTGGTCGTTTCCCAGGATCGATATGAGACCGATTGTCAGGAATATCGCCATCGGATCATTGGTCCCGGACTCCAGCTCAATCAGCTCTTTTAAGCGATATTTGAAGCCCATTCCGTTCGACTTCAAAACTGAGAATACAGCCGCAGCATCTGTTGAAGAAACAATTGCACCGAGCAAGAGACCTTCAATCCATGAAAAATTCAGCAGCCAAACAGCAAATAGTCCGATCGTTGCTGCACTAATCAGAACGCCCAGCGTGGCCAGGGAGAGTGCAGGGTTCAGAACCGGCCGAATTCTCTTCCAGTTCGTATCCAACCCGCCTGAAAACAGAATGTAGGCAAGAGCCACAATCCCGAGCGACTGCGCCAATTGATGATCATCGAAATAGATCAAGTTCAGCCCGTCGGACCCGATGGTCATCCCAATTCCCAGAAAGAGAAGAAGCGACGGTATTCCGTAGCGAATGGAAAGCTTGCTTGCCAGCACGCTGACAAGAAGCAGAACTGCTCCAATTAATAGATAAATATCTGTGATCATTACTCTCGCTTATTCGGTTAAAATCTTTTCAGGCCATAAAGATATAAATTCAATCCGCTTTTTCTGTGAAAGCAAGAAATATTCTCTACATTTATACCCGATTACTAAATCCAGTCATTTTATTCGAAAGCAGTATATGGAAAACTTCTCAACACAGTGGTTTCTCGCTTTTTATGTATCACTTGGTGCCTTATTGATGAGCTACGGAGTTTTTCTGCTCTTCAAGACAGATCGGATGAAAGAGTATTTACTTTCTGTTGCAGAGAATGACACTCCACCTCCTTCGTGGAAAAAAATTTTAAAATACCTTCTGCTTTTCACCCTGCCCGGGCTTTTTCTCTCCTTCATTCCTTTTTCCTGGATCGAGCTTCTGTTTTCGCTTTGGGCTCTTCTGATCATCTTTGTTGCCGGTCAGCTCATTTTAGTCTGGCAACATACATCACAGGCAATTCTTGAAAACAAACACTCCTTAAAACGAAAAATTCGGTTTGTAGCTGCGAATATGATGTCGATCGGAATTATTCTGTTTTTACTGAGCTATGTACTTCTTGAACGATCCGGCACTTTTTCATGATTATTAAAAAAACAGGCTATCACGGACTCTATTTCCCTGAGCTTGGTGTATCCCTCGACGGCTATCATCCCGAAGCCGATTATGCTTTTGTGAGCCATGCTCATGCCGACCACATGCCGCGAAACAAAAAGACCAAAGCGTATGCCACTTCTGCCACCCTGGATCTAATGGAACGCAGAGGTTTTAGAGGAGAGAAAAACATCTTGAAGTTTCATGAACCGTTTGAATCTGATCGGTTTCGTGCCACCTTATATCCGGCAGGCCATATTTTGGGATCTGCGATGATCTACCTGGAAACCGAACAAGGTTCAGTTTTATACACCGGCGACTACAAAACTCCGCCTTCACCTGCATCGGAAGGATTTGACGCGCCGGATCAGGTTGACCTGCTGATCACTGAAGCCACATTTGGTCTGCCAATTTATCGCTGGAAACCTCTTGATGAGCTTAAAGCGGAGATTCAGGATTTTGCCGTTTCATCTCTCGAAGATGGTTATACCCCGATTTTTTTGGGATACAATTTAGGAAAGGCACAAGAAATCATGCACATGCTCGCGCCCTTAAATCTCCCCCTGATGATACACGGAGCCGGGTTCAAGCTGTGTGATGTTTACGAGAAACATGGAATCAATTTAGGAAACTACTCCACATACGTCCGTGAAGAGTGCGAGGGAAATATTTTAGTCACACCGTCATCGGCTCTCTCAAAAGGATTCGCCTCAAATGTTTCAAAAACCAGGGTAGCCTACTGCTCCGGCTGGGCATCAAACGAATCCAGACGAACCCAGCTTACCGCGGATAAACTCATTCCTCTTTCCGATCATCTCGATTTTTTTGAGTTAATCCGGTTCTGCAAGGAGCTGTCACCAAAAAAAGTTTACGTAACGCATACGCCAAACCCGGATGTTGTTCAGCACTATTTGGAAAAGGAAGGAATTGAAAGCTCTTTTATGAACTTTGAGTATGAAGCCGAGGATTAATTATCCGTTCGTTTGATCAACTGTTTCTCTCTCTTCTTTATCTGAATGATTATCCGGCATATCCTCTTCTTCGGTATAATCTTCTGCTAATGGAAGTGTAAAGAAGAATGTGGTCCCCACTTCATGCTCGCTCTTGAACCACAGCTCACCGCCATGCTCTTCTATATACTCTTTACTTAAATTCAGCCCTAACCCGCTGCCTTTTTCATTTTTAGTGCCGCGGGTTGTAAAGTGCTCATTGCCAAACAGTTTCGGCTGGTCTTCTGCCTTTATTCCCATACCCTCATCGATAATCTGAACTTCAACATACTGTTCAGTTCGGCCGGCACTTACTGTAATTGTGTCATTCTCTTTGCTGAATTTAATCGCGTTGGCAATCAGGTTTCGTAAAACAAGCTTCACAATATCATAATCTGCTTTTACACTCAGATCATTGGCAACCTGTGTCTCAATTGAAATCCCCTTGTTTTCTGCCTGAAACCGAACCTGTTCAGTAACGGCTTTTGCTGCCTCCGAAAATTCGAAAACCCGTTTATTTAGTTGAACACCGTTCATTTGAGCTTTTGCCCAGGCCAGCAGGTTATCCATCATATTGGAATTATCCTGAATATTCTGATCCAGCGAGTCGAGTATATTATCTCTTTCCGATTTAGACAGGTCATGCTCTCTAATCAGATATATAAGGCTTTGGAGTGAACTCAACGGACTTCTTAAATCGTGTGCAATAATTGCGAAAAGCTTGTTTTTAACCTGATTAACCTGCTCAAGTTCGTCATTCTGTTCTTTTACAGTCTTGTTGACTTCACGGATTTTTTGGTTAGAATCCTCGAGTTCACTGTTAACATCCTTCACTTTATTGTTTGATCGGTTCAGAACAAAAGCCACAACCAATAAAAACCCTCCAAGTGAAAACGCAAAAACAATGAGCCACTGCTGCAGGTTTACGCGAGCCTGAATTTCCTGTTGCCGAGCTTCAATAATCTCTGCCTGCTGTTCCCGGGCTCGAATGTTGAAAAGCGTTTCGTATTCCGCCTGTAATCTGAGTTTCTCATCAGATGCCAGCGAATCTTCAAGTTCATTTAAGCGCTCCAGCCACAGTAAGGCCTGGGCCGTGTTCCCGGCACTTTTATAGATCTCATACAGCTTATTGTACGATTCCGTTTGAAGTCCGCGATAGCCTCTACCCTCTGCTATGGATTGAGCTCTGGCATACCACCGGGCCGCTCCACCGTAATTATTTCTTTCAGCCTCCAGATTCCCCAAACTGATGGCGCTATTATATTGGCCCTCTATACTATCTAAACGATCACTCTCTTCCAGTGTGAATTGAAATATTTCTTGCGCCCGGGCCACGTCACCCCGTTGCGCTTCCATTCTGGCTAAATTGTAATAAATTCGAACTTCCGCTAAGCGGTCATTTGCAGCCTCAGCTAAGTTCAGTCCTTCCGTGTAGTACTCTTCAGCCAGTTCGTACCGACCCTGTCCCGAGTAGAGATTGCCTTTATTTACAAAAACCCTGCGTAAATTTACCTGATGACCAATATTTCTGCTGATCTCTTCTGATTTGTCCAGATAAAATTCAGCCTGTTCATAATCTTCCATTTCATTGAAAAGATGGCCGATGTTATTGGATGTAATGGCTATCAAAACTGAATCTTCAACATTTTCAGCAAACACAAGGGCATCGTAAAAATTTCTGAGAGCCTCAACCTCTTCACCCATTGAGGAGTAAACAGACGCGAGGTTCATTCTCAATCCTGCTACCTGATCTTCACGCCCCAGTGAATCTGCTATATGAATGGCCTCTTCGTACAGATTGGAAGAGAGCACCAGCTGACCGGACATTTGAAGTGCGACTGCCTTCAGATTTTTTTGCGTATTCATTTCTTCAGCAGGAACATCGAGAAACCCTGCCTGATCGAGCATAATCAGAGCTGAGTCAGGTTTTTCTTTGGATAGATAAAGTGATCCGAAACTTACAAGAGTTTGAAACTGAGCCAGGTCTCTCTCTTCTTCCATCCTGTCTGCAACCTGAAAAGCAAGCAGATACCACTCTTTTGCCTCTGTAAACTCCCCCCTCATTACCAACTGCTCTCCCAGTTCGTTGATGGTATCTACGGTTTCCATTGTTGATATAGCGGGGTTAACTACAGAACGCAAGCTGTCTAAGCCGGCTTGCTGGGCATTAACCTCAATCTGTAGAAATTGTAGAATAAATAATATGTTCAGGCAGAGCAATACCCTCATTTAGCGATAACTTATTAACATTAGATACTTTTAATATAATAGATTATTTGTAAAAACAGCATATGTTAAAAAAGAAAATAATTATACGTTTAATCACTTTTTTTATTCAAATAAAACGAAGGATTATTTCCCTGAACCAATCTCTCTTTTTCTACTCTTTTTTTATACAACCGCTCAACTTCTTTCAACGTATCCGCGTCTTCAGGTTTTAAATCCCATCTAATTCGTTTAAAACGTGGGAGACGAAGTGTATAACCGGCCTTGGTTCTTTTGTTGATCTGAATGTCATCAAATTCCAATTCTACCATAAGTCCCGGAATTAAACCCAGCGTCGGACCATACCGTTCAACGGTAAGCTTTTTAATTTCGGTGTTCATCTTTTTCAGCTCATCGTCGGTATACCCGCCGTAAGCTTTTCCGATAGGGACAAATTCTTCTTCATATCGCTCATCATTCTTGACCGATATGCCCAAAGTAAAATCTGAATACAGCCCCCCTCTTTTCCCGCTTCCGGCATGTGCATACATCATCACTGTATCAAGGGTTCCTCCCGGTTTTTTAACTTTTAACCAAGATTTTCCCCGCTGCCCATATTCATATCCTGAACCCCGTTTTTTAAGCATCAGTCCCTCATTACCATGAGCAATTGCGCGATCAAACAGCTCATCAAGCTTATCAGAGTCGTTTAGCCCAAACTGATTTGATACAGCAATTCCATGCCTCTCAGATAGCATTTCAAGATTCTCTCGGCGTTGCTCAAGCGGTAAATCAAAAATTGGACTGTCATCCATATACAGAAGGTCATAAGCGATGAAGAGAACCGGCAGCTCATTTAATATTTTACCGGTTGGTTTTTTCAAACCCATCCTTTTTTGCAAAAGTTGAAACGGCTGGATCTTTTCATCGTAGTAAACGCAAATTTCGCCATCCAGAACAATTTCAGGGAGTGCTCTCTCTTTGAAAAAACTCTGAATTTCAGGAAAAGACCGAGTTATCTCATTGAGGTCTCGAGAGTAGATTTCTACTTTATTCTCTGAGTGATGAACCTGTGCTCTCATTCCGTCAAACTTTTCTTCGGCGATGTAGTCCGAAAGAGTATCCACAGATCTGCTCTCAATGGGAGAGGCAAGCATGAACGAGAGTGGATGGAAAAGTGTAAATTCTGCCTCTTCTAAGCGCCCTTCACTCGCCAGCACGGCCGTCTTACCAATACTTCCCGTAATCATATGGGCATAGCGCACACTCTCTTTTTTATAATCAAATGCTTTGGCAATGGAGGCTATTACACTTCTTGTTTCAAAACCTATTCTGAGTGAACCCTGGCCAAGCATCCGGATGGAATACTTCACTTCAACCGGGTGCATTTTTCTCCACATCTTTTTGAGCAGCTCTATTTTATCCACGCGTGAAGAAACTTCGAGAAGATCGTGAAACAGCCTGCTCACTTCTTTCAGAGATAACCTCACAGGATCTCTTTTTTCAATGGCCTTGGGAATGTTTTGTAATAGTCTCTCAATAGCTTCCGAATTACTGCCCGTTGCGGTTCTGCACGGTTTATAAACCTTGTCGTAATCAATTTCACAAAATTCCGAAGCCGCAAGTCCTGTTGTTCGGCTGCCTACTGAAGCTCGTTTCCCACTGATGGCTGAAAAAGCCCCCTCACCCAAAAACTGAGCAGCAAGTTCTAAATCTTCTGCAGTATCTATATCAGACAAATATTCTGCAAAAATCGTGGTTTTAGAGTTTGTCCCCCGTGTTTCACGTATCTGCTGTATGGTATCACATAGTTCGAAAAACGAGGTGCTCATAGGTTTAACTTTTGGAGAGCAGATCTACAATTAAAAGGTCTGCAATTTTCAATCCTTCCGATGTAAACCTCAAAACATCACCTTCTGTTTTCAGCATTCCCTTCTCTTGTTGATACTCTAGCCATGTTATTTGTTCTTGATTCAGCTCGTAGTTGTAACGGGATTTGAGCTCATCAAACCCAACTCCCCATTTGGTTCGCAACCCCAGCATTAGTCTCTCTTCTGCAAGGCTAAACATCGAAAGTTTTTCAGGATTTGTAGTGCTTCCGTCGGATAAATCATCCATATACTCTTTGATATCTGATCGGTTTTCCCATCTTAGGGCACCGTCATCAAGCAGCCAGAATGAATGCGCAGACGGCCCAAGCCCCAGATAATTTTTGTGCCGCCAATAGTTACTGTTATGTACCGCCTCTTTCCCCGGTTTGGAAAAGTTACTTACTTCATATCTTTCAATTCCTGCACGTTTTAACCTTTCGGACAGCAAGTCGAAATGTTCTGCCACCAAATCATCTTCCGGCGGAGAGATTCTTCCAAGCTTCACCTGTTTTCCCAATCGTGTCTGAGGCTCTACAGTCAATGAATAGGCTGAAATATGTGGCGGATCAAATTGAAGCAGTTGAGTAATATCATCATCAAGCATTTCAAGAGTCTGTCCCGGATTCCCATAGATGAGGTCGGCGGTAAATGTTGGGAAACCCGCCGTCTGTAAACTTTCCAGTGCTTTCAGAGCTTCTTTTTTTGTATGAGCCCGGTGCATAAACTGCAGCAGTTTTTCGTCGAATGACTGCACGCCCATGCTCGCCCGATTTATACCCAGATCCAGCAGTGATTTCAAATAGTCCGGCGTAACATCATCCGGATTCATCTCCATGGTTACCTCAACCGGATCTAAAGAAAAAGCATCTTGCAGTGCATCAAATATTCGTTTTAACTGATCCGGAGAAAGCTGAGAGGGAGTCCCGCCGCCAAGATAAATCGTTTCAATGTTCTCATCGGAATATGGGGTTCCCCGGTACGATTGAATCTCTTTAAGTAATGAATCAACAAACGGGTCAATCAGTTTTTTACGTGTAACAAAGTAGAAGTCACAATAACTGCAAGCCTGTTTACAAAACGGTATGTGTATGTAGATTCCGGCCATACATGGAAAAGAAAAGCACAGCGTAATATCTGTGCTTTGTTTAATAGAAAATTACTGCTTTGGTGTATAGAAAGGATTCTCGTCGTACGTATCAACCTGTCGATATGTACGCTGGTATTTCACATAATTTTTAGCTGACGATTGGATTGACTCAATCTCCTCATCCGTCAACTTTCGGTGTTTTTTTGCGGGCGATCCCATATACATATATCCCGATTCCAACACCTTACCGGGAGGTACCAGTGTTCCGGCAGCAACAATCACATCGCTTTCAATAACCGCCTCATCTAAAATAGTAGCATGTATTCCAATGATAACCCGGTCGTGGACCGTACAGCCGTGAACCATTGCGTTGTGGCCTATGGTAACATCGTTACCTATTCTTGTGGGACCGGTCTGATTCATCACATGGATGGATGCATTGTCCTGAACATTGGAACGTTCTCCAATTTCAATCCAGTTTACATCGCCTCTTATGGTTGAGTTAAACCAAACCGAACTGTCTTTGCCAATGGTCACATCTCCGATAACATCTGCACTTGGTGCTACAAATACAGACTCTTCGAATTGAGGGGATTTATCTAAAAATTGATAAACCATTTCTTATGAGCGATACATATAGAGTTCAACCATAGACTTAAATTGGTCGTAGGTTTGCGGATTTTGTCTTAACCGCTGGCCATTGAAGAAAAATGTAGGAGTGGCATTTACCTGTCGGCGAATTCCTTCCTGGCGCTGTCTTTCAACTCGCTGATGAATCTCTTCAGACTCCAGGTCAGCTGCGAACTGTTCCATATCCAGCCCAATCTCTTCCGCAAAGTCCATAAAATGATCACGTGCATCTCCCTGAGACCAAACTTCCTGGTATTCAAAAATCATATCGTGCATCTCTTTGAATTTTCCCTGCTCCCGGGCTGCTTCAGCTGAATAGGCTGCCAAAGCGGCAAACTGGTGACCGCTTAAAGGAAAATGGCGATATTCGAATTCGACCATGTCACCAAATTCTCTTTTGATCTGTTCTTGTGCCGGAATATACGCTTTACAAGCCGGGCACTGATAATCACTGTATTTTAGGATATGAACTTTTTGGGCCTGTCGTTCAGCGTTTGCGGAATCATTATCTGAGTTGTTACTCAGTCCGTAGTAAAGTACACCGCCCGCAATAACTACAAAGGCGAGAAGGGCAATAATCTGTATATTTTTCTTATTCATAATATCTATTGAAGTGTGTACATATTAAAGTTTCAAGGGCTGATAACGCAGAATATAAGAAGAGATTTTCGAGAGTACTCTATTAAATTAGTTTGTTGCTTGCTGCAATTTCGCTTTGTAAGCCATCGCGTAAATCTTCATCTGCTTAATCATAGAAGCAAGCCCGTTTGAGCGTGTCGGTGAGAGATGCTCCTGCATTCCAATTTGTTTTATAAAATCGGGATTGTGGGATAGAATATCTTCAGGAGTTTCGTCGGAGTAAAAACGAACCATCAGCGCAACCAAGCCTTTTGTTATTGCCGCATCACTGTCTGCTTTAAAAATAACTTTATCATCGTCAAGCTCTGTGTGAAGCCACACCTGGGATTGGCACCCGCGCACCAGATTATCCTCTGTTTTATATTTCTCGTCAAGAGAGTCCAGTTTTTGGCCAAGCTTTATGATGTACTTGTAGCGTTCAGGCCAATCGCCCAAAGCTTTAAATTCCCTTATTATCCGTTCCTGTTTTTCTTGTATTGTCATAGCATTTTCTTTACTGCAAAGATACAAAAAACAGGCGAATTAAAAGATTTCGATCTTCTTTCAGTTAGAATTGTGCTCAGATGAAATTTCTGTTGATGTAGCTCCTTTTATGGCTACAACCGCGGTGCCTTCTGCATTCCATTCCGGTTTAGCATAATCAATTACTTCAACATAGCCGCCGTCTTTACTCTTAATACGATACTGTTCGGTATTTGGTTTACCATCCATTACAATATCTAAATGGTCATGAAAAGATTTCAGATCGTCTTCATGAATAACATCTGCCACGTTTAAAGTAACGGCTTCATCCGCTGCAATACCGGTAATTTTACTAAAGCTTTCTGAGACAAATTCAAACATATATTCATCGCCGTCAGTTTTGACCAGTTTGTAGTTAAAATCTCTATCTCGTTCAAAAACTCTTTCGAAATCTGCGTTTCTTTTTGATAGCATTGCCATGATGCGTTTCTGCAGAGACTTGTTTTCAAAAGACATTCTGACAATCTCCTGTCCGTGCACCGTCAGCATCCTGGCCGTAGCCTTCACTTCAACAGGGCCGCCTTTTTTATTTTTGATGACCATTTCATAGGATCGGTCATTAAAATCACTGGGCTTGAACGAGTCAAACTTATGCTTGTAAGTCTCTATAAGTTC
>Ga0102938_10004404_pt1 | contig 10364 bp, 9 predicted proteins | sample SalPonR2_B_D2_MG_FD_84516 | JGI IMG/M metagenome (GOLD analysis project Ga0102938, IMG submission 84516) | Salt pond soil microbial communities from South San Francisco under conditions of wetland restoration - Salt Pond MetaG R2_B_D2_MG | ecosystem: Environmental > Aquatic > Marine > Intertidal...
AGATCGACTTGGCCCGAGGCCAGGGCCGCGAAGGGCGCTGCCGGGTCGTCGCCGTGATCGATATAGTCGATCCCGTCGAGATAGACCTCGCCACCCCACCAGCCGTCTTCGCGGCGCGCGAATGTGGCGCGTTCACCGACGCCGAAGCGGGTGAGCTCGAAGGGCCCGGTGCCGATCGGCTCATTGGCCCAGTTGCCGCCCTGGAAGGAGCGGTGGGCGATCAGGGCGGGGTAATCGCCCATGCTCTCGGGGAAGGCGAGGAAGGGGACGCGCAGGTTGAACTCGACCGTATGGTCGTCGATCTTGCGGATGGCACCATCCGCCATACCCGAGCCGTCGTCGTTGCTCTCGCGCAGGGCCGAGAAGCGTCCGTAATTGGACGAGCCCACGCCCGGATCCATCCAGCGCTCGAAATTGGCGATAACGTCATCAGCGGTGAAATCGTCACCATTGGACCATTTCACGCCGCGGCGCAGATTGAAGGTCCAGGTGCGCAGATCCTCCGACGCGCTCCAGCTCTCGGCCAGATGCGGCATAGCCAGATTGTCACTGGAAATGCGCACCAGCGGCTCGAGCACATGCCGCAGGGTATTGCCCTTCTCAGACCAGTCGATTGTCGCGGGATCGGAGATTTCCTTGACGTTCATCGAGACGCGCAGCACGCCACCCCGTTGCGGCGTGCCGTCCTGGGCCAACGCACGTGGCACGAAACCGTCACCGGTGATCTTGCCGGCCATGCCGTAGGCGATTCCGGCGGAGAGGCCGAGCAGCGTCGCCGTGCGCAGGAATTCACGGCGGCTGGCCTTGCCCTGGCCGAGCGCATCCGCGAGTTTTGGCAGCTGAGGATGGTGTTCGGCGAGTTGTGCGCGCTCTTTCGCATCGAGACGCTCGGTATCGGGGGTCTTCCTGGTCATCGTCGTCCTCTTTACCGTCAGCTTCTGCCCGTCAGATCGTCATCGATCCATGCCGGGCGGTCTGATCCTGTGTCTCGTGAGCCGGACAGAGCGAACGCCGGATGGCGGGCAAACGCCGCAGCAGCCGAATCCGGAAATCCCGGCTGGATAAGCGTTTAGATGACGCGGCAAATCGTTACCGCGACGGACACGGTCGCTCGACTACGTGAGACGTCGAAGGTGGTGATGCGTCGAAATCAAGTCCGACGCGTCACCACCAATGACAAGAGGATAGCGCCCCGGGAGACTGTGTCAAATTCGGGGCAGATTTGCGGAAAGCCGGCACCGGGACCGGGTGTTGCGCCTGCTCAGGCGACTTTTGCCGTGGTTTCCGGTTCGAATTCACCATTCGCCAGATCGCCTTGCGCCTGGTCCTTGCCGAGGATCGCGCCGAGAAAATCGTCGACCGCGCCCTTGAGGGCATCGGATTCGCGTGCCAGCCGCTCGGCAGAACCCTGCACGCGATTGGCCGCGTCGCTCGAGCGCTCGGCGGAATCACGCACCCCGTCGATGCTCTGCGAGACCTCGTGCGTGCCGGCAGAAGCCTGCTGCACATTACGGGCGATCTCCTGCGTGGCCGAGCCCTGCTCTTCCACCGCCGCCGCGATCGCCCCGGCAATGCCGGCGAGGTTTGAAATGGTCTCGGCGACCCCGGTGATCGATTCGGCGGATCCGGAGGTGGCGGCCTGGATATCGGCGATCTGGCCGCTGATCTCCGTCGTTGCTTTTGCGGTCTGATCTGCGAGGTTCTTCACCTCCGCCGCCACGACCGCAAAGCCCTTGCCGGCCTCGCCGGCCCGCGCCGCCTCGATGGTGGCGTTGAGCGCGAGCAGGTTGGTCTGGTCAGCGATCTGCTCGATCAGGGCCACGATGTCGCCGATGCGCTGGGCGGTATCGGCCATGGTGCGCACCTGCGTCACCGTGCCGCTGGCGCGATCCTGCGCCTCGCGGGAAATCTCGGTGGACTGGCTGACCTGGCGTCCGATCTCGTCCACCGAGGAAGCCAGTTCTTCGGCAGCCGCCGCGACCATGCCGACATTGGTTGATGCCTGCTCGGAGGCTGCCGCGACGCTGGTAGCGCGCTCGCGGGATGTCTGCGAGGCGCCAGTGAGGGCCTGTGCGGCCTGTTCGAGCTCGGCGGCGGCTTCCGCGACGCCATTGACGATGGAGCCCACCGCTTCCTCGAATCGCGCAGCGAGATCCTCCGTCGCCTTGCGGCGCTCGACGACGAGCACAGCCTCGCGCTCCTGCTCCATCCGGCGATCAGCCTCGGCCTTCGCGGCGAGGGATGCGCGGAAATCGTCGATGCCACGGGCAATCGCACCGACTTCGTCGCGGCGATTCATGCCGGAAATCGCGACGTCGAATTCGCCGGAAGCCAGCCGGCGAATATCCGCGACGCTGCGATGCAGCGGACGGGCAATACCCCAATGGGCGATGGCGAGCCCGGCCAACGCACCGCCCAGGATGCCCGCAAGTGCAATCGTCACGAGCATGGACACCGTGTTCGTCGCAACATTATCGGCACGGTCGGCGACTGCCGCACTCTCGCGGTCGGTGTGATCCGTGAAGGCGGCGAGACCTTCGCGCAACTCCGCCATGAAATTGCGATTGCGATCGATCGTACCCAGCACATAGAGCTGGCTTTCGACGATATCCGATGTCGCGAAGGTCTCGGCCATGTCGATGGTTTCGAGCACACCCTGATGATATTGACCGTAAAGCCGCGCGACCTCCTCCAGCAGCGCCCCTTGAGCGGAATCGGCGCTCGCCGTCAGTGCATCGAGCTCGGCGCGGAAGGCGCCATCGGCTTCCTCGATCGCAGGGATGATCATCGCCACGCGCGAGGGGTTGGAAGCGATTTCCATCTCCGCGCGCGAAAGTTCGATCGCGTTTTCGCTCAGCGCCCCGGCACGGCGCACCTCACCCGTCTTGCCATGGATTTCCTGCGCACCCTGCGCGAGCGTTTCGAGACCCTGATAGGCTGTGAAGGCGATGGCAAGCGTCGCGATCGCCATCAGGAAGACGATTGCGACCGCTTTCAGCGATACGGATAATCTGGCAAGCATGGTAACCCCCGGCAGGAAAATTGGCCGACCATTGAGTTACCAACCAATGCTTTACCGGAGCTTACGGCCACGCTGACGCAACCATGAACAATCACAAATTCCTCTAGGGAAGTTGCCAGTCGATGTGGATCTCGAAGCAGCTTACCAGCGGGGCCGGCGCGGATTGCCGTCGGCATCGACGCCGCCATAGGCCTTGTCGTCCTCCTCGCGCTCGGGCAGGAGCATCACCGCGGTGCCGATCGCCGCGCCGGCAAACGTCGCCGAGACGCTGAAGGTGAGGATCACGAGCGCGAGCACCGCGACATCCGAATTTGCAACCAGCGTCCCGAGGCCGCGCAGATCGAAGGCGTAGGCGAGAGCGACGAACATCACGCCGAGCAGCGCTCCGAAGGCGCCGTTGACGATGAAAAGCCTGATCAGGGGCTTGCGGTAGAGTTCGCGCATGGCGACACCTTTCTCATAATCCGTTCAGCATAAAGCAACGCGTATGCATGGGAAGATGACGCATCGCCGCTGGCATTTGCGCGCATCATGACCCTGCCCGGTTACCCCTTGCGATAAGCCGCCGCAGGCATGCTAGGATCAGGCCGGCACGCCCGGAATGACGGCGTGCCGATCTGCAATGACCGGACGAGTATCGCCATGCGCATCGAAAACGAACCGAAACTCGACTTCAAGGACGTGCTGATCCGCCCCAAGCGCTCGACGCTCGGCTCGCGCGCCGAGGTCGAGATCGAGCGCGCCTTTCGTTTCGCCCATACGGGTCGGGAATGGCGGGGCTTTCCGATGATCGCGGCGAATATGGATGTGGTGGGCACGATGCCGATGGCGCGCGCGCTCGCACGTCACGGCGCCCTCGTGGCTTTGCACAAGCATTATCCGGAAGACCTGCTCGTTGATTTTTTCGCGAGCGGCGAGCCGCAGCACGCCTTCTATTCGCTCGGCACGGCGGAGGCCGACTGGGAGAAATTCCGCGCCGTCAAGCGCCGCGCGCCGATCGGCATGATCTGCCTCGACGTCGCCAACGGCTATACCGAGAAATTCGTCGAAATGGTCGCGCAGGCGCGGGATGAAAATCCGGATGCGGTGATCATGGCGGGGAATGTGGTGACCGGCGACATGACCGAGGCGCTGGTGCTCGCCGGCGCTGATATTGTCAAGGTGGGGATCGGCCCCGGTTCTGTCTGCACCACACGCAAGATGACGGGTGTGGGTTATCCGCAGCTCTCTGCCGTGATCGAATGCGCTGATGCAGCACACGGGCTCAAGGGACTCGTCTGCGCCGATGGCGGCTGCACCGTGCCGGGCGACATCGCCAAGGCCTATGGCGGCGGCGCGGATTTCGTCATGCTCGGCGGCATGCTCGCAGGCCATGACGAATGCGAGGGCGAGATTGTCTACGCGGATGTCGACGGCGAACGCCGGGCGAAATCCATGGTGTTCTACGGAATGTCCTCCGATACCGCGATGAAGAAGTATTCCGGCGGCGTCGCGCATTACCGCGCCTCGGAAGGCAAGACGGTTGAGGTGACCTATCGTGGCCCGGTAGACGATACGATGCAGGAAATCACGGGCGGCGTGCGTTCGATGATGACCTATATCGGCGCCACCCGCCTCAAGGAGGTGCCCAAGCGCACCACCTTCGTCATGGTCAGCGCCCAGCTCAACACCGTGTTCGGACAGTGAGCCCGGCACGGGTTGCGGGAAGCCGGGATCACGGCACTCAGAACAGGGCCAGCTGGCCTGGTGCCGAGCGGGCCGGCTTGCAGAACAGATCGGTGCGCAGCCTCACGCGTTCCGCATTGAAACCAAGCCGGTTGGCCGCAATCTCGAAGCGCCGCCCGATCGCCCAGGCGATCGGCCCGGTGCCGCTCTGGCGCACGCCCCAGCGGGAATCGTAATCCTTGCCGCCCTGCATGTCCTGCACCAGCGACATGACGTGCTGTGCCCGCTGGGGGAAATGCTCGGCGAGCCAGTCGCGCGCAAGCGCTTTTACCTCATGCGGCAGGCGCAGCATGACGTAGCCCGCCTCGCGGGCGCCGGCCTCGTAAGCAGCGTCGAGCAGGCGCTCGATCTCGTGATCGTTGATGGCCGGCACGACCGGCGCCACCAGGACGCTGACCGGAATCCCCTCCGCGCGCAGCCGCCGGATGGTCTCGAGCCGCACGCCCGGCGCCGCCGCCCTTGGCTCCATCTTGCGCGAGAGGCGCGGATCGAGCGTCGTCAGCGAGATCGCTACCTTGACGAGCCCTTGCTCGGCCATCGGCCCGAGAATGTCGAGATCGCGAGCTACGAGCCCGGATTTGGTGACGATCCCGACCGGATGACGCGTACGCGCGAGCACTTCAAGAATGCCGCGCGTGATCTCCATGCGCTTCTCGATCGGCTGGTACGGGTCGGTATTGGTGCCGATGGCGATGGTGCGCGGGCTGTAGCCGCGCGCCGCCAGTTCCTGCTCGAGCAAGGCGGGTGCATCGGGCTTGGCGAAGAGCCGCGTCTCGAAATCAAGCCCGGCCGAGAGCCCCTGATAAGCATGGCTGGGCCGCGCAAAGCAGTAGAAACAACCGTGCTCGCAGCCGCGATACGGGTTGATCGAGCGGTCGAAGCCGAGATCGGGGGAGGCGTTGCGCGTGATGATCGTCTTCGGGCGCTCATGCGTCACTTCCGTGCGCAGCGGCGCGACTTCCTCGGGAATATCCCAGGAATCGTCGAAGGCCTCACGCTCGACACGCTCGAAACGTCCGGTCTCGTTCGTTACCGCGCCACGCCCGCGCCGCATCCGCGGATCCACGGAAGCCGGACGCGCGGCGATGCGCTGATCGAGACGTTCGCGCCAATCACGGTGTTGCAGATGATTCGGCTTCATCGCGAATCTCCTTCATTCATGAGAACAAAATAGAACATTAATCAAACATTGGCAAGTCAAACTGGAACACCGCGACACGCGGCTCGAGGTCCCGGTCGCGCCGGGCGCGCGAATCCTTGCCAGAGCTGCACCCGTGCGCCTAAAGCAGGGGTTGCGATCACCGGCGACGCGCATCGGAACAGGCAGCATGGCCCGCAAGGACGACATTTCAGCAGACGAACCCCATTATCTGCACGCACCGCGACCGGCGAGCATGCCGGTCTCGTTCCAATTGCGCGGGAACCGGCTGATCGTGGAGCGGCTGGGCAGCGAGCAGGCGATACCGCTGTCGCAGATCACCGAAGCGCGTCTGACCTACGAGCCGCGCTCCTTCGCACAAAAGCTCTACCGCACCCGCCTGCGGCTTGCGAGCGGCGGGAGCTTGTCACTGCATTCGGTGAATTTTCGCTCGATGGTCTTCGCCGATCGCCAGGAGGAGGCCTATGCGGCCTTCGTGAGGGCACTTCTCCCCGCCATCGCTCGCGCCAATCCGCAGGCGCGCTTCACAGCCGGGCGCACACCCTTCGTCTGGGGCGCGCTGATCGTGACGACGATCGCGATCTTCCTCGCCATCGCCTATTTCGTGATCTTCGCGCTGCGGGCAGGCGAAGGGGCGGCGATCGCCATCGGCCTGTTCATCGGCGCTGCCGGCCTGTGGCAGATGCTCCCGATCGTGCGCCTCAACCGCCCCCGCGATTTCCGCCCGCAGGATCCACCGGCGGCATTGCTTGGCGGGTAGAGGGGGCGTCAACCCCACTCACCCTCCAGCATCGCCAGCGTGCGGTCATCGCGCGCACCGTCATGAAACGCATCGAGCGCCTCGGCGAACAGCGCCCGATCACGCTCATCATAGGCGATGGCCTCGAACAAGGTCAGGCAGGAGCGTGACTTTTGATCATCGGGGGAGCCGAGGATGGCGCGGATGGGCTTGTCGCGATGCTTCAGCAGAAGCCTCACGCAGTGGCGCAGACGCGCCCCGAGGACCGGATCGGCAAGATAGGCGCGTGCCTCGTCCGGATCGGCGATACCGTAGAAATGCGCCATTGGACTGCGCCCGAGACCACGCAATTGCGGAAACACGAACCACATCCAGTGCGAGCGCTTGCATCCGGCTTCCAGCTCGGCACAGGCGGTATCGAAGACATTCTCCTGCGCCGTGAGGAAGCGTGCGAGAGAGGCGGCTTGCTCCATCAGATGATCTCCCTGACGATACCTTACCTGCCCGAAGACACGCGCGAACCCCGAATCGCACATCGCGAAACGCGCATTGACAGCGCCTGTGCCTGCGGCGAACTGTGCCGCTGCATATGCGCATCGCCCGATTTCAAAAGGCCGACAGCTTCATGGGTTCCGTTCTCGCTTCGCTCGTCCCGGTATTTCTGGTGATCATTGCCGGCTGGGCCGCGCGCGTGAGCGGTTTTGTCGAGGAGCGTCACTGGCCGGGGATCGAGCGGATCACCTATGTCATCTTCTTTCCCGCCATCATCATCAACACGCTCGCGCGGGCGGACCTGTCGGAAGTGCCGGTGCTGGGCATGGGCGGGGCGATGATCGCCGCGATCCTCCTGATCGCCTCGCTGCTGCTCGCCCTGCGCAGCGTCCTGCTCGCGCGCCTGCGCATCGACGGGCCGGCCTTCACCTCGCTGTTTCAGGGCTGCACGCGCTGGAACACCTTCGTGGGGCTCGCCGTGGCGGGGGCGATGTATGGCGAGATCGGGCTCGCGCTGATGGCGGTCGCGGTGGCGGCGATGATTCCGTTGCTCAACCTGCTTGCCATCGGTGTGCTGGTGCGCTTTGCTTCCGGCACACCCCAGAGCCCGGCCATGATCGCACGCACGATCGTGACCAACCCGTTCATCTGGTCGTCGGTCACGGGGATCGTGCTCAACGTGACCGGCCTGCCGATTCCCGGCTTCATTGGAAGCACCATCGGCATACTCGGCAATGCGGCGCTCGCCGCCGGCCTGCTGGTGGTCGGGGCCGGGCTCGACATGCGCCGCCTGGCCCGCCCGCGCGCGCCGCACTGGCTCTCGATCGGGCTGAAGCTGTTCCTGCTGCCCGTGATCGCCATAACCATCGCGCGGCTGGCCGGCGTGAGCGGGGATGATCTCGCCATCGTCGCCATCGCCACCACCGTGCCCACGGCCAGCGGCGGCTATATTCTCGCCAAGCAGATGGGGGGCGACGCGCCTTTGATGGCGGAGATCATTACGCTGCAGACACTTCTGGCGATTCTGACAATGCCGATTATGATAACACTTCTGATCGCCTGACAGCTGCACACGCACAATTCAGAATTTTGCACAACCGCGTGAAAAACCGTCGACATAATGCAACTTTTTGATGTAAGTTGATTTGCATCTAATATAGGTTGCAAAGCGACTGGTCACGCGCAATGCCGCGCTGCCGGCGGTTCGAGCCTCGGGGTCATGCATGCCTTTGCCAAAGCGCAAGAATCAGGATTCGGACAATACGGCGCGTCAAACGACGTCCGAGGGACCGGATCAACTCGAAACCGCACGCTATATCGCGGCGCTCAGTGCGGAACTGAGCATGATGGCGCGCCGGGCAGATCTGCCCCTGCTCAGCTATTTTCTGGAAATGGCCCGCACCGAAGCCGCGAACGCGGCGCAGCCCTTGCGCCGAGCCGGTAAAGCTGCCCGCGAGCGCCAGCCACCATCCGATCAGAGCTGACCGGATCCGGCTTTCCGCAAAACGCCAGACCGCTCACCCGGTCAGCAGCGCAACCGCATTGCCGCCGTGGCGCTCCAGCCGACCGCCGATTTCGAGCTCCATCAGCACGCTGTGCACGATCCGCACGGGCAGCCCCGATTGCCGCGACAGGTCATCGACGGAAACCGGGCTGGGACCGAGCAGATCGAGCATTACCTGCCGCGGATCGGCCTCTGGCGTGCGCGCAAGCGCTTCCCCGTCATCCGGCGCATCAGCGAGGGCCTGCGCGCGATCCGGCTCTTCAGGCGGAACCGGCGCGCGCACCGGAGTGATCAGCGGCTCGGCGAAATCAAGGAAATCGAGCTCGTCCCACAGATCCTCGACATCCTCTCCGGCGAATTCCTCGCGCGCCTCTATTCGGCTTTCCCAATCGGTATCGATCAGCGGCATCAGCGTTTCGACGACATGTTCGGCGCTCGCGCAGAGATTGGCACCCTGACGAATCAGATCATTGGTCCCCTCCGCGCGCGGATCGAGCGGGGAGCCCGGAACGGCGAAAACCTCGCGGCCCTGCTCCATGGCGAAACGCGCGGTGATCAGCGAACCCGAGCGCCGCGCCGCCTCGATCACCACGACACCCAGCGACAGAGCCGAGACGATGCGGTTGCGGCGCGGGAAATCGCGGGCACGCGGCTCCCAGCCGAGTGGCATTTCCGAGATCGCCGCCCCGCCTTCCGCGACGATGCGCTCCAAGAGCGCCTTGTTCTGGGCAGGATAGATGCGATCATGCCCGCCGGCGAGGATCGCGATCGTGTGTGCCGGCACCGCCTTGTGCGCGGCTGTGTCAATCCCGCGCGCAAGCCCCGAAACAACGGTGAAACCCGCCTCCCCCAATTCTCCCGCGAGCCTCCCCGTGAAGGTGAGCCCGGCGGCAGAGGCGTTGCGTGACCCGACGATGCCTACAGCGGGACGATGCAGGATGGCGGCATCCCCGCGCATGCAGATGATCGGCGGCGCGGTATCGGCCGCATGCAGGGGTTTGGGATAATCCGGCTCGCCCATGGCGATGAAGCGCGCGCCAAGCCGTTCTGCGGCTTCCATCTCGCGCAGAACCTGGGAACGCGAGGCGATGCGGATGGCGTTGCGCCCGCCCTTGCGCGCCAGAGCGGGCAAGGCATCGAGCGCATTCGCCGCACCGCCATAGCGGTTGATCAGCGCACGGAAGGTGCGCGGCCCCACATTCTCGCTGCGAATCAGACGCAGCCAGTCGATCCTCTGTTCGTCACTCAGAATTGCCGTGTTCATCCCGCTTCTTGCCGATCCTGCTTTCACTTCCCGCAACCAATCTGGAAATGTTTTCCCGATGTTTCCACCAAATCAGCATTGTAAGCAAGATGGCAAGTTCCACCATCTGTCCTTCTCCCAGCCACAACAGGGCGGCGGGCGCCGCGAGCGAGGCGAGGAGCGCAGAGAGGGAGGAATAGCGCGTGGTCGCAGCGACGATAAGCCAGAACCCGCAGAAGATCAGCGCCGTCCAGAGGTTGAGCCCGATCAGGACGCCGATATAGGTTGCGACTCCCTTGCCACCACGAAAGCCCAGCCAGACCGGATAGCAATGTCCCAGAAACGCACCGAAACCGGCGAGTATCGCCGTATTCGGCCCCCATTGCCAGGCGACCCACACCGCAACCGTGCCCTTGAGTGCATCCAGAAGGAGCGTCGCGGCGGCGAGATCCTTGCGACCGGTGCGCAGCACATTGGTGG
>Ga0102938_10004407_pt1 | contig 10363 bp, 7 predicted proteins | sample SalPonR2_B_D2_MG_FD_84516 | JGI IMG/M metagenome (GOLD analysis project Ga0102938, IMG submission 84516) | Salt pond soil microbial communities from South San Francisco under conditions of wetland restoration - Salt Pond MetaG R2_B_D2_MG | ecosystem: Environmental > Aquatic > Marine > Intertidal...
GACCTGGTAATAAATTATCTGGCCCGGCTGTATCCGATAAAAATCATCTATCGTATAATGGTTTTTTAATAGAATAATAATATCAGCATTACCAAATACATTTTCCGGGTTGGTAGCCATCCCACCTTCATTTTCCAAGCTGAGCATCAATCTTTCATTATGATCATATCCAAGCACCCTCCCATATCCAGCACCTGATAGTAATCTTGTTAATCTAAGGGACGCGGCATCTATTCCAATTATACCAATTGTCGAATTGTTATCCTCACTGGCAAATTGTTTTAAGGCCCTGGAGATGGTAATAAAAAGGTATAGTGGCACCTCGTCCAGTTCATGACGAAGCACCGGTGGCAGATTCTCATCGTTAAGCTGTTGATAGATGTCAAATGCCTGTGTGGAAATTATACCGGTAATCCGCAAAGCGGCAAAACCTGGCGAAAACTGCCGTATGGTCTTTACAAAATCCTCTACCTGGGCAAACCGAACCAGCAATGGATATCCATTGAGGTTTACAGATATGCCCATGAAAACGGAGTCCCTTTCAGAATTCAGATACATTGTCAACTCTTCAGTCGAATATTCAGTCTGGGCGGTGTGCGAACCGGTGACCAGGCCAATGTTTGTTTCAATACTGAGAAGTTCTTTATCCATCTCATGTGCAGAAATTTTTTCAAGAGCCACCGCATAAGGAGCAAGAACCTTTAAATCGTAATCATTACTATTCTGTATGTCACTCCTGGATCTCACCGATATAAGACCACCTTTTAATTGCTCGCCCAGCATATCCCGCAATTCCAGCAAAACAATTCCCTGTGCATCCAAACCCCATTCAACGAGATCTTTATATGAATCCCGCCTGGTATACATTATTTCACAATAATATATTCCACCGGAGTTTCGCTCTTCTTTGAATTCAATGACTCGAACCTCGCAGTTGTGATTGTTTATGGTCTCAATCAGCAACGGGAGTTTATCAGGTTGACACTGTAGAGTTAATTCTGCAATTAATTTCATACTACTACCTGCTATCAAGGGATTATACTAGTACCTCTATCGGTAATATAAACTGAAAACTGTATCCCATATACATAATCATCCATTATATTGACATCGATCATTCCTTTTCGTATATTTAAGAAAAATCAAAGGGGGTTGATATGAAAGCGGGATTATTATTAACAGGAAACGGTGCCCTGATCTATCTAACCTCACACGAAAGTTTCATGAATGAGCAACTGACCAGGAAATTTGAATCAAAAGGCATATCGAAGTTCATTGCATACGAGATACCAGTTGGAGAAGCAAAGCAAAGGTATGCAGGTCATTTTGATGTTGTCATTCGGGATCTTCACGAAAGTGATGACCTGAGAATACTTGATTATGACGGCAACAGGGCATTTAAAATGTTTTCTTTCGGTGAACTCGGGGATCCTTACCTGCATGAAAAAGTCACAAGCAGTGTTGTATAAGATCTTTTGTCAGAACAGCAGCTGCAGATTTTACTTTTATCATTAGGGGATGTTGAGGGAGGTTCAGCAGAGGGGGTGATGAATCTAGAAGGACGTATTCATCCTCGTTATATATAAACCCTGCCGTATTGTACAAATGCCGTATAGTGATGACCGAAGGAACAAACATATTCGAGTATGACCCTGCCCCTGCAGCAGAGAAAAAACCTCTTTGATATATTGAACTTTTTTCTCCACGCAACTGGCGTTCCCAGATTACCTGGCACCTGTCAACAAGTAGTTTGAGGGGACCTGTGATGTTCGAAAAATACAGGGGAGATGTGATTAAAACCAGGTTGGATGTAATAAGTAAATCATATATTTCAGTCATACTATCGTTGAAAATACATCCGAAATGCTGTTTACAATACCCGCACGCCACGCATGGATTGATATTCTCATCATACACGTATTTTTTAATTACGTGTACCGGAAGTCCCAGTTGCTCCAGAATGCTGTCCTGAATAAATGAAGTCACTCCTTCCTTTCTGGGACTTCCATAAATAGCAAGTACCTGTGGATCAGTATTCTTTAAGCCGGGCAAAGATCATTCTCCCTGCAGTAGTCTGAAGAACAGAGGTAACCACCACATCTACTTCATGGTTCATTTTCGGCCTGCCGTTTTCCACCACCACCATAGTACCATCATCAAGATACCCGATCGCCTGGTTTTGATCTTTCCCTTCTTTAATCAATGAGACAGACATCTCTTCACCCGGCAGTACGATAGGCTTTAATGCGTTTGAAAGCTGGTTAATATTCAGCACCTTCACGCCGTGAAATTCTGCTACCTTATTCAGGTTAAAATCATTTGTTATTACCTTTGCCTTCATCACTTTTGCAAGTTTTACCAGCTTGGCATCAACTTCTGGAATTTCAACAAAATCCATATCGGATATTTTAACCATGATGGACTGATCTTTTTGCATCTTGTTCAGTATATCCAGCCCTCTTCGGCCCCTGTTCCGTTTAATTGAATCAGCAGAATCAGCAATCATTTGAAGCTCATTGAGAACGAAGTTCGGAATTACCAGTATACCTTCAATGAAACCCGTATCACAAATATCAGCGATTCTGCCGTCAATAATAACGCTTGTATCCAGGATCTTGTATGAAATTACCGCTTCACGGCCTTCTTCAAGAGGAGTGGTTACCAGTTTATCCAGAAAGGCAATTTCTTCGTTGTTGATAACAAAGAACATCATCACCGCGAATCCCAAAAGGTGATACAATACCGCGTTAAACACTAATACCTTGCCAGGTGAGATACCCATTGGTAACATGGTAATGGCAAGTGTCATTAAATGGGCCAGAACGAAGCCGGTGATAAGGCCAAGAATGGCAGCAAGAATAACACGGGCAGAAAACGTATGAGAAATGTACTCAACCACAATAATGAACAGCAACGCAACGACCGCCGCAGTAACCGCGGCAATAATTGCAGCATTCATTGAAACATTAATAAAATATACACCGCTGAAAAGTACAGAAATAAGAATAAATAACACTCTAAATACAGTAATCATATCAATAATACCTCTTAAATAATTTGTTCATCCGGGAATACTACATAAACCCGGTAAAAAATGCATGTCCCAGGTAATGCCCTGCATGCATACGGCAACAGTACAATATAAGATAATGAAAATTTTAAGCCCTGTACAATCATGATGATTCAAAAATTAAAAAAAACAAATCATTCTCACGTACAGTTTTTAATGGGGAATGCAGGTTACATCACACAGAGGAGAGTGCTTCTGAAACTATATTTCCTGCCTCTTCTATGTTTACATCTTTTGAAAGGGCTATTTCATGAATGACAAGCTGATACGCGTTTTCATAAAGCTTTCTTTCCATTATGGAGAGCTCTTTTTCCCGGCCTCTTCTGTAAAGATCCCTGGCTACTTCAGCGACTTCAAATATTGAACCACTTTTAACCTTATCGATGTTGCCCTGGTAACGGAGTTTCCAGTCATCCTCTGTTTCTACGTCCAGTTTTTTTAACAAGTTCAATACCTTTGAGACTTCTTTCTTGGAAATAATCCTTCGAATCCCAATCTCATCGGCTTTCTCCGTGGGAAGCATCACTTTCATGCCGCTGTTAATAATTGTTACGATGTAATACTCTGTTCTCTTTCCCAAAACCACTTTCCGCTCTATTGATTCAATAATGCCTACTCCATGCATGGGATACACAATTTTATCACCTACTTTATACATTCCCTGCTCCTGCTGTGATAGAACGTTACCAGCAATCCCCTTTATATAAATATTGATTTAAGCTTAATTAATATATCACAGGACAGCCAGATATCAAGAAATATTTTTCCACTGCTACTCTTCAAGCACCAGTCCTTCTTTTTCCATGTACCGTTCAAGTATTGACTTCATTTGCATGTGTTCACCACTACACTTACATCTGGGTCCACCACCCTGTACAAATAATTCTGAAACAATTTTCGTACACTTTTCTGTAGGCGCGCAACCGCTGTAAGCACAAACTGCTCCGTGATATACCCCGGGAGGGGGTGGGCCAAACTTCGACTCTTCCATTCCATTGTAAATCTCTTTCATGTAGTGTGCCCAAATGGGCGCAGCAACAGACGCTCCTGCCTGATGTTTTCCCAGGGACATGAATGGCTTATCATACCCCACCCATACAACCGCCGCGATATCCGGTGTAAAACCACAAAACCATGCGTCAGTCCAGTTAGAAGTTGTACCGGTTTTCCCCGCACAGTCCTGGTAAAATTTTGCTTCTCCTCGAATGGTACGGGTTGGGGTGCCGCTGTTTATCACTCCTTCCATAAGAGATGTCATGACATATGCCACGTCCTCTGGTATAACCTGTATACTGCCATCTTCCTCCTTGGCAGCGATCACATTACCCACTTCTTCTTCTATGTTGGCAAGTTCGTTCCCGTCCCGGTCAACCACGTATCGAATGGCAAAAGGTATTACCTCCCTGCCCCTGTTGGCATACGTTGCATATCCAGTTGCCATTTCAAAAGGGGTAACCTCTGTAGTCCCCAATGCCAGTGATGGATTTGGATGGAAACGTGTTTCAGGCACCTTCAGTACACGGGAAGCATACTCGATTATTCTATCAGCACCTATAATATCAAATATACGCACGGAAATTATATTAATCGAAGCAGCCAGTGCTTTTCTAACCCGCACAAGCCCCATATAGTCTCCCTCGTAATTATCCGGGCTCCAACTGCCACCTTCACCATCTATATCCATGATGGGGGCATCAGGCAATGCCATACCCGCATTGATCAACCTGGATTCAATCCCGGCCCCGTATACATATGGCTTAAAGGCTGATCCGGGCTGACGCCGTGCCTGTATTGCCCTGTTAAACTGGTTATCAACGCTAAATCCCGAACCACCCACAAGGGTGGTAATATACCCGCTCTGCGGTTCAATAGCGATCAGGGCACCTTCCACATTTAACGTGGTAGAGATACCACTGGTAATTTCACGAAATGTCTGTACATGCCTGTGAACCGAAGGTGCCCCGCTGATAAGTGATAATACTTCAAGACTGTCATTCAGCTCATCAACCATGCGCTTTTTGAACCTGGTTTCAAGGTCATTTTTCACAAGTACAGACGGCAGGCTGAAGATGGTACGCAAACGACTGTACGCAGAGAACAGTCCCCGGTCGACAGCATTCGAATAATACTGGTTAGCCTTGGCAGATATATCATCCTGCCTTTCAATTCCGGTTTGCAGGTATTTCTGTCCGGCCCTCTGTCTTTTCAGATTTAGTGTGGTATATACGTTTAGTCCCTCGTTATAAACCGCGTCCTCTCCAAACCGAGACACCAGGATCTGGCGCACGTAATCGGTAAAATACGGAGCTTTATCAACTTCCCTTGTGAAAGCAGTTTTCGTTGGATATTCAGTTTTTATCTTTTTCACATACTCCGGCCAGAAAGATTTGTATATTTCATCAGCCCTTTCCCTGGTAAGGAAATCCATGTCTACCATTCTGTTCAGGATATCCCTGTTCTTCTCGTAGGCAGCATGTGTATCCATGAGGGGGGAATACGCCTCTGGTGCGGATGGCAGGGCTGCCAGTACCGCACTTTCAGCCACATTCAGGGTCTTCACATCCTTGTCAAAGAACAATTTCGCGGCAGAAGATATCCCGTAACAGCCCCGTCCAAGGTATATCTGGTTGAAATACATTTCCAGAATTTCCTGCTTGGTGAATTTCTTTTCAATCTGCAGCGCAAGAACCGCCTCAACAGCTTTTCTTGTATAGGTACGTTCCCCTTCTGTAAACAGCCTTTTTGCCAGCTGCTGGGTTATTGTTGATCCGCCCTGAACGATCCTTCCCGCGGCAATATTCTTCATCATCGCCCGTACTATTGCCATTGGGTTTATACCAATATGGGAATAGAATGACTGATCCTCGGTAGCAAGAAAAGCATTGATGAGGGGTTGTGGAAGATTCTGGTATGACACCAGGTCACGTTTCTGATGAAAAAGTTCAGCAATCAATTCACCATTAATATCATATATCTTGGTGGGAATGCTTGGTTGGAATTTTTTCAGACTTTCTATTCCGGAAAAATTGCGCACCTCGGAAAGGATATATCCAAATACCAGGCCTCCCATAAGGGATACAAGCATGATAATGACGAATCCCGCCCTAAGTCTCATTATATAATCATTAAAAATTGGTTTCATTGTACGTAGCCTTTACATATCCCGGGTTAAACAGATTATACACCTCTTTGCAACAGGTATATAAAATTATCAAGCAAATTCTTTGAACCGGGTTATCTCTTTCTTGCCATGTTCACGAGGTATGCAACCAGGAGCAACACGCAGAATACAATTACAACCCACATAATCAGGTAAAAAGCCGCACCAAGCACAACCCCGAGAAACTTGAGGGCAAAAGGAATTATATATCTAAAAAGAAGATATACCGCCGATACAACCCCCAGCAGGTATATTACTATACTCCATTCCTGTCTCATAATTCACCTCGCAGACTGCAGCATTATTGTCTATGGTTATTTTGACCGTAGCCTGTAGACACCATCCCAGTTCTTTGATGGAGGATTCTGAATAAACTCGGTGCACCTTGTAACGTATGTATTGCTGGGCCCGTCTTCAGGGATAATTTTCAAACCAGCCCTGAAGGCTGACCGGGCTTTCTTCCAGTCTCTTTCCTTAAAAAGTTTCAGACCATCATTATATTTTGAACGCATTTCAAGCATCTGCTCAGACAGGTTACCCCAGGTGTCCATTAGTTCAAAAACTTTTATGGGCTGTTCCTTCCCAACCACACGAATGGTGTCAAGCTCCCTGTATCCGAAATCATCTTTCACCAGTGCATGGGTATCTTCACTGATCATCAGGTATGTACCATAATGCTTGTTAGCCCCTTCAAGCCTGGAGGCAAGGTTTACAGAATCACCCATGGCTGTATAATCCATTCGTGTATGTGAGCCCATATTACCAACAACGGCGTCTCCTGTATTCAAACCCATGCGAACGTATAGTTCATGTTTTCCCTGTTTTTTCCATACTTCCCGCATGTCAGCAAGGCGTTTCTGCATTTCCATGGCACCATGGCATGCCCGCAGGGCATGGTCCTCCAGGAAATGAGGAGCCCCGTAAAACGCCATTATGGCATCCCCTTCGTACTTGTCAATAGTACCATCATTTTTTAAAATAATATCCGTCATTTCAGACAGGTATTCATTAAGAAGCAATACAAGATCGGGAGGGGTAAGCTGTTCTGAAATTGTGGAGAATTTAGCCACGTCAGAGAAGAAGGTGGTTATTTGACGCATCTCACCACCAAGGTTCAGGGTTTCAGGGTTTTTAATAATCTCATCGATAACACGTGGAGATATATAATGACCAAAAGCCGACTTGATAAAGCGCCGCTGACTCTCCTCCTTCAAAAATTTAGCAGAAGCAATGGTAAGTGAAGGGAGCAGAATAGAAAGCAAAATGCCAAGCTGATCAAACCATACATTCATAGTAGAAAAAACCAGCAGTATGATCGCATACATCATGAAACCGGATACAACAATGGTAATAATCGACTGCTTCGCATCAAGTTTCTGAACAACAAAACCACTCAGAAGAGCAATCAACAGCATGACAATATAATTAGCCATATCTGAAGCTTCCGTTATAAATTCCTTCTGGAGAATAGTGTTCAGCACATTGGGATAGGTTCCCACCATCATGTAATGGGATGAAAGGGGAGTTACCCCGATATCCTGTGTTCCGGTGGCAGTGAGACCGATAATCGCGGAATGATACCGCAGGTTTTCCACTTCTCTTACCAGTTTAATTGCTTTAATGAAGTTTGATAAGCCGGCCACAGATTCTGAAGCAGAAGGGTTTTCCTTTTCTATCTCTTTCAGCCTCTTGAGTTCCTGATGCAACGGCTCAATCAATTCTTTCTCAAGTACGTCGATTTTATGACGGTATGTAACTATGGACTGCCACAAATCGCGTTTTTTTTCAAGATCAGTTGTCTTGGCGTACAATCTTTCAGCTTCAGTCAACTTGCCAATAAATTCACTGCGTTCGGTTTTTTGCATGGCTATTTCCTGCTCGTCAAGAAAGCCATGCACCTCTTCTGCCACCATACTGTATTCAAGAAGAGCATAGTAGGACAGGTGATTGAATGTTTCTTCCAGCGGACCGGCCCAATTGATGTTTATCATTCCTTTTTCGTCGATGGGTATTACCAGGTCTTTCTTCTCATGAGTTACCGGATTCAACGCTTCTTTCATCACAACCCGTTTCCCCGGATGAATTTCCACATCGTCCATGGAAACTCCGCATAGGTCCATAACCATAACCAGGCCCATGTGAAAGAACACGCGATTATCGAATACTCGCAATAACCGTATCCTTCTTGCAGTACCGTCCATATCAAAGTCACTGTCCACAAACCCGAAGGTTTTCGCGGCTCCAATCACTTCAGGTATTGGGTACTGTACTGCAACCCGTTCACTATCAACCATACCCATGAACTTATCATTGTTTTCCTCAGGAACAGGGACAGAAGATCTTCGTATAAATTCCTGTCGTGCCCGTTGCTGGCGTTCTCTTTGTTCGGCCGACAGTTGTCGAGGGGTGAGTTCCTCTTTCAGGAAGGAGAAAGGAATTATAACATTCCCTACTGACTTCATTCCGTTTGCAAGCATTACATCCCGATCGATTAAAAGACCCGATACATCCGCTGGCTGTATACGGCTTCCCTCACGGAAATTATCCAGCAATGTCCTGTAGGCCTCCATGTCCAGTCCCACCGGTGAAGCATCCGGAAACTGTATATCCATGGTGGTTTGACGGTTCCCTGCCTCACGCAACACCTCCATCCCGTAGGCATATATGTCACGTGGCCATGGAAACTGCCCAACATTATTAAGACTATTGTCATCGATATTTATGAATGAAATAAATTCCCATTCGGGGGGTGACGGTTTTATCTCGAAAGCTATATCATATAATTTTAATTTAAACAGATGATAGGGTGTAGTAAAACTGAGAAATAAAATGATAATAAAAAGAAAAGCACCGGTAACCATGCCCGCATATGTACTTTCCTCCATGAATTCCTGGAACCTGCCAAATATTTTTTTCATAGCTTTCCTGCCTGATATGTAGTTACTGCAATACCCGGAGTGCATATATATTATACCCCGGGTATTACATTATTCCCCTGATGTTATTGCATATGGGCCTATGGCCTTTCTTTTACTGTAACATACAGTGTTACACGGGACTTGTTTCTCCATACTACAATCTTCAGTGTCTCCCCTATCTTTGCCTTGCCCACAATATCCAGCAGGGTTTCAAAAGACTCTATCTCTTTCCCCTTTACAGAAAGAATGACATCACCAACTTTTATTCCACCCTTGTCAGCGGGACTATCTTCCATCACTCCGCCAACAAGTGCTCCGCTGGTATCATCAAGTCCCCGCTCCCTGGCGTATTCTTCAGTAAGGGGTACTATCTGAACCCCGATAAAACCTCTTTTTATCTTTCCCGTTTCCTTCAATTGTTCCAGTATGGATTTTGCAGTGTTCATCGGGATGGCAAATCCAATTCCCATATATCCACCACTGCTTGAATAGATCATCCTGTTTATACCTATTACCTCACCATTAATGTTAATGAGAGGACCACCCGAGTTTCCAGGGTTAATTGAAGCATCTGTCTGTATATGGGACTGGGAACCACCCATCATGTCCACATCACGTCTACCTGTAGCGCTGATAACACCAACAGTAAAAGTTCTGTCAAGACCGAAAGGATTACCAATGGCTATTGCCCAGTCTCCTACCTGCACCTTATCAGAATCACCAATAAACACCGGTTTCAGTTTTTTCCCCGCATCAATCTTCAACAGGGCTATGTCCGTCCTGGGATCTGATCCCACAACCTTCGCGTCAAAGGTCTCATCATCCACTTTAACAGTAACCTTGTCAACTTTCGCTATCACGTGATGATTAGTACATATGTACCCGTCTTCTGAAAGAACAAATCCTGTACCAAGTCCGGTACGTTTCCGCTCCCGCTGACGGTTTTTTGGCGCGCCAAAGAACTGCCTGAAGAAGGGATCATCGTAAAATGGATGTTGGGGCATTTGAACTGTCTGCTCTGTGGTGATTGACACAACACGTTCCCTGTACAGGTCAGATACCTGTATGAATGCTTCCTGCATTTGCACCGCGTATTTATTTGCATCATTACCTTTAAGAGGCGACTGGTTCATATCACCAAACAGTGATGACTGGTTCTGAGAACATGAAAATGTATTCAGTGTAAGAACCGCCACACCTGCAAGTATTATCGGA
>Ga0102938_10004408_pt1 | contig 10362 bp, 9 predicted proteins | sample SalPonR2_B_D2_MG_FD_84516 | JGI IMG/M metagenome (GOLD analysis project Ga0102938, IMG submission 84516) | Salt pond soil microbial communities from South San Francisco under conditions of wetland restoration - Salt Pond MetaG R2_B_D2_MG | ecosystem: Environmental > Aquatic > Marine > Intertidal...
ATGCCGGGAATGCGCAACCGCCCGAACATGGCCAGAACCACCATGAATATCAGGAAGAGGCTGACGATTTTCAACATCACGTCAGGCCATACCTTGCCCAAAGGGTCCGATCCTCGATCCCTCCGGTCAGTTCGGACGCCATGCTCGCGCCGAACCGCTGCAACAGGCCCTGTCTGGGGCCATAGGCACGGAATTTCACCTTGTCGCCGTAGATCTCTTTCATCTTGGGGACCAGATGCGCGACACCATCGGCAAGCCCCAGTTCGACACCGCGTTGCCCGACCCAGAATTCACCGGTGAACAGATCGGCGTCCGCGTTCAACCTGTCGCCCCGGCGCGCCTTTACATGGGCGATGAAACTGTCATGGATCTGCGCCTGGATGCCCTTCAGACGCTCCACATCCTCGGCGCGTTCGGGACGGAAGGGATCAAGGATGGATTTATCCTTGCCCGCCGTATGCACCCGCCGTTCGATGCCCAGCTTTCCGATCGCCTCGTGCAGGCCGAAACTGGCCGAGATCACCCCGATGGATCCGATCACCGAACTGGCGTCGACCCAGATGTCATCGGCCGCACAGGCCAGCCAGTAGCCGCCGGATGCCGCGACATCTTCCACGAAAGCATGGACGGGGATTTCCTTTTCATCGGCAAGCCGGCGTATCCGGGCCGCAATGAGCGAGGATTGCGCCGGGCTGCCGCCGGGCGAATTCAGCACCAGCGCGACGGCCTTGGGCTTGCCTTTGCGGAAGGCGCGTTCGATGACCTGACCAAGCGCCGCGTCACTCAGCGCACCGCCACGGGCGGAGGCCGCGATCACACCGGACAAGCGGATCACCGAAACGACAGGATCGCTTTGGACGAATGGGATAAAGCGCTTCATACCTCGCGATGTAGAGTGTGCCACCGACCGGAACAAGGCGGCGCGGGGCCGATTACCGCATTTGTGCCCTGCCAGCACCGTGGAGGGTCAAGTCGCGCGACCGTTCAACCGCTGCCGCAGCGCGGTCTTGAGCACCTTGCCATAGTTGTTCTTGGGCAGCTCGGGCAGCGGCAGATAGGCCTTGGGCCGTTTGAAGCGCGCGATATGGTCCAGGCAAAAGGCATTGAGCGCCGCCGGGTCCAAGACATGCCCCGGCGCCACGACGACAAAGGCCACCACATCCTCCCCCCATTCGGTCGAGGCGCGGCCGACCACGGACACCTCGTGCACCGAGGGATGCATCAGCAGCACCTCTTCGATCTCGCGCGGATAGATATTCGTGCCGCCCGAGATGATGACATCCTTCGACCTGTCGTGCAGCGTCAGGTATCCATCCTCGTCAAGCCGTCCCACATCGCCCGTCATCAGCCAGCCGTCGATCAAGGTGCGGGCCGTGGCCTCGGGGTTGTTCCAGTAGCCCGGCATCACGGGGGCGCCGCGCACCATGATCTCTCCGATGTGGCCGACGGGCAGGCGGGTGGCATCCGGCCCGCCGATCGCCACTTCGACAAGGGATTGCGCCCGCCCGACCGACGCCAGCCGGGCGCGCCAGTTGGGATGGGTGCGGTCCGCTACATCCGCACGCGACAAGGCGCTGATGGCCATGGGGCATTCCCCTTGCCCGTAGATCTGCACGAAACGCGGGCCGAACCAATCCACCGCCTCCTCGATATCGGCGCGGTACATCGGCCCGCCGCCGTAAACGATCGTCTTGATCCCCTCGCCCTTCGCGCCCGCGCCCCTGGCCACATCGGTCAGACGGCGGATCATCGTGGGGGCCATGAACATGGAGGCCGGTCCATGACCGGCACACAGGGCCAGAATCTCCGCCGGGTCGAACCCGCCCGAGGGCGGCGTGATATGGCGGGCACCCATCCGGACATGGATCGGCGCGTACAGCCCCGCGCCATGGCTCATCGGGGCGGCGTAAAGGGCGGCATCCCCGGATGCGACCGGATCGACATCCAGCGGATAGCAAACCGACGTGGCCTCCAGCATGCCATGGGTGATCTGCACGCCTTTCGGTTTTCCGGTCGTGCCGGAGGTATAGAACAGCCAGGCCAGATCCGGCGGCGCGCGCGGGGTGATGCCGGCGGGCGACCCGTCAGTCAGCCTGCGAAAATCCGCGCCCTCCAGCTCGACCATGCCAACCTGCGTGTGCCGGGCCAGCGGCTCTGAAAGCCGGGCGTTGACGAACACCAGATCCGCCTTGCTGTCGTCGAGGATAAAGGCGGCCTCTTTCGGGTGCAGCTTGGCATTGACAGGTACGGCAACCGCCCCCGCGATCCAGGTGCCGAACATGGCGATCAGGTATTCGGGGCAGTTCCCGGCATGGATCGCGACCCTGGCCCCCGGTGCAACCCCACGCGCATGCAGCGACGCGGCCAGGGCCCCGGCGCGGGCGGCGAACCTGGCATAGCTGTCGGTCACCGTGCCGCCGACCATCAGTGCGGGATCATCCGGCCGGATCTGCGCCGTGCGCAGCAGCCAATGGGCGATGTTCATGGGTGCCTCCCTTTCGGCGACACTGTTCCTGCCGGACGCCGATCGCGCAAGGGGTGGCTGGCGGGCGGCACAGGACACCGCTAGGCTGATGGGGCACGGTAAAAGGGGGGCGAGAATGGTCCATGATATCATGATCCTTGGCGTATTTGCGGCCGATGCCGCGTTCCGCTGTCCGAGATTGCCGGTTCTGGGCGAAACCCTGGTTGGCACCGGGTTTCAGCTTGGGCCGGGCGGCAAGGGATCGAACCAGGCCATCGCGGCGGCCAAGGCGGGCGGCGATGTCGGGTTCATCACCCGCATCGGCCAGGACACGTTCGGTGACATGGGCATGGACGCCTGGGCCGATGCGGGCGTCACGCCCTTCGTCATTCGCGATCCCGATCGCGCGACCGGGGCCGCGGGCATCTTCATCGAAGAGACCGCCGGCAAGAACGCCATTGTCATCAGCCCCGGCGCATCCGGCGCAATCTCGACCGCCGATGTGGAAGCGCAGGCCACCGCCATCGCAGCGGCCAAGGTCGCGGTCACGCAACTGGAACAACCGGTCCAGGCGGCCCGCCGGTTCCTGGACCTGGCCCAGGCCGGTGGAGCGGCAACCATCCTGAACCCGGCCCCCGCAGCGGACCTGCCCGAGGGGATGCTGGCCCTGTGCGACTACATAACCCCCAACGAGGAAGAAGCCCGCGCCCTGACCGGCATCGAGGTCACCGATATCGAAAGCGCCACGACCGCGGCGGGCGCGCTGCTGGCCATGGGCGTGCGAAAGGCCGCGATCATCACCCTTGGGGCCGAGGGCGCGTTGGTGCGCGATGCGGCCTCGGCCCGGCACATCGCGCCCATGTCCGCGGGGCCCGTGGTGGACACGACCGGGGCGGGCGATGCCTTCAACGGCGGGTTCGCCACCGGGCTTGCCGCCGGGATGGCCCTGGATGACGCCTTGCGATTTGGCACGGCCGTCGCGGCGCTGTCGGTGACCCGGCACGGAACCGCGGCCTCCATGCCCGACAGGGCGCAAATCACGGACCTGCTGGCGCGCTAAAGCGCCAGGTCCGGGTTGCGCAGCGCGGTCCGCGCCCTGGAATGATGGGATTTCGGCAGCAGGTCAAAGAACCGGTCCCGGATCCCCGGCCATTGCGGCGCGGCGTTCAGGAACCGAAAACGATGATAGTGAAGGATATGCGCATCCGGCGTATCGGCATAATCCTCGCGGTGGGACAAGGAATAATTGTAGCTCTCGCTCAGAACTTGCGCGCGATAGCCGAACCGCGCCATCGCCAGCGGCAGCGTGATCTGATCAAGCCAGGGGCGCTTGTTGGCGATCTTGCAGCTGTGATCGAAATCCAGCGCCGTTTCCAGCCACAGATCCCCAAAGGTCTTGCCATCGGCATGCGGGGTTTCGGGCATCGCGACGAAGCCCGCGTTGAAATAGGGCAGATGGGCCTGACGCTTGCCGCGCAACAAGGTCACGCGTTCGGATGGCAGCGGCAGACCGTAGTGATCGTAGGCCCTTTGCCAGCGGTCATCGGGGCCCCAGGTCGCCTTGCCTTCGGGGGCGGCGGCGACATCGGTATCGGGCAGCGCGGCCAGGTCATCGAGCGGCTTGAGGCACACCATGTCGGTGTCGAGAAAGATGCCGCGCCCGGTCCCGCGCCGGTCGGTCGCGGCGACGATCTTGTTGCCATGCGGATAGGGTTTGGCCCAGTTGGGCGCGGGCGGCAGGGGGCGGAAATCAACGCCCGCCGCGCGGTAGATGGATTTAGTAACCGGCCCGATCCGGTCCATCCATTCCGCGCTGGCATAGGCATGAAGATGCACGCCGTGGCGGCCCTCATGGGCATGGGCGAGGCTGGCCGCCAAAAGCCAGGACTGCAGTTCCAGCCGCGCACCGTCCGCGACGAAAAAGATATGGGTGTCGGCCATTCGCGCCCGATCTTTGTCTGCCCGTCTGGCCGAAGGATGCCCCGAAACAGGCCTTCTGACCAGATCAGACCTCCAGATCGACGACAAAAATGCCGTCGTGGCCGCCTTTGCTGTTGGCAACCAGCATGGCCCCCGCCGTTTGGTGATCGGGGTGGCGCTCATAGGCCAGATGCGCCTCGCGATCGGTGAAGGTCACGGCAAATCCATAGGCGTAGCGCGCGGATTTTCCCTCGAAATCCAGGTTCGGACCGTGGCGGAACCCCGACGCGCCCGAAAGCTCCGCGCAGGCCTTGGCCAGGAACGGCATGGCCGCCTTGACCTGGTCAAGGCCATCTTCCCCGTTCGGGTCCATCAAGACGATGTGATGCAGCATGGTTTACTCCTCGATCAGGATGGCGCGGAAATCATTGACGTTGGTCAGCGTCGGGCCGGTGACGACCTGGCACCCGGCAGCCCCGAACAGGGTATGGGCATCGTTGATGGCAAGCGCCTGTGCGGGGTCGCGACCGGCCACGCGGCAGCGATCCAGAACGTCGGGCCCGATCAGCGCGCCCGCGACCTCGGCCGCGCCGTCCACGCCATCGGTGTCGCAGGCAATGGCGTGGATGCCGGCGGCCCCGTCCAGCGCCAATGCCAGCGCCAGGGCATATTCGGCATTCGGACCGCCGATCCCGTCGCCCCGCCGTGTCACGGTCAACTCGCCGCCCGACAGGATCACGCGCGGCCCCCTGGTCCGCAGCGCCCGCGCGGCGTGATCGGCGGCGACATCGCGCGCCTCGCCTTCCAGCGCGTCCCCAAGCAGGTCAACCGCATAGCCCTGGGCTTGGGCAAGTTTTGCCGCGGCGGCCAGGGATTGCGACGGGGCCGCGTATATCACGTTCTCGACCCGCGACAGGCGCGGATCATCAGGCAGCAGCGGGTCACCCCCCGCCTCGAGAAAGGCACGGATCGACGCGGGGGGCGTGACATTCCAGCGCCTCAGCGTGGCCAGCGCACGGGCTGCGTCCCCGTGATGGCCCACGGTCGGGCCGCTTGCGATATCGCCAGGATTGTCGCCCGGCACATCCGAGATCAACAGAGCCAGCATCTGCGCGGGATAGGCCGCGGCAGCCAGCCGTCCGCCCTTGACCGCCGACAATTCCTTGCGGATGCCGTTGATATCCCCGATGGGCGCGCCCGACGCCAGCAACGCCTGCGTCAGCGCCTGCTTTTCGGCCAGCGCAATAGTGCCTGCGGGTGCCGTCAAAAGCGCCGACCCGCCGCCCGAGATCAAGGCGAGCACGAAATCGCCCTCGCCCAGCCCGCCAAGCAGGTCCAGCATCCGCTTGGTCGCGGCCTCGCCCGCGGCGTCGGGAACGGGGTGCGCGGCCTCGACGATCTCGATGCCCTGGCAGGCGCGCGCATAGCCGTAGCGGGTGATGACCAGCCCCTCGCACGGACCCCAGGCGGCCTCGACCGCTTCGGCCATCCGGGCGCTCGCCTTGCCCGCGCCAACGACAACGACCCGGGCCGCCGGTTTTGGTGGCAGGGCGGCGGCAAGGCTCTGCATGGGGTCGGCCACGGCAACGGCCCGGTCGAACATGGCGCGCAAGAGATCGGGAGGGGTCATCACGGCATCATCCAAGGCTTGAGGCGCGCGCAATCAGCCGCACCGGCATACGGGTTTCAGGGGGCGGGCGGGAGCCTTCGGTCATCCAGCCCAGAAGACGGGCGGCGGTATCCTCGGCGAACCCGGAAATATCACACGAGACCGATGAAAGCTGGGGCCAGGCCAACGCGCATTCCTCGATATCGTCAAAACCCACCAGGCGGAAATCGCGTCCGATGCTGCGCCCTGCACGGGCAAAACCGGACATCAGGCCAAGGGCCACCAGGTCGTTGAAACAGATCGCCGCATCGGCCTGCGGGAAATCCGTCACGATCGTATCGGCCATCGACACACCAAAGGCGCGCGAAGTGCGTCCATGGGCCACGATCGGTTCCAGGCCCGCCGCAAGCAGTTCCGACCGGTAGCCCGACATCCGTTCTTGCGTCACGGCGCTGTCTTCCTGGCCACCGACAAAGGCGATGTTGCGCGCGCCCAGACCGATCAGGTGGCGCGCGGCCTCGGCCCCGCCGGCGGCATAGTCAAAGCTGGCGAATGGAAACAGATCCGTGCGCGGATCGACCTGCCGCAACACCTGCAAGGCCGGCAGTCCGGCCCGCGCGAGTTGATCGAACGTCCCGGCCCCGTCCCCATAGGCGGGCGACACGACCAGCGCGGACACCCCGTGTTCGACCATCGACCCGACCAGTTTCCCCTGCAAAACCGGGTCTTCGCCTGAATTGGCGATGACCGTGGTGTAGCCCTGCGTGGCCAGTGTCATCTGCAGCGTGGTGGCGAATTCGGTAAAGAACGGGTTGCGCAAATCATGGATGACCAACCCCACCAACCCGACGGACGATGCCCGCAAATTCGCAGCCGCGCGGTTGTAGACATACCCGATATCGGCCATCGCCTTTTGCACGGCTTCGCGTGTCTCGCGCTTGACCTGCCGGGATCCCTGCAACACCAGCGAGACGGTCGATTTCGACACGCCTGCGGCGGCTGCAACATCCAGAATCGTGGGACGACGGGTCATCATGACGGTTTAACCGTCGATCCCGTGCAGCGCCAGAAGCTGCCGCATCCGATATCGGGCAAGATCGGGGTCCGACAACAGGCGCGCCTGGTCCGCCAGCCGGAATACCTGCGCGTAATGGGTGATCTCGCGCGACGATTGGAACCCGCCGGGCATGATGAAGTGGCTCTGGGTGCCGTTGAGCCAGCTCAGGAACGCGATGCCGGCCTTGTAGAACTGCGTCGGCGCCTTGAAGATTTCGCGGCTCAGCGGAACCGTCGGGGCAAGAAGGGCATGGTAGGTCTGGACGTCCCCTTTCGCCAACGCCTCCAGCGCCTGCGACGCGGCGGGCGCAATGGCCGCGAAGATTCCGAGCAGCGCGTGGGAAAAGTGCGTCCCGTCCCCCTGGATCAGGGCGGCATAGTTGAAATCATCGCCGGTATAGAGCCTCACCCCATCAGGCAGGCGGGCGCGAAACGCTTCTTCATGGGCCTGATCCAGCAGGCTGATCTTGATGCCGTCGACCTTGGCCGCGTGGCGGGTGATCAGGTCGAGCACGATCTGATTGGCCGCCTCAACCTCGGCCGCCCCCCAGTACCCGGCCAGGCCCGCGTCGAACATGTCACCCAGCCAGTGCAGGATCACGGGGTTTGCGGCTTTTTCGATAAGGTGATCGTAGACGCGGGCGTATGTATCGGGCCCGGCCCCGATTGCGGGCAATGCGCGGGTGGCCATCACGATGATCTGACCGCCGGCCGCCTCGATCGCTTCCATCTGGGTTTCATAGGCGGCGATGATGGCATCGGCATCGCGCAACTCCGCAAGGGGCACGTGATCGGTGCCCGCGCCACAAGCCACGCGCGGTTTCAGCGGATGTGCCTTTGCCTCGACCATCGTGCGCTCGATCAATTCCCGCGCCGTAGCCCAGTCGACACCCATGCCCCGTTGCGCGGTGTCCATCGCCTCGGCCAGCCCGAGGCCCTGATCCCAAAGACCGTGGCGAAACGCGAGCGTCGCGTCCCAGTCGACGGCAGGTCGGCCGACCCAAGGGGCGCGTTCGGCCAAGGGATCGCTGACCACGTGGGCCGCGGCAAAGGCCGTCCGGGTCAGCGGCACGGCGGGCGCGCGCGGGACCAACGGATCGCCGGTCAGGTCATGGCGCTCGAGGGTTCCGGAATAGGTTGGCAGCAACATGGCTCAGCCCCTTGCATCTTCGCGGATCATGTCGGCGGCTTTCTCGCCAATCATGATGGCCGCGGCATTGGTGTTGGAGGAAATCACCCGCGGCATGATGGAGTTGTCCACCACGCGCAGCCCCTCGATCCCGTTGAACCGCAGGCGGGTGTCGACCACGGCATCAGGGTCGCTACCCATCCTGCAGGTTCCCGCACAGTGATGCGATGTCTTGGAATGCGCGCAGATGAAATTGTAGTAATCCTCGTCCGTCTTCACATCCGGTCCAGGCAGGCGTTCGGCCTTGATCATCCCGGCCAGGGGGGCCTGGCCCATGATCTGCTGTGTCAGTTTCAGGCCTCGGATCGACATCTCGCGATCCTGCGGGTCCTGCAGGTAATTCGGGTCGATCAAGGGCGCTTTGGCCGGATCGTCGGATTGCAGCCGCACCGTGCCCCGTGACCGCGGGCGCAGATAACAGCTGTTCAGCGTGACGCCGCCGTCGGGCATCACGGCCACACCCTTTTCGATGCCGGTGCCAAGGCCGAGATGGAACTGGATATCGGGCGAGCGTGCATTTGGGTCGGCATACCAGAACCCACCGGTCTCAAAGAGGCTGGAGGCAACGGGCCCCTTGCGGGTGATCATGTATTGCAGCCCGGCAAGGGCCGCCAGATGCGGCTTGGCGAACCGGTCGTAGCTGTGGGGGCCCGACAGTTCGCAAATGCAGTAAAGGTCCAGATGGTCTTGCAGGTTTTCGCCCACTTGGCGCTGATCCAGCACCACGTCGATACCCATGTCGTGCAGATGATCCGCCGGCCCGATCCCCGATAGCTGCAGCAATCGCGGCGACCCGATCGCGCCCGACGACAGCAACACCTCTTGCGTGGCGGCGATCCGGGTGCCGTCGGTCAGCTCCACGCCTTTGGCCCGCCCCGCCTCGACGATCAGGCGGCGCACCTGAACACCGGTTTTCACGGTCAGGTTGGCGCGCCCCGCATTCGGCGCAAGATACGCCATCGCGGCCGAAGAACGCCGCGCATTGCGTTGGGTCAGCTGGTAGTAGGCAACGCCATCCTGCGCCTCGCCGTTCACATCCTCGTTTCGCGGGATGCCAAGCGCCGCCGCAGCCTCGAAATATGCGTCGCAAATCGGCAGGGGCGATATGGGTTGTGACACGCCCAGCGGGCCGCCCTGTCCGTGAAAGCGGTTGTTGTAGGTGTCGTTGTCCTCGGCCTTGCGAAAATACGGCAAGACGTCGTCGTAGCTCCACCCGTCGCAGCCCATCTGCCGCCATTCGTCGTAATCCCGCGCGTTGCCGCGCGTGTAGATCTGCGCGTTGATCGCCGATCCGCCGCCGATCACCTTGGCCTGGGTGTAGTTGAACACCCGGCCCTGCATGTGGCGCTGCGGCACGGTTTCCCAGCCCCATGACCCGATGCCCTTTGTCATCTTCGCAAAGCCTGCGGGCAGGTGATAGAACGGATGCCGGTCGCGCCCGCCCGCCTCGAGCAGGCAGACCCGGACCGCCGGATCCTCGCTCAGCCGCGCGGCCAGAACGCACCCCGCGCTGCCGCCCCCGATGATGATGTAGTCATACCCTTCGGCCATGGTGATCCCCTACAGCCGGTGAATGGAAAGCCCGCCATCGACGGGAATGATGCTGCCGGTGGCATAGGCGAGATCGCCACGCGCCAGCGGCAGGATGGTGCGCGCGATATCCTCGGGTTCTCCCCATCTGCCGGCGGGGATCAACCCGTCGGCGATGCGCTGGTCGTAGCGATCCGCCACCGGCGCGGTCATCGGCGTGCGGATGATGCCGGGGCGGATGTCGAAAACCCCGATCCCGTCAGGGGCGAGGCGCGCGGCAAGCGCCCTCGTCATCATGGCGGCGCCGGATTTCGAGATGCAGTACTCCGCGCGGTCGGGCGACACCATCTCGGCACTGACCGAGGTGATGACGTGGATCGACCGATAGGGATCTTGGGGCAGGTGCAGCATGCGTTTCGCAAATTCTTGTATAAGAAAAAATGCGCCGCGCAGATTGACGGCGTGGCAGCGATCAAAGCTTTCCGGCGTGATGTCCAGCAGGTCGCCGCGCTGCATCGCGCCGACGCCCGCATTGGACACCAGCGTCGTTACGGGCCCCACGGCCTCGATCAGGGAAGGGATGCCGCCGATATC
>Ga0102938_10004409_pt1 | contig 10362 bp, 6 predicted proteins | sample SalPonR2_B_D2_MG_FD_84516 | JGI IMG/M metagenome (GOLD analysis project Ga0102938, IMG submission 84516) | Salt pond soil microbial communities from South San Francisco under conditions of wetland restoration - Salt Pond MetaG R2_B_D2_MG | ecosystem: Environmental > Aquatic > Marine > Intertidal...
CAATACGGATCATCCACCTGCATGCGATCACGCCACTGAGATAAGCAGTAAGGAATCCTGCCAGCAGGGGTATCATTTCTGTTCCTGATCCGAGGGACGGTTTCCATGCCAGCAGGCGGAGCAAGGCAGCCCCGATTATGGGCAGGAGGACCATCAGGAAAGAGAAGCGAGCTACCGATCCGCGCTCATTTTTAAGAAGGAGTCCGGTAGCGATGGTTGAACCCGAGCGGGAGATTCCCGGTATCACGGCTAACGCCTGGGCAAGTCCCATGATGAATGCATCCCCGAAAGGTATCTTTTTGGTCATATTTTTTTTAATGCGTGAGGAGAGAAACAGAAATGCTGCTGTGACCAGCAATGCGATTCCCACGAGAAGCAGGTTCCCTGAAAACATGGTTTCCACTCTATCTTCAAAGAACAGGCCCACAACAAGAACCGGGATCATCGATAACAGGATTTTGAGGGTATACCGTGTTGATTCGTTCCATGTGAAAGCAAAAAGCCCTTTAAACAACTCCAGGATATCTTTACGAAACACGGTGATCGTACTGAGTACGGTTGCGAAGTGGACCAGCACTGTAAATCCGAGGCTCTCTTCCACTTCTGTGCCAAGCAGTACTTTCCCTATTTCCAGGTGTCCGCTGCTGCTGATAGGAAGAAACTCGGTCAATCCCTGGACGATTCCAAGGATAATTGCTTCAAGGGTATTCATGGATCAGAAGGCTAGTTTTCCTCGTCCCGGGTTTTCGGCTTTTTCAGGATGGCCCATATTTCAAACACGAAACCGATCAGGACAACAATCGGTGCCAGGGTGATCCTTCGAAAACTAAAGATCTCTTCCTCGTTGAACACCGCCGGATCTGATGTTTTACCTCCGATCATCAGCAAAAAACCCACCACTATAATCACGAATCCGATGATCAGCAGCCGGTAATTTTCCGGTCCAAGGGCAAACTCTTCTTTACCTGTATTTTTTTTTGTCATAATTGTTTGGTTAATAATACAGTTTGTCGGTGTTTATGTTTAAGTATTTATTCACTGCAAAGAACGTAGAGATCCAGCTAATAATTATACCGGTCAGGATTACCACTCCGGATAAGAGGATAAAAAGATCGATGTCACTCATGGATATAATGCTCTCCAGTTCTTCTTCAAGCAGGTAGATGATACCTCCCAGCAGCACCATAGCGATTATTGCAGCCAGGAATCCGTTCAGGAGGCTACGCATAAGAAAAGGTTTGCGTATAAAACTTCGCGTGGCACCTACCAGTTGCATGGTATTGATCAGGAATCGCCTGGAATAGATCGATAGCCGGATCGTGTTGTTGATCAGAGTGATGGCTATTATAGCCAGGAGGGCACTGAATCCTACAAGGATGATCGAGATTTGCCGGATGTTCTCATTGATGGCATAGAGGAGGGCTTTTTTGTAATAGACCTCCCGGACCGGTTCGTAGTTCATAATTTCCCCCTCGATCTGCATCACAGAATCGGGCCGGGTGTAAGCGGCATGCAGTCGCACCCTGATGGATGGTGGAAGGGGATTATATCCCAGGAACGAGACAAAATCTTCACCGAGTGCCTGTTCGGTTTCCAGTGCGGCTTTCTCTTTGGTGATGTAATCGGTTGAGAGTACATAGGATTTGGCATCCAGTATTTTCTGGAGCTGGTAAATATCAGCCTCCTTCACCCCCTCTTTGAGGATAACATTGAAACCAATATTCTCCCGTACTTTTTTATTGATCTGTTGTCCGTTGATGATCAGCAGACCGGCAATACCGATCAAAAAGAGGACCAGTGACGTGCTGATCACCGAGGTGAAATAGGAGCTGTGCAGACGTCTTCTGTATGCTGTATTATCTTTCCTGGCCATGGACACAAAACATCGGTTGCGCAAAGATAGGAAAATCGATGAAATTGTCCTTTCCCCCTGTGATCTTTATGTGAAATGACCTTGCAATATAGCGGATTAAGGGATTTCTCTGCTCAAACCTCTTATTCAAGGATGGTAACCCACCCATGCTTGTCTTCCACATCACCGTACTGTATCCCGATAAGGGTATCGTATAGTTTCTGGGTGACCTTACCGGCTTTACCGGCCTGGCCATAAGTGTAAACCACATCTTTTTCCAGGTCCGCAATTTTATGGATGGGGGTGATCACTGCGGCTGTTCCGCAGGCTCCGGTCTCTTCAAATTCGGGTAGTTCTTCAACCGGTACAGGACGTTGCTCCACCTTCATACCCATTTCACGGGCCAGTTCCATAAGGCTCTTGTTGGTAATGGAGGGCAGAATGGAGTGTGAATCGGGGGTAACATAGGTGTTGTTCTTGATCCCGAAAAAATTGGCAGGTCCGCATTCATCGATGTACTTTTTCTCCTGTGCATCCAGGTACAGTGCGGTGGCAAAACCCTCCTGGTGGGCCCGGGCAATGGAGCTCATGCTTGCAGCATAATTACCTCCGACTTTCAGGTGACCGGTACCCAGGGGTGCTGCACGGTCGTGATCGCGGCAAATCATGATATTAACCGGTTTGAAACCTTCTTTAAAATAGGGGCCTACCGGCATTACAAATACCATGAAAAGATACTCTTTGGCGGGTTTTACGCCTACTTCCGGACCGGTACCGATAAGCATAGGACGGATATAGAGGGAGGCGCCTGTGCCATGGGGCGGAACATAGTGTTCGTTCAGTTTAACCACCTTTTCTATTGCTTCCATAAAAAGGGATTGAGGCACTTCTGCCAGGAGAATCCCTTTGGCGGAAGTAAGCATCCGTTTTGCATTTTCGTCGTACCGGAAAAGCCTGATCCTGTTGTCCTTTCCGCGGTAAGCCTTTAGTCCTTCAAATGATTCCTGACCATAATGGAGGCAGGTAGCTCCCATATGCATGGTGATCATTTCGGACGAGGAGACCTCCAGCTCTCCCCATTTACCGTCCCTGTAATAGCATCTTACGTTATAGTCGGTTTTTCGGATACCAAAGCCCAGGTTTTTCCAGTCGAAGTTCATATCAGGTAAATTTATTATGGTTAATTACAGCAGCTCAAATGTACTCAATCGGGGGGTGACTGGCAATTATGAAAAGATGTTATAGAAAAAGGTTTTATAGGTGTTCCTCGGCTTCCAGTCGCCTGATCTGTTCCAATCCGCTTATCTCCCGGAGCCGCTGTGCTCCCCGTGTGAAGAAGGAAAAGTCCTCCAGGAGACTGACCTGCTCCTGCTTCAGTCTGGACGGAGTAATTTCTGGTTTCCTGCTGCGCAGTTCCATGAAAAGGAGTTTGAACATTCTTACATAATCGGGCCGTCCCAGGTATTCCATTCGGGCGTCGATAAGGATTTTCTCCAGTTTGTTTTGCGGATCGAACGGGTATTTTACAGCAAGGATCAGGTTGGTGATCGTATCAATTTGTTTATCCGTGTACTTGAAGTGGGGCAGCATCTCCCGGGCTATGACCACCGAGCGGTTCTCAAAATTGTCATAATTATGTATGATACCCGTAAACATAAAGAGGGAGGCAGTGATTGTCAGAAGGGTATCTTCTTCGGCGATGTTTTCAGACCTGCACAGTAATTCGGTATGGCGGTACACGCGTCTCATGTGACTGATCGTATGAAAATGGAGGTCATCCGGCAAATCGCTGAGCAGTTCGCTGAATATTTTGTCCTCCACGTCGGAGAGTCGCAGCAGCTGGATTTTAAGGAAGAACCGCCGGTTGGGGATTCCTTTCAGGTCAATGGAAAGTTCGGGACGGAGTCCGGTTACATAATACATATCAATATTTCCTTTGTATTTCACCGGGAGTTTTCCCCGGTACTCGCACAGGAAATACTCTTTAACCATGGAGTAGGTGATACCGGAAATGTTCACCTTTCCTGCAGTTCCCGATGATTCCATTCGGGATGCGGTATTTACTGTATCGCCCCATATGTCGTAGGAGAGTTTTTTATGTCCGACCACACCGGCTATGACCGGTCCGGTATGGATTCCGATACGCAGGTCCCATATATCGGCTTTGGTCTTTTTCAAGTCCTGCATATAGTTTTGCATCTCGAGGGCTGCAAGGACCACTTCAACCGGGTTTGTATTGTTTTTTTCCGGGATCCCGCCGGCTGCCATGTAGGCATCTCCGATGGTTTTAATCTTTTCGATATTGTATTTATCCACCACGGAATCGAAGTGAAAGAAGAATTTATCCAGCTCATCGATCAGCAGTTCCGGGTTCATCTCCTCGGCAATGCGTGTAAATCCCTGGATATCGCTGAAAAGCACGGTGGCCATTTCGTATTTTTCCCATTTGGCACGTCCGCGTGTTTTGAGTTCGTTGGCCGTGACTTTCGGGAAGATATCGGCTACCAGTCGTTCTGATTCCTCTTTTTCGCGGACGAGCAGGTCCATTTTATCCTTTATCCGGGCTTCCGCGCGCGTCTCTACTTTCCGCATGTTCAACAGTCTCCATTTGTGAAGTAAAAACAGGACCATTGCCAGCAGCAATATGTAGAGGGTGTATGCGTACCAGGTGCGATAGACGGGAGGATTAATGCTAAAGCCGAATTGAACGGGTTCTGACATGTGTCCGAACATGGATCGTGACTGAGCCTCGAAACGGTAGGTATTTTCTTTCAGGTTGGGGAACCTGATCACCGGTTGTTCACTCCAGTCAGACCACTCCTCCTGCACATTGGATAACCGGTAGCGATAGATAGTTTCCGGATCCAGTTGAAACGATTTGTCGGCCAGGTAAAACGAAACGCTATTGCTGCTGTAATCAAGGGTTTTCCCGGGGCGTACCGGTTGAGGAATTTTTTTCGGGCCTGATTTCCCGGAGGGAGCGGACAGTACTTTTTCAATGCGAATGGCCTCGGTATGGTGAGTGGGGATCTGATCCAGGTGAATACGCACCAGTTTTTCCTGACCGGTTATCCATAGCATGCTGTCTGCCTGGTCAATGCCGGTTATCCGTTTTAAATCATTGCTTTGAGTAAAGCTGCAATACGGAGAGAATCCTTTATCGGGATGGAAAGTTTTGATGCAGACCGAGGAGGAGTGATTATAGATCACCCAGAGATTCTGACCGGAAAGTTTTACAAAATCCGCATCCATAATCTCGCTCACGGGAATATTCCCTGCATAGGCTTCAAACTTTCTTTTTTCTGCATCCACCCGGGTCCATATCCTGTTCTTATCCCGGAGAAAGAGATGATCATTGATTACGATCAGGCCCTGCAATGGAGTCGTTCCCGGAGTGGATATCTCTTTCAATTCCTTACCCTGCAGGTTACAGGTAAAGAGGGTCTTTCCGTTATCAATGAACCATATTTTATCATCATGGGTGAGCAGTGAGTGGGCGTAAATAATTTCCGGATTGATGATCCGTTTCCGCCAGGATGACCCCGGGTATTGATACCGTGAAAAACCCTCCTGTGTTGAGGCAAAAAGGGTATTTTTCCCGGTTGCTTTGAGGCAGTGATAACTTCCCCGGTCTATCCTGTACTGGTTATCTCCCTCTATCCTGTAGAGGTTTTTGTTACCGGCTGCAAAGAGAGCGCCCCCGATGGTATCGAAAAGGTGAATGTACTCTCCGTTACCGGCGTAGTTATCGCTGAGCGACCAGCTTTTTTCTCCCTGCGGGGTAATGCAAAACAGACCGCGGGTAGTACCCAGGAAGAGACGGTCACCACTCATCGTTGCATTCAGGGGTCTGCCGGTATGTTGGGATCGGAATTCCAGGGTATAGGAGACGGAGGGGTACTCCAGTTTCAGGAGATTGAAATCGAATAGCATCCAGTAGCTATGTTCATCGTTCTGAACAAGTGTTCTGAGGGAGTTACCCGGAATGTGGCCGGAACCGGTTAGTTCAGTAACCACCTCTTTGCGTGCATTAACGATGAAAAGCTTATGATCCCCGGTGCTCCACAGGAACAGTGAATCGGAGACCTGTTCCACCTGGCTGAGCTGTTTGTCGGTCCATTGGCTTCGTTCCCTGCGGTAAATCTCTTTTTCAAAACCGCTTAGTTTGATGCAGCTGCCATCGGAGAGAAATATTCTTGCCAGGTCGTCTCCTTCCGCAATTCCGCATATTTCAACTTTCCCGGTGGCTTCGGGAGGTAAAACCATTTTAAACGTGTTCTGGTCCCAGTGAAAAAGCCCCTCCTTTTTTGCCGAAATAAAAATACGGTTACCGCTTTTGAAGAGTTTGACCGGAGCACGGTTGAACAGGAAATGCAGAGGTTTTTGTTCCGTGTAAACGAACACTCCTTCGGAAGTGGCCATAAAGAGGGTTTCGCCAAGGGCGGCAAGCTGGCGTGGCCGGAAAAAGTTGTAGGGTGTCTGAATGGTATGCACGAGGGACTCTTTGCGGAGGCCGGTGTAGGGATTGTAATAAATCTTGCCAAAGTCATTAGCGGCCAAATAAAAGAGGGTTCCGCCGGTGGTTCGGGCAAGATGAACCGGTCCGTTTAACGGAAGGTGATGCACCGATGAGCCGTCGAGGGCAAAAATACCATTGGTTTTACCGAGGAACAGCCTGCCTTCAGCATCCCTTACAAGGGATACATTCGGACTGCGCAACAGGGAGTTGGGGAGATCATAGGAGAGGATGCGGGGAGTGCAATACCGGGGGGTATTGCCTTGAGTGCCACTAAATGCGGAGGTTTGGCAAGTTATGAAAAGAAAAAAAATAAAATAAATTCTATATGACTTGAAAAATAAATTCATAACTTGTTCTGCGGATGCATCCGTTTAGAAGGTAGATCCAATCAAAATTAATCATTTATTTCAGAACAGCTGAAAATGTAAAATTAAAACCAGAATTGTCTATGGAAAAGTCAGAACGGCCTATCATTGTGCCCTGGGATTTCTCACATGTGGCGGAGAATGCCTTCAGGCATGCTGTAAATTTTTCCAAAATCCTGAACAGGAAGGTGTTGTTACTGCATATTGTTCCCGAGGAGAAAGATGAAGCGGGCAAAGAGAAAGAATTGATAGAATCAGCTGCCAAACTGGAGGCGGAGCATGGTGTGCATCCGGGTCATCTTGTTCGTTCGGGCAGTATTTTCAAGACGATCGGGGAGACGGCAAAGGAGCAGAAAGCCGAGATGATCATTATGGGAACCCACGGGATGAAAGGGGCACAAAAACTGTTTGGAAGCAAGGCACTCCGGGTGGTGGTCTCTTCCAGGATCCCGTTCCTGGTGATCCAGGATGCGCCTAAAAAGGACCAGATCGATTCTATCCTGTTGCCGATCGATTTTAAATCGGAGAACAAGGAGAAGGCAAACTGGATCTATTACCTGGCTCACAACTTCGAAGCCCGGTTTACGATTTTTAAATCCAGGGTGAAGGATAAAGGGTTTAAGCGGAAAATCATTTCCAATATCAAGTATATAGAAACCTACCTGCGGAGTCAGGATGTGGATTACGAAATTGTGACCGCTCCCGGGAAGAAGAAATTTAAGAAGGAGGTGGTGGAGTATGCCTTTGGAAACGATTTTGATATGGTATTGATCATGACCACCCGGGACATCAACTGGGTGGACTATTTTTTTGGTGCCCCGGAGCAATACATTATAGCCAACAAGCATAACCTTCCGGTTATGTGCATCAATCCCCGGCCCATGAGAATAACCGGTGGATTTCGCGCTACCGGGAGTGCCTGAGAACCGAACTCTGATATGGATAGCAAGGCCGTTTCTGCGGCCTTTTTTTTTATAAGTATGGAAGAACTGGTTTTTGCGACAAATAATCCGCATAAGCTGAACGAGATACGGGAATTGCTAAAGGACCGGTTTGCCGTATCCGGCCTCAGGGAGCGGGGCATACGGGAAGAGATCCCCGAAGAGCAGGAGACGCTCGAAGGCAATGCACTTCAAAAAGCCCGGTATATTTACGGGAAATACGGGGTCAACTGTTTTGCGGATGATACGGGACTGGAGGTGGATGCACTGGGTGGTGCCCCGGGGGTTTACTCGGCACGCTACTCACGGATGGGGGAGCCGGTATACGACTCCATGGAGGTGACAGCCGGAAACATCAGGAAGCTCCTGGAAATGATGAATGGGGAGTCCAACCGCAGGGCCAGGTTCCGGACGGTGATCGCCCTGATCATGGACGGGCAGGAGTATTTGTTCGAGGGGGAGGTCCAGGGGCACATTGCAACGAGTCCGTCGGGTGAGGAGGGATTCGGGTATGACCCGGTTTTTCACCCAGATGGTTACGATCGTTCGTTTGCCGAGATGGATCTTTCCCTGAAAAATCGTATCAGTCATCGCGCCAACGCCATGCGTGGGCTGGTTGAATTCCTGAAAAAGTAACATATCTTGTCAGATGGGTACTAAGTGCCTGTTTTTTCCGTACTATTAGAAAATCACATTACCCGATGAAAAAGTCAAGTCTCATACCGGGGGTGCTGCTGGCGGCCGGACTATTTTCCGCCGGGGTTTTTGGGCAGGTTCCCATCGGTGGGTGGCAAACCCATCTGCCTTACTACTACTGCACGAAGATCATGGTTGCCCCCGACCGCGTTTTCTGTTCCTCCACGGGCGGACTCTTTTATTTCGATCAGGCGGATAACAGCATCAATACCCTGACAAAAACGGAGGGGTTATCGGATAACGGGGTGACCACCATGAATTGGAGCGATGACGATCAGCTTGCCCTGCTTGCTTTTAACAACGCCAACATCGATATTCTGAAGGATAACGAAATCATCAATATTCCCGATATCTATAAAAAACAGATCCCCGGAGATAAAACCATTTACAACATCTATTTCGAGGATCATAAAGCGCTGTTGTCCTGCGGATTCGGAATTGTTGTGCTGGACCTTGAGAAATATGAGATTACCGATACCTACTATATCGGGGACCAGGGTGATGCACTGCGTATCAACCAGGTTGCCTCTGATAATACCTACCTGTATGCTGCTACAGCAGAAGGGATCCGTTTTGCGGAGAAAGACCATCCGTTTTTGATCGATTTCAACACCTGGCAGCTGCTGGAAGATCTTCCGGAACCCGGTGCCTTCTATTCCGGCATAGCGTCTTATGCCGGAGCCCTCTTTACGGTGTACGAGGGGACAAACGGGGAGCCGGATAAGCTCTATTACCTGGAGAATGATACGTGGAAGGAGTTTACGGGTATTTCTGATGAGGAGTTGTATGAAATCAGGGTGGAGGAGGATCTCCTTGTGGTTACCGGCAATCAGTCGGTGTTTACCATCAACGATAACCTGCTGCTTGCTGATGTGCTGACAGCGGGGAGTCCGAGGTCGGCCGGACTTGACCGGGAGGGGAACCTCTGGGTTGCTGATTTCGGGAAAGGGATGGTGTACTATGGGAGTGACGGCGAGAATACCTATCGACCCAATGGTCCGTACTCATCCAACGTCTATGATATCACTTCTGCAGACGGGGTCGTATTTGCCGTACCGGGAGGGGTAAACCGGGCTTATAACAACCTGTTCCAGTCCGCTTCCCTCTATACTTACAGGAATCAGCGCTGGCGGTCGAACATCAATTACGAGTACCGGGATATTCTCTCCCTGGCGGTGCACCCCGGTGATCCGGTTCACCTTTTCGGCGGAACCTGGGGATACGGGTTGCTTGAGTACCGGGATGAGAAGATCATCAACGTCTATAATGAATCCAACAGTTCGCTTCAAAATATCATTCCAGGTGGCGAAGCGGTGCGTATCGGGGAAATTGCCTTTGATCAGCAAAACAATTTGTGGATGACCAACACCGGGGTGTCCGAGCCGGTTTCGGTGAGGAGAGCAGACGGGTCGTGGAAAAGTTTTTCGGTGGACGGACTCCTCTCTGATTTCCCGGCACTGGGCGAGGTGCTGGTAACCCGGGACGGGTATATCTGGTCGTATATTCCCAGGGGGAACGGACTGTTTGCCATGGATATCAGCGGCACGATCGACAACGAGGACGATGATACATATAAGCTTGTCAGCGTGGAGGATGAAAACGGGAAAGTGATCACCAACGAAGTATATTCCATGGCGGAGGATCAGAACGGGAATATCTGGCTCGGAACCAACCAGGGAATCCTGGTATATTACAGTCCGTCCCGCCTGTTCACCGAAGACCGGCTCTACGCGCAGGAGATCATTGTTCCCCGGAACGACGACTCCGGGTTGGGTGATCCCCTGCTTCAAACCCAGAAAGTGACCTGCATCGAGGTGGACGGGGCAAACCGTAAATGGCTCGGTACGGAAAACGGGGGTGCTTTCCTGGTTTCGGAGAACGGACTTGAACAGATATACAACTTCAACGAAAGTAACAGTCCGCTCCTCTCCAACTCCATCACCGACATCTGTGTGAACGGAGAGAACGGGGAGGTCTTCTTCGGGACCG
>Ga0102938_10004414_pt1 | contig 10354 bp, 7 predicted proteins | sample SalPonR2_B_D2_MG_FD_84516 | JGI IMG/M metagenome (GOLD analysis project Ga0102938, IMG submission 84516) | Salt pond soil microbial communities from South San Francisco under conditions of wetland restoration - Salt Pond MetaG R2_B_D2_MG | ecosystem: Environmental > Aquatic > Marine > Intertidal...
ACGGAGGCCAGCGCAAGTGTCAGCGCCGCGTCGGTCAGCAGCACCGTCAAGGCAAACGCCAGGCAGGCCAGCGCCGACACGGTCGCCAGGGCGCTGCGCAGCCGGTCCTCACCATCGACGCGGGCAAAACGCGCGGCCTTGGCCACCATCAAGGCCGCCAGCGCAAGCGCATGCAACGCCCAGGGCCAGTCGCCGATCCGGTCCGCCGCATTCCAGCTGAACTCCAGCGACAGGCCGACAAGCGGTGCAAACAGGACCCCGGCCCCGGCCCAGACCACCGGAAACCGTCCCGGTCGCAGGCTGCGCCAAGCGCAGGCAAGACCCGCCAGAACCCCCGCCAGCAGCACCAGAGTAATGTCCAGCGGCATGCGTTGTTCGGTCAGCCCCTCCTGCGCCGCCAGTTGTTCGGTCAGGGCGCGCGTGCCCTGCGCGTTCAGTTCCGGCAGGGCGACAAGCGCAAGCAGGGTGATCAGCGGCAGCGCCGCATGATCCTGCAAGGCGGGCGCCCTGCGCGACCATAGGATCAGGAGCGTCGCAAGACCGACCGCCAGGCTCAGCGAAAGGGCCCAGGTCAGCGGCGTGGTTTGCGCGGAAAGCCCGAGGCCGAAACAGGCCGCAAGCATTGTCGCCATGGCCAGAACCACGGGAAAGATCGGTTGTCCGATGTCACCGCTGGCCAGCACCGTCTCGCTCACGCAGGGGCCATCGTGATCGGGTGTCAATCCGCGGGCAGGGATCAGGACGACGAGTGCGACCAGCACTGCCGCGTAGACCGCAAATCCGGCGGCAAGCGATTCATTCGCGTTGTCGGACAGTGTCAGGATCAGCCCCGCCCCCCCGCCGAGAACGACCGCCAGCACGCTGACCCAGGCCCAGCGGCGTAGGGTGTCGATCCCCAGTCCCAACGCGGCCAGCAATACGAAATACACCAGCAGCCATTCCGGATGGTCGCTTTGGCCACCGACGAGAAAAGGCGCGCCCATTCCGCCGATCAGGCCCACGGCGGCCAGCAACGGCCCGTGCCGCCATCCCAGCCATAGCCCGAAGAGTGCGATGCCGAACAGCCCGCCCAATGCCGGGCCGGGGGCGATGAGATCGTAGAGCAGCCTTGCTGCAAGCACGCCACCCATCAGTGACACAAGGCCCGCACCCGACAGGACAGAGGGCAGATAGGCGGTGGCGCTGGATCGGTCATCGCCGAACCGGCGGCGGATCACCTCCCCGGCAGTGATCAGCGCCGCGCCGAACAACAGCGCCGCCACGACCCGGGCGGTGGGCGTCAACAGCCCGGTCTCGACCCCGTATTGCACCAGAAATACCCCCGCCAGTGCAAGCGACACAGTCGCGGCCGCGTAGAACCAGTTCTCCTGCAACCATGCGATCAATCGCGAGAGACGGGAGGGGGTGCCGTCCCGTGCGGCGGATGTCGCCTGCGCGACGCGGGCGGGTTTGGGTGTCGGGGCAGGGTGGGCGGGCGCGCTGTCCTGCGTGGCGCGAACCTGATCCGATGCGGTCTGCGGCTTCTGCGAGGCGGGTGTGGCGACCCGGTCCGCCGGATCTTCCGATGTGGTCAGGGGGCCTGCGGTGCCTTGCAACCCCTTCAGCGTCGACCGAAGCTCTTGCACGTCGCGACGCAGACGCAGATGGGACACGACCAGCACGATGACCGAGACCGGGATGGCGAGGAGTGCCAGACCCAACAGGACGAAGAGAGACTCGATCAACGGCGCGATCCTTGGCAATTTCGCCGCAGTTTAGCCCTGCTCGACGCGGAAACACAGGTCCGGGTTTCCGGACCCGGGGCGCGCGATCGCGCTGCAAGAGTGCGCTCCCTGTCCGCCATGCCCTGCCAGTGGTTTTTGCGTTCGGGCGCCTGCCTCGGGGCAGCATCCGGCTGGCCCTGAGCCGCAAGATCTGAGGAATCCCTGACACGGCCCGATAAGCCGCGCCAATTCATGAGGCGCCAAGGACGCGCGACCGCCGGCGTCATGGAAAACCGCGCCAGAGGTTATGTCTTTTCCGTCATCACCAGCCCGCTCAGGCTGCGGCGGATGATCGCCCGGACAGACGGGCGGCGGCCTTCACCAAAGGGCAGCGGGCGGCAGACCTCCATCGCGGCGACGCCAACGCGGGCGGTCAGCGCGCCATTGACCATCCCTTCGCCAAAGCGGCGCGACAGCTTTGCCAGCAGCCCGCCGCCAAGGATCGGCTCCAGCATGTCATCGCCCACGGCGACGGCCCCGGTTGCGACCAGATGGGACATCACGGCCCGTGTCAGGCGCCAGCTTCCCAATGTCCCCGACCGGCCTCCGTAGATCTCGGCGATGCGCCGGATCATCCGCAGGTTGGAGGTCAGCGCCGCCACCACATCGGCCAGCGCAAGCGGCACCAGCGCCGTGACCGTGGCGACCTGCCGGGCCGCGGCCTCTACCTCGCGCCGGGCGGCGGCGTCCAGCGGGGCCAGCAATTCGATCTCGGCATGGGACAGCAGGCCGCTCACGTCGAAGATCTCCGTCTTGCGCTCCTGCATCCGCTCGCGGCCCCAGCGCGTGTCCTCCCGCCCCTTGTAGAGCGCCACCAGATCGTCGGTAAGCTTGCGCGCGCGGGTCAGGTCCTCTTCGGCCAGCGCGGTTTCTGCATCGTGATGCAGCGCGTCGATCCGGGACAGCCGGCTGAAGGCTGCCACCTCCTTGATGGCAATCATCGCACAGACCAGCGCAAAAAGGGCAAAAAGCGCCGTGACCGCCCAGCCAAGAATCGGCGTCCGGGCAATCAGATCCGTCGCGAACTGCCATGCCGCGATGGAAACCAGCGTGCCGATGAGCGCCGCCAGAAGACGCCAGAACCAGCGCGCCAGCAAAGAGGGCGGACGCCCGGCCAAGGCCGCGACCGTTGTCATTGCGGCGCCCTGTGGCGGGTGCAGATGCGGCTCCGGGACGGGTGGCGCGGTGGACGGGCTGGGCGCCTCCGCGCCATCGTCGTCGATCTCGATCAGGACGGGCCCCTTGGGCGGTTTGCTCATGGTCTGTATCCTCTGGCCGCGGCGTCCGCGCGGCGCCACTGATAACGGATGTCGGGCAGGCCTTCGTCGTTGTCGCCCGCGGTCCTTGCGATCTCGACAAACCCGTGCCGCAGGTAAAACCGCTGCGCATCGGTGTTGCGCTGAAAGGTCCACAGTTCGAGCCGGTCGCGCCCGCGCTGTGCATCCCGCAGCAGCGCGCTGCCAAACCCGTGCCGCTGCGCATGTGGGGCGACGAACAACCCGTGGATGTAGGATTCCTCGACCGCGAGAAACCCGCAGATGGCCCCGTCGCTTTCGGCCAATGTCACCCATCCGTGGTCGATCATCATCCCGGCGTGGGCAATATCCTGAGCGGCAGAATGCGGCCGGGGTTTCCATGCATGGGCGGCTGCCGCGTCGGTGATCATCGCGCCCAGCGTGCCCGCGTCGGCCGGCTGGGCCGTGTGTAGCGTGATGACCGCCGGTCTCACAGCCGGTCCCCGATCAGGAATTGCGCCGCCCGGTCGAGGCGGATATGCGGCGGCCCTTCGCCCGGTTTCAGGCTCAGCGGGGCGGGCGCGAAATTCATCACGCCGTAATCCTGATCCAGCCAACCCTCCGCGCCCTCGCGGGCGGGACCCAGCAGGGCGGCCGGGTTTTCCGGCAATTCCCCGGGGTAAAAGGCGGCCTGCTTGCCCGTCTCCTGCAATGTGCCGCGCACGCAGGGCAGGTCACGACCCTCATGCGGCAGCATTTGTTCGGTGGTGGCGCGCAGGGCTGCGATGGACATGGCCTGCGTCTCTGCCCCGGCAAAGCGCGCGCGATCCCGCGCCTCACGGGTGAGGGCCTCCATGATGGCCGTCAGGCGACCGTGTTGCAGGTGGTGCAGGTGGTCGGCCTTGGTCGCGGCGAACAGGATTTTTTCGACCCGTTTGCCCAGAAACAAACTGCTGAGAAAGGCATTGTTGCCCGGACGAAAGGCGGTGAGAATATCGGCCAGGGTCTGGCGAAGATCCTCCATCGCGCGTGGCCCTGAATGAATGGCCCCCAGCGCATCGACCAGCACGATCTGCCGGTCGATGCGGCTGAAATGGTCGCGAAAAAAGGGTTTCACCACCCGCGCCTTGTAACTTTCGAAACGGCGTTCGAATTCGCGCCAGAGCGAACGGCGCGGCGCGCCTTGCTGCGGCGGCAGCGGGGCGAAGGTCAGCACGGGGGAGCCTTCAAGCTCCCCCGGAAGCAGGAAGCGTCCCGGTGAACAATCGGAAAATCCGGCCTCGCGCGCCGCGTGCAGGGCGCTTGTATAGGCCTGCGCAAGGGTGCGCGCGCGCGTCTCGTCCAGGGTCTGCGTGCTGTCCTCTGCCCGAAGTTGCGCCAGCAGCTCAGGCCCGCCGGGACGCATGGGCAGGCGGTCCAGCATGTCTTTCGACCAATCGGTATAGCTCTTGTCGATCAGCGACAGATCCAGCAGCCATTCGCCGGGATAATCGACGATGTCGAGATGCAGTGTGCGCGGCCCCTGCAGGCCAGCAAGCAGCCCCGCGGGGCGGATTTTCAGCGACAGGCGCAGTTCCGACACGGCGCGGGTGCTGTCGGGCCAATGCGGTGCGCGCGCGGTGAGCGCGGCAAGATGCGTCTCGAAATCGAAGCGCGGCAGAGTGTCGTCCGGCTGCGGCTGAAGAAAGGCCGACAGGATCCGTCCCTCGCCCTGCGCGACAAGTTGCGGCATCCGGCCGCGATCCATCAGGTTGGCGACCAGCGACGTGATGAAGACGGTCTTGCCGGCCCGCGACAGCCCGGTGACGCCAAGGCGCAGGGTCGGCTCAAAAAAGGTCTCCGAGAGGGTGCCGGTGACGTTTTCCACGCTGCGGGCAAGCGTGTCTGCAATCGTGCCAATGACCATGCGGAAGGGGGCCTTTCGGGGTGGTTTGACGCGAACCTAATCATTGAAGGACGCCGGGGCCAGTGCCCGGCGGGTCAGAATGTGGCCGCCGTCGCCGTTGCCGCGCGCGGTCTGCCATGCCTTGCGGCGCCGCGTGCGCGGGATTGCCACTGTCCGGGCGGGGCGCTAGGAGGCTGGAATGCCCAGATACGCGCTTTTGGTGGAATATGACGGCCGGTCCTTTGCGGGATGGCAGCGGCAGGCAGATCAGCCCTCCGTGCAGGGGGCGATCGAGACTGCGCTGGCGCGGCTGCAACCGCGTGCGCAGACCATCGCCGCCGCCGGGCGGACAGATGCGGGCGTCCATGCACGCGGACAGGTCGCGCAATGCGACATGGATCGGGACTGGGATGCATTTCGGTTGTCGGAGGCGCTGAATTTTCATCTGAGGCCGGAACCGGTGGCGATCCGTGCCGCCGCACGGGTGGGGCACGACTGGCACGCGCGGTTTTCGGCGGTGGAACGGCGGTATCTCTTTCGGTTGTTGATGCGGCGGGCGCCCGCGACACTGGAGGCGGGGCAGGTCTGGCAGATCCGTCATCCGCTTGACGTGGACGCCATGCGCGCCGGGGCCGCGCATCTGATCGGAAACCATGACTTCACAACCTTCCGCGCGGCACAGTGTCAGGCGCAATCGCCGGTCAAGACACTGGACGAGATCAGGATTGAACTGGTCGAGGGGCTGGCCGGCCCGGAAGTGCGCTTTTACCTCCGCGCGCGGTCCTTTCTGCACAATCAGGTCCGGTCCATAGTCGGCACGCTGGAACGGGTGGGCGCGGGCGCGTGGCAGCCGGAGGATGTGCGGGCCGCGCTGCTGGCCCGTGACAGGGCGGCCTGCGGTCCCGTCTGTCCGCCCGATGGCCTCAGCTTGGTGGGCGTGGGCTATCCGGTCGACCCCTTCGATCAAGGCGTCTGAGCAACGATATGCGTGGAGGCGTTCCGCGGCCGATCCCGAAAGGGACGAACGCGAAACGCCATGCGCGATGCCTCCGGGGCTTGGCGCAAGGCAGCAGAGCGGGGGGCAAGTCACGCCCTGCCGATGAAGATGCGGAAAGGTCCAAGCCCGTGCCGGACTGGCGGAAAAGCTCTCTGGCTGCTTTGCGGCACGCTCAGCGTTGGAAGATCACCGGGAACCAATCCTCCCGCAGGCGCTGGCCCTGCGTCATCTCATGGCCCGGAAAAGGCGGGGAGGTCGGGCCGGGGCGCGTCGTATAGCGCGCGTCGTCGCCCACCATCCGCAGCGAGAAGGCGCGCCGCCTTTGCGCGGTTTCATTGCCGCGCGCACCATGCAGGATGCCAAAGCTGAAGGCGACCGCGTCGCCCGGTGCCAGCGTCCATTCGCGGATCTCCATACCTTCGGCATCCGGGTCGGGCACCGGCATGTAGGCCGCGTCGTCGGGATAGAAATTCGTCTCTGACAGCCAGCGCGTGGGCAGCACCGGCCTTGCCCAAAGATGAGATCCCGCGACACAGCGCAGCGTGGCATCCGTCACCGGGTCAAGCGGGCTCCAGAAACTGACGGTTTGCTGGCCTGTGACGAAATAATACGGGCCGTCCTGATGCCATGGCGTCGGCTTGGATGTTCCCGGTTCCTTGACCAAGACATGGTCATGGAACAGTTGCGCCGATTGCGACTGCATCAGGTCCGCTGCCACCTCTGCGGCTGGCGAGGTGCGGATCACCTGTTCGAATTCCGGGATGCGCTGCCAGTTGCAATAATCGTCGAAGAAACGCCCCTCTTCGCCCTCCTTGAGATTTTCGGCCGCGTAGGGACCGGGGTTCGCCATGTTGCGCGCCACACCGTCGCGCAGCGTGTCCACGTGATCGGCAAAAAGCCCGCGGATCACCACCACGCCGTCGCGGTGATAGCTGTCGATGTCGGATTGGCTGACAAGGGGATGGGGCATGTCTGTCTCCTGCGCTGGCAGCAGACAAGCACGACACGGGCGTCCCGGCAAGAGAGGTGGCCTGTTGTCCTGTCGGGCTGTAGGCCGCAGGCAAAGGCCGCGACATGGACCGGTCGATGGCGCAGGCTGGCAGTGGTTTTCGGCGGGCAAGAGGGGTCAGTCGTTGTCGATGTCACCCGCTCCGGCGCCGACGCTGCGCGAGGCGGCGGAGGCGGGCACATAAGTCTCGGCCGCAAGCCGCGAAAGACTTTCGATCAGCGGTTCCGGGGCCTCGATGCGTGCAGGCAGCGTTGCGCGCGTGCGTTGGGCAATAGAGCCGGTGATCGACAGGCGCGGCGGATGCCCGGCCTGTCGGGTCACTGTGCAGGCCTTCAGCCTGAGGGGCAGCAGGCGCGCGTAGCTTTCCGCCAGCGCCACATCGTCGGGATGCAGCGTCAGGGTGATCTCCGGACCGGCAAGGGGCAGGGCGCGCAGGATGTCCTCCATGACCAGCGGCAGGCGGAGGATCGGACTGTTCGTTTGACTGGCAAGCGCCCCGGTCAATGCCCCGATCTCGCCGCCGGTGGCCAGATGCTGCACGGTTGCACGGCCGAAAAGCTCTGCCTGCGCGGGGGGAAAGCCCGCGCCCCTTGCGGCCTTCTGCGCGAGGGTCATGATCTCATTTGCCGAATAGCTCATGCGGTCAGGCCGGCCAGCCACCAGTCATCGGCCCGCGCCGTGCCCAGATCCTCGGGCAGGGGCGCCCCCTGGGCCAGCGCGATGCGCGTCCAGCGGTCTGATTTCGGATCGAATTTCGTGGCGCCGAAAAAGGCCAGCTTGCATCGCAGCATGTCGATCGGCAGACAATCGTCCGCGATGAGGTTGTCCCGGATTTCCGCATAGGGATGCTTGGCAAGGATCGCGACCCGCATCAGGGCCAGTTCATGATCCGGCCGCGCCGCGCGAAAGGCGCGAAGGTCAGTGGCCTGTGCCAGATCACGGTAAAGCGTCTGCACCCTGCGGGCGATGTCGAGCGGGCTTTCACGGTCGGCGCCCGGCTCTGCAAACCGGTCCCCGAGGCGCGGTTCCAGCTTTTCCTCGGAAACATACCAGAAATGGCGCTGCTGGTCTGGCGCCTCGAAATCCAGCCCCAGCGCCCAGTCGAAATGCGTCTCTATCGCGGCGCGCAGGGCGGCCACATCGGCAAAGGGCTGTGCCGCCGGAGCGCTGGGATCGATCATGTCGTCGGCAAGGTCGTCCACCAGATCGCCGTAAGGTTCGATCAGCAGGGCGACGGTCAGTTCCTGCGTGTCGAGAGACAGGGTTTCAGACAGCGCGATGACAGACTCGAGGGGATGGTCCCCGCCGATATCGTCCAGCGCGGCGATGATCCGGGGCCATTCCGCGCGCAGCCTGTCGATGCGGGCCTGATGCTCCGGCGCGGGCACGGTCCATTCGGCCAGATGACGCTGCGCCCGGTCTGCGAGGGTCTTGAGGCGTCCGATCTCTTCGGCAGAGACATGTTCCAGCGCGCGGACCCGGGCCAGCGCGGTTTCGCGTGCCACCATCCAGTTGTTGATCAGGACAGGGTGTGACACGAGGAAGGGCGCCATGCCAAGACCGGTGGAATTGCCGATGCCCAGATGACGCTTGAGCCGCGGCGCAAGCGCAGCCCCGCCAAGATGTTCGACAAGGTCATGGGTGAAATTGCGGATCATCCAGACGGTGAGCATTTCGGCCGCAAAAGCGCCCCCAAGGCCGGGTCGATCCTCGATCAGGCTGCGGTCGGCGATACCGAATTTGCCATTGCCATAGACCGCGGTGGTGCGCATCAGGTAGCCGACGCTGTCGATCAGATCGGGGTCGGGTTGCCGCCCCGCGCGCAGCCTTTCGACCACATGGTTGAAAAGGCGCACGGATTTATTGGCACGGCTCAGCACCAGATCCCGTTCGGTAAAGCGGCCCGCCTCCTGCTTCGGGGCTTCTTGCGCGATCCGAGCCACTTCTGTCGCGTCTGGCACGCCGTCATAAAGGACATATGACGTGTCCCATGCGGTTGCGATGACGCGATCGGTGCGCATCTCGTCGGGCAGGTGGTTGGAGACCGCGACAAGACTGTAGGTCCGTCCGCCGAGCGTGATGGAATAGACCGCCTCGCCATGGCCCTGCCTATCGATCCGCCAGTGCGGGCGGGTGAGGCGCGCGCCCTCGGTGCCCAGCCTGCGGGTGAGCACGCGCAGAAAACTGAGCCGGGTGGGGAACATCGCCCCCATGCGCGCAAGGCGCATCACCTGGGACGGTGGGCGGAGGTCGGCATTCGGAGGAAGCGGAGACGAGATATCCTTCATGCGGCGGAGTGTGCCACCGGTTTGCCCCGCAATAAAGAGCGCAGAGCCGCCACATTCTCGAAAAAGGCTGGAACCGCGCGACATTCCGCGAAGGGCCGGTCCTGCGCGGCCACCTGCTGCTGGCAGAAAGACCGGGCGGCCAGCCGATGCCCTCGCAACATCGTGCCCTGTGCATGCGGGCGATCTGGGGCGAAAATTGTGAAGGTCCGACGCATTCTGCCCCCGCGCGAAGCCCGTGCAAGGCCCGCGCCTGCGCCGTCAGGATGCAACGGCATTTCAAGATGCGGGTGAACCGTCCCGCTTCGGATGTCTTTTTTCCGCGATGCGGCAGGGGCCTATGGGCTGCGCACGCCCGGTCGTCTCATGTGCAGAGCGTGCGGATCAGACCAGATTGCGGGGGATCGAGACGGTCCAGTCCTTTTCCCGGACAAGCGTCTCGCCTTCCCACGCCCGCAGCTTGGCGGTGATGTGAAACGCCTCCGTGTCGCTTGTCAGATGCGTGTGCGTGATCGTCTTGACCGACCAGTCCTCGCGCCGCATCTCATGCGTCCATGTCACCTCTCCCTCGGCAGAGGTCGGGTCGTCCGGCAGCACCGAATATCGCTCATGCGCCTCGCCGGAATGGTAGAATCCATGTTCGTTGATATGCGCGCCGCCTTCATGATCTCGGACAAGGACGGTGATCCGCCCGGTATCTCGATCTTCTTCGACCCTCCATTCCGCCTCCGGTTCCACCGGAAAGCTTACATCCAGCGGTTCGGCCGCGCGCGGGGGCGCGAAGTCCGGCACGTCGATCCCGTCATCCGTCCGGATGGGCAGGTCAAGCTGCGACTGTCCCGGCAGAACGGTCAGGGTGACCGGTTCCGGCGTCGGCCAGGCAATCGGGAAATAGCTGCTGGAGATGGCGAGGCGGATGCGGTGCCCCGCGCGGAACGTCTGCGCGACGTGTTTGAACCGGACCCTGACCGTGTAGTCCTTGCCGGGCTCCAGCGGGGCGGGGTGTTCGTGGCTAGCGCGATGCGTCAGGTTCAGAAGGCCGTATGTGACCCTTGGAGCGGCGCCATCGGGCGCGACGTCCACGAGCCGGACCGCCACCTGTGCCACCGGCCGGTCGACCCGCAGTGTCAGCGTCAGACTGGGATCTCCGGCAATGTCCAGATCCTGTTCCAGCGGGGTG
>Ga0102938_10004415_pt1 | contig 10354 bp, 7 predicted proteins | sample SalPonR2_B_D2_MG_FD_84516 | JGI IMG/M metagenome (GOLD analysis project Ga0102938, IMG submission 84516) | Salt pond soil microbial communities from South San Francisco under conditions of wetland restoration - Salt Pond MetaG R2_B_D2_MG | ecosystem: Environmental > Aquatic > Marine > Intertidal...
CAATTGGAAGGGACCCTTAAAGGAATAAAATTGAAGTTAGCGGTACATGCCTTGATCAGAAAAAAAGACAAATATCAAATTGTGTTGTCCCATTTATCAAGAAGGCCAAGCAAACGACATCATGTGATCGCTTCCATTTTTATTGTCTTATCTAAGTTAAACGGTCTTCCCATTTCGAATAACATCATATTTTTAAGAAAAAAAACGATGAAAATACAAAAGATCAATGAAGATGGGTTCAAACTATTTTTACATACATTCCATGAGATTGCAAAGAGCACAGAACCCCCTGTGGCATCCGGTACGAGAATTTGCAATTTTTGCGGTTATTGGGAAAGGTGTCATTCACTCAATGTAGACGATCGAACAAAACTTCCAGTATCCAGTATTCGAGGAATAGGGGCTAATATGTCTTCCATCATGAAGAGCTTTGGAATAGATACTCTTGGAGATTTGATTGAAGTTCCGTTGAAAAATGAACTAGAAGAAAAGATAAAAAACATCAGGAGATACAAATTACAAGCCTATTCTTACGTAAAGGATACGGCATTGTTTTTAACGAAACCGGATCTCTTGATTAAAAATGATCAAGACAACGGTGTATTTTTTGATATCGAAGCAGATGATACCCCGTATTTGTTTGGTTTTTTATACAATAATGATTATAAATATTTTTTGATTGACGATAACAACTCAAGAAGCAAGCAAATTGCAGAAATTATGAAATATGTCGAAATGCTAAAGGTCAATCTCTATCACTATTGTGAATACGAAAACCGTGTGTTGAAGGAGCTTTCTAATGAATTAAAACAGCAGTTTAACCATGAAGATAAAATGATCGATATTTATGAAATAACAATTAAAAACATCTTTACTCCTTTACGGCATTATTCTTTAAAGTCTATCGCAAAGTGGTTGGGATTCAAATGGCGAATAGGTTTGGATGGCAGAAGCTCAATTCAAGAATATAGAAGGTGGTTGAATACAGGGAATCGTAAACATCTTGAAGCATTGCTGTATTATAATGAAGATGACTGCAGGGCAACGAGAGTGGTTAAGCAATGGATCAGCAGCCCTTCTTCCTTTGAACATAAATATATTATTCTTAACAGGAGAGATGTAGATGATATACTCAAAAGAAAATGAATCGGTTACCGAATTGATGAGAAAGAAAGAGGTATTTCTCTTTGACATGGATGGAACCATTTACATTGACGATCATTTGATTAAGGGTGCCGTAGAATTCATGAAATTATTAAAAAGAAAGGGTAGCATGAGATTCTTTTTTACTAACAATTCTTCAAATACAAGAAAGGAATATTTTCATAAACTCAGGGGTTTTGGTATTAACATCTCTGAAGAGGAGATCATAACATCCAACCGTATTACCGCCGCTTATCTAAAAGAACACTACCCTAAAGCAAGAATTATGTATATGGGGAATTTTGAAACGGCTAAAGAAATAAAGGATATGGGTCTGAATATCATTCCCCCTTACAGTAGAAATTTGAGTAGCAAGATCGATGTTGCAGTAATCGCTTATGATACGGGCATCAATTATGAAAAAATATCGGTATTTTCTCATTTTTTGAATCAAAAGATCCCCTATATTGCCACACACCCTGATATTAACTGTCCATCTAAAAATGGCATGATTCCAGATGTGGGCTCTTTTATAGCCATGTTTGAACGTTCCACCGGCCGAAAACCAGATGTTATTTTAGGCAAACCTTCAAGTACTATCCTTGATTATGTCTTTAAAAAAGAAGGCATTGAAAAAAACGAAGCGGTTTTTATTGGAGACAGACTTTATACCGATATAAAGATGGCGAATGATACAGATGTTGCCTCAATACTTGTTTTATCAGGCGAAAGCCAATTAGATGATGTTGAAAAATACGATTATTCTCCTGATTTGATTGTTGATTCTTTGTTAGATCTTTACGAATTATTTGAAGGGGAGAATGAAAATGAATAAGGCAGAAAATTTATTTAAGGATTTGCTGGAAAAAACACTTGCAAATAAAAAAGGAACGTTTAAGTCAAAATTTATATTTAAGCGTTTAAAGGTAAGAAATAAGGACTTAAAGGATATTCTATTACAATGGATTGATACAATGATAGAAAGAGATGAAATAGGTTTAGTCAATACAGGAAAAGACAAAAACGGAGAAATCGTTTATATGACAGAAGACTATTTTGTAGCCATAATAAAAAACCTCTTGATCAATTTCGATTTTCTGCTTGACGAGAATTCAATCTATTCTTTTTTCAAAGAGATTTCAAAAACCGAGAATCCTAATAGCGACATGCTGGTGAAAAAGATAGAAAAATTCACACACCCCCTTGTTAAGTTCGTCAAAGGGTCGAGAAATGTCCCAATTATGTTCAACCTTTACAAAGTATTTGTTCCTGAAAGATTAATCAATATTTCCGATAATATGATGGAAAAGATATCCACAAGCCCAGAAAAATTTTCTGAAAGTAAGCGGGTAAAAAAGCTGATGTTTAAAGACACAAAGAATCAACAAGGTGATTACAGCGTATATGAGATGATCCTGACTGCAATTTCTAGTATTCTTTCTGAAACCGGTAAATTAGTATTAACGAAAGGGGAAATATTAAATTCTAGAGGCTATAAAGTTTTTTTTAATGCGACTAAGTTTTCAGAGTTCTCTCGTTTGATCAAAAAGATTTACCCATTCAATCCGTTTATCGGTGAAGATTTTGTAAGTTTTTATCCTGAAAATTGGTTGGATATTAAACTAATCAAGAAGCAAATCAACAACGAAGCTCCTTCAGTTTTTTTTCGAAGGAACTGTGAATTTTTAACGAAAGAAGAAACTTCTGCTTTAATTTCCATACTGAACCTTGAACAAAACTCAGCAGAAAGTGTTCAAGTTGAAAGCAATCAAAAAGAGACCAACCAAGAGACGTTTCAAACAACAGAGACTGAACCAATTATTCCAGAAAAAGAAAACAATCAAAAAAACACTGAAAAGCTTAAAACAAATAGAAAGCAACGAGGTAAAGAAAAATCTAAGGTTGAAAACCAGAAAAAAAAGATAACTCAAAAATCAGAACCCCTGACGTTTTTAAATGAGATTATTCATAAGGAAAGTAAAAACGAAAATGTATCAAACACCGAATCTCTGATAGAAATCGTTAATGAATTTGATAAAACAGAGCGGCATTATCTTTTACGGATCCTTGACTCCACAAAAGTTGATTCCGGTTACTATTCGCACTCCCAAAAAGATGTGAAGTTCAGAAGATTTTTAGAGCGAATTTCTTCTTCAAATCTCTTTTCAACGACCGTTACCAATGAAAACTATATGATAAAAAGGAATCTTCCTGTCGGAGATATTCAATATAAAAAGTTACGGGAAAAGTTAGAAGACATTATTTTGACTTCAAAAAACACATCAAGCGCTCAGACAGATGCGAATAAAAAGTCGAACGCGCAATCAAGCTTTAGTCAGTTTGAGAACCCCCCTCCCTCCTCTGCCAACCAAAAGAAAGATGATTTGCTTTTGGATGATTTGCTGGTAAATGATAGCGATGAAGATATGAAGAAAGACGATCAATCTGAAATAGATCATACGCATGATGAGGAGCAGGAGAGTCTGATCATCGCAAATGAAAAAGAAGAATTAGATGAAGAAACTGATGATTTAAAAATGAATGAAGTGGATCATGAAAGTTTTTTTGAAATATCCAATGATGAAGAAACTCGAGATGTTCATAAAGAAATAATGGAGACACACGAAGATTTAAACCGAGAATTTCAACAGGGAAAAGAAGATGAGCAGATAGGTGTAAGAGAAAAAGAAGAAGAAGAAGAAAAAGAGGAAGAAAAAGTTGAAGCGACTATTCAGGAAGAAGAAATAAAAGAAGGATTGAACGGAAAGATTATTTCAGTCTTAACAGATGATCAAGAAAAGTGGTTGATGATAAAGATGCTATCTGAAGAAATCGGATTTGAATTAAGAGACGGACTCGCCTATAAACCTGAAATAGCAGTTTTTGATGAGGGGTTTTTACATCTGGAACCCATTGCTAGAAATACCGGCGCCTTTATTATGCAGATAGACGAATTCATGAATCGATTGGGACTGAGGGATAAGAATTGAAGGGAAATGTGATCATCTTTTTTTGCGTTTTTACAGTCCTACTAATAAGCGTTTTGCTGTTCATTAAATCGCCTGAAAAAATTACGATCAACACATTTAATATCTACAATGAAAAAACGTTTTACAAAAAGGTTGTATTTTTAAATCAAGTCATCATCAAAGCATCATCAGATGATTATGTGGAACAAATTGAAAAGACTTTGTGGGATTATGTTGAATCCGGAACCGTTTTAATGAAAATGGAAGACAAAGAAGAGGGCTATCAGCTTGCAAAGGCTAAAAATGAATTCGCAATTTCACTTCTAAATTCCGGTAAATCCGTTCAGGAAGAGAAAAAACAGGCTGTGGAATTGGCTGAAAAAAAACTGGAAAACACAAAAATAAGAACCCCGATCGATGGTTATATTTTAAATATACCCGTTAACGAAAAACTTTTCGTTTCAAAAGGAACAATTTTGACTGAAATACTTCCTTCCGATTCAAGTGCTTGCGTACCAATCATTGCTGAAGAAGAAGCATTGCTAAAAAAGGCAGAGTTTATCCAATTTGTTTTAAAACCCCTTAATGAGCAATGGTTAATGGAAGAAATGCAATTTATCGAACATGACAATACCCGTTTATTGGTCCTTTCTTTGGATATTGGTCAACTAAATAAAGATTGTCTCAATAAGCTTTATTGTGAGATAAAGGTGACTTACAGTGAGATCGCAGGAGCATGGATCCCTGTAGAATACGTTCATAACGATTCAGTTTTAACAGAAGAAGACAAAAAAAAAGAAATAGAGATTATTGACCGGAAAAATGATCTGTATTTGGTACATGGTCTAAAAGATGGGGATATTTTGATAAAAAAGAGGTGAAAGAAATGGCCATTTTAGATATACCGAAATTGATTTACCACGCCTTTCAGTTGAATGCATCAGATGTTCATCTTTCAGTGGGAGAACATCCTGTATATAGGGTATTTGGAGAACTGCAACGATTGAAAGATGTGCCTGTATTTTCGAAAGAAGATTTGGAAAAAAGTATCGATTATCTTTATGAAAAAATAGGATTAAAAAAAACTGAAAAAAAGGAAACAGATTTTTCTTTCGGCATCAAAGATACCATCAGAGTGAGAACAAATATTTATTATGAAAGAAGAAATCCAGCGGCTGCCTTCAGAATTATCACAAAGAAAGTCAGAACCCTTGATGATCTCCAACTGCCATCTATACTTCGTGATTGGAGTGAAAAGAAAAGCGGACTGATATTGGTTGCCGGACCAACAGGTAGCGGGAAATCAACTTCCATGGCAGCTATGCTTGAACACATCAATGAGATCACGAATGCACATATTTTAACGGTAGAAGATCCAATTGAATACATTTTCGAAAGCAAGAAAGCGCTTATTCACCAAAGAGAATTGGGTTTGGATACCGATTCATTCAAAGACGGTTTGAAGTTTGCCCTCAGACAGGACCCTGATGTCATACTTGTCGGGGAAATGAGAGACCTTGAAACGATGGCTTTGGCTTTAACAGCGGCTGAAACGGGTCATCTTGTCTTTGGAACAATCCATACAAATTCAGCAGCTACAGCACCCGAACGAATTGTCGACGTCTTTCCCGCACATCAGCAAAGACAAATTACCCTTCAATTGGCAAATTCTTTAATAGGTGTTTTGTATCAAAGGCTTATCAAGCGAAAAGATAATGAAGGGTTTTTTCCAGTTGCCGAGATTATGATTGCAACATCAGGTGTACGGAACTTGATAAGGGAACAAAAACTCCATCAAATTGGAACGTTGATGGAAACCGGAAAGAAATTTGGAATGAAATCTTTTGACGAAGCCCTCATAGATGCATATGATAATGGGACTATTTCTAAAGAAAGTGTTTTCAATTATTGTAGAGATAATGAAAAAGTGGAGAAAAAACTTGGACAATATTCAATATAACAAAAAAAACTTGGAGACTCTCTTTGATTTTGAGAAGATTGTTAATAATAAAAATGAGATCCCCACCGATGTACTGGCTTTTGTTGGTGATTCTTTCTTCAATTTTATGGCTACATTTGAATCAATTGGTGATGGCAGGATTAAAACGTCAAAGGCTTTTAAAAAAGGGGTTAAGCACAAACGCGCCTCAGGACAAAGGATGTTTTTAGAGAAAGTGGATAAGATTCTGACAGATGAAGAATTAGCGGTTGTTAAAAAGGGTCTGAACTCAAAAGGAGCCAAAAAAAGGGGGAATGATTATGATTACAGATACTCCACTGCATTTGAAACCCTTATTGGCTATTTATTTCTGAAAAAGGACTGGGAAAGACTGGGGTTAATCTTTAGTAAGTGCTTTAAATGACGATAAATAGTTAACTTCTTTTAGAGGTGAAGTTATGAATATAGCAAACGGTCCGGCTGCTGCGATATCCTTGCAATCCCTTTCAAAAAAAACGAATGGGAAGGGAAAAACGGAAGCATATACGGGAAAAGTTATTTCAAAATCCGGTAAAGAGATTCAAGTCCTAATTAATGACAAGGTGTATAAGATTGAACCTGGAAATGCCCAAAAAATCAAGATAGGCGATAAGATTCAAGTATTTTTTGGTAAAAATTTACCTCCTGAAATTTCACAGGAAATGTTAAAAAAGATCAGTGGAAAATTGATCGATGTTTTTTCACTATCCTTACCATACAAAAGCACTCAAGAACTTGAAGACTTAATCAATCAAATGCCTCAAAACGAGCGCTTACGATTTGCAAAGATATCTAATGAGCTTGCAAATATGGTTAAAACAATCCTTAAGGAGGACTTTTCTCTTCCAGTTGAAAACATGAAGACCGATAAGGATTCAGTGGATATATTGGACCCCAAACTGCCGTTCAATCGTAGATTAATTGAACTTTCTCTAAAGGCAAAAGAGATGGGAAAAGCATGGGATCAAATTCCCGATACGATCAAAAAGGAAATCATTAAGGAATATGTTTTATTTGATTTGAACAAAGGCGAAAAGAAACAAATGCAAGAAACATCTCAATTGTTAAAAAATCAAATGACTAATTTCAGTAAGGATGATAGCCATTCACAGGAATTAGCCCAAAAGACAAACGAGCAACCCCAAGAAAAACCGGATTTAAAACAGTTTATAGCAAAAAAAAATAACACCCCTGAAAGAGAAATTCAGAGCAAGGAACAAATAGTCCGTCAACAGAAACACAACAATACCGACTCAGTCCAAAAAGATAAAAATCCGATCAATCAACAGCAGCGAGAACAGCCATATAACCTTTCTGATAAAGGCCCACAAAGTGCCAAAAAAGCTGAACCTACTTCTGTTTTCTTCAATAAAACTACAGAAGCAAAAGAAATTGCCATCGATAATTACGAGAATAAAAAAACAAATAACGTTCAACAGCAGCGAGAACAGCCATATAACCTTTCTGACAAAGGCCATCAAAGCAGCAAAAAAGCAGAACACTCAGACGTTTTTTCAAATAAGGCTTCAAAACTTGAAGAAACGCCTTTAATAAAAACCCTTGAAGAATTTAAGAAGATAAACAACAGAGATATGGTCAATGAGAAAGTTCTTAAGAGATCCTTTTTTAGATTTCCTGTAAGTGAAAAAGAAATAAAATCCGTCGATATTTCTCTTAGAAAGGCACATACAGATTTGAAAACCTTAAAATCATGGCTAAACATATTTTTATCAAAGGGCTCCAAAAATATTGAACCAAATCAACCCACTGCCTTAAAACATATACCGGCAGAAAGAATAAAAAGTCAACCTGAAAATAAAACCGTTGAAAACTCTCAGAAAACAATCAAAAAAGAAATGCCTATATCCGAAACTCAAATTGGGCTTCAAGACAAAACACAAAGAACAGCCCATCAGGAAGAGACGATTGATCCCCAAAAGCTTAAGGTAACGAATAATCAAAATCAAAACACCCTCAATATTGTCATTGAAACTTCAAAAAAGAATGAGTATATTCAAAATGAAACGATAAATGAATCGTTGAAAGGCATTAGAAATGATCATCCAAACAAACCGTTTGTTTTTAATCCCACACAAAAAGAGAAAACAGATAACTCTTTACAAATCCCACACACAAAAATGAGTCAAAATAGTATTGAAAACAATAGAAACTCTAATATTCAAATAAAAGAAAATCTTTTAAAGGAAGTTATTAAACAAATCCAAACAATGCTGGAAAAATCTCTAAGTAAGCCAGTTTCACTGGAAAAAAATCTGGAAAACTTGGAAAGAGTGTATAAAGAACACGCTATGGACAAACATGAATTGAGCCCTATAGTTGACAGTTTAAGACAAAGTGATTTACTGAAGGATCCCGATAACATTCTTTCATTGATCCAAAAAATCACATCGTCATTAGAATCTTTTGAAAATCCATTTATAACGAACCAAGAGAATCATTCCATGTCATCACCTGATATTTCAGAAGAATTTACTTTTAATAAGATAAGAAAAATTCCATTGATGGATATTGAGATTAAAAATTTAGCATCACAATTCAAATCACTTGGTATTGAACCAACAGAAGGGGTAAAAACAATTTATGACATCGTAAATATTGTCTTCCGATCTGTAAAAGAGGAAAGTGTCGATACCCATCTTTTTCCAGTAGCACTTAAGAATTATCTGAAATTAAAATTACCCCAATTGATTATAAACAACGACATCAACCAAAAGAATGAAGAGAATCTGATCTCTAAAATAGAACATTTTTCCAAAAAGGCATTTATTTTCATTAAGGGATATGCTGATAAACTGAAAGCAAATAAATATCTGGAATCTGTTCAATTGTCTGAAAAATCGCTTGAATCAAAAACAATGACAGATAAGCAGAATACCCCGCTAAAACAGCAGAACAAGCCTGATAATCAATTATTAGGAAAGGATTTTGAAGCAACCGGTAAACAGCAAAAAACACCGGCGTCTATGGGAAATAAGTCACCTTTGACAGATAATCCAATCAACAAGGAAGAGGCTCTATCAAGTCAGTCAAAACCAAAAGGAGAGACAGAACATTCACTTCCAACTGAAAAGAGGGCTCAGGTTGACCCGAAATTAACAGAACTATCCCAGAAAAGCGAAGTCAACTCAGCGAAATTTCTTAAATTTCTTAACATTTCTTCCGAAAAAACAGATTTTACAAATGCCTACTCCTCTTTAATATCACTTAATAAACAACCCTTTTCCATTGACTTTCAGCATCAAAAGATGGATAAAGGCGGTTATGAAAAGAGTGAAATGTACCGGGTATTTATCGAAACAAACACACAATTATTTGGGACGGTCTTTGTCGACACCATTGTTGCTCAGAAGAACATCGACATCTACATCTACGCGGAGGATCAATATGCAAGAGAATTCACCAACAACTCTTCCACCCTTATTAAGAGGATAAAAGAGACCGATTACAATTTACGGGGGTTATTCATCAGAGAAAAAATGGATCAAAATGGAATTCTGAAACTTAAAGTTAAACAATATGCCAATCCCAAAAAAGAAGGAGGATTTTTCAGGTTCGCATGAAAAAAACAGATCAATACGAAAAAAAAATAAATGAAGAAGAGGTTTTCGAAGCGGCTGCTTTAAAATACGATCCTGATGTCGGACCGGTGCCGAAAATTGTAGCTCAGGCAAAAGGTGAATTGGCAAAAAGAATTGTGGAAATCGCCTTGGAAAATGATATTCCCATATACAAAGATGAGAAATTAGTGGAGAAATTGCTGGAACTTGATTACTATTCAGAAATTCCACCCGAACTATACAAAGCGGTTGCAGAAGTCATTGTATACGTGTATCAACTCGGAGGATTTAAATAAAAGAGAGAGGGACTATTTTGAAAAAACAACTATTCTCGGACTATCAACAAACACTGGATTATTTTTTTCATTCCAGACCACATGGAACAATCAAATTAGGTTTAAGCCGTATTAAAAAATTGCTTGAATTGATTGGGAATCCTCAACGCAAATTTGACGCCCTGCAAATTGCAGGAACGAACGGAAAAGGATCAGTTACCCGGCTATTATCCACCATTTTTACTGAATCTGCTTACAGAACTGGAGCTAATTATTCTCCACATCTCATTCGATTTAATGAAAGAATTAGTTTTAATAACCAATTAATCACCAACGAAGAAATAGTCGCCATGGCAAATGAGATTTATGAAGCTGTTCACTCTATGGATCAAATATCGGATGAGATGAAAC
>Ga0102938_10004421_pt1 | contig 10344 bp, 5 predicted proteins | sample SalPonR2_B_D2_MG_FD_84516 | JGI IMG/M metagenome (GOLD analysis project Ga0102938, IMG submission 84516) | Salt pond soil microbial communities from South San Francisco under conditions of wetland restoration - Salt Pond MetaG R2_B_D2_MG | ecosystem: Environmental > Aquatic > Marine > Intertidal...
ATCGTCTCGATCGTCTCGCTTGCCAGTGGCAGCGAACCGATGAAGGTTTGGCCTGGACTCGCACCGGGCGAGACAACGCGTTCGCCTGGGGAAGCATTGCCAGCGCGGCCGACGGAGGTTCCCACGGTGACGCGCGTCGTCAACATTACGCAACCGACGTTCACGGTTCATCCGGCCGCGGAACCGAACGGCACCGCGGTGGTGATTTTGCCGGGTGGCGGGTTCGGGAAAGTCGTCCCTGACAAAGAGGGCACCGAAGCGGCCACATGGTTGAACCGGCATGGCATCACCGCGTTTGTGCTCCGCTACCGCACCACCGATAAGGGGCAGCAGCCTGGGTGGGTGAAGCCGCTGCAAGACGCACAACGCACGATCTCGTTGATTCGCTCGCAAGCCGATCGCTGGGAGATCGCTCCAGACCAGATCGGCATCGTCGCGTTCTCAGCAGGAGGCCAAGTCGGCGCGCGGCTGCTGTGTGATGGCGGACAGCGAACCTATGAGCGGCTGGATGCGGTCGATGAAGTTTCTCATCGACCCAATTTTGCTTTGCTTATTTATCCGTGGAATCTGTACGATCCAAAGTCGCAGCGTTTGGTCGATGAGCTAACGGTTCCCTCGGACTGCCCGCCAACGTTCTTGGTTCACACGCACGACGATCGTTCTTCTTCGCTGGGAGCGACTTTATTCTACGTGGCACTGAAGCAACACAGTATTCCGGCGGAGCTGCATGTTTACGGCAATGGTGGGCACGGGTATGGACTGCGTCCTGTGGAGGGATCGGCCATCTCGACCTGGACCGAGCTTGCCACGGTCTGGCTGCAGAGCCTCAAGTTGGCGAATCATTAGTTCGCTGCTGACGCCGCTCTGCCAGCGCCTGATTTCGCGGGGCACTTCTAGCGAACCGGATGCGGATGCTAAAGTTGGACCAGGATCAATCCAACGAATCATTCACGCCACATTCCGAGACCATTCATGAAAGCGGTTTGCTACTTTTGGGGAAGCCTGCTGGTGATGAGCCTTCACCTGTCGGCTTCAGCGGCGACGCTGTATGTCGCAACCGACGGCAATGATGGGAATGCGGGGACGATCGAAGCCCCTTTCGCGACCTTGCAGAAGGCGGAGGAAGTCGTCGCTCCGGGCGATACGGTCTACATCCGCGGAGGAACTTATCGACCACAGCCCGATCAGATCGCGCGGCGCGAACGGATTTGGGCACATGTTTTCTTGCTGAACAAGAGCGGCACCGAAGACAAGCCCATCCGGTATTGGGCGTACAAGGACGAGCGGCCGGTATTTGATTTTTCCGATATCAAGCCGCCGAACATGCGGGTTCATGCCTTTAACGTGAATGGGTCGTGGTTGCACTTCCGAGGTTTGGAGGTGGTCGGCGTGCAAGTCACCATCCGAAGACATACTCAGTCGATTTGCTTTGCCAACAATGGCAGTCACAACATCTACGAACGATTGAGCATGCACGACGGTCAAGCGATTGGCATCTACAGCGTGCGCGGCTCGGACAATTTGTTTTTGAACTGTGATGCGTATCGGAACTACGACCATGTCTCCGAAGGCGGCCGCGGTGGCAATGTCGATGGGTTTGGCTGCCATCCGCCAAAAGGAGCCACGGGAAACGTTTTTCGTGGTTGCCGCGCATGGTTCAACAGCGACGATGGCTTCGATTGCATCTCCGCATCCGAGGCTGTGCGATTCGAGAACTGTTGGGCCTTCTACAACGGCTACACCTCCGAGTTTGCTCCCAAGGCGGACGGCAACGGCTTTAAGGTCGGTGGCTTTGGATCGACGCCTGTGTCACGATTGCCCCGGCCCATCCCGCGACATGTGGTGCAGTACTGCGTGGCAGTGAAAAACAAGAATTCAGGCTTCTATGGCAATCATCACATCGGCGGCAGCGACTGGTTCCACAACACGGCATTCGCCAACGGCACGAACTTCAACATGTTATCGCGACTGGCAGACAACCAGACCGACGTGCCGGGATATGATCACGTTCTGAGAAACAACCTCAGCTTTGGTAGTCGCAGGTTGATTGCCAACTTGAACGAACAAGAAAGCGATGCGGCGGACAACACATTTACGTCGGAAATCACCATCCGCAAAGACGATTTCGTCAATTTAGACCAATCGCAATTAATGTCACCTCGATCTCCCGCGGGGGACTTGCCTGAAATGACCTTTTTGCATCTTGCGGCGAGCAGTTCATTGATCGATGGCGGGCATCCGATGGGTTTACCATTCAATGGTGCGGCTCCCGATTATGGGGCCTTTGAAACGGCAGGCGTCCCCGGCGGCGAACGCGATCTTTCGCTCGACCAACCCCCAACCGAAAGAAGGGAGGCGTCTGCTTGGCATTTTCAGTTTGCTCCCGGCACAGCGACAGTGGGTTGGACGCAGGTACCGGGCAACTGTGTCTACCAAGACTCCCGAGGCTATGGTTTGGAACCTGGAAGTTCGGTAACGGTGGTGGAACCAGTTGATGAGAAAGCACCCCATCACGGCGGCTGGACCAGCGAGAGACCGTTCTTCTTTTCCGCGAATGTTCCCCCAGGAAACTATCGGGTTACCGTTAGTGTCGGTGATCCCCATCGTCGCTCCAGCACGACCGTCAAAGCCGAATTACGACGGTTGATGCTGGAAAACGTCACGACCGACCCAGGCCAGTTTGTCCATCGCAGTTTCATTGTTAACGTTCGAACTCCGCAGATCCCAGGCGGTGGCGAAGTACGGCGAAAACAACCTCGGGAAACGGTCGACGAAGCTTGGGCGTGGGATCGACGGCTGACCCTGGAGTTCAACGGCGACGCGACGTGTGTCCGTTCGCTGAAGATCGAACCGGTTGATGTTCCAACCCTGTTTCTGCTGGGCGACTCCACGGTTTGCGACCAACCACACGAACCGTATGCCAGTTGGGGCCAGATGCTGCCACGCTTTTTTGGCCCAACGCTTGCGGTGGCAAATCACGCTGAGTCGGGTGAGAGTCTCCGTTCCTCCGCCGGCGCTGGACGGCTAGATAAAGTCCTCGCCGAAATCCAGCCCGGTGATTTTGTCATGCTGCAATTTGGGCACAACGACATGAAATCGAAAGCACCCGACGCGTCGGCAGTGTATGCGCAAACGCTGGTCGATTGGGTGCGAAAACTGACTGCCAACAAAGCGATAGTGTTGTTGGTGACTCCGGTCAGACGCCATCGTTTTCGAGGCACCCAAGTTATCGACTCGCTGCTCGATTACCCTGCGCGCGTCCGCGAAGTGGCGGAGCAAGAAGCGGTTGCCGTGATTGATTTAAATAGGATCAGCAAAATCCTATATGAAACGCTGGGTCCAGAAAAAGCCGCCTTGTTGTTTAAGCACGATTTTGCCGGCGACCCGAAATTTGATGCAACTCACCACAGTCCGTACGGCGCCTATGAACTATCGCGTTGCGTGATTGGGGAACTGGGTACGCTAGATCATTCGCTTGCCGATCATGTCGCTGAGGACATACCGACGTACGCTCCAACAAGCCCTGGGCAGCCGGCTGATTTCGCAGTCCCGTCCAGTCCCGGCCGAACAGCGCTGCGGCCCTTGGGCGATTGACCTGCGTCGGTTGCGAGGGATCTTTCACCTTAGGATTGTACTTGCGCTTGCCGTTGCGATGGAGCAGAACATTGCGGGGGGAGAATCGTTGCGCATTGCGTCTGGTGATAGCGCATCGAACGCAGAACTGGCACTGCACAGCCGTTTAGGCCTGGGAGCTCGCAAACCTGCCGAGACGATGCAAGCAATTGGGGTGGTAAGTTTACCGGGCTGCGGATCTCATTTTTTTGAAATGTCCCGTTGCGCCGTAACAACGATTCGGCACTAGTTTTACTGCGGTCATGTAGGCCGATGTAAAATTTCATCAGCCAGCGTTTCATTGACCGGCAAATTCTTCCAGCCGCACCAACGGATTAGCGATGCCCGATCCTAAACCGACCGATCCCAACGACGTTGCATCCGTGGCTGAAGAGCTTTCACTCGAAGCCGACGAAACGCTCTCGCAATGCTCCGCAGACGAGCTGGTGAGCATTTTGGATGAATACCTTGCGGCGTTGAAAAATGGCACCGCGCCGACTCGCGAAGTCCTGTTCGCCATCTATCCACATGCGGCGCGTCAATTGGCGGCTTGTCTGGCCGGTCTGGAATTCATCCACGGTGTGCAATCTGCCGCGTTACAGGAGCAATCCCTAACACAGCACCAATTGGGAGACTTTCGCATCATCCGCGAAGTCGGACGCGGCGGGATGGGAGCGGTGTACGAAGCCAAACAGGTTTCGCTTGCACGGCGCGTGGCCGTGAAGGTCCTGCGTTTTGGCTCGGCCTCGGACAAAGAATCGATTGAACGTTTTCAACGCGAAGCCGAAACCGTCGCAACGCTCCACCATACCAACATCGTTCCGATTTTTTTTGTCGGCAGTGAGGATGGCGTCAACTTCTACGCAATGCAGTTTATCGATGGCCGCGACTTGGCAGCGGTCATCACCGATCCTGATTTCAACATTTCATCGGATCAAGTGTCGGATTGGGCTTTGCAGGCCGCCGAAGCACTCATGCATGCGCATCAGCGCGGTGTCGTGCATCGAGATGTCAAACCATCGAACTTGATTTTAGATCAAGAAGGGCGGTTGTGGCTGACCGACTTTGGTTTGGCTCGCCGGCTGGATGATGTCACGATCAGCATGACGGGAATGTTGATGGGGACGCCACGATACATGAGTCCGGAGCAAGCCGCGGCGTCATCCAAACGCGTTGATCATCGCAGCGACTTGTTCAGTTTAGGGGCCACGCTTTACGAATTATTGACCGCTACGCCGGCCTTTGCAGGCGAGTCACCGCATGATGTGATTCAGCATATTTTGAATCATGAGCCGGTGCCGATTCGGAGGCTAAATCAGGCCGTTCCGAAGGATCTGGAAACCATTGTCATGAAGTGTCTGGCCAAGGAACCGCAGGCGCGCTATCGGTCCGCGCTCGAACTTGCTCAGGACCTGAGGGCGCAGATGGAGGGTCGCCCGATCCGAGCTCGCCGGGCTCATCCGATCGAGTTGGCTCAGCGTTGGCTGAAACAACATCAAAGCAGCGTGCGGCAGATGTTGGCTGCCGCTGCCGGAACCATGTTGTTGATCGTGTTGTGTTCGCTCGCTTGGCAGGCTTACGCGTCGTGGAATCGATCCAGCCTCTTGCTTGATGCGCTCGACCCACTTCTGGTTACCGAACTGCGGGATGCGAGTGGGAGGTTGCTGGAGCCAGAGACCCTACCGATGCAAGCTCCCAAAATACTGCCGGCTGGAGATTACCAGGTTCGCGTATCGGACCCTGGGCAGCTGAGTGAAACCTATGAGGTGGAACTCGAGCCGGGACGCAGCGATCATCGCTTCACCGTAGGATTATCCGACACGTGGTTGCTTCCTCCGCAGCCGCTGGAAGCAACATGGGATGTAGTGGATCTTGGCGCAGAGCACGGAGTTGTCTTGTGGAGTCCCGAGGGAGTTGCACTGCGTCGGTCGCAGCGACCGGAAGCGAACTGGTCTTTGGCACTCTTTTCCGGGGACAGCTCTGTGGTGGAGCGATTTCCTGGCGTGCTGCCGCCTGGGGATCAGCCGTCAACCTTTCCTTTTGCGGGGCGGCCAGCCAGCGATTTGCAGCCTTATGTGCTCCCAACGTACATTGACGTTAATGGTGATGGGGTTGGTGATATTCTCTGCGCGGCGAGGCATCAAGCGTGGTTGATGGCGGTTTCGGGTACCGGACAGGAGGTGCTTTGGTTTGCAGGTCGCGGCGAAGAACTGTCGCAACAGAGAAGGACAAAAAAAAATATCGGTTTACTTCAGTTGTGCAGTTCCATCGTACATCGCCCGCTGGTCGTGGGGGATCTGGATAGCGATAACGTGCAAGATCTCGTTGTCACGATGGTTGACCTCGGTAAACAACCCAAGATCCGCCAGGGCCAATATGACTGCACGCGGTCGTTGGAAGCGATTTCGGGAAAATCAGGGAAAGCGATTTGGCGTTACGAACTGCCAAACTCGCTCTTTCAACTCGCCAACAATCAAGACGTTCCGTATGCCTTCCGGTGGTTTGCGTCGCCCGATAGCGGACGAGGGCGAAGTGGTGGAAACTCTATTCCAATGGGTCAACACTTGGTCCGAGAACCAGCCGCGCATCAGCTAGGTGGACCTTTTGCGTTCGTTCCCGATGCAGCACAATTGATAACTACTGGGGGGCAGCAGCGGCTTGCTGTTGTTGCTGGGAATAGTCTGTTGTTTCTCGACCCCCTCACCGGCCAGCTTTCGGAAGCCGTCCCCCTTGATATTCTGCCCGCGCAAGCGGTGCAGTGGATCGATGTCGAAGGGGATGGTGATGATGACTTAGTGACGCTGGCAGAAATTAAATCAACAGCTCTGTCCGGCTTGCCTCAACCGCGACTGTGCGTGTGGTCTTCTAAGCACCGACAAACATTGTGGTCGCAGCCGCTCGATGCCTATTGGCCGACTAAGCGAGGCTGGACGATCGATTGTCCGCAGTGGCCGTTGGTGGCCGACCTGGAAGGTGACGGGAAGGCCGAGATATTGGTGCCTAATGGTCGTACGCACAGTGCAGACTCTTTTTCCGGCGGTTTTTTTTCTCGCGTAACGCCCAGTGGCCGTTTAGCCTGCCTGGAAGCCGAAACAGGCAATGCGATTTGGTCGACGCCGTGGGTTTCGATCGATTCCCAAGTCGATCGGTTTGCACCAGGCCCCGACATCGATGGTGATGGTACGGATGACATCTTCGTCGCGTCATTGGCTGGGACTGAAACTCATCTTCATGTTGACGCTGTCTCCGGGCACACCGGAGAAATTTTGTGGGGTGCGAAGCAGCCGTTAAGTTCGACAATTCAGCCCTACGTCGACTGGCAATTAGGTGCTCTGCAGTGGTGGCACGCGGGAACCGATGGTTGGTCACAGTTGGTCGTCAACGTGAAGAACGAACATGCGGGCCGGATTGATTCGTCATGCTTTCTGTTTTCGGCTGGCACCGGCGAACGAATGCATCAAGGCGACCATATTAAGGCGGTGCGTCCCGTTGATTTAGATCACGATCGCATCGAAGACCTTTGCGTTGTCGCAACCGGTTCCACTCGCGAGATTCATCAGCCGGGTACCTTGCATTGCGTCCGAGGGATTTGCGGCCAGCCGTGGAAGCGACTTGGTTCGTATGGCCAGCCGATCGCCGATGTCGATGCTGACGGAGTCCAAGACTTGGTCCAGTCCTGGGCAGACGGTACGTTGCGAGCCACCAATGGGGCAACCGGCAAGGAACTTTGGCGCTGTAGCGAATTGCGGGCGACCAGTGAATGGGGAATCCAGCACGCTGGTTTTAGTGGCTACACGAACACTTTCACGGTGCCATCGTCGGATGCGGAGCGAAGGGTAGAGGGCGATTTAAATGACGATGGGTATGTCGATCTATTAGTCTACGAGACGCACATCTCGAATCGTGTCGTCTCGCCCTTACATGCGGTTTCAGGAAAGTCAGGGCGACGACTGTGGACCCTTCAAGACGTACTTGTTCGCGCCATTGACGGAAGCGTGGCATTGCAGAGCGTCGATTTGGATCACGATGGATTGCTGGAGATTGTTTGGCTGGTTGCCTTTGATCCGCAAACGGAATCAGCAGCAACCCCGAAGGTGCAATGGATGGCGTTGGTAATTTCCGGGCAGACCGGAAAACTGCAGTGGATGCAACCCCTCAGTCCTCTATATGACGGTCTCAAAGGCATTTCATCGCCGATCCATTTTGACATCGCATCGCTGGAAGTGACGATCACCGATCTCAATGGAGACGACACGCTTGACTTAATTGTTCCAGCACTTAGCGAAGATCATTTGCTCGAGACTCGGGCGCTCGATGGGAAGCAAGGCCTGACGCTCTGGAGGCGGGATCGTCAACCAGATGGTCTAGGCAACCAATCACTCCAGAATTGGACACCCGCGACGGTCTGTGATTTTGAGTCCGATGGATCTTTGGAAGTCGTGTTGATCGAGCCTCGAGGACGCGCGAACTCCGGCAGCATTCCCTTGGTAGACGTGGCCGTAACGGCAGTTCGAGCCGACAATGGTCGATTGCTGTGGTCGGTCACCACCGACTGCAATTTCACGCACTTCCACACCTATTCGCCGCTCAAGGGAAGTCTCTTGCGACCGTTGGTCGTACGCGTCGGTGACGGCCGACAGCGAATTGTAGTCACACTTCCAGGAACAGAGCCCCAGGTGATGACGTTCGATCAACAGGGGGCCGTGGACTCAAGAAGGCTCAAACATGAACGCTCGCTAAATCGTCTCTTGGTATGCGATGGAGATGGGGATCAGCAGGATGAACTCTATTTTGTCGATCAAACGTCAATCTATGCCGTCCGTCACGATTCGCTAGATGTTCCGCTTTGGATGCGAGAATTTACCAATCATCGTCAGTTGCAATTCATAGGAACGACTAGCGAATCGGAGACTCAGTTCTCTCAGATCGTTGTCGCTACCGATGCGATTCATAATGTCGTGCTGGGACTGAACGCCACCAATGGGCAGACGGATTGGACTTGCCCGGGGCCGATCACCAGACAGGGTGCCGGCGGCGCTTATGTGACGCCGCAAGCGATCCGCTATCTCGGCATCAAACCAGGTCTTGGACCGCTGACGTTATTCCAATATGCGGACTGGTCCGTTTGTCGAAGTGCCACCACACAGGACCGCCTCTCAGGTGTTGCGGTAACGCCAGCGAATACATCGGGAATCGATCGCGATTCGCGTTGGTTACGTCAGCTGCCATGGGTTTCGGGTTTAAATGAAGGTCGTACCGAGTTGCCACGCATGATCGGTTGGGGCTTACTGTTCACAGCCACAATGCTGCTGCTGCCGTTGGCCTATTTTGGTTGGCTGTTCAAAAAACGACGTATCGGCCTTGCATATTTGTTGCTGTTTCCTCTCGTGTCGGCGTTGTTCGTGCACTCGTTGTGGATGCCTGCTCCTGCGGAGTATGGGCTTCACTCTTTGAGTAGTCGATTTTACTGGGCGGCGCGTTCGCACCTCCCTTCTGCTGCGTGCTGTTGTTGCCTTACTGGTTCGCTAGGCGACGTTATCGGCGTTTGCTGTTTTGGCTCGGATTCGTGACCTTCTTTTCGCTGGTCGCAACCTTGCTAGGCATTCAAGTCGACCAGAAGGCTGCGCCTCTGCTGGCACAAGAAAGCTACGACTGGACCGGTTGGTACCTGATTCTTTTTCCGGTCAGCTACGCAACGTCTTGGTTGATGCTTGCGACCCTGTTGGCCGAGGCACTGCGAAGCGAGATGTTGCGACGAAGCGACGCCGGCGGTGAGCAAGATAAAAAGTCAGGATCGTTTGCGGGTGGCGTACCGCTCGAAGGTTAGGTGTCCCGGCAGACCAGACTCGCGCCGGGAAAGCTCGCACCACCGCCCGCTCTGACGGATCCTTTGATTTCAGCATTGCCTGGTTCGCTAGTGTTGACGCAATGTTAAACTCAGGCACACGGTGATGGTCGTCGCCCAGTTTTGACGGGGCGTTTCCGTTTCAGCCCGGCTGGAACGTCAAACCGATGCGGCTGATCTCACCCGTTATTTACTTCGAAGCTTAAATGAATTGATGTCTTCCTCCGATCTTTCTCCCGTGGGTCCTCCGCTGTTGAACCAGTCCGGCTTACCCGATGACGACCGCACTCGTTGGCTGATGAAGCACGAACCGTGGCTGCGTCTGTTGGTGCGGCATGAAATTAACCAAAGATTTGCCGGAAAGTTCAATCCTTCCGATGTTGTACAGCAGACCCTGATGGAAGCTTGGCAGGGATGGGACGGGATGCAAGCTCAAGAAGAGGCCCAGCGGCAGGCGTGGTTACGAAAAGTCCTGGCAAATCAGTTAGCCCATTTTGTTCGCCACTATCAGGGCGTTAAAAAACGAGATCTCACCCGCGAGCTTTCGATTGAGCAGAGTCTGCATCGATCAGCCGAGCGCATCGAGGGCTTGTTAGTGGCACAAGGTCCGTCGCCAAGCCAGTTCGCGGTAGTCAATGAGCAACGCGCGATGCTTGCCGATGCGATGGAACAACTGCCCGATGCGTACCGGCAAGTGATTCTTTTGCGAAGCGTAGAAGAGCTGTCTCACCAGGAAGTTGCAAAGCGGATGGGCAGGACCGAGCCTGCGGTGCGCATGCTGTGGCTGAGGGCGTTGGCGGCCCTGGCCGAGGAGGTAAAAACGCGAGCGAGCAGACAACTTGGAGAGTCACTGCCGCCTTATCAATCTTGATGCCGCGGTTATCTTG
>Ga0102938_10004425_pt1 | contig 10341 bp, 3 predicted proteins | sample SalPonR2_B_D2_MG_FD_84516 | JGI IMG/M metagenome (GOLD analysis project Ga0102938, IMG submission 84516) | Salt pond soil microbial communities from South San Francisco under conditions of wetland restoration - Salt Pond MetaG R2_B_D2_MG | ecosystem: Environmental > Aquatic > Marine > Intertidal...
CCCTCCAGACCCAGCACCTCGGCGACACGCGACGACACCGTCGACACGCCGGCCTCGATCTCGGCGAACCCGGCCTCGACGGCGGCGACCACCGCCGAACGCATCTCCTCGGTCGCTGCGTCGAGCGCGTCCTTGTCGTCGGCGGCGTCGACGGCGGCGTCCATGGCGTCGAGCGCCTGCCGCACGCGATCACGGAATCGGAACGTGACGTCCTGGCTCAGGTCGGTCACCTCGTCCTGCAGCACGGTGCGCCAACGCGCCCCTCCCTCGGTGAGCCCGGCGAGCCGATCCCGAGCCTCGCTCAACTCGGCCAGCCGCACCGCCCCGCTCTCCCGATCGGTGAGGGCGTCCAGCTCCACCCGGGCGGCCGAGCCTGCTGTGTCCAACGTGCGCGAGATGTCGGCCACCGACCGCCGCACCGCGCCCGCACGAACCCGTGGTACCACCGAGCCGCCGAGATGATCCAGGAGGTCGGGGTAGCCGCTCTCGACGTCGACATCTGCGCCACCGCCGCGCACGGCCTGCAGCCGCAGCGGGAACGACACCGGGAAGATCGGCGCCCCGACGCCGGCACGATCGAGATGCCCGCGATCGAGGTCGCGGATGCGACGCCACTGCGGGAACAGGTCGACCTTCGTGAGTGCCACCACCACGTCGGGGCACACGGCCGACGCCTCACGGAGGAACTCGACCTCGGTCGCCGTGAGCTCGGACGTCGCATCGGTGACGAAGATCAAGGCGTCGGCCGACGGGAGGAACGCCCGCGTGGCCGACGCATGTGACGGCCGCAGGCCGCCGACGCCCGGGGTGTCGACGACCACCAGCCCCGTCGAGAGCAACCGGTTCGGTACGCGGATGTCGACCCGCTCGATCGACGCCCGGGCCTCGACCGCCGCACCCCCAACGCTTCGAGCGGCACCGTGCGCGGCCTCGCCACCGACATCGTCGCCGGCCTCCGTGATCAGCTCGCGACGCAACGCCGGGTCGGCGTGCTCCACCACCACCGCTCCGTCGTCGCCGCGTCGACGAACCGTCACCGACGGCGTCGACGAGTGGCTCACGACGGTGACCACCGACGTCGCCACGTGGTCGTCGACCGGACACAACGCCTCCGACAGCAGGCTGTTCACCAGCGCCGACTTGCCCTGTTTGAACTCGCCGACGACCGCCACCACGGTGGTGCGCCGGGTGGCCCGCGCCGCCGCCTGCTCGATGCCGGCGACGAGATCGGAGCGCTCCGCGACGAGCGAGCGCACCCCCCTCGCCCAGTCGACGAACGGGTCGTCGCTCACGTCTTTTCCCGGATCAGCAGCCACGTCGGTGCGTTACCTTAGGATGCCGGCGAGGCAGAGACCGCCCGATACACACGATCGACGATCCACGAAGGGGAGAGTGTCTCGACATGGCAGCGGGAACGGGCTACGTGCTCGGCATCGACCTCGGCACCACGTTCACCGCTGCAGCGGCGGCCTCGGGCGGACGCGCCGAGATCGTCTCGCTCGGCCACACGTCGGCCGTCGTCCCGTCGGTCGTGCTGGTGCGCGACGGCGGCGAGGTGCTCGTCGGGGAGGCCGCCGAACGCCGGGCCGACGCCGAACCCAGCCGGGTCGGACGCGAGTTCAAGCGACGCCTCGGCGACCCCGTGCCACTGGTGCTCGGCGGTACACCCTTCGGCGCCGAAGCGCTGACCGCCCACCTGCTGCGCGCGGTCCACGACCGGGTCGTCGAGCAGCAGGGTGCGCCACCCGAGGCGGTCGTGATCACCCATCCGGCCAACTACGGCGAGTACAAGCTCGATCTCGTCCGCGAAGCGATCCGCCTCGCCGACGTGCCCGACGTGCAACTCCTCAGCGAACCCGAGGCTGCCGCCACCCACTACGCCCAGCAGGACCGACTCGACGTCGGCGACGTGGTCGCCGTGTACGACTTCGGCGGCGGCACGTTCGACGCAGCGGTGCTGCGCGTGGCCGACTCGGGGTTCGAGATCATCGGCACACCCGAGGGTATGGAGCGTCTCGGCGGCATCGACTTCGACCAGGCCGTGTACGCCCACGTCATGAACTCGCTCGGCGACGCCGCCGACGACCTCGACCCCGCCGACCCGGCCACCGCATCGGCACTCGCCCGGCTCCGGGACGAATGCCGCAGCGCGAAGGAGGCGCTGTCGAGCGACACCGACACGGACGTCCCCGTGCTGTTGCCGAACCTGCACACGGAGGTGCGCCTCACCCGCGCGGAGTTCGAGGCGATGATCCGGCCCCGCATCGGCGAGACGATCGACAGCCTCACGCGGGCGATCCGGTCCGCCGGGCTCGAAACCGCCGACGTCAGCAAGGTGCTGCTGGTCGGCGGCTCGTCACGCATCCCGCTGGTGGCCGAGATGGTGAGCGCCGCCACCGGCCGCCCGGTGGCGATCGACGCCCACCCCAAACACGCCATCGCACTGGGTGCCGCGCTCCACGCCACCGACGCCCGGCCGGGCGCCGTCGCCGCTCCACTCGGTGCGCCCGTCGCTGCAGCCTCCGGTGTGGCCCTCGCAGGCGCCCCGACGGCGGGCGCTGCGGCGGCAGGTGCGGCCACCGGGGCAGGTGCGACCGGGGCGGGCGCAGCGCCTCCGATGCCGCCGCCCACCGCACCCGAACCCGCCGACACCGACGGCTCGGGTGCCGGCCGCCGACGCACCGGGGTGCTGGTAGCCGCCGTCATCGCCGTACTGGCGCTTGCCGCCGGCTCCTTCGTCGTGCTGTCGGGCGGCGGCGACGGTGCGAGCGACGCCGCACCCGAACCCGCCGCACCGGCGCCCGACGCCCCTGCAGCCTCGCCCCCGACCGACACCGCTGCTGCCACGGATCCTCCCGCATCGACGACCGACGACACCGGCGACGACGACGTGATCGTCACCGCCGGGGAGATCATCCTCGAACCCCTCGACGAGCAGCCCGACGACGCATTCACCGAGTCGGTCGCCGCCGAACCAACCGCCGAACTCCTCGCGTTCGCGAGCCGGGGCGGCACGCCCGACCTCGCCGGCCCTGCGACCACCACCGGCTCCGACTCCGACAGTGGGGGTGCGGCAGGGCCCACCACGCTGGTCGCCCTGCGCGGCAACGATCCCGGCATCTACGGCGGCACTCGCGACGAAGCGACCTGCGATCCCGATCAGCTCGTGACGGTGCTCGACCGACGCCCCGAGGAAGCGGCCGCGTGGGCCGGTGTCCACGAGATCGAGGTCGCCGACATCCCCGACTACGTCGCCACGCTCACTGCGCTCCACCTCACCGCCGACACCCGGGTGACGAACCACGGATTCATCGAAGGCGAGGCGGTCGCCCGCCAGTCGGTGCTGCAGGTGGGCACGGCCGTCCTCGTCGACGAGTTCGGCACCCCTCGGGTCCGCTGCTCGAGCGGCAGCCCGCTGCTGCCACCCGAGGCCGTCGAGGGCACCACCGCCTACCGGGGCCCGGCGTGGGACACGTTCGACCCCGTGCGTACGGCGGCCGTGGCGCCGGCACCCGAGCCCATCGCCGAGTTCGAGGTCGTCGACGTGGCCGGCGGCGACAACTTCGTCCGGCCCACCGGGTCGAGCGGAGCGACCGACCGACCGCTGCTGCCCGGCGAGGTGTTGGCCGTCGGCCCGATCCAGTTCCCCGACTCGCCCGGTGCATTCGACGTCAACATGATCGAGATGATCTTCTCCCCCGTGGGCGGACCGGTCGTCGCCACATTCGAGTACTCCATCACCATCCAGGGCGTCACCGTCAGCGGAGGCGGCGACCTCACCGGCGAGTTCGATCCGGTCACCAACACGATGGCAGGCACCGGGTTCGGCACCGTCAGCGCAGGCGGCTTCGGCGGCGGCGGCGAGGGCGGCTGGTCGGCGACCGTGGCACCCGAAGCCGGCACCGTGACGGGCATCGTCGGCGACGCCGACGGACAGGCCTCCTTCGAGCTGACGTTCCCGCCCTACACCCCGCCGACCTGATCTGTTGCATCCGGTGTCAGACACCAGATGCAACACCGACTGCGGTCTGCCGACGATCACGATCGGGGTCTGACCCCGATCGTGATCGGCTAGGGGCAGGTGACGGTGTAGCTGATCTCCACGGTGGCGTCGTTCTGGTTGTTGAAGTAGGAGTAGGGCATGCTCGTGAACGTGCCGCCGTCGCGCACCACCTCGTCGCCCTGGACGTCACGCGGGAACCACTGCACGAAGTCGGGGTCGAGCACCTGGGAACTGGCGTCGTTGAGCGGATTGCCACGTGTCGCGAACACCCGCCAGCCGCTGTCCGACACGGTGCCGACGTCGAAGGTGTCGTCGCCCAGCTGACACACCACGCTGTCGATCGGGATCTCCTCGCCGTCGACGACCAACGTGCCGCCACCGCCCGCCCCGACGGCCTCCATCATCTGCTCGGCGAAGTCCTCGAGCTCCTCGGTCTGCTCGTTGACGCCGTCCGTCGCATCCTGCGACCGGTCGATGGCGTCACCGAGGCCGCTGAACGGACTGTCGTCGTCACCGCCGCACGCCGCAGCGACCAGGGTCATGGCTCCCAGGAACGCCAGAAGACGCATCGTTCGAGACGTCGTTCGCATCTCCAACTCCTCTCGCTTTTCGCCAGTAGACCACGAAGCAGCACCTCGATGTGGAGAATTCCGTCCGCTCGTCCGGCTCCGTCGGCGGGTTGTGGTGATCACGTGGGCATGTGCGACGACCACGGTCACCACCAGCACGCCGCCGGCTCGGCACCCCGGCCGGTCGAGGGCACCCCGGCCGGTCGAGGGTGACGCCGTCGACGCCGTCGTGCCCGACTCGGTCGGCACGTCCTCCACCATCGCCGCCGCCTGAGCTGTCGACGTCCACGTGTTGCATCTGGTGTCCGACACCGGATGCAACGCTCGGGTGCACGCAGTGCGGTGCGCCACGGGTCGCCTACGATGCCGCAGGGTGATGAGCCGGGCCGCACCACAGCGCAGCGAGGTCTCGACGGAACTCGCCGCGGCCGCTCCCGACCGCCACGACTTCACGGCGGCACTCGGCCGCCTCAAAGCCGCCTCCTCCTACAGCTACCAGGCCCTCGCCGGTGAGATCGGTCGGCCCGTGTCCACCGTGCACGGCTGGTGCACCGGCAAGCACCTGCCGTATCCCCGGGACAACGACGTGTTCGAACAGCTGCTCGGACTGCTCGGCGTCGCCGACACCCCGAGCTGGATGCGCATCCTCGCCGAGCTGCGACGCAGCGCCAACGGCAAACCCCCCGGCTCGGCCCCCAACCCCTATCGCGGCCTCGAACCGTTCACCGAACACGACGTCGAGGACTTCTTCGGGCGGACCGCTCTGGCTGATCGCATCCTCGAACGGATCGAGCACCGCCTCGACGCACCACTCGCCGACGTCGGTCTCGCCCCTCGACTGATCGCCGTCGTCGGCGCCTCCGGGTCGGGCAAGACCTCGCTGTTGCGCGCCGGTGTGATGCCCCGGCTCGTCGGACGCGACGACACGGACGTCACCTACTTCACGCCGGACGAGGACGACCCGCTCGCCCACATCACCAGGATCGCCGACGACGTCGAGTGCGCCGCCGCCCAACGATCCGCCACTCGGCACGTGGTGATCATCGACCGGCTCGAGGTGCTGCTCGGCGAGTCGCACCAGCCGTCACTCGACACCACGATGGAGGTCATCGACGGCCTGCGCCGCGCTCCGAACACCGCCGTCGTGGTCGGCCTACGCTCCGACTTCTTCCACCGGGCCACCGGTGTGCGCATCCTGCTCGACGCACTGCAGCACGACCCGGTGGTCGTCGGGCCGATGACATTCGAAGAGGCGACCGACTGCATCGTGCGCCCCGCCGAACGAGCCGGCCTCACCGTGGCACCCGATCTGGTCGTGGAGCTGATCGCCGAGTTCGCCCGCCATGTCGAAGGCCGGGACTCCACGGAAGCGCTCCCACTGCTGTCGCACGTGCTGTACCTGCTGGCCGACGAGACCGACGACCGGCACCTCACCGTGGCCCACTACCGCGAGATCGGCGGCCTCGAGCATGCCCTCGAACGCAGCGCAGATGACGCCTACGGCTCGCTCGGCGCCACCGAGCAGTTGGCCTGCCATGCGCTGTTCCGCCACCTCGTGGAACTCGACCCCCGGGCTCTCCCCACGCGACGCACCCTCAGCCGAGCCGATCTCGCGCGGAGCGAACCGCACCTCGACTTCGACATCGTCATCGACCGGTTCGCCGAACGACGTCTGCTCACCGCCGACGTCGACTCGGTCACGATCAGCCACGAAGCCCTGCTCACCGCCTGGCCACTTCTCACTCAGTGGATCGAACACGAGCACGACGCGCTGGCGGTCGTGCGCAGGATCCGCAACGCCACCCGCAACTGGATCGAGACCGGCGAGGACCCGCATGCGCTGGCCGGCGGCATCCTGTTGGCCACGGCCGAACGGCTGCTCACCACCTCGGCCACGTCACGGCTCAGCGCCGACGAACGCCGCTTCGTGCGCCTCAGCACCGCCGCCCAGGAGCTGATCCGACAACGCGACGCCGAGGTGCTGTCGCGCCAGTTGGCGATGCAGGCTGCCGTCCTGCGCCCTGCCGATCCGGCGCTCAGCGCCCAGATCGCTCTGATCTCCCACGAGACGGCACCCACGGTCTGGACCCGATCGGCGGTGTTGTCGGCCACGTCACCACTGCCCGGAGCCAGGTACCTCGGCGCCCCCGGCCCCACGGTCGTCGCCGTGAGCGCCGACGCCGACCTGCTGGCGGTGACCGACGCCGCCGACGGCTCGGTCCAGCTCTACCGACGTCGTGGCCTCCACTGGGAACGCGACCGTGTCGTCACCGGTTGCGTCCCGGGCTCCACGGCCTACGCCGTGGCCCTGTCGCCCGACGGCGCACTGCTCGCCGTGGGTGGCACCGACTGCGTCGTGTCGCTCGTCGACCTCACAGCCGGCGACACCCGCGTCGAACTCCGCCACCCGGCCCACCGGTTCGACGGCCCGGTGCATGCGCTCGCCTTCGACGACGGGGGCACACGACTCACCGCTGCCGGCACGGGATCGGGCGTCGCCCGGTGGACCGTGGGCGCCGGACCGGTGGCTGCATTCGACGTACTGATCGAACGACCCGGTACCACCATGGGAGTCGCCGTCGACCACAACGGCAGCATCGCCCTGTCGGACATCGACGGTTCGGTCCACCTCTACCGCCCCGGCACCGACGACCGACTCGAGGTCACATGGTCCGACGACGGCCACCCCGACGTGCCGGCCAGTGCCGTCGACATCTCCGCCGACGGCAGGATCCTGATCGCGGGATACCGCAACGGCGACGTGCGCGCCTGGACGGCGGACCCCGGCGATTGCAGCGCACCGGCGGAGACGTGCGCATTCGTCGAGGTCGAACTCGGCCGGTCGGCGGAGTTCGCCAGCTGGGTCAACGACGTGTCGTTCTCGCCATCGGGTCACATGGTCGCCGCCGCCGCCTCCGACGGCCGCGTCCGCATCTGGGACACCCGGACCTGGACCTTGGAAGAACGCGAACTGCAACACCCCACCGTGGTCACGGCAGTCTGCTGGGTGAGCGACGGTGAACTCCTCACCACGGCCGAGGACGGCACACTGCGCACCTGGCTCGCCTCGAACCTCGCCACCGGCGAACGTGGTGCCACCATCTGGTCGGTCACCTACGACCGATCCGGCGAACGGCTGCTGTCGTGTTCGCCGAACTTCGCACTGGTCCACGACACCGACGGCCACCGCACCGATCCACCCACGAGAGGTCCCCGTCTGATGTGGCGGCTCGTGGCACCCGACGGGCTCACCCTCAGCGGTGCCAGCACGCTCTCACCCGACGGCCGTCTGGCGGTGCTGGGAACCCGCCAGGGAACCGTGATCGTCTGTCCCCTGCCCGCCGACCGCTGCGAGCCGGTCTTCGACGTGAACATGCTCGAGCCCGACGTGCTCGACGACGAGCGGGCCCACCATCTCGACCCCCTCGCACGACTCGTCGAGAACGTGTGTTTCTCCGCCGACGGGCACCTTCTCTCGGCGAGTGACAGCGCCGGTGTCGTCAGGGTGTGGCGGGTCACCGGGGCCGGCGACGACGTCGCGTTCGCCGCCCATCCCGACGAGCACGTGCCACCGCCCGCACTGAACCTCGCGTCCACCCCGGACGGCAGGCACCTCGCCGTCGCTTCCGAGGCCGGCACCGTCCACGTGTTCGAGGTGCCCGACGACCCCGACACCCCACTCGTACCCGTCTCGGTCACGTCGTCGGGCCGGAGTTTTGCCACGTCGGTGGCCTTCCACCCGGCACTGCCCGTGATGGCGGTGGCCAATGCCGACCGTTCCGTATCGGTCTGGTCGATCACCGACTTCGACCACCCCACCCTCATCCAGCGGATCCACGGCCCTGGCGGCCACCCCTTCTGGCTCTGCTTCTCACCCGGCGGCGACCGCCTCGCCGCCGGCTTCACCGACGGCTGGGTGTGGTTGTGGGACTCGGCAGGCCTCCACGACGGCGCCCAAACCCGGACCGCTGAACCGATCGTGGAGTACGCCCGCATCGAGTCGACGGGCCCCGGCGTCTACGCCGTCACGATCTGTCCGTGCGGCACACATCTGGTCGGCGCGGGCCCCCGCGGCCGGATCGACCGGTGGATCATCGACGAGAAGCTCGCCTTCGCCACCCTGGAAGACACGTGTGGTGACGAGCTGACCCCCACCGAATGGGCAAGCTACGTCCCCATCGTGCCGTTCCGCCACGCCACACCGCGTCCTTGACCCGGTCGGTCGACCACTGCGGCACTTCCCCATCACACACATCGGCACCCACCGTGCGGGAACCACCAGTTCCCACGGAGGGCCACGATGGGCGACACGTCACACACCGACACGGCACACCCACAGCGCAGCCGCTCCCACGGCGCCGAACGGATGCACCGCCGGACGTACCGCTGGATGCGCCGCTGGATGCGCCGCTGCATGCCCCGCCGGGGCGGGCGGGCGGGTGTGCGCCACGGCCGGATCGCCGCCGCTGTCGGATGGACGCTGCTCGTCGCCGGCGCCGGTGTGCTGATCGCCGTGACCTCACCGCCGAAGCCCGTCGGCGGGCTCGCCCCGCCGGCCGACCGGTTCGCCCATGGAGCTGCCGGCACGGCGCGCAACGGCGTCGGCGGCCAGATCGCCGCATCCCCGACCGTTCGATCGTGGCCAGGCACGGCCAACGGCGGCAACGGCGGCCCGTTCGCCTTCGTCGGCGCCCAGTACGGATCGCTCTGGGACCTTCCCGCCACACCCAACAACCGACTCGGCGTCGGGTACTGCGTGATGGAGGACGTGCGCGGCGAGGGCACCGTCACCCGGCGCCCCGACCCCAACCAGTGGAGCACGGCCGAGATGGCCCGTGCCGCAGCGTTGATGTCCACCTTCGGCGGTGACCGGGTGGTGCCGTACGGCGTCCACGCAGCCGCCGGTCAGACGGCCGGTACCTACGACGTGGCGTCGGGCGAGTGGCAGCACCCGCTGCTGTGGGGCGGCGGCGAGTACACGCGTCGCCGCCAGGTGGCCGTGAACTTCGGCGTGCGCATGTTCCTGGAGGACGTGAGCCCGCACGGTGTCGCACGGGGCCGCAAGCTCGCCCGGGACAGCGCTGTGGTCGACGGCTCGGGCGGTGACTTCTCGGCCTTGCGCAACGGGTACCGGATGGCACAGCAGATGGCCACGGTGGCCGACGTGCAGGCGGCCGTCGGCGGCGTGCGGCTCGAGTTGCACTGGCAGACTCCCGGTGGCGCCGCTCCCACACGTCCTGGCCGCTACGGCCTCGAGGTGCGGGTGCGTGACACGGCGGGCAAGGCCGTGGGCTGGGTGCCGGTGCTCCAGCTGTCGGCCACCGGGATCGACGGCGTCCGGTCGACGGCCACGACGGCGACAGCGACAGCGATCGGCGCCCCGGCGACTACGGCGCGCGCCCGATACGACGCCGCAGCGACTGCAGGGTGGCCGACCTGGAACATGACCAAGCGATTGGCGACCGACCCTCGCTTCGCCGTGGCCACCCACCCCCGTGCCGCCCACGTCGCCGATCGTGACGGCATCGCACGCTTCGACGTGGACGTCACCGCAGCGGCGTGGGAGATCGGCTTCCACGCCCAGGCGCCCACCGCCGACGTCGAGCTCTACGCCGGCACCGGCATCCAAGGCCAGATCACCTGGGGTGGCCGCCCGCAGTCGGCCTCGATCGGCGAGGCGTCTGCGCCACCCCGGCCGGCCACCACCACGACGACCATCCCACCGACAACCACGATCCCCCCGACCACGACGAACCCGCCCACAACGAC
>Ga0102938_10004430_pt1 | contig 10339 bp, 7 predicted proteins | sample SalPonR2_B_D2_MG_FD_84516 | JGI IMG/M metagenome (GOLD analysis project Ga0102938, IMG submission 84516) | Salt pond soil microbial communities from South San Francisco under conditions of wetland restoration - Salt Pond MetaG R2_B_D2_MG | ecosystem: Environmental > Aquatic > Marine > Intertidal...
CTTCAAGACGTGTGACAATCCCGCCTTCCTGATCGATTGCAAAAACAATCGGCCTGTCAACATGTTTTTTAATATCCGTTACGAGTTTTTTTAGCTGAGATTTTGTTTGTATATTCCTTTGAAAAAGAATGATAAAACCGGGTTTGATTGTGTCCAATAATTGTTGCGTTTCTTCAGTCAATTCAGTGTTAGTGATCCCTATCAGAAATAGACGACCCACCTTTTCTTCCAAAGTCATACAGATTCCACCCCTAAATTTAGATTTGTTATGACATATATTCTTTTAAGATTTATTATAACAAAATATGCCCATTTGTACAAATGTCAATTCTTGTCATAATCAAAGCAATATGGTCTTAATCGGGTATATTTACCAATAAAATGGTTTTATGACTTGTTTCATGAATTGTGTTTCCTTTTTGATTCAGTTATAATCATTTACGCCATTTAATGTTAACAAAGGTCCTTTCAAATCAATTGGTATGACTATAGGTCAATTTTCAGCGAATAATGAACTAACCTGATTTTTAGGCTTTTTAAAGGATTCACAAATTTTGGAGGTGTTTTTATGAAGAAACTCGTTTGTTTGTTTACTTTGGTTTTTTTTGCCATTTCATTGATGGCGGCCCCAGCTGTTGTTGATGAATTATTGACACCCGAACAACCTAAACTCGGCGGTGCATTGACCCTTTCTGTAACCAGCTCTCCTCAATCGTTCAATTTTTACGGCACACTGGATGGCGTAGCTTACACGATTGCAGGTCAGTTCTTGAACGGTCTTGTTGAAATGCATCCGGTAACGAATGCCCTTCAACCCGCATTGGCTGAATCATGGGAAGTCAGTGCAGACAACAAAGAAGTAACCTTTTACCTGAGAGATGTCAAATGGTCAGATGGAGAGCCCTTTACCGCTGATGATGTCATCTTTACCTTTGAGAATTTCCTGTTGAATAAATTTGCAGAAGGAAATTCCATTGCAAGATTTACCATCAACGGAGAAGTTGTCAAATTTGAAAAAGTTAATGATAAAACACTCAAGGCTCATCTGCCTGCCCCCTACGGTCCTTTCTTTACTGTATTGTCCCATGCTTCAATCTATCCATCTCACATATTAAAAGACAAAATTGATGAAAGCGATCCAGGATCAGTGAATGAATTATGGACAACAGACACGCCTTTGAATGAGATCGTCGGTACAGGACCATTCGTTTTGGACCAATATGTAGTGGATCAAAAGGTTACCTTAAGAAAAAACGAACATTATTGGAAGGTAGACCGATGGGGCAATCAATTACCCTATTTCGATCAATTGGAATATTTAGTTGTCAAAGATGCCCAGGTACAAAGTGCGAAATTCAGATCCGGAGAAATCGACTATATGACAATAGAAGCGGTGGATTTTCCAGTACTCAAACAAATGGAATTAGACGGTGGACCTTTCATCGTTTACAAGGCCCAACCCACAAATCCCACTCCGAGTCCCATCCATATTACATTCAACTTTGATGCGAAAAATGAAGAACTGGCAGAGGTATTCCGTTTGAAAAACTTCAGAGCTGCTATGGAATATGCGCTTGATAGAGAGAGAATCATTGAAGAAGTCTTCAACACGTTGGCTGTTTTGGGTGGTGTCCCCGTACTTCCTGCTAACAAAGCTTTCTACAACCCGGCTATTGAAGAACTTCGAAGAGGGTTCGAACCCGACAAGGCTGCTGCCATGTTGGATGAAATGGGGCTCGTTGACCAAAATGGAGATGGTTGGAGAGACTTTGAAAGTGGCAACACACTGGAATTCGTTCTCATTAGTTCAACCTATCAAGCCTATCAGGACACAGCGTACATTTTCTCCGAAAGCTTAAAGGCCATTGGTGTCAAGTGTGAACTACAGATCATGGACTCTTCACTTCGCGCCCAGAAGGCCCTTAGTGGTGATTTCGAAGCGTGTCTTTGGGCATTTGGTAATCAACCGGATCCTCAATTGAGAAAAGCCATTTGGTCACCTGGTTATTCCCTTTACTACTGTCATTTTGCAACCATGGATCCGGAAACAAAAGAACCTTATGCTGATCTAAGAAACATGACGGATTGGGAAAAACAGATTCATTACGCCTTTGAAATCGGACAGACAGCAATGGATCCCAGAGAAAGAAAAGTACAGTATGGCATTTGGCAGGAACTTTACGCTGAATACGTACCATTCCTCTATGTTTGCAAGGGAATGGATTTAATGGGCGTCTCAAAAACCCTTGGTAATTTCCATCAAACTGATAACGGCTCTTTGGCCTACGCAGTGTATACGATGTTCAAAAAATAACCCTTAGACTCAACCAAAGATACAGTTGATAAAACATTGAATGGAACTTTATACGGGCGCCTTGAAAGCGCCCGTTATATTGTAACAAGGAGAGTGTTAGATGGCTTCTTTTATTATCCGAAGGATTTTGATTATCATTCCCATGATGTTCATTGTTTCATTTATATGCTTTTTTTTAACAGAACTGCAACCGGGGGACTTTGTTTCACAATACCTTGAAAACCCAAGAATTTCACCTGAGCAGATAGAATTGATTAAAGAAAGACTTGGACTTGATCAGCCCGCCATGACCCGATATCTGATGTGGCTCAAACAAATCTTTACAAAGGGTGATTTCGGTTATTCCTTTGCCTTCAAGCGACCGGTCATTGATTTGATCTGGGAAAGGATGGGGTGGACCATCAGCATCGCATTATCAACCATCTTATTCCAATGGATCGTAGCCGTTCCCCTGGGTATCTTTTCTGCTTTACATCCCTATAAGATGTGGGACTATATCCTGACCTTTATCGCCTTCATTGGCATATCCATTCCGAATTTTTTCTTCGCGCTGGTTCTAATGTATCTCACTAATTCAAGCGGGGGCCTATTCTCCTCTCAGTTCATTGGCGAACCCCTAACATGGGCCAAATTTTACGATTTATTGCAGCACGTTTGGCTTCCCATAGCCGTTATCGGGCTTTCCGGACTCGCCGGATTGATGCGGGTCATGAGGGGGAATATGTTAGATATGCTTGGGGCGCCTTTTGTTAATTCATTGCGTGCAAGGGGACTACCTGAAAAGAAGGTCCGTAAACACGTCATCAAAAATGCGTTGAATCCCATGATCAGTATTGCCGGTATGGAATTGCCCAATATCTTCAGCGGGACTGTTATCACCGCTATCGTTTTAAATCTACCGACAATGGGCCCTTTTTTTTACACTGCCCTTCTAAACCATGATCAATATCTGGTCATGACCTTTTTGATGTTTATCGCTTTCATCACACAAATCGGTAATCTTCTTGCAGATATTCTATTGGCAGTACTTGACCCCAGAATTAGGATGAGTTGAGGTGGGAAAATTGAAAGGAAATACAGCTGTTAGAGTTCGAAAGGCCTTTTTTAAACACAAATTGGGAATCGTAGGCATAATAATTCTAATCCTTTTGTATCTGATGATACTATTTGCGGATTTTTTGGCGCCATACAACTATAAGAACACAAAAAGAGATTTCACCTTTAGTGAACCCACAAAGATACATTGGAGGAAAGACGACAAATTTGTTGGCCCCTTTGTTTATGGCATGACAAGAAGTAGAGACCCGGTTACTTTTGCGGTAAAATATGTAGAAGACCAGGAAAAGGTTTATCCGGTCAAATTCTTCGTCCGTGGAGAAACGTATAAATTTTGGGGCCTATGGGAAACAGATGTCCACCTGTTTGGAATCGGACAACATGATGATGCTGTTTTATACCTGTTCGGTGGTGACCGTTTTGGCAGAGATTTGTTCTCGCGCGTGTTGATCGGCGGCAGGGTATCTTTAACAGCCGGGCTGATAGGGACATTTATAGCAGTTGTCATCGGTGCTATCGTTGGTGCTTTTTCCGGTTATTTCGGCGGGTGGATCGACGTCACAATTCAACGGTTGATTGAGATACTCAGATCCTTCCCCAGAATACCCCTTTGGCTTGCACTGGCAATGCTTCTACCCCCAACATGGCCGAGCACAACTGTTTATCTGGGAATCGTTATTGTTTTATCGTTTATCGGCTGGATGGGTGTAGCAAGAGTGATCAGGGGAATGGTCCTGAGTCTTCGGGAAAAGGAATACGTTTTAGCTGCTCAGGTCATTGGCCAATCAAATTTCAAGATCATCACCAAGCACCTCATCCCCAATACCATTACGTATCTGGTGGTCGTTTCAACCCTTTCAATTCCCGGAATGATTCTTGGAGAGAGCTCCATCAGTTTTCTCGGGCTGGGTATTAAAGAGCCGATGACCAGTTGGGGACTACTCCTCAAACAAGCCCAATCGCTTTCCGATATTCAATCCCATCCTTGGTTGATGATTCCGGGGCTTTTCATCATCCTGGCGGTTTTATCCTTTAACTTTGTCGGTGATGCGTTGAGAGATGCATTGGATCCTTACCGGGCGGTGGATAAGGTATGAGTATCATACAAGTTGAACGGTTAAAATCACATTTTAAAACGGATGAAGGCATTGTCAAGGCGGTGGATGACATCTCGTTCGAACTGAGAGACAATGAGATTCTGGCGCTCGTAGGGGAATCCGGTTGCGGAAAGAGCGTCACCGTGCAAACAATCATGGGCCTTCTAAAATGTCCCCCGGCAATCATCGAAGGTAGTATAAAATATCTTGGGAAAGAACTCATTGGGATGTCCAACAAAGCTTATCAGAGATTGAGAGGCAAAGAGATTGGTATGATATTCCAGGAACCCATGTCTGCATTTGACCCGTTGTATACCGTAGGAGAGCAGGCCTGCGAAGCGGTTTCAGTTCATTCTAAACTGGACAAAGCAGGTATTCGTGACAAGATCATCGCCATGTTTAATAAAGTTGGTATTCCGGAAGCTGAGAGCAGATATGATGAATACCCTCATCAGATGAGTGGCGGTATGCTTCAGAGAATGCTGATTGCAATGACACTGGCTTGTGACCCCAACGTCTTGATTGCAGATGAACCCACGACAGCCCTTGATGTCACCATACAAGCGCAGGTTTTAAATCTCATGCGTGATCTCCAAAAGGAATTCAACACCTCAATCATTTTCATCACGCATGATCTTGGAGTTGTAGCAGAATTGGCGGATCGCATACATGTTATGTATGCTGGAAAGATCGTGGAAAAGGCCCAAGTGGTGGAACTGTTTGACAGGCCAAAACACCCTTATACCAAAGGTTTATTGGCATCGAGACTAAAACGGGATTTAAAGGGACAAATCCTGCCTTTTATCAAGGGAACAGTCCCCCGTGCCTTTGAATTCCCCAAAGGTTGCAGATTCCATCCAAGATGTCCTCACGCTATGGAAATATGCCGACAACGCGACCCGGAACCGGTTGTTTTTGAAAATGGGCACAGTTGTTCCTGCTGGCTGTATGCATCCAACAACAACATCGATGGAGTTGATAAGACATGATACTGAAGGGCACGAACATAAAAAAATACTTTCCGATCAGAAAGGGTGTATTTCTTCAAACTGCCGGGTACGTCAAAGCCCTGGAACAGGTTGACTTTGAATTAAACGAACATGAAACCCTTGGTGTTGTGGGTGAATCCGGTTGCGGAAAAACAACCCTGGGAAGAGTGATCACGCTCATTTACTCAGCGACTAAAGGTCACCTGGCATACACAACCCCTGATCATCACACCTCTCATATTGATAAAACCATCAACAAACATGATCTGAAACGCTATCGCAGAGATATGCAAATGGTATTTCAGGATCCCTTCAGTTCTCTCGATCCCAGGATGACCATCGGCGACATTCTCAGAGAACCTCTGGATATCCATCAGATTTATCCCAATCGGAATGAAAGAGATGAATACATCGAATATCTGCTGAGCAGAGTGGGGCTGTATCCCGAATATGCCATTAGATATCCCCATGAATTCAGCGGAGGACAGAGGCAACGCATTTCAATCGCAAGGGCCATTGCCTTAAAGCCAAGGGCAATCGTTTGTGACGAGCCCACCTCAGCACTTGACGTTTCAGTCCAAAGTCAAATCATCAACCTACTTCAGGAACTCAAGGAACAAGAACGGATGGCTTATTTTTTCATCTCCCACGATCTGGATTTGGTTCATCACATCAGCGATCGGATCATGGTCATGTATTTGGGCAGTGTGATGGAGGAGGGCAGTGCATATGAGGTCTTTAATCATGCATCACACCCCTATACCCGTGTTCTCATGAAATCCATCCCCCATTGGGATCCAAAACAAAGGAAACTGGGAAGTGTCCATCTTAAAGGTGAGCCTCCCAGCCCCATCAATCCGCCGAAAGGCTGCCCGTTTAATACCCGATGCCCGAAAGCCTATGATCGCTGCGCCAGAGAAATGCCAACACTTAAGCGCTTAAACAATCATCATTCAGTGGCTTGTTGGCTTTATACCGATTAAAGGAGAATGAGAAAGAAATGCTTTTAAATGGTAAGCCCCTTCACGACGGCTTTGTGATGCCTGCAGAATTTGAACAACATTCGGGTTGCTACATGCTCTGGCCATACAGAAGTGATAATTGGAGAGAATCAGCCGTTCCAGCTGCCAGGGTATTTGCTACCGTTGCAAATGTGATATCAACCTCTGAGAATGTTTATATGGGAATTCGAGAGCAAGATCGCCCGATTGCGAAAAGATACCTGTCCCCTCAAGTTACATTGATCAATCTGGCATACAACGATGCCTGGATGCGCGATATTGGGCCCACCTTTTTAAAAAACCGAAAAAGTAGCAAGATCAGGGCCATCGATTGGGAATTTAACGCCTGGGGCGGCAAAGACGAAGGCTTATACAAAGATTGGCAAGAAGACAGCGGCGTTTGCAAAAAAATATTTGAGGTAAACAACGCCGATTATTACCAACCTTCCGTGGTGTTGGAAGGCGGCGCCATCCATGTGGATGGAAAAGGCACCCTGATCGGTGTGGAAGAATGCCTTCTCAACAAAAACAGAAATCCAAGTATGACAAAACAGGATATGGCGGTCATTTTTTCTGACTATTTGGGAATCAAAAAGACCATCTGGCTCCCAAAGGGCGTTTACAACGACGAGACCGACGGTCATGTGGATAATCTGTGTTGTTTTACCCCTGATGGGGTGGTCCTATTGACATGGACAGATGATCAGTCGGATCCTCAATATGAAATCAGCCACCGGGCCTTTGAGATACTCAAGAAAGAAACAGATGCGACAGGAAAATCTCTGCAAGTGGATCGAATCCATCAGCCTCACCCCATTTACATGCGAGAGGATGAACAAAATGGATTAGATCAGGGAGACGGCAAAATCAGACGTTCAGGAGACAGACTGGCAGCCTCATACGTGAATTTTTATATCTCAAACCGCGCGGTTGTTCTACCGGTATTTGATGACCCTCAAGATGGGCCAGCCATCGAGAAGATTCAAAAACACTTTCCGGGAAGGGCGGTAATTCCCGTCTATTCCAGAGAAATCCTTCTTGGCGGGGGGAATATTCATTGTATTACACAGCAAATTCCGGATGGCCTCATCTAACGTTTTTTGGCCTGACATGCCCATTGATGGATCTTTGAGCCTTCACCCAAGACGTTGATCAAATCACCTCTGGATTGTGTGAAGCCAAAGGTAGAAGCATCTGTTATTTCATAATCGTTCAGGGATGTTTTGATGGATTCGAGCATAAAAAACTTTCTGTACTTTCTGAAATCCGGTTTAAATTCCGATGAGATAGGTTTGAGATAGATATAAGTACCGTAAAGTGTTCCGGAAGCCTTAAGATAGGGTTTGATGTGATTGAATAAAAATTCACTTCTGTGGAAGACGTGATTGGTGGTTCCGTAAATATCAAGGACAATATCTATACTTTCCCATTTCAAGGGGATATCTGCATATTCAGCAGCTATGAAAATAGAATTCTGACCGATTCCATTTTTTTCCATCAATAATTTAGTTCTTTTCAGTTGCTCCAAACTGTTATCCGTCGCAATAAAATAATTGGATTTGGCTATTTCCTTGATTACATTGGTCATAACCATACCGTTTCCCGTACCGATTTCCATGATCATCTGATTATTTAAAGATTCCAAATCCAGGCGCTTAATCACCCATTGAAAGGATTTTTGAGTAAAACTGATAAACAAGGTGTCGGTCTGTTCCAAATATTCTTCCGGAGAATATTTATTGACTTCCATCACTTTTTTGTAGGATTCCCCAATGTTATGATCAATAATAATCCCGTCCTGAATCAGGGCAAGATAACCACAATCGCAATGAAGTTCACCATTATAGATCGAATTCCCATCCACAATAGCATTATAAAGTTTGAGGTTCTTTTGGCATTTTGGACAATACAACAGATTAAAGAACTGTAAGGGGATACCTATTTTTGTCTTTAACGTTTTCTTTACCTGTTCAATCTCCGTTATCTTTTCATCAACCGTCCTGATGGCCTTTTCTATCTCTTTTTTCTCTTCAATCAGGTCATCTTTTTTCTCGATAAAGAATTGCGCATAATATTCCAGATTGGTCTTGTCAATGAGATTGGTCAAGCGTTTGAAAGACAAAATCTTTTTGATCTCTGTAATCTTAAAGCGCATATGCTTCAACTCTTTGATAAGGGTCATGTCTTCCACGCATTTATCATCAAATCGGTATTGACTGTGAAGTTTTTCGGGTAACAACATCCCGTTGTCTATATAATAACGGACCGTATCAATTCTCGCATCAAATTTCCTGGCAAATTCCCCAATTTTCATCTATACACCTCCCGGGAATAAGATTCTCTCTTTCATTTTATCATATACACGATGGTTATCCTGAAAACAGCTGTTTTCTCAACAATCACTTGCCATATTGCACAATGGTTCTTACTCAGGTAAGGACAGGTCTGATAATTGACATATCAAGAGCCCTGTCTCCACCGCATGTATGTGATTAAAAAATGTCTAATGGTTTTTAGTCCTTTCAATGTCACCACACGATACTTGAACAAGGAATACCTATGAGGCGTTAATGAAATGATTGAGCACAAAATTGCGGATCTCGATGATATCAGTCGGACATTTTTTGTCGGAAGAGATGGCAATACCGTATTGAGAGTGATTAGCATCATCCGGACCGGTGTCGTTTTCATGGATCCAAATGTGCTTATTCCCCACTGTACCGATAGCCCTCCATGAAAGATTTCCCAAATAAATCATGAGATCAGGCGGAATGTTTTGAAGTTCTTTGTAAATGTTCTCAGGACTGTATATCTTGGTATTCATTTGTCTGGCATCTTCATCATTTATTTCAAAAATCTTTTTTTTCAAAGAATGCTTAAAACTTTCAAGGTCCTCTGCTGCGATAAATCCCCGGGGCTCTCTTCCCTTAACATTGATAAACAACTTGCCATAATACCCCCCAAACGCCCAACAGGATGTGTTTGACCAATCGATCATATCCTTTGCGATCAACAACTCGATTCTTGTGGGAGCGCTTGGCATTTCCTTCACCCTTAATAGTCCCTGATTGATCAACCAGTCGTTGATGGCAATACCACCTTTCATTTTTTGAACACCGTGATCACTCACGATCAGCACATGCGTATCCTCTCGAAGTTCGTTGAGCAACTCCCCGATTTTCCTATCCACGTATCGATAGTATTTGAAAATGGAATCGGTGAAAGGGCTTGTTGAATCGTGTTTGGCATGCGTTCGATCATGATGGGCCCAAAATGCATGATGCATGCGGTCGGTTCCCATCTCCACCATCATGAAAAAATCCCATTCTTTGTTGTTCATGAGTCTCCTGGCGACTTCAAAGCGTTTGTTTGTCATCTCGTAAACATCCTTCAAGACACTCTTTTTATCAACTGTTCTCAGGTTTTCCACATCAAATTTATATGAGTCGATCCAAGAAGAAATTTCGTACTTAAGACTTTTGGGAAAGGTGTAATTACTCTTGATGGAGGGGGTGAGAAAACTGGTAACGATGTTACCTTTAAAGGGTTTTGGCGGATAGGTCAAAGGCACACCAATGACGAGCGAACTCAATCCCATCTTTGAAAGCGTTTGCCAGATGGTATCATATTTTATCATGGTAGCATTTGGAATCAACAGCTGATCGTAAGATCGATCGCGTCTGTTTTGAAAACCATATAAACCTAATTCACCGGGATCTTTCCCGGTCACCATACTCATCCAAGCCGGTACGGTAATTGGCGGAATGGTAGATCGCAGCGGTGAAAAGGAGCCTTTTGTCATCAAAGCGGACAAATTTGGTAAAGAATCTCTAAATTGATCGAAAACCAATAGGGGATCGGCACAATCCAATCCTAAGACAA
>Ga0102938_10004431_pt1 | contig 10338 bp, 10 predicted proteins | sample SalPonR2_B_D2_MG_FD_84516 | JGI IMG/M metagenome (GOLD analysis project Ga0102938, IMG submission 84516) | Salt pond soil microbial communities from South San Francisco under conditions of wetland restoration - Salt Pond MetaG R2_B_D2_MG | ecosystem: Environmental > Aquatic > Marine >...
AGTATTGGGTTTGTTTTTCCAAGGATCGGGCTTCGCTTTTTTGGTCGCCCCGGACCGGAGCCGGAGCTTCCAGGTTCCGATAAAGCAGACCCTTTCGGGTAGCATAATGGGACAGGGAGCCGTCGCCAGGCTCGTCCTCGGGCACATATTCATAGACCACATTCAGGCCTTGATCCCGGTAATATCGGACCTCCGAATGTGTTCTTTGGTCCGGCTCGGAAGTGGATCCCGGTATCAGGATCATGCTTTTGGGATCGGGATCCTCTTTTGAAAGTGTCGAGATATTTTCTTGTTTTTCCAGATCATCCAAGCTGAAGTTCCCGTCTTGTTTATTATTGTGCAGGGCAATCACCATTTCCCCGGAGGATTCTCCCAGCAGTTCCAGGATCTTCCGGGCCAGGGGGTAGTAATGGGAATCCTTATCAAATATCCGGTTGGGGTCTTGGCCGGTGTCGCCCTTGTTGGCTCCAAAAGAATAAAGATTCCGGCCGTTCCGGTTTTCCAGAGCGATTAAAGCGCCGCCGTTTTTAATGGCTCTGAGTCCGGTATCAAAAGCGGCGTCTTCCGAGTCATGGATGACCAAGTATTTTTGAGTGTTTGGCCCCGATCGGGTGAATATATTGATATAGAATTTATCCTCTTCGATCTCCACTGACTCCTGAAAGATCTTGATATTGTTTTTTTTAATGAATTCGGCGTTGTTTCTGGTCGGGGAATGAACATCCCTGTCTTGGATCTGCTCGCTTCCGGCCTCTATGGTCTTGGTCGCGGTTTGCCTGGAGAGAGGAAGGAGCTCTTGAGCTTCCAAGTTCCAGTTAGTATCTCCAGACAATTTTTCTCTCATAATATTTATAGACTCGTTCTTTATTTAGTTTTGTTCATTATGTTGGTATTATTAACTCCGAGAATAAAATAGGGGTTGTCACTCTTTTTCATTTTCATAACCACCCAAAACGGTTTATTAAGTATAAGTAATTTGGGATTAGCCTTTTCTTTAGTGGCTCCATATGACCCTCCTATAAAACCTAGGCTTTTTACTTTGGCGCCTTTGTTATCCATATTAAATTCTACTTTTTCTCTCATGTCCGATATATAATATTCCTCAAATCCTTCATTGGCTAACTGTTCGCCGGTTATGTTTTTATATTCTTTTTTATAGTCAAGATGTAATTCAGGCATCTCAAATTTATCTTCTTCCCCCATATCATTGGAGTTGTTGTTGTGTTTATTTATTTCAGTAACCACACCTTGAGGATCGTCCATATTAAACCCCTTGGCTAGAAACAATTCATCCTCTTTATTTTTTAATTTTAAGCCAATAATAAAATTATCATCATTCCAATATTTTAGGATATTAATATTTTCTCTTTGCTCGTGATTTTTGGCATAAAAACCCTTTACCTCTTCTTTTTTAAAGCGGCAATTTTTTTTGCTAAATTCTGTTGGATACTCCACTTCCTTTGCAAAATAAGCATAAGCCACTATTTCTTTAGGGTTTAAATTTTTATCTAAATGTCCAAAATTATCATTAGGAAATTTTTCTTTCATTTCTTTGTTGATCTTTTTAACTGTGTTTTGTCCGTATCCGCTTTTTATGTAATAACTATCTTTATTTAAATCTTTTTTTGTAAAGGTTGAGTTGTTGAATTTTTCGGTTGTATTTAAGGCCTCTTTATCGTTTGTTTTTAATTTTAATTTTTCCCCTAGAATGTTTTGATTCAGATCATTCCAAGCCAGGTTCATGGCACCGCTCCATAAATAATTTCCTTTATGGTTATTAATAACATAATAATCTTTATTATCAGAAGTGTTGTTTTTTAATAACAAACAACCAGATAAAGAAAACATTACTACGATTATCAAAGAAAATAATAATATTTTTTTCATTTTTTTCATTTAAAATTTATTTGAGTTTAATATTATTATACCATTAAAATTTTTATTTATGCAAAATTAAAGCAAAAATAGAGAGTTCGGTTGATTTTCGCTTCGATTTCAGTTAAAATTCAATTACATAAAACAATATTTTAAGATTCTCATGTCAGAAAAAGTCGGAATAATCCTGGTCAATTACAAGGATTATGTGAACAAATTCTTGGCCGAATGCCGGGATAGCTTAAAACAGCAGAGCTATCCCGATTTTAATGTCTATATTGTGGACAACGCCAGCAGTGAAGAATCCCGGCGATATATTCGGAATCATTATCCGGAAGCCATTATCGTTCCCCGGCCGGATGGCAATTATTCCGCCGCCAACAACGCCGGGATCAAAAAGGCAGGAGAGGACGGTTGCCGGTATATGGTCATAGCCAACATGGACACCAGGTTTGATCCGGATTGGTTAGGGGAGTTGGTCCGGGGCTTCCAAGGCAAGCCCGACGCCGGGTTCGTCCAGTCCAAAATGCTTCTTTACCCTCAAAACAAGGAAGAATGGCAACAGCCCCGGATAAACAGCTTGGGCAATATCATGAATTTCTTGGGCTTTGGCTTTACTAGTGCTTACCGGGAAAAGGACAGGGAAATAAAGAACGTGCCGGAGATCAGGGGCTATGCCAGCGGCACTTCTTTTATCACTTCCCGGGAAGTTATCGAGGATATAGGATATTATGATGAAGAATATTGGATGTATCACGATGATATCGAGATGAGCTGGCGGGCTAAATTGGCCGGCTATAAGATATACTTAGCTCCTCGGTCGGTGGTGTACCACAAATATGAATTCGGCCGGAGCATAAGAATGCTTTATTATATGGAAAGGAACAGGTACTTGGCTGTGTTCCACTATTATCGGTGCCCGACTTTGTTTTTGATCCTGCCGGCCATGGCGGTTATGGAGTTGGGAATGATCCTTTATTCCATTCCCGGCAAGTGGTTTTTGACCAAAATAAAAGCCGACCTTTATTTTTTAAATCCCGGAAATTGGGTTAAAATATTTCGTAAAAGGGAACAGGTTAAGAAATTAAGGAGAAAAGGGGATAGGGAGGTGGTTTTTGATTTCAAAGGCAGGGTCTTGTTTCAAGAGATAGACAATCCGGTCTTGAAATATATAGCCAATCCCGTTTTTGATCTGTATTGGCAAGTAGTAAAAAGACTAATTTTTTGGTAGTATGGTGGATATAAATACAGTTATAGTCAATTGGAAGATGAAAGAGGACATTGATAAGTGCTTGGCTTCTTTTTTTAATGATTTGGGTGAGAGTCGACTCAAGGTGGTGGTGCATGTGGTGGATAATTCTCAGAATCAGGACGGGATCAAGGAATTGCTTGATGAAAAATATCCTCAAGTAAAATATATCGACGCCGGCGGCAATGTCGGCTTTGGCCGGGCCCAAAATTTAGGGCTGAAAAGGCAGGAGGCTAATTTTTATTTATCCTTGAATCCGGATTGCGAGTTTCCGGTCGGGGAGAGGGTTTTGGAGAGGATGGTGGAATTTTTGGAAGCGGACCCGGAAATAGGAATGGCCGGCCCTAAGCTTCTTAATTCCGACGGTGGTCTGCAATATTCCTGCTACCGATTTCCGGCTTTTCTGGACCAAATTGGCCGGCGTCTGGGCTGGGACAAAAGAAGCAAGCGGTTCCGGCAAAAAGTGGATCATTATTTGATGAAGGATTTTGACCATAGGAGCGATGTTCCGGTGGATTGGCTGATGGGTTCTTTTATTTTTGTCAAAATGGAAGTAGTGAATAAAATAGGTTTTTTTGATGACAGGTTTTTTATGTATTTTGAGGATTGCGATTGGTGTCGGCGGGTATGGCGGGCCGGCTGGAAGGTCTATTATGTTCACAATATCCAGGTCAAACATGGGCATCGTCGGGGCTCGGCCCAGGACAGGGCCTGGAAGTCCATACTCACCAACCCCATAACCAGGATCCATATCAAGAGCTGGCTTAAGTATTTTGGGAAATGGGGACTAAGAAAGGAGCATCGGGGCGTATAAACTTGTATAGAAGCCGGATCTTTATTTCTAAGCTTTTCTTTTGTTAATGGAAAAATTCAAAATTCAAAACTCAAAACTCAAATCAGTCTCAAAGTTCTAATTATAAAAATATTAATAAAAATAGGTATAGTTTTTAATTTAAAATTGATTTATTTTATATGTCTTATAAAAAGCAATCTCTGGATCTTCATCGAAAGAGAAAAGGGAAGATAGAAATAAAACCCAAGGTTCCTTTAAGGACCCGAAAGGATCTGTCCTTGGCTTATACCCCCGGAGTGGCCGAGGTGTGCCGGGCCATTGAACAGGACAAGGAACAAAGTTGGCAGTTGACCAATCGGGCCAATACGGTGGCTATAGTAAGCGATGGCAGTGCCGTTTTAGGCCTGGGCCGGACGGGCCCGGAGGCCGGAATGCCGGTAATGGAGGGAAAATCGGTTATCTTCAAGAAATTCGCCAATATCGACGCCTATCCTTTGTGTATCAATTCTTCCGGAGTGGAGGATATCATCAGTTTTTGTCGAAGTATAGAGCCCAGTGTTGGCGGTATAAATCTGGAAGACATTTCCTCTCCCTCCTGTTTCGAGGTTTTGGAAATATTGGAAAGGGAGTTGACCGTTCCGGTTTTTCATGATGACCAGGACGGAACTGCTATAGTTACTTTGGCCGCTTTGATCAATGCTTGTCGGGTGACCGGAAGAAAGATCGAGGACCTCAAGGTAGTCATGAACGGAGCCGGAGCCGCCGGGATAGCCATTGCCAGATTGCTTTTGAGATACGGGGTCAAGGATATCCGGGTTTTGGACCGGACCGGGCTTTTGAGTCCGGAAAGGGAGGGACTTAATAAATTCAAGCGGGAGATAGCTCTCCAGACCAACAAAGAAAAGTTAAAAGGGAGACTCGAAGAAGCTTTGCCCGGAACCGATGTCCTTATCGGGGTCTCCGAGGGAGGTATCGCCACCAAGGATATGATCCGGTCCATGAATCCGGAGCCGATCGTATTCGCCATGGCCAACCCCACTCCCGAGATATGGCCTAAAAAGGCCAAAGAAGCGGGGGCCGTTATTGTGGGTACCGGCAGATCCGATTACTCCAACCAGATCAACAACGCCTTGGTCTTTCCCGGTATTTTTCGGGGACTTTTGGATTCCCGGGTCAGAAAAGTCACCCCGGAGATGAAGATCGAGGCCGCTTGGGCCTTGGCTCATGTTTTAGATAATCCCTCTAAGAACAGGATCTTGCCCCGAGTTACAGACAGGTCGGTTGTGGACGCCATTGCCTCCCGAATCAAAAGAAAAAACGGAAAATATTGACACATTCCCAAATTTAGGTATAATAAATATATCCAAAGCGTTTGCGGCATCTTGCCCAAGCTTTTTTGTTTATCATTAATTAATGCTTATGAGTAATAAAATAGCAGTGATCAAAACCGGAGGAAAGCAATACAAGGTTTCCGAAGGCCAAACTTTGAAAGTAGAGAAATTGGATACCAAAGAAGGGCAAAAAGTAAAATTCGATACTTTGTTAGTGGCCACTGATGACGGCCAAGAGTTTAATGTGGGTGAACCCTCTCTGGGCGAGAAGACCGAGGGGAAGGTAGTGGAACACGGAAAAGGCAAAAAAAGGGAATTCGCCAAGTTCAAAAATAAGATCAGGCAAAGAAAGAAAGTGGGCCACAGGCAACCTTACACCAAGATCGAAATCTCTTCTATCAAGTCCAAATAAGCTTTCTAAAAGCAAGCATCAAGAAACAAAAAAACAGGCGAACCTGTTTCCGTATGTGAGTTCTGGTGCTTGCTTTTTTTAATAGATTAAAATATTCAATACCGCAAATCATTACGAATCTATTTCGTTTCGATTCTCCAAGGCATTTATCAGAGTCAAGGAATCGGCGTATTCCAGGTCCGAACCCATGGGTAGCCCGCGAGCCAAGCGGGTTATTTTTATGTTATAAGGTTTAAGTTGGGATATTAAATACTTAGCCGTGGTATCTCCTTCCAGGGTGGAGTCCAGAGCCAGGATGACCTCTTTTATCTTACCTTGTTTTGCCTTTTCCAAAAGAGGAGAGATATTCAATTGATCGGGGCTTACTCCCTCCACAGTGTCTATGTTACCCCCCAGGACATGGTAATGCCTTGGTATTTGTTGGTGTTTTCCACAGAGATCATATCCTGGGTGGTGCTGATGACGCATACTTGGGCCGGATCACGGGAAGAGTTGGAGCAAATAGAACATAGCTCTTGGTTGGATATGGCCCCGCAGGACCGGCAAACCGAAATATCTTTTTTTAATTCTTTTAAACTGGTGGAGAATTCGTCCAAGTTTTTTTGGGGCTGTTTTAGCAAATAGAAAACATACCTCTCGGCCGTTTTGGGACCGACCGTAGGCAATTTGGCGAATTGGTCTATCAATTTTTGTATAGAAGGAGGAAATTGCATGGAGAAATCGAACCCTAAAATCAACTTTAAAATAGTTCTTTAAATGAGGCTGTAAAATGTAGGGACAATTTTAGTATATTAGTATACTGGTGTATTGGTATATTTGTTTTTATATTATTTGGTAAGCACAAATACACCAATTACCAATATACCAATTAACCAAGATTTTTTATTGCATACCGGGCATACCACCCATTTCCTGCATTTTTTGGGCCATTTGTTTTTGGGCCTTCTTAATGGCGTCATTGATGCATTCGGCCATGGAGCTTTGTATCTGTTCGTGGGACAATTCTTTGCTAATGCTTACGGAAGTGACTTTCATATTACCATCCATATCTATTTTAATTCCGTTCTTTTCCGCAGTGATAGTTTCTTTGGCCAATTCATCCTGCATGGACTTGGCTTGAGATCTGAGATCTTTGTACTGTTTTAATTTGTTGAACATAGTTTTTGATAATACAGTAACGAAATTCTTTTAGTGATCGTTAACCGTATGATTATTATTTTTTATATAGAACCACAAAGGAATTTAGAATTTGGAATTTAGAATTTGGGTCTTAAAAATCCGGTGGTTCTTCGGGGTGGAGTTTTTCCATGTTTTTGAATCCGACTGTGTCCGGGTCAAATACAAGGTCTACTTTACCGGTGGGGCCGTTTCTGTGCTTGGCAACATAAACTTCGGTCCAATTCTTTTCCTCTTCCGGCAACTCATCCGGGTTATAGTTTCTATCCGCCGCCTTCCTGTAAATGAACATGACCATATCGGCGTCCTGCTCAATAGAACCGGATTCCCTTAAATGGGCTAATTTGGGTATGGCCGGCTTGGTTTGTTCCACTGCCCGGGATAACTGGGATAGGGCTATTACCGGAACATCCAGTTCTCTGGCTATGCCCTTTAGCCCCCGGCTTATTTCAGCCACTTCTTGAACCCGGTTATCGGAATATTTGCCTCGTCCTTCCATTAATTGCAAATAATCTATCATTAAAAGGCCCAATCCTTTTTCGATCTGTAATCTTCTGGCCTTGGCTCGGATGTCCATAATAGAGGATATGGCGGAATCGTCAATATGAATGGGCGCCTCGGAAAGCTGACCCATTCCGTCCCCGATCTTGGAAAAATCGTCGTCTTCTTCTTGGTCTGACAGTTTGCCGGTTCTCATTTTCCACAGACTGATATTGGCCTGGGCGCAAAGCATTCTATCCACCAATTGTTCCTTACTCATTTCCAGGGAGAATATGCCCACTCCTTTTTTGGACCTGGTGGCTACTTGCCTGGCTATATCCAGAGCAAAAGAAGTTTTACCCACACTGGGACGAGCGGCTATAATGATAAGATCCGAGTTCTGAAACCCTCCGGTTATTTTATCCAGGTCTTCAAAACCGCTGGTTAAACCCCGGAGCTTCCCCCCGTGTTTATGAAGTTCATCTATCCGGTCAAAAGCGTCGGTCAAAAGATTGCCGATGGAAATAAAGGCGTTCTTGGAATATTTTTGAGATACTTGGAGTATCTTTTGTTCGGTCAGATCCAGTATTTCCTCCACATCCTTTTCTTCTTCGTAACTAAGGTCCGAGATCTCGCTGGCCACCCTTTGTAAGCGCCTTAAAGTGGCTTTGTGCTGGATTATTTTGGCATAATGATCCACATTGGAAGCAGTGGTAACAAAAGTGGAAAGGTGGGCCAAGTAGGTCCGCCCTCCTGTTTTTTCCAGAGCCGTTTTTTCTTCCAGGCGGTTTGATAGGGTTAAGATATCTATAGCTTCACTTTTACCGTAAAGCTCTTTCATGGTTTTATATATGGAGGCATGCGAATCCTGGTAAAAATCATTTTCCGAAAGTATGTCCACTATTTTGGCCATGGCGTCTTTGTCTATCAAAATACAGCTTAAAAGCGACTTTTCCGCTTCCAGGTTCTGCGGAGGCATTCTTTCTATTTGAGTGTTTTGGTCAGTCATAAGTATTTTTTATCTTATAGAATTTTTTTGTTTTTATCAAGCCGCCCCCACAGCTCTTGACAAAAAGGAAAAATAATATTAATATAAAGACTGCTCTTTACTAAAAGAGGGTATTGAGGATGCCCGAGAGGCAGAAGTATTTATCAGGTTCATTTTCAACCTCCTTTTTTAAACAAAAAGCCCTCGGGCCTCCTCATTCCCATAAACTCGGGTGGGGCGAGAAATGTCTCACCCCTTAAAAGCGAAAGGACTCCCTCCTTTTTTGTAAAGGAAAGAGATATCCGTCCCGCCCGCAAGGCCTCCTTGAATTTTTCAGGAGGCCTTTTTAATTGTTTTTTTAGAGAAAAGATGATATCATTGAGATAGATAAATCTCGTGTTATGAAGAAAAAAATTTGGATCATAGGGGATACTCATTTCAATCATCATAAATTGATCCCGGATTGCGGCAGGCCGGATAATTTTGAAGAATTGATCCGGCAAGGACTGAAACAAATTCGGGATATTGATCTTTTGATCCACTTGGGGGATATTTGCGTGGGCAAGGACCAAGAAGTTCATGATAAGATCATCAGCAATTTTTCCTTCACCAAAATATTGGTTCGCGGTAATCACGACGGCAAGTCCAATAATTGGTATTTAAATAACGGCTGGGATTTTGTTTGCGAACAATTCAAGGATACTTATTTCGGCAAAAATATTTTATTTAGTCATATGCCGGTTCCTTTAGAACAGGGCTATGATATCAACTTGCACGGACATTTCCACAATATAAGCGAAAAATATCATGAAAGGGAATTGGTAAAGATAAAAAACAGTTCCCAGACTTTGTTTGCCTTGGAGTATGTTGATTATAAGCCGGTACTACTGGAGAATTTTTTGCGGGATAATAATTTAATAGATTAATATATTTTTATGAGGCCTAATTATTTTATCATTCCTTTAATAGTTATCGGGGTGTCCACTTTAGGTAGTTGGTTCACCGGCCAGGGGGTGGATACTTGGTATCAGACCTTGAATTTACCCGGTTGGACTCCTCCGGGTTCCTTTATCGGATTGGTTTGGACCATCCTTTATGTGCTTATCGCTATTTCCGCCTTAGTACTCTGGAATCGAGCCCGGCGCGGCCGCAGGTTTTGGTTGATAATCGGGGTCTTTTTACTTAACGCTTTTTTGAACGCCTTCTGGAGCTATCTTTTCTTTACTCGAAATTCTTTGTTCTTGGCCTTTTTGGATATAATTGCTTTAGAGGCCTCCATTATCGTTTTGATAATTTTGATCTGGAAAGTATCCAGGTCGGCCTCCGCGCTTTTGTGGCCTTATGCTTTATGGGTTGCTTTCGCCGGTTATCTCAATTATATTATTTGGCAGCTCAATTCTTTAACTTAAAATTTTATGGACAGAAAGGATCTCCGACAATTGAACGATTGGCTGTGGGAGATCTCGGACAGGTGGGATCCGCGAATGAAGGTTCCGGCCCGGATCTATGGGTCGGCCAAGATCTTGGATGATGTATTACAAGATGATTCCGTGGAGCAGTTGATCCGCGGAGCCATGCTACCCGGTGTGGTCAGTCCGGTTATGGTCATGCCGGACTGCCATCAGGGCTACAGTGTTCCGATCGGTTTTGTCGGGGCCACTCGAGTTTTGGACGGGGTTATTTCCCCCGGTGCCTGCGGTTTTGATATTAATTGCGGCATGAGACTTTTAAGATCTCCTTATAGGTATGAGGAAATAGCTTCTTGCTTGCCCAAATTAGCGGACAAGATCCAGGAAAAAATACCTTCCGGCTTGGGCCGGGGCAGAAAGGAGGGAAAAAGATTCACTGCTACGGAAATAAACAATATTTTGGCCCTGGGAGCTTCTTATGTGGTTAATTCCGGTTTTGGAGAAAGGGGTGACCTGGAAAGATGCGAGAGCGGAGGGAGATTGGGGTGGGCCGACCCCGGTTTTGTCTCTCGAGAGGGCCAGAAGAGAGGTAAGGATCAAGTGGGGACCCTGGGTTCGGGGAATC
>Ga0102938_10004435_pt1 | contig 10333 bp, 8 predicted proteins | sample SalPonR2_B_D2_MG_FD_84516 | JGI IMG/M metagenome (GOLD analysis project Ga0102938, IMG submission 84516) | Salt pond soil microbial communities from South San Francisco under conditions of wetland restoration - Salt Pond MetaG R2_B_D2_MG | ecosystem: Environmental > Aquatic > Marine > Intertidal...
CCAGTCAAATCTGTCCGGTGGTCTGGCGTCGGCTATGGCTTATGATGCAAAAGGCCCCCCGGAGATCTTGAAAAAGACGCCGGGGCCAACATTCACATTCCCCGGCCAGGCAAAATTCGTGATGCGTCCGGGCAGTCTCATCATGCACCACTCGTTGAGAAGCGGTGTGTCATCTCCGGCGTGGGCCGCGATCTACTCAGGCCTTCAGTCAAGCTGTGTCGATCCATTGTTATCGGCCGGTGAGACGCTCGCGCCTCAGCATCCTTGAAGCGCAGTCTATGGCGGGCGCGGGGGCGCAGGCATCAGCCTGGTGGATCACAGCAGGCCGCAGAAACGTTCATTCCTCAAAGAGCGCCGGTTGACAGCAGGATCTGTTTCCAGACAGCCGTTTCATCAATCAGTGTCCATTCACGACGCAAGCCACGGGGGCCAAATTCGGCATGCGTGATCCCCATGACAACCACCTCCGCTCCAGTCGGCGCGCCGAACATGCCCCAGCCGTCATGCCGCCCTTTCAGCATCCATCGGACCGCTGCACGCGGTGCGCTCAGCGGTTCATCGAGGCCCATGGCGTGGCTCACCTCGTACCGGGCCGAGGGAAAGGCCGCGCCGAGGGCCATCCAGAAACGCTCGGCCTCCGGCCAACCGGACCCTGTCAAATGTCCTGGGTATGCCAGTTCAGCGGCGCGATCGTAGTGGCGGGTGATGACCGACATTTCGGCCGCCATCATACGCGACAGCAGATCGGCCAGCGTATGTCCCCATTCGTTGTCGTTGCCCGGCCCCGTGTAGCGCGACGGAAGATCAGAGGAATCCGTGTAGGGTGGTATGCACGCCTCCGGCCCACCTTCGCGTGCGATCAGCTTGCGAGTCCAGTCCTGCGGATCCTCACCCATCTGGCGGACAATTGCGCCCTGGTCGCGGACAAGCCATTCCTCTACCACCGCGTTGTCCCGGCACCAGCAATCCGCAAGGATCCTGTAGGCCAGCCGCTTGCCTGTCGGCGCGCCGTAGAGCCCGGCCCCCTCATGCGTCGCCGTGCAATAGAGCCGGTGAGAGGAGACAAAGGATTTGTAGCCCGTGGGACACCAGATCACATCCTCACCAAGCAGTTCACGGTCGGGAAATTCTGCCAAGGTCATCTGCGTGGCGGCGATGATCCCCGCATTTCCCTGCACCACCGATGCAGGAGACCTTACCACCACATCCTCGGCATAATAGGTGCTGAGCCGCTCTATCCGCCGCTCTTCCCATATCTCCCGGGTGATCCCGAGAATAAAATCCGGCGCATCCTGCCATGCCTCGTCAAAACCGGGGATAAAGGACATGCTCAGCGTTTCCCGTAATACAGGCCGACAACATGCTCGGCCTCGGCAAAGAACAGCCAGCGGGCGACAAGCACGCCGGCGATATGCGCAACCACCGCGAACAGCGCGAAGAAATGCGCGAACGGCAAAAGCAGGAGCAGCGCAGGCAGACCCACCATGAGGGCAAGTGCAATCAGACGCAGCTTTTGCGCGTGCCGACGGCCGACCACATGGACCATTTCGCGCAGCAGGTAATTGGATCCGGTGTGCGGCGGCTCGAACGCACGGACCGACCCGATATGGCCAAGTCCGGTGGCACTGGCCAGTGTGGTGCCGGAGGCCGCTAGCCGTTTGTCGCCGGCCAGCCACCAGCCCGCTTGTGCCAGCCCGGCCAGCGCCAGCAGGCCGAGGGCCATCCAGATCCGCCCGGACAGCAGCGCGCCTCCGCCCAGAGCGTAGAGCAGGAACAGCGGTGGCGTCGACCAGTGGTGCCAGCGCGGGACCGTCCTGAGCTGGCTGTAGATCATGGACGTGGTGAAAACCGTCGCTAGACAAAGGAGGGAACCCAGCCACCCCAACGGCGCGATCTGGAGATCGAAAAAGACCAGGAACACCGCATAGATCCCCATGACAACCAATGCGGCACAGGCCACCCAAGCCTCACGCGACAGCCAGCTTGACCGCCATTGAGAAAACGCCTTGAGCGCCCGTTCCGGCCGTCCAAGGTGCAGGGCGGAGGCCATGAGGCCGCCCCCCGCCAGCAGGAAACCGATGAAGAAAAAGACGAAGGCGACCCAGCCGGTGGGCGCCGTCGGGTCCACGCCCAACCAGAACAACAGGCCAAGACCAAGCCCGGAAAAGGTTGTGAAGGCGATGATCGATGGGGCCGGATGCATCAGAGTTTCTCCAGCGTCTTGTCAAGCCAGGCCAGAAAACCGCGCGGTTCCTCTGCGACTGGCGCGAGGAAAGGGGCGAGGACGTCGACCTCGCCCTGCCAAGCGTCCTTGGGACGCGGCGGCAGATACTTGTTGACCGGTTTCGTGCCCTGTTCGGGCATGAGATCCATGCCGCCGCGGTCGTCGACAAGCCGCGAAACCGCGCTTTCCGGATCACCCAGATCCCCGAAATGACGCGCACCCGACGGACAGGTCCGCACGCAGGCGGGTTCGCGGTCCTCCTCGGGAAGGTTTTCATTGTAGATGCGGTCGACGCAAAGCGTGCATTTCTTCATCACACCTTCGACGAGATCGAGTTCGCGTGCCCCGTAGGGACAGGCCCAGGCGCAGAGGCCGCAGCCGATGCAATCCGTTTCATTCACCAGAACGATGCCGTCCTCGGTCCGTTTGTAGCTGGCACCGGTGGGACAGACGGTCACGCAGGGCGCATCCTCGCAATGCAGGCAGGATTTCGGGAAATGGACGAGTTGCGCGGGCTGGTCCTGTGGCTGAACCTCATAGCTGTGCACCCGGTTGAGAAAGGTTCCGGAGGGATCCGCGCCGTAGGGGTCCTGATCCGACAGAGGGGCGCCATAGTTTTCGGTATTCCAGCCCTTGCAGGAAATCACGCAGGCATGGCAGCCGACACAGGTGTCAAGGTCGATCACAAGGCCCAGCTTGCGGGTTGTTGTCTCCGGGAGATCGGTCATGACTGCCCTCGGGTCGATAGCAAGAGTGTCGGGATTCCCCGAACCACCTGCTCCTCCTTTTCCGGATCCCAGGTCGCGACGAACCACAGGAAGCTGCCCACCGTCAGGAGGAAGAAAAGGGCGATCCCAAGAAGGGTGACTTTCATGGTGCGTGTCACGGTTGCCTCCGGACCGGAAGTGGATGAAGGGCCTCACGGGCCAAGGTGCATGTCACGGCACGTTTGCGGGGCTCCGCCCCCGCCGCCTTTGGCGGCTCCCCCGGAGTATTTTTCGAGAGAAGAAGCATCACTTCGTGCTTTTCCATACCAGTTGGTCAGGTCCCTGGCCAACAGGGGTGGCCAATTTTTCGAAGGCCGGCTTGCTTTCAGACGGAGTGGTGATTTTTTCGATTTCCACGCGAAGATCGAACCATGCGGCCTGACCGGTGACCGGGTCGGAGTTTGACCATCTCAGGCCATCGCCCTTCGGAGGCAGGAGTTCATGAATGAGGTGATTCAACAGAAACCCCTTTGTCGCCTCCGGCGCGTCCGGTGAAAGGCCCCAAGCGCCCTTACGTTTGCCAATCGCGTTCCATGTCCAGATCGTATGCGGGTTCAGTGCCGCCATTTCCATCACCGGGACAGTGATCTCTCCATGGGGTGAAGAGATCCGGGCCCAGTCACCATCGGTCAGGCCATGGGCCCTCATGAGCGCGGTTGGCAGATACATCGGATTGTGCCCATGCAACTGTCTGAGCCAGGCGTTCTGGCTTCCCCAGCTGTGATACATGGCCATCGGGCGCTGCGTGAGGGCGTGCACCGGAAAGCGTTCCGGATCGCCCGCGTCGGGCGGATACCAGAGGGGCAGCGGATCGAGCTTTTCTCTGATCTGGCCGCGCAGGTGGTCTGGCGGCTGGTTCGGGCCGTGACCTTCTGCGGCAAGCTGGAAACGGCGCAGGGGTTCGACATAGAGCTGAAAGAGATAGGGTGTGGGGCTGTCATAGAAGCCCGTCTGAACCGCCCAATCCTGATAGGCTGCGTTCCAGGGTTTGTAGTATTGAGCCTCTTCGGGGACATGCATCGTGCAAAAACCACCATTGGCGATATAGCTGTCGATTTGCGCCGCATTCGGTTGTCCGCGGCCGTGGGTCAGGCCATTTTCCGACATGCGCCAACCTGCGAGCGGGCCGATGCCCGGCTTGCGCTGATGGTTGATGATGTAATCCGCGTAGTCGGCATATTGCGGCGCACCCGTCTCCGTGACGAAGCCCGGCAATTCCAGCCGCGCGCCGAGGTCGAGCAGCACGGACTGAAACCCGCGCACATCCCGGTCGGGCTGCACCACCGGCCAACGGATCGCATCGGCGGCGGCATCGGGTTCGGAAATCGGCCGGTCGAGCAGGGAGATACAATCATGCCGTTCCAGATAGGTGGTGTCCGGCAGGATCAGATCGGCGTAGGCCACCATCTCTGAACTATAGGCGTCCGAATAGATGATGCGCGGGATGACATATTCGCCGTTCTCATCGGTATCGGTCAGCATCTCCATGACGCTGCGCGTGTTCATCGACGAATTCCATGCCATGTTCGCCATGTAGAGAAACAGCGTGTCGATCTTGTAGGGGTCACCTGCGTGGGCGTTGGAGATGACCATATGCATCATGCCGTGCGCCGACATCGGGTTTTCCCAGGTAAACGCCTTGTCGATACGACGCGGACGGCCGTTCTTGTCCAGTGCAAGGTCTTCGGGGCCTTGAGGATAGCCGAGGTGCGGCCCCTTGAGCGGTTGACCCGGACTGGCGTCCGAAAAGGGTCTGGGATGCGCATCGGCGGGCTTGGGATAGGGCGGTTTGAACCGCATGCCGCCCGGCGTTTCGACCGCACCCAGTAGGATCTGCAGGATATGCAGCGCCCGGCAGGTTTGAAACCCGTTGGCATGGGCCGAGATTCCGCGCATCGCGTGGACCGCCACGGGACGGCCTGTCATTGTCTCATGCCGCTCACCGCGGAAATCGGTCCAGGGACGGTTCAGGGTGATCGCCTCATCGAAGGCGGTGCGGGCGATCTCTCCGGCAAGGGCGCGAATACGCTCGGGCGTCAGGCCACAGCGGTCCGCCACCGCCTCGGGCGCGTATTGCGGATCTAGGTAGCGTTCGGCGATGCCGTGCATGACGCTGGTATGGGTGACGCCAGCACGGCGGATTTGGCCGGTCAGGTCAGGGTGCACGCCCGGCTGGTCATAGGCGGCAAGCTTGCCGGTCCGGCGATCGATCACCTGGGGCTTGCCCTCTGCGTCCCGCAGGAACAGGCCATGCTCCGGCGAGGACGGATCCCCGTTTAGCAGCACCGGCGCATTGGTGTAGCGGGCAAGGTAGTCCAGATCGATTCGCCCCGCTTTCAGCAGGCAATGCACAAGGCTGAGGATCAGAAGCCCGTCGGTGCCCGGCGTGATGCCAACCCATTCATCCGCGACGGCATTGTATCCGGAGCGGATCGGATTCACGCCGATGATCTTCGCGCCGCGTTCCTTGAGCCGTCCGATCCCCATCTTGATCGGATTGCTGTCGTGATCCTCGGCGACGCCGAACAGCAGGAACAGCTTGGTATGCTCCCAATCGGGCGATCCGAATTCCCAGAAGGCGCCACCCATGGTGTAGATGCCCGCCGTCGCCATGTTGACCGAGCAGAAACCGCCATGCGCCGCAAAATTCGGCGTGCCGAATTGCTGCGCCCACCAGCCGGTAAAGTTCTGCGACTGGTCGCGACCTGTGAAGAACGCCAGCTTTTCCGGTGCGCTCTCGCGCAGCGGTTTCATCCAGCCAACGGCGGTTTCCAGCGCCTCGTCCCAGGTGATCTCCTCGAACTCACCCGATCCGCGCGGACCGACCCGCCGCAGTGGCGCCCGCAACCGGGACGGCGCGTTGTGCTGCATGATCCCGGCAGCACCCTTGGCGCAAAGCACACCCTTGTTCACCGGGTGATCGCGGTTGCCCTCGATATACGCCACCTTACCGGACTTCATGTGAACATTGATGCCGCAGCGGCAGGCGCACATGTAGCAGGTGGTCTTGCGGATTTCGTCCGAGACCTCGGGCGAAAGATCGAGCGTTGGTTGGGCCTGTGTCATGCTGATGTCCATGTTTCGCCGGACGACGTTACGCATTTGTCGCGCATCCCGCGACCGTTTTTCGCAAATTCCCGCAGCGGAAGAAACAAAGTTTCAGCCGCGGTGAATGCACCCGTCATTCACAGCTGCCCATGAGGGTGCGCGTATCGCGTGCGATCTGCCGTTCTTCGTCCGCGGGCACGACGTGGACCGGCAGATCGCCAAGCCAGGAAAGATGGTCCATGATGCCTTGGCGCACTGCCGCGGCGTTTTCGCCGATACCCCCGGTAAAAGCGATCGCATCGACGCCGTGCATCGCCGTGATGGCGGATCCGGCCTGCCGTGCCGCCCAATAGCAGAAGTGGTCGACCGCAAACCGGGCCGCTTCGTCCTGGCGGGCCAGCAGCGCCGCCATGTCGTTCGTCCCGGCCAGTGCCTTGAGGCCGCTTTCCTTGTTCAAGAGCGCGCCCGCCCGGTCGATACCGTGGTCACTGGCCATGCGCAGCACGGCCATGCCGTCGATGTTTCCGCAGCGTGTGCCCATGACCAATCCGTCCAGCGGCGAATACCCCATGGACGTGGCGACCGACTTCCCGTCGAGGATGGCGCAAAGGCTGGCTCCGTTGCCAAGGTGCATTGCCAGCAGACGCGGCGGCAACGCATCGCCGAATTGCGCCACCATTCCCGCGTAGGACAGCCCGTGAAACCCGTAGCGGCGAATACCCTTGTCCCGTTCGGCCTGTGGAATGGCGTAGGTCGTGGCAAGGAGGGCGTTTGTCGCATGAAACCCCGTGTCGAAACTGGCGAATTGCGGCAGATCCGGGGCCAATTCCGCGAGCGCGTGGATGCCCGACAGGTTGTGAGGGTTGTGCAAGGGTGCCAGCGGGATACACGCCTCGATCCCGGCGACGACATCGGGGGTCAGACGCGCAGGCGCCGTCAGTTCCGCGCCGCCGTGAACAACCCGGTGCCCGGCCGCGGTGAGATCGCTGACAGGGTGGCCCGCGCGATCAAACGCCGAAACAAGGAGCGACAGGGCATCAACATGGTCCTGTGCCGTGACATCCTGCGCCGTTTCACCGACCTTCAGCCTACCCGAACCACCGATTTCTGTCACAGCGCCGTCCATTACGGAGGCGAGCGCGCCATCGAACAATTCGACCTTGATCGACGACGACCCGGCATTCACCACGAGGATCACGGCGCGGCACCGATCGCGCCAAGCGCCGCCGAGGCCATGCGGTCCTCTGCCGCCTGAGAGCGGGAGGTCAGGATGATCGGCACCTTTGCCCCCAGGACCACACCGGCGCAGCAGCATCCCATGCCCAGCGACATCAGTTTGAACAGGGCATTGCCGGCGGTGATGTTTGGGGTCAGCATGATATCCGCATCGCCCGACACCTCCGAGGCGTAATTCTTCGCATCTGCGGCGGCGCGCGAAAAGATCAGGTCCAGCGCCATGGGCCCCTGCACTATGGCCTGCGGAAGCGCCGCCTTGGCCCATCCTGCAATCTCGGCAGCCTCCATCGTGTTGGCGATGGAGGGGATCGGGTCCTCCGTCGGGGCGAGGATGCCCGCCTTGGGTCGGGCAATGCCGAGTTTCTGCGCAAGCGCCACCGCATGGGTCAGGCAGGCCTTGCGCGTCTCCACATCCGGATCCACGTTCAACGCCGCATCGGTCAGCAAGAGCGGGCGGTCCGATCCCGGGGCCGTTATGTGAAAGACGTGGCCGCAGCGCGTGCCCCGGTCCCTCAACCCTGCGGCCGTCGGCAATAATCCCTTGAGAAAGACGGATGTATGGATCTGACCCTTCATGATCGCATCCACCTCGCCGTTGCGGGCCATTTCTGCGGCCTTGGGCGCGGCTGATGCGTGGGGGGCGTCTATGACCGGCACATCGCCGATGTCCCACCCAATCGCGCGCGCGGTGTCGCGAATCCTGTCCACGTCGCCGATCAGGACCGGGGTGGCCAACCCCGCCTCTGCCGCCTCGCGGATGCCTTGCAGTGGAAAAGGCGCACCGGCATTGACCAGTGCAACCCGGGGGCGCGGCAGTGTCCGAGCATGCTCCAGCAGGGACACCGGGCAGGTGATCGGGGTTGTCGAAAGAAACGGGTAGGGTTCGGACATGGCAGGCCCTGTCATCATAAATTGACGGGCGGGAATGCTACCGGCCCGGACGTTTGCCGGACCGGACCATAACGGCATGTCGGCCTCATGCAACCTTTTGCGGCTGCATGTCGTCCGGGCTGATGCCCGCCACGGCAACGGGCTTTTTCATCGCGTCGCGGCGGAAAGGCTCACCAAGTTCCTGATTGATCATTGCCTCGATCAGGGTTGTCACACCGTTTTCCATCTGGTCCCGGATCGCGGTGTTCAGCGCCTCTGTCAGCTCTTGCATGGTGCGCGCGACCACGCCCTTCAGCCCGCAGGCCTTGGCAATACCGGCATAGGACACCTCTTCATCCAGTTCGGTACCGACGAAATTATCATCGAACCAAAGCGTCGAGTTCCGCTTTTCCGCGCCCCATTGGTAGTTGCGAAAGACGATCTGCGTGACGGCGGGCCATTCGCCCCGGCCGATGGCGGTCAGTTCGTTGACCGCGATCCCAAAGGCGCCATCGCCTGCAAATCCGACAACCGGCACCTCAGGCTGGCCGATCTTGGCGCCGACGATGGAGGGCAGACCATAGCCGCAGGGCCCGAACAGACCGGGCGCCAGATACTTGCGCCCTTCGTCGAAGGACGGGTAGGCGTTGCCGATCGCGCAATTGTTGCCGATGTCGGACGAGATGATGGCCTCGCGCGGCAGCGCGCTCTGGGTCGCGCGCCATGCCATGCGGGGACTCATCCAGTCCGGCTTGTCCGCGCGGGCGCGTTCGTTCCACGATGTGCCGGGATCGTCTTCTTCGTGATCCATCGAGGACAGTTGTTGCGCCCATTTCGACTTGATTGCCGCAATCCGGGCCTTGCGGTCCGCGCGTCCCTCATCCCCTGCCGTTTCGGAAAGTTGCGCCAGCAGACCCTTTGCCACCTTGGCGGCGTCGCCAACGATCCCGACGGCAACCTTTTTGGTAAGGCCAATGCGGTCGGGGTTGATGTCCACCTGGATCACCTTGGCCTCCGCGGGCCAGTATTCCATGCCGTATCCCGGCAGGGTCGAGAAGGGGTTCAGCCGGGTCCCCAGCGCAAGCACCACATCCGCGTCCTTGATCAGTTCCATCGCGGCCTTTGAACCATTGTAGCCCAGCGGACCCGCGAACAGCGGATGCCCCCCGGGAAAGGCATCGTTGTGCTGATAGCCGACGCAAACAGGCGCATCCAGCCGCTCTGCCAACGCCTGACTGGCCGCGATCCCGCCATGGGCCAGCACCACACCCGCACCGTTCAGGATCACCGGGTTCTTGGCCTGCGACAACAGCGCAGCGGCCTGCGAAACCGCGTTCTCGCCGCCGGATGACCGTTCAAATTCGATGGGTTCGGGGATCTCGATGTCGATGACCTGCGTCCAGAAATCGCGCGGGATGTTGATCTGGGCGGGCGCGCTGGCGCGCTTGGCCTGCGCGATCACACGGGTCAGCACTTCGGCCACGCGGGAGGGATCGCGCACCTCTTCTTGGTAGGCGACCATGTCCTCGAACAGGTTCATCTGTTCAACTTCCTGAAAACCGCCCTGCCCGATGGTCTTGTTCGCGGCCTGCGGCGTAACCAGCAACAGGGGCGTGTGGTTCCAGTAAGCGGTTTTTACCGGCGTGACGAAGTTGGTGATCCCGGGGCCATTCTGCGCGATCATCATGGACATCTTGCCCGTCGCCCGGGTGTAGCCGTCCGACATGAACCCGGCGCTGCCCTCATGGGCACAGTCCCAGAACTGGATGCCCGCCTTGGGGAACAGATCTGAAATCGGCATCATGGCCGACCCGATGATGCCAAAGGCATGCTCGATCCCATGGCGCTGAAGCACTTTCACAAAGGCTTCTTCAGTGGTCATTTTCATGGCTGGCGTCTCCCATAGGCACAAGAGCCGGCAACATCCACCGGCGGCTGACGAGCAATCTATCGGGGCCGCGACCGGGCGAATAGGGCCAGTTCCAAGGGCGGATTAAGGCCAGTTGGGAGGGGCTGCCAATCCTCAGCCCTTGTGGTTGGTCAAGCGGCGGAAATTGTATCCCGAAAGGTCTCTGCCGGAGCAAACGGCAGACCAAGTCAGTGCTGTTCTTCCAGAGCGTTCGATCCCAAGGCTTCGGCGGCCGCTTGGGACAGCCTGCGCCTTGACAGCAGCCACAGGCACATCAAG
>Ga0102938_10004436_pt1 | contig 10332 bp, 5 predicted proteins | sample SalPonR2_B_D2_MG_FD_84516 | JGI IMG/M metagenome (GOLD analysis project Ga0102938, IMG submission 84516) | Salt pond soil microbial communities from South San Francisco under conditions of wetland restoration - Salt Pond MetaG R2_B_D2_MG | ecosystem: Environmental > Aquatic > Marine > Intertidal...
AAATCGTCGATCACGAGATCGTCATCGGCTGGCGTCCCGGCGGAGCGGCCAGCTGGTTCTGGAATCAAGATCCCGTGTTTCAGTTCAACGCCGAAGGCCGGCTGCGGCGTGCGTTCTACAACGGGCAACGCCTGAGCGGTGAATCCGGGCAGCTTTGCGATTTAACTCGCGATTCGAATTCGGGCGATCGCGTCGAACTGCTGCGTAAGACGCTCGATGCGGATCAGTCCGCAGCGGTGCTGCGGGCTTGGCAAACGCTCCGCACGATCGTCGAACAAGCCATCGACGACGCCGACGCCCACGTCGCAGTGGTCGGCTGCACGGCCGAACAGTTTCGTGACCGCGTTCGAACCTGGCTGCAATTGATCGACCACGATCCGCCGATCGCCGACAACCCGGACCTTTAAGGATCCGTCGGGCGATTCAGGACTGCGTCGTCCGCGGCAATCGCCGCACCAGGGCTTCGCCGGTGAAGGACACGTCGCCCAGGGTCGCCGAGAACGCTTCGTCGACGATGCCGGCGGCCGACAGCGAATCGATCGGCGCGGCCGGATCCACCTCACAAGACTTCAACAAGACCAGCCGGTCCGCCGCGATGCGACCGGCGAGCAGCGCCGCGATCGAATCGCTGGTCGTCGACCAGTCTTGCGGCAACACGTCTGGGTGCCGGTCGCGGCGATAAAAGCATCGCGGCGAAACCAATGCCCGCGCCGGGTCATCGACCGGATCGGCCAGCCACCGTTCCAGCGAGGGCGGATCGTCCAGCGGGACAAAGTCGTCCAGAAGTTCGCTGCCGATCTTGAAAGTCGCGTGCATCAAGTCGACGCAGTGCCAATGCAAACCACGGGCATCCAAATGATGAACCGCGTCCAGGCGGCGAACCGCTTCGATGATCTGGCCGCCGCCAATGACCAGGCCCGTTTGACGGGCCGGATGCAAAGACAACCACGCCTGCAAATCCTCGGCCAACGAAGGCCGATTGAGCAGGCTGCCGCCCAGTTTGATGACCTGTCGCCGTTTCACGTCGGTTACAGACGACCGTCTTGTTCCAACATTTCCTTGTACTGATCTCGCTCGCGACGTGTCGCTTCGAGGTCAAAGATCAGGTACTTCATGTCCAGCCGCAATTGCGACAGGGCTTCTTGGACGAGATTCAGGATGCGGCGACGGCGCGTGCTGCACTCGACGACTCGATTCAGGGCCGGCGTGACGACGTCGCGGTAGCGGGCCGGCAACGACTCGATCGCTTGAGCCATCTCGTGAAGTTCGCTGGGGGTTTCGTCGGTCAGGTTCACGGCGTTTCCGATGGTTTTGGGCATCAAGGGGTCGCTCCGGTTGGTCGCGTTGGAAAAGGTCGATGGTTTCAGTCCTTGCACGATCAGTGCCGCGTCCTTGCGAGTCGGCCCCATTGCCGGTCTTAAGTTGTTCCTGACAAACAACTTGCGTCCATTTGAAGCCTGCGGGTTCCCGACCGGACCGTTGATTTTTTGCGACAACAATTCGGCTTGGCGTTGGCCCGTAAATCTTGGTAGACAAAGACTTTAGCTAGATTCGAAACCCGGTCTCGCGGCACGTTGCCCGAAAGCAACGCCGCGTCGTGATTCCTCCACACCCATGTCCTGCCGCGGTCGATTGTTCCGCGACGGACGATCAGGGTCAACGACCAATGCGCTTCGCCGAGAGAATTGAAACCGACACCGATCCGGATCTGCCGTCTCGGCAATCGTTGCCGCGCCGCCCGGCGTTTGGGGCGTTCCTGCTGCTTTGGTTCGGCGTCTCCGCGCCGGCACAGCCACCGATTCCCGCGCCGCCACGCATCGCGTCGGACATTTGGTTCACGGCGAGCCCCTCGGCCGATCCGTCGACGACCGATTTCTCGCGTCTGAGCCGTTCGATCATTTCGCCGGATGATGAATCGAGCGTGACCCAGCTTTACGACCGCTTGAACGCCCCGCCGGCGAAGTGGTTTCTGGATCATTCGGACTGCGACGCCAAGGTCATCGAGCAGACGCACCTGCCCGACGGCGGCATCGACGGTCGACAATGCGAACTGATCCGATTTTCGGCGAACAACGGTAGCGAGGCGATCTTGGTGTATCCGATCGAACCGATCATGCCGCTGGACTCGTTGACCGCCAGCGTCGCCGTGATGAGCGCCAAGGCGGGGGCACGGATCGGAATGCGGATCCGTTTTCCCTACGTCAAAGACGAATCGACGCACCGGAGCGAGTCGATCGTCGTTTACGGTGCCGGCTACGAAAACGCCGGCAGTTTTGCACGCATCGGTGTCGGATCGATCGAACGTGCGATGAGGATCCGAGCGGCATCCGTACGACAGAAACACGGCGTCCGCGCCGACCTGAAAGAACCCTATGTCGATGCGATCGTGATCAATGCGTACGCCGGCGCGGGGGAGACGGCCTTGCGAATCGACGAACTTCGCGTGACCGGCATGCTGCCCATCTCTTTGACCCAACGAATGGGTCTGAACTCCGCACCTCCGTCGCCCACCGCGAATCAACAAGCGAACCGTTTGTTGCGTCGTCGAGATCCGATCACCAACGTTCGTCGCATCGACGCCGGACGTATCGACATCGTCGGGCCGATCACCGCCGGAACGCTGATGGACCCGCCGAGTCCCGCGTTCGACCGGACCACTTTAACAAAAATCATTCAGCACAACGGCGAACCGCTTCGCTATTTGCGGACACTGGGTTTCGACGGTGTTCTGTTGCGAAGTCCGCCGGATCAGGCGATCCTTCGCGAAGCCATGCTGGAACGGATGCTGCTTTACGCGCCGCCCCCGGACGCGCCGGACCCGGAACTGGAGCTGTATTTGGAACCCGTCGCGGCTTGGTACATCGGATCGGGACAGGCCGTCGACGCGACGACGCTCGACGCGATGGAGGCGACTTCGCGGCGGCTACGGCGATGGCCGTCGATGTGGCGAAGGCCCTTGCTGGCTTCGCCGCTGGAGAGCTTTCATCGCTACTATCCGTTGCTCGATGCGATGGTTCGAGACTTTCCGACTCCGGTCCGATCGCTTTCCGGGAGCGAAATCGTGGCGGACATTCACGCGGCGCGAGCCGACCTGCGTGAAGATCTTCAAATCGCCGTCGGCGTCGGGAGTCTGCCGCCGGAAGCCCTGTTGCGGCAGGTCGAAGCCGTCGCCGACGGAATCGGAGCCCCCCGTCCCGACGAGTTTCGTTGGCACGCGATGTTCGTCCAAGCCATGCAAAGTCTTCAGCTGACACCTTCGGCGATCCTTTATCGTTCGACACGCTCCTTGACCTCGGGCAGTGACCTGGCCACGCAACGCGCTTCGGCGCTCAGCTACACCAACCGGTTGATCAGCAGCATCACGCCGTGGCTGATCGGCGCCACCGTCATGCCGCCGCCTCCGATCCGTGGTGCCGACTATCACGTGGCCCGCCTTTCCCGCGACACCACCGACGTGCTGGTCCTGTCATCGGCGGCGCGGCGAGGCAGCGAAGTCCTGGCCGGCGACGGAGACACGATCACGATTCAATTGTCACCCGAGGAATCCGGCAAGACCTTCTGGCGGGTCAGCCATTTCAGCGCCGAAAGGCTGACGCCCCAGATCGACCGGCGCGGCGCGGAATTGCAAATCGTATCGCCCGACGTGGTGGAGGTCCTGGTCGTCAGCAGCGATCCCAGCACCGGCGGTCGCTTGGCGGCTTCGTCGGCCCGGTTCGCCGTCCAGGCTTCGCAAGACCGTTGGCAACTGACAAATCAAGCGGTCCGGTCGGCTCGGAACGATCGCCAACTGGCGGTGGCCGCGGGTCTTTCGGCGGATCGCGGCGCGGCATTGATCGGGTTGGCCGAACAGACGCTCGAGTCCGCCGAAGGCCTGATTCGATCCGGCGACACGTCGGGTTGGTTTCGCCAAGCACGTCGGACCGACGCTTGGGTGTTGCGTAGTCGGTGGCAGCTTGCCGAATCTTTGATGCCCGATTGGCCGATGCCGACCAGCTCGCCGCCGATGGATCTGGGGGCGGCGACCGTCCAAGCGATCTGGCGGCCGTTGATGGACCAAGCCGGTTGGGGACCGAACCGCTTGACCGCCGGCGGCATGGACTCGCCTCATTTGATCGGCCACGGTCGCTGGGAACTCGGGCATCGTCAGGCCGACCAGGCGGATAGCCAAGTCGCGATCAGTCGTCGCGGAGCGTTTAGCGGCGCGGGAGCCCTGCAGGCGACGGTCACCCCCCGTACCGATGAAGGTTTGCCCGGCGGATACGCCGGCACGGCCATCCAGATTCGCAGCCCGGGCGTCGAGCTTTCCGCCGGCACCGCCGTCCGCATCGACGCGATGGTCCGCACGCTGGGATTCGGACGGCCGCACCAGGGCGTGTTGGTCTACGACACGATCGGCGGTCAAGCCATGGGCGTCCTGGTCCGTGGACGCAGCGAGTGGACGCCGGTCCGACTTTATCGCCAAGCCTTGCGCGACGGCGAAGTTCGCGTGATGTTCGAACTGATCGGTGGCGGCGAAGCCTTGATCGACGACGTCCAGCTTTCCCTGTGGGAACCCGGTTCCGCCGTCGGACCGACGTTGCGTCCGATTCGATCCGCCTCCGACTCGGCCAACCCGCCGAGTCCGTCTGACACGTCTCCGCTGCGTTTGGCCGAGGAAGGCTACAACCCTAACTCTTTCAGGGTCGGCTCCAGCGCCGCGGCCCAACGCCGATAACCTTCTTCGCTCAAGTGCAGCTTATCGGGCATGATCTTGTCGCTGATCGTTCCGTCGGCTTCCAAGAATTCATCGCCGATTTCCAAGAATCGCACGCGATCACCGTCGGCGAGCCGCCGGATTCGATCGTTGATCGCGATGTTGTTGAGGCGTTTCAGGTCGAATCGATCTTCACCGCGTGGAAAGATCCCGTGCAGAACGATCGACGTCTTCGGCCACTTCGATTTCAGGTCTTCCACAATCACCCGGATGCCTTCGGCGACCTCCGCCGGGTCTTGCATGAACGCCCCCGTGTTGTTCGTGCCGATCATGACCACGGCGGCCTTGGGCGAGAGCGGATTCAACCCGCCTTTTTCCAAACGCCAAATCACGTGTTCGGTGCGGTCACCACCGATTCCCAAATTGATCGGCTTTCGGTCGGCAAAGCGTTGTTCCCAAATTTTCTTGCCGGCACCTTCCCAACCCTGCGTGATCGAATCTCCGATGAATGCCAAATCGACGTCGCCTTGTCTGGCGCGAGCGATTTGCGAATTGAAGCGATCGCGCCACCAAGCCTGGTCGCCGCGGGTTGCCGGAATCGTCGCCGAGTTGACGTCGTACCACTCCCGCAAATCGTGATAGCGTTTCTGCATTCCGACCAGCACAGCCGCGTAACTGGGATCCGCGTGTACGCTTGTCAGCTCCAACGGATCTTTTTCCAGATCGAACAGGTTCCACGATCGCGTGCGCGGAAAAAACATGAGCTTGTAGCGATCGGTACGGACACCGTCGTGCACCGGAACGTTATGAACGGCGGCGTTCTCGTAATAAGCGTAATAGATCGCATCCCGCCAATCCTCGGACGGCTGGCCTTGGTTTTTCAGCAGGGAAACCAGCGAACGGCCCTGGATCGGGTCGGGGATCTCGGCACCGGCGACGTCCAGAAAAGTCGGGGCGTAGTCGATGTTTTGGATCAAAGCGACGGATTCAACTCCCGCGTCGACGACACCGGGCCAGCGAATGAGGAAAGGCATTTCCAAGGATTCTTCGAACATCCAACGTTTGTCGTACCAGCCGTGTTCGCCCAGATAAAACCCTTGATCGCTGCTGTAGATGACGATGGTGTTTTCGGCCAGTCCGGATTCGTCCAAGTAGTTCAGGATCTCCCCGACGCCGTCATCGACGGCTTGAACGCATCGCAAGTAGTCCTTGATGTAACGCTGGTATTTCCATCGGATGACGTCTTTGTCGGACAGCTTTCCGGCGCGCATGTCGGCGATGAAGGCTTGGTTTTCCGGTTCGTAGGCCGCATCCCAGGCCGCCTTTTGCTCGGGCGTCATGCGTGCGTATTCACCGTTTTTGTGTTGAGACTCGAAATGCTCGGGGAACAAATTCTCCCCGTGGAATTTCATGTCGTGCCCCCAGTGCATGTGATCGGCGATCGACATCTCGTTCTCTCGCAGCAATTCGCTGCGTCCCGCGTAATCGTCGAACAAGGTTGCCGGCTCGGGCACGTCCACGTCTTTGTAAAGCGAGAAATGTCGCGGCGGCGGCGACCAGTTGCGGTGCGGCGCCTTGTGCTGGCACATCAGCATGAACGGTTTGTCCTCGTCACGCTGCTTCAGCCACGACAACGTGTTCTCGGTGATGATGTCGGTGCAGTAACCCTCGTAACGTTTCCTGCCACCGTCCATCTGCAAAAAGTCCGGGTTGTAATAACTGCCTTGGCCGGGCAAGACTTCCCAGTAGTCGAAACCGGTCGGATCGGTCCCCAAGTGCCACTTGCCGATCAACGCCGTCTGGTATCCGACTTGTTGCAACAGTTTCGGGAAAGTCGTTTGCGTGCCGTCGAAGCGGTCGCCGTTGCGGCGAAAGCCGTTGATGTGGCTGTGCTTGCCCGTCAGGATGCAGGCCCGCGAGGGACCACAAATCGAGTTAGCGCAAAAAGAATTCTTGAACACCATTCCTTCGGCGGCGATGCGATCCAGATGAGGCGTCTGGTTGATCTTCGATCCGTAGGCTCCGATCGCTTGCGTCGCATGGTCGTCGGAAAAGATAAAGACGATGTTCGGTCGTCCGGCCGCCTCTTGAGCGATCGACGTTCCACCAGGCACCGTCAGCCCCAGCCAACAGGTCAGCACGAGCATCGGGAAAGTGACCGAACGAATCCAACGAAGACACCACGTCATGACGATCAAACTCCAAGGCGAGAAACAAGGCGGGGGCAAGGGCGGGAAAGCTGCTGCGGCAATTCACCACCCGCGACAGTCTAACCACGAAAACGACGATCGTGTGCCGTCCCGGGTTCCGACCTGTCGGTGATCCGGATCGTCTAGAATCCTTTGCGGTTCTCTCAGCAAGGAACGGACAGATGTCGAACAGCGATTTGAACAAGATCTTTGCTCCACGGAGCATCGCGGTCGTCGGCGCCAGCACGCGGGCCGGCAGCGTCGGCAACCGCGTCGTGCGGAACTTGAAAACCGGCGGCTTTTCCGGCGCGATCCACCCGGTCAACAAAAACCATCGGGCGGTCGAAGACATGCCGTGCTTCGCCAGAATCGGCGACGTGCCCGCCCCGGTGGACTTGGCAATCGTCTGTACGCCGGCCGACCAAGTTCCCGAAGTCGTCGGACAGTGCGGCGAAGCGAGTTGTGGCGGGCTGATCCTGTTGTCGGCCGGTTTTGCCGAAATCGGCGAACGGGGACGCGCCCGCGAAGAACAACTGCGGCGGGTCGGTGCCGCCTATCCCGCGATGCGTTTCGTCGGCCCGAATTGCTTGGGCGTGCTGCGTCCCCGGCAATCCTTGTGGGCAAGCTTTTCTCGCGACCCGGCGCGACGTGGAAACATTGCCCTGCTGTCGCAGTCCGGCAGTTTTTGCGCCGCAATCTTGGACCGTGCCCACGAGGAAGGTATCGGTTTCTCGCTGGTCGTCTCGGTCGGCAACATGGTCGACATCGGCATGGCGGAACTGATCGATTACCTGGCCGACGATCCGCACACCGAAGCAATCGTGATGTACGTCCAGTCGGTCCGCGATGCCAGGCGTTTCATGTCGGCGGCGCGGGCGTTCACTCGCAACAAACCGATCATCGCGTGCAAGAGCGGACGGTTCGAACGGTCGGCTCTGGCGGCGGCGTCGCACACCGGGGCCATGGTCGGACTGGACCGGGTGTACGACGCGGCGTTCGCCCGTGCCGGGATCGTGCGAGTCGATCAGCCGGATGATTTGTGGAGCTGCGCCGAACTGTTGGCGACGCAATCGCCCCCCAAGGGCCGCCGGCTGACGATCGTCACCAACGCCGGTGGGCCGGGCGTGATGGCGGCCGACGCGGCCCTTCAGCGCGACGTGCCGCTGGCGGATTTGTCCGACGCGACTCAGCGTGCTTTGCATGACTTGTTGCCCGGCGGCTGGTCGGCCGCCAATCCCGTCGACGTGTTCGGCGACGCGACAACAGAACAATACGCCGGTGCCGTCGAGGCCGCGTTGGCCGATCCGAACTCCGACGCGGTCGTCGCCGTGTTCGCGCCGCAGCCGATGAGCGAACCGACCCCGGCGGCCGAGCAGGTCGCGGCCGTCGCGGCGAAGCATCGCAAGCCCCTGCTGACGACTTGGCTCGGTGGCGATCGCGTGCGTGAAGGCCGCCACGTCCTTCAACAAGCCTCCGTGCCGACTTATGACACCCCCGAAAAAGCCGTCACGGCGCTCGGTTACCTGGTCGACTACGCCCGTCGTCGCGAGATTTTGTACGAAACACCACGTTCGCTGTCGGTTCAGATTCGATCCGACCCGGCGTCTCTCGGTTCGACTTTCGCGTCGCTGGCCGGCGATCAGGCGGGCGTGTGGTCGCAATGGCAAGCCAAAGAATTGCTGTCCGCTTACGGCGTTCCGGTCACGCCGCCGGTCATCGCCCGCTCGGCCGACGAAGCGGTCCAGCGGGCAAGCTTGATGGGCTTTCCCGTCGCGATGAAGATTTTGGCATCCGAATTGACACACAAAAGCGACGTGGGCGGAGTCCTTTTGAACATCAATGACGCCGCCGCGGTCCGCAGCGGCTTTGATTCCATCTTTGTCCGCTGTCATGACAAACGCCCCGACGTCAGGGTCGAAGGCGTCACGATCGAACCGATGAAAATCGATCCGACCGGCCGTGAACTGATCGTCGGTGCCAAACGAGACCCCGTGTTCGGGTCGGTTTTGATGGTCGGCGCGGGTGGGATCAACGCCGAACTGTTTCACGATTCGGCCTTGGAACTGCCGCCGCTGAACGAACGCTTGGCCGATCGAATGCTGCGATCGCTCAAGTGCTGGCCGATGCTCGGCGCGTTTCGCGGCAAACCCGCCGTCGACGTCGATCGTCTGATCGAAACGCTGATTCGGATCTCCTACCTGGTCGCCAACCATCCGGCGATCATCGAACTGGACATCAACCCGTTGCTGGTCACGCCGACCGACATCACGGCGTTGGACGCGACGATCGTCAGCGAATCGGGCACGTCCGTTCGCGGCGACATGGCATACCCCCATTTAGCGATCCGGCCTTATCCGGACCAATACATCAAGACGACGACGCTGCCCGATGGCACGTCCTTGTTGCTGCGACCGATCCGACCGGAAGACGAACCGCTGTGGAAGGCCATGATGGAAAGCTGTTCCCAGGAGACGATCCGCTTGCGGTTCCGTTATCTGTTCAAAGGCGTCACGCATGACTTGGCCAGCCGTTTTTGCTTCAACGACTACGACCGTGAATTGGCCATGGTCGCCGAGATCCGTGAAGACGATCAGCGAAAACTGATCGGCGTCGGACGCTTGGTGACCGATGTGAACCGTGACGAAGTCGAGTACGCGGTGATGGTCGCCGATCCCTGGCAAGGCCGTCGATTAGGGTCCCTTTTGACCGACGAGTGTTTAACCATTTGCCAGTCCATGGGCGTCCGGCGGGTCGTCGCCGAAGCGGCCACCGAGAACAAGCAGATGCGTCAGATTTTTCGTCGAAGAGGTTTTGACAGCCGAAAAATCATCGGCGACGACACGGTGATCTTGACGAAAGACCTGTGAACAGGGCCCGTCAGCGCCACCGCGACTCAATCGGCCATGATCGTTTCCAAGTACAACGTGACGCTGTCGGTCAGCGCCTTGGGGTCGTAGCCGCCTTCGAGGATGTTGACCAGTTTTCCGCCGCAATGTCGCCGGGCGACCGCCATGACTTGCTCGGCGAAGGTCGCGAAGTCTTCCGTTTCCAAACCCAAGGATCCCACCGGATCACTGCGATGGCTGTCGAAACCCGCGCTGACCAAAATCAACTCAGGCCGCATTCGATCGGCCAGTTCGTTCAGTTCGGTTTCGAAAACCGCGAGCTGCTCGGCCGGCGACGTCCCCATCGCGATCGGCAAATTCAAGGTCGCGCCCAAGCCGTCGCCGCGACCCGTTTCGTCGGCGCGACCCGTGTTCGGATAAAACGGGCTCCGGTGCATCGACATGAACGCGACCGAAGCCTCGTCGTAAAAAATATCCTGGGTCCCGTTTCCGTGATGGACATCGAAATCGACGATCAGGACACGGTGCAAGTCGTGACGGACGATCGCGTGCCTGGCTGCGATCGCGACGTGGTTGAGTAAACAGAATCCCATGGCCCGATCCG
>Ga0102938_10004438_pt1 | contig 10331 bp, 8 predicted proteins | sample SalPonR2_B_D2_MG_FD_84516 | JGI IMG/M metagenome (GOLD analysis project Ga0102938, IMG submission 84516) | Salt pond soil microbial communities from South San Francisco under conditions of wetland restoration - Salt Pond MetaG R2_B_D2_MG | ecosystem: Environmental > Aquatic > Marine > Intertidal...
ACCTCAGCGCAGCGATAGTGGCGTTGGCGATTTGCAAAAAGGCAAGAAGCCGATGTCAGTTGAGCGTCTGCGCGTGCCTCAGTGGTGAATCGACAATTCTGGTTCAAACGCCGTTGCACAGATAGATACCGAAGCGTTGCTTGCTGGTATCGATCATTTCTTCTTCCACGATCGCATTGCCGCCCAACTCGATGGCCGAGTTGCGGGCCAGGGTGCGGAGTTCCTCGGCGACCTGGGAGGGGCTGCGCTGGACGCCGGCGACGCGATCTCTTACCGACACGGTGGTCTGGCCCAGGCGCTGGCAGTCCAGCGCATCAGGGGGAGCGAGCAGAGCGATGCGGCCCGCGCCGGGCTCGGGCTGGACCCAGGTACAGGCTGAGACGAGGACCGAGATCGCGAGGAGCTGAAGGGCACGTTTCATCAGAATGGCTTTCCTGTCGGGTTGATCGCCTGATCAGACGACCCGGACGGACATGAGTTCCCGCGCTGCTTGCCAACGGGCTTCGAGCGGATTGCTGACGATCGCGGCGGCAAGCTGCGATAATAGCGGGTTCACGTCAATCACAGCATCCCGGAGTAAGTCGTCATGAGCGAGTCCATCGTCATTGTTTCTGCCCGCCGCACCGCCATCGGCTCGTTTCAGGGCCAATTCGCTCCGGTGAAATCACCCGTTCTGGGTGCCGCTGCAATTCGTGCCGCCGTGGCCGATGCCGGTATCCCCGGCGACGAGATCTCCGAAGTCATCATGGGCTGCGTGCTGCCGGCCGGGGCCGGCCAGGCGCCGGCACGCCAGGCCACCCTGGGCGCCGACCTGCCGATGTCGGTGGCTGCGACCACCATCAACAAGGTCTGCGGCTCGGGCATGAAGGCCGTGATGCAGGCCCGCGATGCGATCGCTGCCGGCTCGGCGGACATCGTCGTGGCCGGCGGCATGGAATCGATGACCAATGCACCCTACATGATGGATCGCGGCCTGCGCATGGGCCACGTCCAGGCGCTCGATCACATGTTCTACGATGGCCTGCAGAACCCCTATGACGGCAAGATGATGGGCCAGTTCGGCGAGCAGTGCGTGGCCAGGTACGAATTCACCCGCGAGGAGCAGGACGCCTTCTCGGCCGCTTCGGTGGAGCGCGCCACAGCGGCCATGCAGTCGGGCGCATTCGACGCCGAGATCACCCCCGTCACGATCAAGACCCGCAAGGGCGAGATCGAGATCACGCAGGATGAAGAACCACCGCGCTGCAATATCGAAAAGATGTCCAGCCTGCGCCCGGCTTTTGCCAAGGACGGCACGATCACGGCGGCCAGCTCGTCGAAGATCTCCGACGGCGCTGCAGCCCTGGTGCTGATGAGCGAGAGCAATGCAGCCGAGCGCGGCATCACGCCACTGGCGCGCATCGTCGCCCAGGCCACTCATTCCCAGGAGCCGGAGTGGTTCACGACCGCACCCGTGGGCGCCATGCAGAAAGTGCTCGAACGGGCAGGCTGGGGCGCCGGAGACGTCGACCTGTTCGAGATCAACGAGGCTTTCGCCACAGTGAGCATGGCGGCCATGAAGGAACTCGACCTGCCGCATGACAAGGTCAACGTCAACGGCGGCGCCTGCGCCCTGGGCCATCCGATCGGCGCCAGCGGCGCGCGCATTCTGGTGACCCTGATCCATGCGTTGAAAGCCCGCGGCGGCAAACGCGGCGTCGCCAGCCTGTGCATCGGCGGCGGTGAGGCGACCGCCCTGGCCGTCGAGCTGGTCTGAGCGAATGACTGATCGGGTCCAGGTCGTCGAGGTCGGTCCACGCGACGGACTGCAGAACGAGCCCTACACCATTCCGACCGCGGTCAAGGTCGAGTTGATCGACCGTCTGTCCGCCACCGGTCTGTCGGTGATCGAGGCAACCAGCTTCGTGCGCGCTCCTGTCATCCCGCAGCTGGCCGACGCCGAACAGGTCTACACAGAGATCAGCAGGTCTCCCGGCATACGCTATCCGGTACTGGTGCCGAATCTGCGCGGATACGAGCGAGCCCGCGCGGTGGGTGCAGCTGAAATCGCGGTCTTTACCGCTGCCTCGGAAGCCTTCAATCAGGAAAACATCAACTGCAGCATCGAAGAATCGATGGCGCGCTTCGTCCCGGTCATCGAGCGCGCCACCGAAGACGGCGTGCGGGTGCGCGGCTATGTCTCTACCGTTCTCGGCTGCCCCTACCAGGGCGAGGTGCCGGTGGCCGAGGTCGTGCGCGTCTCGCGCGCGCTCTTCGATGCCGGCTGCGCCGAAGTCTCGCTCGGCGATACCATCGGCGTCGGCACGCCAGCCCAGGCCCGCGACATGGTGCGCGCCGTCGCCGAGCACATCCCGATCGAAAATCTCGCCGTGCATTTCCACGACACCTACGGCCAGGCTCTGTCCAATATCCACGCCTGCATGGACGTCGGCATCCGCATCATCGACTCGTCCGTCGCCGGACTCGGCGGCTGCCCTTATGCCAGAGGCGCGACCGGCAACGTGGCCACGGAAGATGTGGTCTACATGCTCAACGGACTGGGAATGGAGACCGGCGTCGACCTGCAGGCTCTGGCCCGTGTCGGCGACTGGATCGCCGGCGAACTCGGCCGCCCCCGATCAAGAACGGGCCAGGCGATCCTGAAGCGGAACTAGCTTTTGGTTTGTGGCTGTCCTCTGTTTGCTTGTGGATACGGATGATCCTTACACCCGGAACCGCTGGCCGGCCTTGATACCGAAGCACTGCTTGGCATGACCTGGAACAGCTAGATCGAGCTGGTTCAGTGGACCGGGGAGCAGCGCAATCCAATGAAGCGTGGCAATCTGTTGGTTCGGTCCGATACCGGAGAAAGATTGCCGGAGGCAGTCTTGAGGCTTTCAAACCTCTCTGATCGTTGGCTCCGACAGGTCCGGGGCACCGAATCCAAGTACTACCGCGCCATCGGGTCGACAGAAGCCTTGATGGCTAAAGCCGACGAGCTTGGGCAGTGTTGGATGCAAGGGGTTTCGGGGGAACGGGCCTGGATGATTCTTCGCTCACAGACGGAATAACTCAATCCCAAGTCCTGAATCCGCCGGGACAGTAAGTCGACTGGCGAGTTGGCGTGCACTTTTCGCAACCACCAGACGTTCTTCGAACCAAAAACACCCTCCTGGGTCTTGTCAAGGCCAATGCGAGCGACACCAGTTCGCTATTCCGTGTCGGCATCCGGTAGCGTACTGATTGCTTTCGGTTCGTGGCTGTCCTGTCTTTGTTTGGGGGTGCCGCGGATCAAGGTCTCCCGGGCAAAGGTCTGGCCGCAGCCAGGGCAGGTGCAGGGCTTGTCGGTGTGGTTTTCGACGATGCGTTCGATGAAACACTTGAGCAGCGCGCCTTTGCCGCCTTTCCTGTATTTGAACAGCCCGTTTTGCTCTGCAGGCACAAGATCAGAACCGCGCGTACGGGTCCCTTCTTGTTGGGTTTGGCCATGGTAACTAGAGCGCCCTTCTATATTCTGCATCGCAATGGGGATGAGTCTATCCAAGTATGTGAGGGTCGGTTTATTGAGGTCCAGCCCGGATATTCGCTAGAAACGCTTTTCATGTAGGATCGAGCATTGCCAGCGGGATGAGTCGATGGATTGCACTTTACGGTTTTTGACGCCTCAAACGCGAGCCTGGCGCTGCCGAATGCTGCTTGCTGCGCTTGTTCTTTTTATGGCGGCGTGTAATGGGCCTGACGCTGCTGAGCTGTCGCTCGACCACGCGCGAACGGTTGACCCACCCTGGGCGATCAAGCCATTCGAGCTGACTGACCAGACTGGCGCGCCGTTCACGCTCGCGAGCTTGGAGGGTCGCTGGACACTGTTGTTTTCTGGCTTTACGTACTGCCCCGATATCTGCCCGGCTACGCTGGGTATCCTGAAGGCTGCGCAAGCGAGTCTGGCTCCGCGTGATGACCTGCAAACCGTTTTTGTGACCGTTGATCCGGAGCGTGATACGGCGGTAAGCCTTGCGGAATATCTTGACTGGTTTGACGAGCGCTGGATTGGCGTGACCGGAGAGCGGTCTGAACTTGACCAGCTGCTGGAAAGTCTGCAGATGGCGTATGTTCGCGTGCCCACCGGAAACAATGAATACACCATGGACCACGCCACGGCGGTGGCCTTGATTGGACCAGACAGCAAGATGATGGCCTTCTGGCCCGCGCCGCTGGACGCAGACCAGGTCGCGGCGGACCTGGCGGCTTTGCCAGCGCTTTAAAAACCTTAAAGCCGCGAGGAGGCCAGTTCCATGTCGGCATGGGCCCAGGCGTTTTCGAAGCGTGCAGCAACCTCATCAGCTTCGTCTTCGCGTTGTTGTGCTCGCAATGCCAGCTCCAGGCCGCGAAGCGACCAGCCGTTTTCAGGGTTGCGGCTCAGCTCGGCGCGGTAAGCGGCTTCAGCGGCTTCGGCCTGGTCGGACTCCAGAAGAATCGCGCCCAGAACCATACGGCCTGGATAATGCCAGCCGGGAGGTTCGTCATAGGGTAGTTCGTCTTCGATGGCAATCGCTGTGTCCATCGCTGCAATCGTGCTGTCCAGATCGCCTTCGTTCCAGGCGAGCTCGGCGGCCAGGGTGCGTTCGGCCACGCGGACACCGTGAATGAGTGAGTATCGGCCCCACACCTGCATGGCCTCGATTGCCGGGCTTTGGGCGAAGTCGCTCAGCCTCGCGTGGTGTTGTTGTGCTTGATCAACCGCACCGCTTTTGAGCGCCGCCATGCCTTGGGCGTATTCCCACATGGCCTGCATATAGGGCAGGTCATCAGCCGGTTCTGGCATGGCCTGAACCTCATCCCAGCGGGCAAAACGAACGCTCGCGAACAGCGGTGTCAAGGCAAAATTCTGCATCGGCTCGAAGCCCGGCAAGCGCATCAGGTCGGGATCGCTCGTGCGATCGCGAGTGGATTGTGCTGCGGCCATGGCGACCTCTTGCTCCCCTGCCATGGTGGCTGCAAACCACATGAAATGATGATTGTGCGGAACGTAGCCCAGCGGATAGATGCCGGGCCCTGGGCGACACGCAGCGAGATACGCGTTATCAGCTTCGATCGCGCGTTGATTGGCAATCACGGCGTCATGCCAACGGCCGACGCGCCCGTAGATGTGGGCCGGCATGTGCACCAGATGTCCAGAGCCGGGGATCAAGGTGCGTAAACGATCAGCCGCTGCCACGCCCCGCTCTGGTTCGTTCGAGGCTTCAACCGCATGGATATAGAGGTGAAGGGCGCCCGCATGGTTCGGATCGCGTTGGATCACGCCTTCCAATACCGCAACGATCGTTTCTGAATTTCCAATCGGGTTGCCGTCGTCGTCCCAGTAGTTCCACGGCTGCAGATTCATCAGTGCCTCGGCATGGAATGACGCCGCGTCGAGATCATCCGGAAATGCGTCGGTCACTCGAGCCATGGCATCGGCATAGGCCTGGTCGAGGCCGGTTCGGTCATCGGGCGGGTTTTCGGCAAAGCGCGAAGACAGCGCCTCTATCCATGCACGCTCCCAAGGCTGGGCCATGGCGGCCAGACCACGCGCGGCCTGCAGGCGCTCCCAGGCCGCCGCGTTGTTGGAAGGATCCATGCCAGCATTGACGTGTGGGCCGAGGACCAGCGCCGAACCCCACCAGCAGATCGCGCAATCAGGGTCAATCTCTACGGCCTTGAGAAACGAGCGCTCAGCGGCTTGGTGGTTGAAGCCCCAGGTCAGCATCAGCGCTTGGTCGAACCAGCGTTGGGCCTCGGCGCTGTCGGTCGTGATCGGGCGACTGTAGTCACCTAGCCCTTCGAGCAGGGTTGCACCCACGGGCGCGATCGGTGGCAAATAGCTTGCCGCAGTTTCTTGAGGTTCGGGTGACAATTCAGGTGACGATTCAGATACCGATTGCGATTGTGGTTGCAAGTCGGATTGGGCGGAAGGTGCGAGGAAGACGACGCCAATGACAATGGCGATTAACAGCGCTACGGCAGCAAAAATCAGGGCCGGACGGTTCATAGCGAACTCCTGTTCTAAAGACCCTTGCGCTGCCCCGAAACAGGGCGGTGAGATGCATCGCATCGCCAAAGCAAGAGACTTCGGCCTTTTTATATACGCCCTGCCAAGAGACAAGTCAATTAATCGGACGGGGCCTAAAACTATTGCAAGACCCTGTTTAGCGCGTTTCGATAGACGTCCCCGAGCATAATTCAACACGCTTGAACAGCACCTGTGTTCTGCCCTTGTTTCGCCGCGTAACGACAAAGTAACAACAAAGGACATCCAGCCAGTCGACGATTAACTTAGCGCCCTTCCGGTTTTCGAAATCGCGCATCTATTGGAGCCGCAGCCGTTTGTGGAGGCCAGTGGTGGTTGAGTCCACCCAGATTTCAAGAGGTTTTTCTTGACTTGTGAATTACGAACACGCTGAACCACCAGCGCCTGGCTGGTGAATCACGATCCGAGAAGGATGAGATTATTAGGTCTGTGAGCGGAGTATCATCCAGGCCCGCTCGCCTGAGACGCCCTGCATCCACGCATGACGGCATTCCGCACTCGCTTCTTCCGCGCGCCGCGGAAACCACAACTGCTCCATTGCCTATGCTGTCTGCGGTGATCGAAGCTTCTCCCCGTCAGCTGTTCTGATCCGCTTAGGAAGGCTCGGCGTACGCAGCGAGTGACGACGTGAAAGCAGCCGAATTCACCGGGCGGTGCGATTTGGGAGCGGGCGCAAGTCATGCGGCCCAGTCTGAACGAGACGCCTTGTCAGCGGAATAGGAAAACGCCTCGTTCCGGGCTAGGATATTGGCTTGATTGTCTGGGTGTCCCAGATGACCCCAACCCGAAAAGAGCCTGAGGCCTTACTCGCGCATTTTCTTAAAGCATTGCTGATTTGATGGCCTCGACTGCCCGGTTAACGTCTTCTTGAGTCGTACGAAAATTGGACAGTGAAATTCGCATCACGCGCATGCCATTCCAGACAGTCGGACCAAACCAGGCCTCGCCACTGGCATTAATACGTTCGATGACTATATCTGTGCGTGTGTCATGGTCACCATCAGGATCCAGAAACCGCACCAGACCCTGATTAATGACCGGCGTAGTCAGCACTTCGACGCCAGGCAGCTTGTCCAATTGCTGCACGAAATCGAGGGTCAGATCGCAGCATCGCTCAATCATGTCGGCCACACCATTGCGCCCCAGTGTGCGCAACGCAGCATAGATAGGAATTCCGCGCGCCCGCCGTGACCATTCCGGACCCCAGTTGAACTGGTCGCGAACGTCGGCAACTTCGACCGCATAAGGTGCTGGTATGGACATCGCTGCCCGGTGCGAGTCGGAATCCGCCACAAAAACGATCCCGCTGTCATAGGGCACGTTTAACCACTTATGCGCATCGGTTGCCCAGGAGTCAGCCTTCTCAATGCCCTTGACCAGGTGGCGATAACGTTCGGAGGATCCCACCCAGAGTCCAAAAGCGCCGTCGATATGCACCCAGGCGTTATGGGTATGCGCCAGGTCACACACCGCGTCAAAAGGATCAAAAGCACCGCGATTCAGGTCGCCGGCAGCCAGCGAAACAATCGTTGGCATGTCCGGGTTTTTCTCCAACTCGATTCGTAGCGCGCCGACGTCAATGGTGCCATCCGGCTGCAGATCGACCTGCACCACTGCATTACTGCCAATACCCAGGTTACGCAATGCCCTGACCAGGGTTTCATGATGCTCGCCGACCAGTACGCGAATCGGCGGGCTTCCAGCCAGGCCTTGTTCCTCAACCGACCAGCCTTTATCGGCCAGAACCTTATGGCGTGCCGCAGCCAGTGCCGTAACGTGCGCCATCTGACAACCGGTCACAAACCCATACGATGCCTGTGGTGGCAGGCCCAGTATGTCTTTCAGCCAGTCACCTGCAACTTCTTCTATGATTGCCGCAGCGGGCGAACAGGCATGCGCGGCGGCATTCTGGTCCCAGGCGGACGTCAACCAGTCGGCAGCAATGGATACCGGGATTCCACCACCGATGACCCAGCCAAAAAACCGTCCGCCGGCCGTATTCAGCAACCCCTTGCGGGCATCGTCAGCAAGTTCATTAATGACCTGCAAAGGCGGCAGGCCATCAGCGGTCAACTGCTTGCCCAGCCTGTCACGAAGCACCCCGGTGTCGACCACCTGGCTGACATCGCTGTGATCGAAAGACTCTAAATATTCAGACGCAATTTCCGCGGCGCGTTTTAATTCAGGGTTCACTCAACAGTCTCCACAATACGCCGCCAGAGCATAAGGCAATTCAGCAGCCAAGTGGTCAAGCTATCCTGTTTGACATCAAGTCGTTTTGGTTTCCTATGCTGAATGAAAATTTTTCTACGGTTCAGGGAGGGGTGGCAGACCAAGGCAGGACACCCACTTACCTGGCGCCAGGCCGCCCGGTCAATCTTTGTCCTTCACTCCCAAGGGTTGCAGTCGTAATCGGCCACGCGAACGAGGCGGGTCAGCGTCGCCAACAACGAAGGACATCCAGGCAGTCCACGCGTTCCGAGCTAGCATATCGGCTTGGTTGTCTGGGTGCCCCAGAGTGTTGGGCAAGTAGTACTGCTTCTCTCGTCATTCCTCAGTACAGATGCTGCTGAAAATCGATGAAGACTTCGCGGATCTTGCCGGCGGGGCCGAGTTCGCGGATGGCATCGCCGAGGCTGTGGTATTTCAGCTCGATGAGCTGCGGCAGTTTGTCGGTGTCCAGCTCACCTACGCCGCGGGCCACGTAGTGGTCGAGTACGAACTGCAGGAACTCGGTTTGTTGATAGTCACGGCCCTGGAAGATCGTTTTCTGGCGTGAGCCGACCCGATCGGCGCGGGTCACCGGAGGCTGATTGAAGGCGATATAGGCCAGCACGTCGTAGAGGTCGCTGTTCTCGGCCTCGACCAGCTTGCCCACATCGGCCAGCTGTTCCAGGCCGTAGCCTTTTTCTTCCAGTCCTTCCAGCAGTTTCCGACGGGTGTCCGGTCGGCCCCAGATGGCGCGCAGTTCGTCTTCGTCGGCAAACAGAGCCGGCAACTCGCCGAACAGGCGCTGGATGAATTCAGCGGCGGACATGGGTTTGCCGTCCGGGCTCCAGAAGCTGGTGGCGCTCATGTGCTGGATGGTGCGCTCCTTGCCGTCGGCCAGCTTCACGCGCAGCTTCTGGCGCTTCTCGCACACGCAGGGCTGCTCGCCGCAGACCTCGCAGGGTTCGGGCGGTTCTTTCTCGCACTGGCAGGGGCGCTCGCCGCACACCGGGCACGGCTCGGGCGGATTGATGGCGCAGGTGCAGGGCTGGTGGCCGCAGATCGCGCAGGGCTCAGGGGCCAGCGGCTCGCCGTCCCACTCCGGGTCGTTGAAATGCTCGTAGGCCTTGACGAAGTCATAGATCGTGAAATAGTCCTTGCCCTCATACAGGCGCGTGCCGCGGCCGATGATCTGCTTGAACTCGATCATCGAATTGACCGGCCGCATCAGCACGATGTTGCGCACATTGCGGGCATCCACTCCGGTGGAAAGCTTCTGCGAGGTGGTCAGGATCGTCGGGATGGTTTTCTCGTTGTCCTGAAACTGTTTCAGGAAGCGCTCACCCTCGGTGCCGTCGTTGGCGGTCACCCGCTCGCAGTAGTGGGGATTGCTGCTGGTCTTCATCTGGTTGATCAGATCACGCACCGCCAGCGCGTGGACCTGGGTGGCGCAGAACACCAGGGTCTTCTCGCGCGGGTCGATCTGTTCCATGAAAACCTTCACCCGATAGCGCTCGCGCTCGCGGATCTCGATGACGCGGTTGAAGTCGTCCTCGGTATAGCGCCTGCCCTGCTCGACCTCGCCCTCGATGACGGTATCGTCAGAGGTATAGACGTAGTCATCCAGCGTGGTTGCGATCTGGCGGACTCGAAACGGGGTCAGATAGCCGTCATTGATGCCCTCTTTGAGCGAATACACATAGACCGGCTCGCCGAAGTAGGCGTAGGTGTCCGCATTGTGGGTGCGCTTGGGCGTGGCGGTCAGGCCCAGCTGCACGGCCGGCGAGAAGTACTCCAGAATGCCGCGCCAGTTGCTCTCGTCGTTCGCACCGCCCCGGTGGCATTCATCGATCACGATGAAATCGAAGAAGTCCCGCGGATAGTCGCCGAAGTTCGGCGCCGGATGGCCGTCGGCATCGCGCCCGGTCATGAAGGTCTGAAAGATGGTGAAGAACACGTTGCCGTTCTTCGGCACCCGGCCGCGCATGCGGATGGTTTGCGGGTCAATGCGCACCAGCGCGTCTTCGGGAAAGGCGGAGAAATCGTTGAAGGCCTGATTGGCGAGGATATTGCGGTC
>Ga0102938_10004441_pt1 | contig 10329 bp, 10 predicted proteins | sample SalPonR2_B_D2_MG_FD_84516 | JGI IMG/M metagenome (GOLD analysis project Ga0102938, IMG submission 84516) | Salt pond soil microbial communities from South San Francisco under conditions of wetland restoration - Salt Pond MetaG R2_B_D2_MG | ecosystem: Environmental > Aquatic > Marine >...
AGAGCACCACGCGCGTCGCCTATGCGCGTCACGAGTTCGGCGTAGTCGATTTCGGCTGGCGGGAACTCCCCTAGATGGTAGTGAACGGGCATGGGAAGCGCCTCCAAGGCGCGCATCGACGTTGCGGACGCTGCGACGTTCTACGGTTTCGCCAGGGAACGCGACGAACCCCTCTTGTGTATCATATATGCGGATTGATGAGTAGCAACGTGACTTGCCGATCGTGCGTGAGATGCAAGCCAAGAAGGCCCGTCCCAAGGCGCATTCTTGGACAGCGGAGACGCCATGATCGCGTCGTAGAAGAGGTTCCTTTGGGTGACCCGATCGATCGGCCGATCGTCGTCCACCACGTCGAGCCTCGCGTCTATTCGTCCAGCCCGAACTGTTCGACGAGGGTCTCGTCGCGAGCCATTTCACGCGGACGACATGCTCGACACGCTCTGGATCGTCCGCGTGCTTGTCGATCTGTGCCGCGTCGAGGGGTGCCTCGAGGATCGGTACGCGACCACCGTCGACCTCGACGTGGAACGCGTCGAGAGGCTGGACCGTCTCGAGCACTTCACCGACGCCGACGTAGCCTTCGCCGGGGATGTGGACGAAGACGCGCTTACCCGGCGTGAGCTGGAAGAGCGTTTGGACGTACCACTTGCCGCCGCCTGCGGAGATGAAGCCGTAGCGCTGCGCATCTTCCCAGGTGCGTGTCGCGTCGACGCCGAAGGCCGCATAGAAGTCTTGCCCGTTCCAGGGTCGCGCGCCTTATCTGTCGGGCCGTCCCGTCCCGTGTCCATGTCGCTGGGGTCGATCAGCCAGGCGCGGGCGAGGTAGTCACGCTCCGCGTCGTGGAAGTAGGCATCGTGGATCTCGGTGATCTCGTCGTATGTAAGCTTCAGGATCCAGCTGGCGTAATCCAGCGTCTGAGCGACGATCTCGCGAGGCGTCTTGTCGCGCTTGATCTCGATCACGACGAGGTCGCCGTCGAAGTTGATCGCGAGAAGGTCGATCTTCTTTCCGTAGCCGGTCGCCACCTGTCGGCCGATCAGCAGGAGGTTGCCGTCGATCAGGCCGATGTCGTTCTCGATGGCCTTCTCGAGATGCGCTTCTTGGGCCAGGTGGGACGGCTCGAGCTTGGTTGTTCGCTCGTCGACGCGCCAGATTCCGAACTCTAGGGGCATGGGGTGTCAACTCTCATGGTGGGGGTGCTCGAATGTGACTGCGTGCGAAGCTGGACCGTTGCGAGGAGTCTCTGCGCACCTCCGGCCGGCTTCTCGCTGTGGCGAAGGCGACCTCCGCCGAGTGCCGCGTCAAGCATTCGTGAACGTGAACTCGATCTCGTACCGCTTGAGCTCGACGCTTGGGATCGCCTCGACAGCGTAGCGAATTCGGTCATTGAAGTCGCTCGCGACGATGATGCCGCGTACCGGCGTGCCGTTCGCGAGCTCGCGCTTCACCCACCCCATGTAGCGCAGAATCTGACCGACCACCTTGTCGTCGGCCTTTCCGACCTTCAGATCGATTACGACGAACTGCCCTTGCTCGTCTTTCGCCAGCAGGTCCAGTCGCCCCACGATGCCCGTGTCGAGCTGATGGCCTCGCGTGCCGTCCTCGCTGTAGAGGGTCAGGCCTGAAGAGAGTTGGTCCAGGCGGTGGATCAAGGCTGCTTCGAGGTCGCGCTCCAGGGAGAGACTCATCCCGGCCATGACCTCCTCATCCGCAGCTGCTTCCTCGGCGATCACGACGTCGTCGCTGTCGTCGACCAGCCGAACGCCGTCTGGTGTTACCTCCCACGTCCCGTCCGTTGCCGGATCCCAGCGACGGTAGCGTCCGTTACCCAGACTGAACAGGAACGCATGCCTACGTGAGTAGGGGTAGTGATGGCTGGAAGGGTGGTTCACGCTCAGAGCAATAAGCTCCGACGAGATGGTGTTTCGTTGCCAAGGTTCATCAGGATGCTCAGCGTAGATCCTGGAAATCACGTCGCTGGTCGACAGCACGTTCGATTCGTTCTGGAATACGTGCTCAATGGCTTCGCGACAGGTCATACGGCAGTGTGGCATGCAGCGCGCTCTGTGGCGGGTGTGCAACCTCGCGGCGTCGGGTCGATGCGACGAAAGGTGGAGTTCACTGGGAACGGTTGCTTCTGTCCTCCGTCACGATCGTGACCCTGGTTTGCTACTGCTACCGCTTCCTGGTCCCGTTCGCGCTGCTGCTGCAGGGCTCGACTGGGCGGACGGATGCTGGCCGGGCAGTTCAAGCCGTTGATCGTGGATGCGCCGCCGCCGCAGTCCTCGCCCGACCCGGGACGGAGCCGTGGGACGCCGTAGGCGGCGAGGGCGTTGTCGCCGCGGTGGGTGCGCATGGGGGGACCGGGGTGCGGCGCGTCAGGGCGCGCGTGGGGCGTTCTACGTCGTAGACGAGCGATCGTCCGAAACGTCCGCCAGGTAGAGCCGCACCAGCGATGCCGAGTCCTCGTCCCCGAACCCTGCGACGACCGCCTCTGCGGCTGTAGTGGCCACGTGAGGCGCCAGACGGACCGGGACGCCCGCCGCTTCGCACATGCCGCGGGCGAGCGCCGCGTCCTTCGCGAGGAGCGCCGTCGAGAAGAGGATTTCGTCCTCCGAACCCAGCATCCGGGGTGCCAGGTCGCGGAACAGCGGGCTGACCGTCGCCGCCTCGCTGCCGGTCACGAGCTCCACGAACCGTCGGGGATCCACCCCGACGTACGAGCACGCGCCGATCGCTTCGGCCGTGATGACGTTGATCGCCCCGAACATCAGGTTGTTGAGGAGTTTGATGGCGTGCCCCGATCCCAGCGGGCCGACGTGCTCGACGCGGGCGGCGAGTCGCTCCAGCACGGGGCGGGCCCGGGCGACGGCGGGCGCGGCGCCACCAAGCGGGATCGTCCACGCGCCCACGCGATCGGGGCGTCCCAGGATCGGCCCGTCGATCATCCGAGCCTGTACGCCACCGATCCTCGCCGCGAGGGCCTGGAACGACGCCGGATCGGAGGTGCTGGCGTCCACGAACACCGCGTTACCGGAACGGAACGCCTCGAGGAACGCAGGTTCCTCGACGACGCTCGACGTTTCGACGGGAGACGGAAGGCAGGCGATGACGACGTCGCGATCCCGCAACAATGCCGCCGCGTCGCCCGCGGTGGACACGCCAGGAACGGCTATCGCCCGGACGTCCCAGCCCGCGACGTCATGGTCCACGGCGAGGCGGCGCGCCATCGTCGCGCCCATGCGGCCGAGTCCGAGGACGCCGACGCGCGGTCGATCGCCTGGACGCCGGGGCGGTTGGACCCTTGCGCTCTCCAAAGCGGTCACGCGCGCACCGACAGGTGCACCGCGGGCTTCGACGCCTCGGGCACGATCAGGGCGCGCGCTGGCGCGTCCAGCAGGTGCTCCGCGCGACGCATCGCGTCCTCGAACGTCGGCACGGGTCGCGCGCCCATCCCGCGCGCGTACCCGGGATTCGTCGCTCCGACGATCATCACTTCGAGTGCCGTTCGCACTGCGACGCCGCCCATGTACGCCATCGAGAAGCCGTGGAACGGGTGGTAGGCGTACGCCTCGCGGTAGGCGTGGACCCACTCCGGGTTGGTCGAGAAGTCGTCTTCGAATGCGACGAGGTTCGCGGCCTCGTGTACCTCTTGAAGCGCGTCGTAGGTCGCGCGGTAGGACGGGAACCAGGCGTCGTTGAACCAGCCGTCGCAGACGGACGCCCCGATCACGACGAAGCGCTCGTCCAGTGCCTTCTTCGCGCGGGTGATCCACGAACCCAGGCCCTGCAGCATCAGGAGGGGGTTGCTGCCCATGCCGGGACCGTAGTGGAAGGTCCTCGGGATGCCGACGACCAGCACGTTGGCCGGCGGTCCCTCCAGGGTCACCTCGGTCCGCTCGGCCGCGCGCGCCCAGGTGGCGGCCTCGACCTCGGGCGGCGTGCCGGCGACGACTTCCATCTGTTCCGACCGCCCGTTGAGCACCGCGTCGACGAGGAAGAACGGTCTGCCCATTGCGGCTTCGATGCGCTGGCCGATGGCTGTCAGCTGGTCGCGGAAGCGCGACCGGGTCGAGACAGGCACGAAGTCGTGACGGTACATCGTCTTCGGGCTGTGATGCGCACGGATCGATCGCCAGCCCGTGAAGCCGGTGCACGGCATCTTGTAGCCGCCGCTATAGCCGCCGTACGGGTTGCCCATCGTGTGCCCCAGCATGATCGTCAGGTCGGCCTCGAAGGCGCGGCGGTTGAAGTTCACCGCGTCGCCCAGCTCGCTGTCCGGCAGGGTCACCATGCCGGCGGGATCCTCGGCGTCGTGGTTCACGATCTGGGTCGGGCCGAAGCGCCGCAGCAGGTCGTCCCCCAGGTAGGCGGCGAATTCCTCGCGCGTGTTCTTGCGGTGCAGGCCCATGCCGCAGACCAGCGTCACGTTCTCGTCCTTCACGCCGGCCCTGACCAGCTCGTCCAGGATGAGCGGGATCGCGACCTTGCGGTGCGCGGTGGCGTGCATGCCGCCCTTGACGCGGTCAGGGAAGCCGATCACGACACGGTCGGAGGGGCCTGCCAGCGTGTGCAGCGGCTCGCTACCGAGTGGGTTGCGGAGCGCACGAAGCGTGGCGCCGACCGGATCGTCGAGGCCTCTGGGCTCCTCGTAGAGCAGGCCGGGTGCGACCACGCGCACGTCGTCCGGAACGTCGACGGGGAGGCGGCCATCACCGTATTCGAGGTCGATTCGCATCTGTTCCGTTCCTGACCGTGCGACGGCGGTCGGTGGCGCACGCAGACGCGAGCCACCAAGGACGACGTTGCACTGAAATGTCATGACGTTATAGCATCCGTGGCAATCCACATTCGGCGGCGCCGTGCGCCTCGCCACTCACCGGACGTCGCCCCCGACGTTCGAGACCTGAACGGATCGTGACCATGGACGCGACCGACCCCGATCCGCGCGCGCCGGTGATCGCCTACGCGCCCGCTTGGCTGCCCAGCTACGAGGCCGCCGAGCACCGCGTCGTCGAACGCTCGCGAGCCGTGCTGGAGCAGCGTGTCGGAGCGGCCGGTGGGCGCCTGCTCGCCCTCGACGCGCCGATCGAGTCCGCCGCGGACGCGGCCGAGGCCGCACGCGCCCTCGCCGATGCAGGCGCGGACCTCGTGATCCTGCAGAGCGCCAGCTTCTCCATGGGCGACGTCGTCCTGCCGTTCGCCGAGGCCGGCCTCCGCTTGTGCCTCTGGGCGCCGTCCGAGCCGCGACGCCACGGCCCGATCCCGCTCAACGGGTTCGTCGCGATGCACCTCCACGCCGGCGTGCTCTCGACGGCGGGGCGTGCGACCGGGGCCCGCTTCACGTGGCTCTTCGGCGATGCTGGGCAGCCGCTCTTCGAAGGCCGCCTCGCGGTGGTGCTCGCAAGCCTGCGCGTCCTCGCGACGCTGCGCAGCGCCACCGTGCTCCGGATCGGCGACGTGGCGCCCACCTTCCTCAACGTCGCGTCCGATCACGACGCGGTCCTCCGTGCGACCGGAGCGCACGTCCGGTCCGTTCCCCTGGCTCCACTTTTCGACGACGTCGACGCCCGCCTCGCTGACCCCGACCGGACGCCGATCGACGCCGCCGTCGCCGCCATGACGGCCGACGTGCCGGTCGACGGCCTGAGGGACGACGACCTCGCCCGCAGCGCCGCGGTGTACCTCGCCCTTCGCGCCGCGGCCGAGCGCTACCACGCCGACGCCGTCGCTGTCCGCGACTGGCCGGAGATGCAGACCCGCCTGGGCATCCACCCCGGGATGGCGATGAGCTGGCTCGACCACAACGATGGCGTGCCGGCTGCGGCAGAAGGCGACGTGGGCGGGGCGCTCTCGATGCTCGCCGCCCGCGCCGGGTCGGGGCACCCGGCCATGCTCCTCGACGTCAACGATCTCGACGACGAGAACGATGCGCTGCTGACCTGGCACTGTGGTGGCAGCCCACTGGCCATCGCCGATGCGAACGGCCCTCGCTGGACGCCACACACCACGCTCGCGCACGACGACGGCACCGCGATGGGTGCGGTCGCGGACCTCACGTTCGCCCCCGGGCCGGTCACCTTGCTGCGCGTCGGGCGCGACGGCCGGCGCTGGTTCATCGTGGAGGGCGAGGCCATCGAGTCTCCCCACTCCGGCTTCGATGGCAGTCGCGGCTGGATCTCGAGGTTCTCGGATCGAGACGGACCGTTGCGCGCCCGCGACGTCGCCGAGACGCTCATCGCGGGCGGCGTGGAGCACCACCTCGCCCTCGTCCCCGGTCATCACGCCGCGGCACTCCGTACGGCCGCGGGCTGGCTCGGCGCCCGATTGGTCCCCCGTATCGCGCATCACGACGATCCACCCCTTCAGGAGGTCCATAAGTGAGCGATCCTGCCCCCGTCCCTCCCTACGCGAGCGCGTCTGTGGGCGCTAGGCTCGACAGGCTACTCGGTCCGGACGGCCGAACCGTCATCGTGGCTCTGGATCACGCCCTCGCGACGGGGCAGGCGGCTGGCTTGGACGACCCGGCGGGCGTCCTCGCCGAGATCGCGGACGCCGGGGCGGACGCGGCGATCCTCACGCCCGGCGCGGCGCGCCTGCGTGCAGGTGCAGCCGGAGCTCTTCCGTGGTTCCTGACCGCCGACTACTACGCGACGTCCGTGGATGCCGGCACGCCCGGAGACGAGGAACTGCACGGCGTGCTGTGGAGTGCGGAGCACGCGGCCGCCCTGGGCGCGGACGGCATCAAGTGCCTGTGGATCCACGGTCAGACCGATCCCGAGCGGCACCTGCGGTCCCTGCGCCAGGTAGCGCGCCTCATGGAGGACGCGCACCGTGCCGGCCTGCCGGTGATGGTGGAGGCCGTCCTGTGGGGTCCACGGCTCGCGCCCGGATTCGAGCAGGACGGGGAGTTGGTCGCCAACGCCGCCCGCATGGCGTTCGAGCTTGGCGCGGATCTGATCAAGGTCGCCATGCCGCACGACGTCACGCCCCTGCAGCGGGTCGCGCGGTCGGTGCCCGTCCCGATCGTCGCGATGGGCGGTCCGGCCCACGATCCGAGGGTCCTGTTCACACACGTCCGCCGTGTCCTCGACGCCGGCCTCGCGGGCGTGGCCCTGGGCCGCAACGTCTGGAAGGCCGAGCGCCCCGGGCGCATGGTCGCCGCGCTTCGGGCGCTGGTCCACGACGGGGCGTCCGACGCCGACGCGCTCGCGCTGCTGCGCCACGGCGGCGGCGCGTGAGCGGGACCGGCGGGCGCCTGGCAGGCAAGAACGTCGTCGTGACGGGTGGCGCCAGCGGGAACGGGCGCGCGATTGCGCTGGCCTCCGCACGCGAGGGCGGCAACGTCGTGATCGCGGACGTCACCGAGTCGCCGCGGGAGGGCGGCCGCCCGACGCACCAGCTGTGCATCGAGGAGCACGGCGTCGAGGCCCGCTTCGTAACGTGCGATGTCCGCGACCGGGCCCGGCAGGACGCGGCCGTGGCCGCCTGCGACGACTGGGGCGGCATCGACGCGATGGTCGCGAACGCGGGGCTGCTGCGCAAGCACGACCTGCTCGACATCGACGAGGCCGCCTACGACACCATGGTGGACGTCAACGTCAAGGGCGTTCTCTTCTCCGCGCAGGCGGCGGCAGCGCGGATGACCGACCGCGGGGGATCGATCGTGATCCTCGCCAGCATCGCCGGCCTTCGCGGGACCGGGCGGTACGCGCTCTACAACCTGACCAAGGGCGCGGTCCGCATGTTGGCGTCCTCGCTCGCCCACGAGCTCGGTCCCAAGGGCGTCCGCGTCAACTCGCTCTGCCCCGGCATCATCGACACGCACATGAACGTGCACGACGATCCCGTCATCGGCAACCCTGACGGCGAGGGTCTGCGCGAGCAGATCCCGCTCGGTCGCTGGGGACGTCCCGACGAAGTCGCCGACGCCGCGATCTACCTCCTCTCCGACGACGCCTCCTACGTCGCGGGCGCGTCGCTCGTCGTCGACGGCGGCTACCTGCGCATCTGAAGGGACGACCATGACGACCGTTCGCTTCCCGACGCTGACACCCGCGCGACGCCGCGAGCTGCTCGCTCCCCCGAGCCGGGAGGGCCGCCTCCGGATCGTGATCGACACCGACGCAGCCAACGAGATCGACGACCAGTTCGCGCTCGCCTGGGCGTTCCTGTCGCGCGATCGCTTCGACATCGAGGGCGTCTACGCCGTTCCCTACAGCTTCGGCATCTACCGCGAGGACCTGATCGAGACCCGCCGCCGCCTCGACGGGGGGCAGGCCATCCCGGACGAGCTCCGGCCGCTTGTCGGGTGGGTCGAGGGGCTACGGGCCGACGGCGTCCACCCGTCCGAGGTGCCGTTCGTGAACCCGGCTGACGGCATGGAAGAGTCGTACCAGGAGATCCTGACGGTCGACCGGCTGATGGAGGCGGGTCTCGCCGATCGGACGTTCCGGGGCTCGCCGGGCTACCTTTCCGCCCCCGAGGAGCCGATCGACAGCCCCGCCGCCCGGCATCTGATTGAGCGGGCGCTCGCCGACGACGACCGGCCGCTCTACGTCGTCGCGATCGGCGCGACGACGAATCTCGCGTCGGCCCTGCTGATGGCGCCGGAGATCGCTGACCGGATCGTGATCGTCTGGACGTCGGCCTACCCGACCTGGTCGGGCATGTACAACTACTCGTTCAATCTGGAGCAGGACCTGTCCGCCTCGCAGCTGTTGTTCACGAGCGGCGTGCCGATGGTGTACCTGCCGGGGTACTACCTCGGTGCGCAGCTGCGCCTGTCGCTCCCCGAGATCGAGAGCTGGATTCGTGGCTGCGGCGCCATCGGCGAGTACCTGCACCACCTCTACACGCACAACCCGCTCTACCCGCAGCGTGGCATCCACGAGAAGCCCGGCCGCAGCTGGGTGATGTGGGACCTGATCAACTTCGCCTGGTTGCTGGAGCCCTCGTGGGTGCCCACGCGCTTCGTGCCCACGCCGTGGCTCGGTAGCGATCAGCGCTGGCACGCCGCGGGCGCGCCGGCCACCGAAATGCTCGAAGCGTTCGAGGTCGCTCGCGACCCGATCATGATCGACTTCCTCGCGAAGCTCCACGCCGCCTACGGAACGGAGGACGCATGACGCGCGAGACGTCGCCCCTGGACCCGAACGACGACCGCCCGCTCTACCAGCAGCTCTACGCCGCCATGCGCGGCAAGGTGCAGCGCGGCGAGTGGTCCCTTACCAGCATGATCCCCGCCGAGGCCGAGCTGATGGCCGATTACGGCGTCAGCCGCATCACGGTTCGAGCGGCGCTGGATCATATGGTTCGGGACGGCCTGATCGAGCGGCAGCGGGGGCGGGGCAGCTTCGTGCGTGCGGCCGCGCCCGAAGCCCGGGCGTGCTTGACGTCGCTGACCGAGCAGGTCCTGCGCTCCGGCCGCACACCGACGACCGACGTGCTCGGCGTCGAGATCCGGCCGGCGGCGCGATTCACCGATGACGAGCTTCCCTTCCCCGGCGACGAGGCGCTCGCACGGATCGAGCGAGTCCGACGCATCGACGGCCGACCGGTCGCGCTGATGCGCTCGTTCATTCCCGAGCGGCACGTTCCCGGCGTCTCGGCCCGGGACTTCGCGGAGGAGGGGCCTGCCCAGAGCCTGATCTACGTCCTCGAACATCACTTCGGCGTACTGCTCGACGTGGGCGAGGAGACGCTCGTGCCGACCGGCGCGGAGCGGCGGGACGCGGAGCCGCTCGGGATCAGGGTCGGGACGCCCGTAGCCGTCAAGATCTGCCGGATCGAGAACGCCGCGGGGGAGACGACGCTCTACGAAGAAGCGATCTGGTGTGCGCCGCAGACCCAGCCGATCCAACGCTTCCCAGATCCGCTACTGGCCGTTCGGTGACGCGTCGAGTACACCGGACCCGCCTGCTTGACACCGCGCGAAATGTCATGACATTCTGCCTCCCAACGTTCACAACATCGCTCACCTCACGATTCCGCGGGGGCGTGGGCGAACGCTCAGGAAGCGAGGTGTGCATGCCCGCCACGACGCATGCCCAGGCCCGCCCGGCGAGGCGTCGATGACGCGTCTTCGGCTCGAAGGGCTCGTCAAACGATTCGGGGACGTCACGGCGGTCGATCACGTCGACCTGACCGTCGAATCGGGGAGCCTCGTCGCGCTCCTCGGCCCCTCCGGCTGCGGCAAGACCACCACGCTCCGCATGGTCGCGGGCCTCGAAGAGCCCAGCGACGGCGACATCGTCTTCGATGACGAGTCGGTCCTCGGCGTGGCCCCCGAGAAGCGCGACATCGGCATGGTCTTCCAGCGCTACGTCC
>Ga0102938_10004442_pt1 | contig 10327 bp, 16 predicted proteins | sample SalPonR2_B_D2_MG_FD_84516 | JGI IMG/M metagenome (GOLD analysis project Ga0102938, IMG submission 84516) | Salt pond soil microbial communities from South San Francisco under conditions of wetland restoration - Salt Pond MetaG R2_B_D2_MG | ecosystem: Environmental > Aquatic > Marine >...
ATAAACTTCATCGTGCCGAAGCTCCTATGACGGGTAAGCTCTTTCACAATGCCAGGTTAAAGAATATTTGGAGGAGGTACACCCCGAATGCCACTCGACGAAAATGCTAGCTACAAAAGGCTGACCCCAAGACCTTACTGGACGGCATTGACGCCAACTTCTCAGCCGTGGTCCATGAGGACGGCTCTCTCGTAGGCCTTTGGCGGACGTGGCCGGGTGGCTCTCAGGTTCATTGGGTGACTGCGACAGACTATCTTGATGTCAAAACTTACGTGTGGCAGGACCAAGAGGAGAGTGTCTTCCGATCTCCCTATGACGGCCACAGCCCCTACGGTCTTGAAGACATGTTCGTATGGTATGATGGGTCCGAAGAGATTTACCACGCGATCTTTCATGACATGGTTGTTCCCAAGGGGGCGGCATTTCACGATTCCCTGAGCCACGCACATTCCATCGACGGAAAGGAATGGATCTACACTGGCGCCGCTGCGGGTACCAAAGTCAATTATTCCGACGGAACTGTAACCCGCTCCTCAAGAGCCAGACCTCACCTTATCATCGTCGATGGCAAGATCACTCACCTCATCTCCGCTGAACAAGAACCTGAGAATGGTCGTAATTTTACCTTGATTGAACCAGTCCTACGGGTTGAGTTCAATAGGAGAAGCGAACAATGAAATGCACGCGAGTTGCGGATCGCGCGTTTTCTGATGGTGAAGTCACTTGGCCGCAACCGCGTGATTTCCGCCGTTCGTCGGCCTGAGCACCGTCCCCTGGACTGCGAACACTTCCGCAAAAGCGAGAAGGATTGGATGCGTGGGCTTGATGAAAGCAAGGCGTGTAGAATTTGTGATGGTTAGGTGGCTAATTAGGAAGTAACCAAAATGCGATTCATAGTTTCTGTTCTTTGCTTGTTGTTCATTAGCGTTTCGGGATGCAATCCAGCCGAGCCAGTCCGCATGATGCGTGAAAAGGGACGCCAAAAGCAGGAAGAGAACAATGAAAGGCAAGTTAAAAGGGCCATGGAGAACTACAACGCAAAGTACGAGGGATTAGATAAAGCCAAAGAACAAGGCAGTAAATCAAATAAGCAATGACCATCCAATACCCAACAAAGCGACTTGACGACGAACGATCCGATGCACACAAGCGGCGGGTCGGCCGCGTGCTGATGGAAACTTTACTTGCCGCCGCTGGGTGATCGGTGGCGTTCGCCGACGCGAGAGTCCACAACACATGGTCATCCGACATCATTTATTGATTGCGATCGCAATCGCGATTATTCCTTGCGGATGCAACTCACAGAAAGGCGACACGTCGGAAATTGATGCCTCATTGGATTGGGCGCCGGCAGAACTGTCGGAACGTCAGAACGACCTCTATCGTTACCTGCTTTCCGAACTTGAAGAGCCTGAGAAGTACGTCGATCTGGACGAACCGGATGGGCGAATCTACTGCTTAACACTGACCCCGATGGATGAATGGGGGGAATCGGGAAATTGGCGCAACATCCCGACTGATTTGCTGGGCGAACAACCCGATCTCAAAACTTGGTACAGGCCGGCAACGGATGCATATCTGAAGGAAGGTCAAGTGTTGACGAAGGATTCCAATGCGCGTGCCTGGATGGAGTGGATCACGATTCGTCGATGGCTATCGGAAACGAAAGCTGAGGTTCAAAGTGGCGTTTGGTGCTGTCCGTTGGGTGGCGGCGCGTCAACGCGAACCTACGAGAAGATTGACGGCAAGTGGAGAATCACCGACTATGGAGAGTCCTGGGTTTCGTAGTATCCGCGGCGAACCAATGAAGGGTTAGATGTTTTGTGGACAGTGAGAATGGTGTCGCTTTGAGGTTGGGTCTCAAGTTGTTTAGGTTGTGATTGGCAGAGAACTAGCCAACATCTAAGCCCAGGTTCAAGAAGCCCCGCGGCAGTTGGAGTGGATCGGTTGGTGGGCTGCGCGTGGATGAATGCCCAACGATGAATGCCGAACTGTCGACTCGCTTGGGGATTGCTTCCCCGTCTTTCTCTGCGAAGGGTCCGTTCGATCTCATGACGCTGCGATTGGAACGTCTGCTTGCCAGCGATCATAGCTCAAAGATGTCCGTTGGTTGTATTTCGTTACATGTTTCAGCGACTCTTCCACCTTTTTTAGCATTCTGTTTTCCGCCATGCGCAGACCTTCATCCCAGAACGATTCGATTGTCGTTCGTCGGTCGGCTTGAATGTCGCTGGTCCCTCAGCGGTCATTGACCATTAACTGCTATCGAGTCCCTCATGCGATCCGTCGGATGACTTCACGAAGCCGATGCACTCCAGTTCGCCACCACAGTCCGGGCACTCGATGATCCTCTTGACGGGCATCGTTGGCGGTGTCACGACCAGCACATAAATCATGTTCAGCGTCACCGTCACCAGCATCGCTAGCCAAGTCCGTGATACCTTTGACCGCTTGTGCATGAAGCCGTAATGGCGAACCTTTTGAAGGCCCGTCGGCAACACGTGTTGCAAGAACCGACGGATGAACTCCTCGGCCGTCAGCCTCATCGACTGATAACGTTGCTGACCGCTCGGTTTGACCGCGATCATTACCGTGCCGCTTCCGTCTTCATTGCACTCGACGCTCTTGATGCGGTGGTTGCCGGTCGCCACACGAAACACATACGGTACGAGATACTTCAGCGACGATCGTCCATCGCCGACCGCTTGGCAGTTGACATTCCATGATTGTTGCCAAACGACCGGGTCGATCTTGGGTAGTAGACCGGATCGCTTCATCAACTCCTTGTACTTCGCACGATAGATCTTCGATAACGCAAAGACCGGCACGAAGAAGTCCGATCGGCTGGAGAGCCAATCACTTCCCGACCGACCGATCGCATCTCCGGGAACGATCATGTGCACATGAGGGTGATAGTTCAGATCACGACCCCACGTATGCAGCACCGCAGTCATGCCAATCTTGTCCGAACCGACATACTTCGGATCTTTGGCAAGTTTCACCAGCGATTCTTTGGCCGCCTCGAAGAGTGCTCGATAGCACTCCCGCGGATGCGACCGGATGAATTGCCGAAACGGTTCGGGCACCGTGAACGTGATCATGAAGTACGAACAAGGCAACAGTCGCGACAGTTGGTCTTCGAGCCAATCTTTCGCTTTGGAACCTTGGCAAGTCGGACAGTGACGATTGCCACACGACTTGGGAACCTGATGGCGTCTTGCACATTGTTTGCAGACATAGACGATGCTACCAGAAGATCCGGTACGACAGTGCGCCAGCGCACCGAGCGCCTTGATCTGATCGATCGTCATCCGGTCTTGATACTTGGCCAGGTAAGCTAGACCAAAGTGCCTGAGGATGTCATTGACGCTCCAGGAGGTTTTTGGATCATCCAGATTGGCGGAGTCAACAACGTGGTCGCTGATCATGGCTTCACCCCGCCGCCTGCTTTCATGATCGCGTTAATCTTGGCGATGGCGGCTTCTTCCCCGACCGTGGTGACGTGCAGATAGATCATCGTGGAGGTCAGATGCTTGTGGCCGAGATACTTTTGGATCAGCCTGAGGTTGACGCCTGCTTCGAGCAGATGCGTGGCATAGCAATGCCGCAGCGTATGCGGCGAGATGCCTCGGTCGTCCCAATTGAGTTGCTTCAGGACCGCTTTGATGGTGCCTTGAACAAAGGATTCGCTCATCGGTCGATCGGCCGTGGGTGCGAGTTTGTGATTGCGACCTTCGGCGGGAAAGATCCACTTGGTGTTGCGATGGGTGACCCAGTAGCCTCGGAGCAGTTGCAGGGTGGACTGCGGAAGTGGAACGAGCCGGTCCTTGGCTCCCTTGCCACGGTGGATGTGGACGAGCATTCGTTGGGCGTCGATGTCAGTCACTTGCAGATGCAGTGCTTCTTGGAGTCGCAGTCCCAGTGCATAGGTGGCGTTGAAGTAACACCGCATGGAGGGCTTTTCGATCAGCTTGAGGATCTTTTGGACTTCGCCGATCGAGAGGACAACGGGGAGTTTGTTCTCGACCTGGACGCGTGCAAGTCGCAGGACGGGCCAGTCCCTGGGGCAGGTGATTCGATAGAAGAGCTTGATCGCCTGCTGAGCGACGTTGATGGTGCTGGCTTGCCACTTCTTGGTTTGCACCAGGTCGAGCAGATAGTTTCGCAGTTGATCTTCGGTAGCCGTATCGGGCGCGTGGTTCAAATAGGCTGCAAATTTGCGAAGGGCTCGGGTGTAAGCTTGCTGGGTACGTGGACTCTTTCCGTTGAGCTTGAGATCTTCACAGAATCGGTGCAAAACGGGGTAGGATGGGCCAGAATCGACAGACATCGTGGAACTCCTGAACGGGAGGCCGACGTCAGCGGTCACCGACCAGCAACCTAGAAAACTGCGTCACCTCCAAGAGTTCCACGATGATTCAAACCAACCAGCAAACACGATCACTGACCACCAACCGATCCACTCCAACTGCCGCGTAGCGGCTTACTTGAACCATGACATGCACGGGAGGACGGCTTGCGCGGTTTTTGGGAGTGGAAAGTCTTTCGTCCGTCCGCCGTGATCGCTGCCGTTGAACTTAATCGAATTGCTCCGGTGCAGTGGTAGGTGTGCGAGGGGGTGGCTGGGGAGGAAGCTTGGCGGTGGCGGCTCCGGTGCGAGAGGTGGTTCGCGGTAGGGGAGGTGACACGGAGCTTAGCGTGGCACGCATCCGGCGTGAGATGAGGTTGGCAGCCATGCCAACCCCAGTCGCAATCAAACGCTTTGCTGATTCTCTCTTCGATGCTCACAAGCTCTCGCGTCCTCTCCCGGTACGCCGCAGGACTGCGAGGCTCGAGGGTCATTCAAAAGCGGGCGTTCGGCTGCGGCGGCTGGTTTGTTGTACTTTCTTTTGGTCGCTGCCGCGGGCTGGGTGGGCGACACCGCCTGCGAACGACGTCCCCCCCGTCGACTAACGAATCTAACGATTCTCACGACAGGCTTTTCTGCCGGGTTGACGATTAAAACGATTGTAGAGGTTGCGCTTTTGGCGGCAGCGATTGCAATGCTTTCCAACTGACCGGACACATGTCGTTGTCCGGCGCGACTCTGGCTTATTGGAAACCCACATGACACCTCACGAAAAGCGTCCCTGCCCGCTGACCATTCGACTCGCCCAGGACATGCGAATCCGTAACCTGGCTCCTCGCACCATCGATGCCTACACCTACCACGCCGGAAAATTCGCCGACTTTATGCAAAAACCGCTGGACCGCGTGACCCCGGAAGACGTTCGATCCTTTCAGGTTTACCTCATCGAAGACAGAAAACTCGCTTGTAGCAGCTTCAACCGAGCCGTTTGTGCGCTAGGCTTCCTTTACACCCATACCATCCGTGTCCCTTGGCCGGTCACCATGGTGCCCTTTGGCAAACGGCCCAAGACGCTTCCCGTGGTGCTCGGCCGACAGGAAGTCGACGAGCTGTTGCGATGCACCGAGAACCACAAACACAAAGTCTTTCTGACCACCCTCTACGCCACCGGGATGCGGTTCTCCGAAGCAGCCCACCTGCAGCTCCACGACATCGACTCCCAGAGGATGCAGATTCGGATCAGGCGGGGCAAGGGAGCCAAGGACCGGGTCGTGCCGCTCTCGCCCAGGTTACTGAGCGAGTTGCGGGACTACTGGAAACGGTACAAGCCCAAGTCGTTGCTCTTTCCGGGCAATTCAGCGGACAAGACGTACGCGGACACGTCGATCCAAAAGGCGATCAAGAAGTCCGCGGGGTTGGCGAAGATTCACAAGAACGTCACGCCGCACACGTTGCGGCATTCCTACGCGACGGGACTGCTCGAAGCGGGCGTGGACTTGTTGACGATCAGCTGGTTGCTCGGGCACGCGAGCTTCGCCACGACGATGGTGTACCTGCATTGCCGACGCGAGCACCTGCTCAGCGCCCCCAGTCCCCTGGACTGGTTGCCCGTCGAGCAACTGCCGACGTATCGGCCCCCGGCAGCGACTGGCGCGACGACCATTATCTGGTCGATGCCATCAATCTGCGAATCGCCTTTCGGAAAGCGGCGATCTCACACCTCAAGCGATTGCGAAAGCGTGGCGAGTTAAAGCTGGACGTGGCCCCTGACCTTGGCGACTTGCGAACCGAGGCAGGTTGGGGCGCGTTGATCGAACATTTCGAGTCGGTCGACTGGGTCCGTTTCATCCAGCCGCCGCCGGCCAGTTCAAGCGGCCCGCGCGATCTGGTTCGTTATCTGACGCGTTACCTGACCGGCGGTCCGATCAGTGATTCGCGCATCGTGTCCGCGGATGCCCACGAAGTCACGTTCTTAGCCCGCGAAGGGAAGGTCCAAGGCGGCAAATCGGTTCAAGCTCCCGTCACGCTTCGCACGACGGAATTCGTGCGTCGTTGGTGTTTGCATATTCAGCCAGATCAACTGACCAAGACGCGTTCTTTCGGAGGTTGGAGCAACCATCGGCTGGCGGCGTACCAGGAGTCGTGTGTGTCGATGATGAAACGCCGCCGAGGTACCGCTATCGGCCGAGGCGATTCAGTTCCCGCCGCCGGAGTGTGAACCAAGCGAGTTTGAATGCGACTCCTACTCCGCTACGGCGTGTCCAAGCTGTGGAGAGTCCGCGTTGCGACTGCTTGGGTATCGGCCTCGTCCCTCGTGGTCGGAACTGTTGAGTCGCCATAGCACGCATCTCCCCGGGTGGTGGAGAAAATGGCTTGAGCGAGACGACGAAAGGTTCTGGGACGGTTGCTGTGGTGCAGATTTTAACGCGTGGTATCTGAAAAACGTGGTAGAAAGTGCATACCGCTCTGCCGAACCCTCGTCCGCCACGCAGCCACTGCTTCCGGGACTGGAACCCAGTCACCAGCACGCGTTAGACCGAAGCGTGCCTGACGACAAAGTTCAACGCACGATCCATCCGCAAGTCAGGCGGCCAGCTCAACGAAAAAACTGAGCTTTTTCAACGCCTGACCAGCGGATAGATCGCAATTCGTTTTTTCGTTCGCCGACTGCAGTTGTTCCGCTCACTCGCCCGTCCAGGTTTCTCTGTGTTTCAGCGACCGATTCTTGGTTGCTCGGCGCGATGCTATACTGTGGCTCCCCCGAACACAGGTAGACCCATGTCGCTTCCAGAATCTCTTCGTGCGCTGCCGCCGGACCAGAAACTTGCAATCGTCACGCAGCTTTGGGATGACCTTGCTTCGTCCGCCCCACTGACATTGCCGGAAGATGAGCTAGCGGAGATGAACCGCAGACGCGGCGAATTGCTGGCCAACCCCGAAATTGCAATCGACGCTGACGAGGTTTGGCGACGAGTTAATGGCGACTGAACGCTATCTTCCGCTTTTTGCCGCTGACTTGACGACTGCGTGCTCGTATCACGATTCAATTTCCGGATCTCTAAGAAATCGGTTTCGCGAAGATGTTCGATCAACGATCAAGGCAGTGATTGAGCGACCCGAGTCATTTGGACGCATCGGTGGTGAATTTCGCGGTGCATTGATCGCTCGATTTCCCCACGTTATTGTCTTCACCGTTGATGGCGGAATTCCCTCGATCTTCGGCTTGCGTCACGCTGCATCCGACCGCAATGACTGGTTCAGTCGCACATGCCAGCAGCGAGCGGCGAACCAGGCGATGCACAGGAGCCGCCGAGTTGAGTTTATTGAAGTGGTAAGGTCGTTCGCGGCGGCCACGTGATCGCAATCGTCCGCCTAGCGAGATTCCCCGATGAGAGTTACAGCGATCGTCCTCCTTCTGACGGCAACGTGCATCGGATTTGCACAGGATCCAAAGCCCGATGAAACTCCAAAGCGGTACTCGGAGTTCCAAGGCGATTGGGTGGTCGCTTCGATGCAAACCGAGACCGATCGCTCAGCGAAGCCACCAGAAATCCTTGTCAATGTGAACGGCGATAGGTTCACGCTCAGCGGTTCAGGCGTCGCGAGTGACTTTCCCCAACCCCTTGAGTTTAGAATTCCCAAAAAGAACACGGAAAACCCCTACCGCGAGCATCAAAGACGGGGCGGAAAGAAATTAGACGACATTGTCGACGTCGACAATCAGATCGTGGTTTTCTGGTTTGTCGGAATCTACAAATGGACAGAGGAGGAGCTTCATCTCGCCCTGAAATACTGTGGACAAGGACTCGAGGGCCAGCATTTTAACGATTTCCGTCCGCCTTCGTCATTCGACGACGATCCAACCGACGGTGAGGTGCGTCTCGTTTTGAAACGAAAAAAATAGGCGAACCAAGCGATGCACCTCATCCGCGAAATGAGGCGTTTTGAAATGGAAGATCTCTCGTCGCGGCGAGGTGGTCGCAATCGTTCTGCTATTGATTCCGTGTCCGTGACCGCTACAGCTGATTACATTCCCGAGTGGCCACCGAACTGGACTAACGCACCAGACGACGGCTTGCGTTCACATTCGTCGCCCGATTCTGTTCTGATTCAAACCGACGACATCATGAGATGTGCGGTCAGTGCCTCAGCAACGACGTTCGTTTTGGTATTCTCGCCAATCTTCATGGTCTTTTTCTGGATCGTCTGCTGGTTTGGGATCGTCGATCATCGCGAACGTATCGCCTTCATGACATTTGGTACGTTTTGTGGCATTGCTACATTCGGATTGATTTACGCGATTATGAAGCATCACCGAGACCGAGGTGATTACGTCGTTGTGGACCGTTCGAATCGACGCGTCGACTTGCCCCGATACGATCGCACATTTAGCCTTGACGACATACGTTGCTTGCAACTAGTGACCGGTCGAGACAAGAATGACGAGGTCGTCAACAACTCGGACTTAAATCTGCTCGTTGATGAAGATGGTGTCATCGTCAGATATCACTTGATGGGCAACCCACTCAAAGAACACGCGAAAAGAATCTCGCAGGCTATGGATACAAACCTCTACGAACAAAACGTTCCGTCTGGATGGTATCGTTCTTCGGACAGGCAGAGCAAAGCGTTGAACGGGAGCGGCCGATGACTCGGGTTTTGAAATCAAAGTGTCTTGGCGGCGGTCCCGTTACCGCTGCCGTTACGCCTGCAAAACGGATTCCCTTGAAATCCTCCTCTTTTCTTTTCGCCGTTTTGTCGCTCGCAGTGTTGTGCGGGTGCGATCCGCCGTCGGCGCTCATTGGCCCCACTGAATCGATCATGTTTCGAGTCGTTGCCACACTAGACGCCGACGCAAAGATTGCCGAGGCTGCGGCGAAAACGACCGAGCGCTTCGTAACACGAGATGAACAGGTGGTTGCGGAATGGGTGCCGATCAGCAACGCCGTCTCACTTGATGCGAAGAGCCTCGCGAATTCCGTGACTCGACGTATTCATCTGCATACTGAAGTGCTCGTGTTGCACACGGTGAACGACATTTCTGAAAATGAAATCGCTGCGATAGAAGGATCGGTGGACAATGCTTCGCGCGATCATACGCTGGTAACTCTAACCGACGCAGGGTCTCGGATGCTGTACCCATTCACGATCGAACATCTTGGCCGTGCTGTTGCGGTCATTGCTGATGGGGAGGTTCGCGCAATTCCGGAGGTCATGGCGCCGATCAGTAGAGTGATCGTCCTCACGCCAGAGAAACTCGATAAGGTTCGCATTGTATCTTCTGGTGGTACAAACTAGTCGCTGTAACAAAGCCATGCACTGGAGCACGGTATCTGACGTGAATGAAATCGGCAACCAACTTTTCGTGCCCAGTGACGGGCGACGTCACCCGATCGGAATCCATGCTGCTAGATACGCATGAACGTAGCTGAATACAACACCGAAGTCGGCCGATGCCAGCGCCAGCTATCCTGGCGCATGGCCTGCGCGATCGCACCAATGTTTGCCGCGTTGAGCGTTGCGGGGATCGTTCGCTACAACAACCCGGGCCTCGCCGACATACTCGCTCCGATCATTATGTTTGCAATCGGTTTTCCGATCATGCTGCTTGGTTTTGTCCGTGCCGATAGGACCTATCGCAATTTCCCAGCGTTGGTTTGCCCACATTGCGACGGAAACCTGTCCCGCATGAAATCCGTTATCATTGCGACCGGCAATTGCCCAAATTGCGGACGTCGCGTGCTTAACGATTCTGCAATCGGGACGTGACATCGGCCTTTCACGAACCGTACAGGACATACCAGGATCTGACTTCGCGGCGACGCGAGGGTTGAGTCTCTTGCGCTGGTGAGTTTTCTCGTTCGTTACGGTCGGAATCGCTGGCGACCAGCCGAAGCTCAAGTCCTCTGTTCAGGAAGCCCGGTTACGTTCCGAGCCCTCTTGAGCTTTGCTTCCTTGCCAACTTTTCCGGCATCGCCG
>Ga0102938_10004446_pt1 | contig 10324 bp, 9 predicted proteins | sample SalPonR2_B_D2_MG_FD_84516 | JGI IMG/M metagenome (GOLD analysis project Ga0102938, IMG submission 84516) | Salt pond soil microbial communities from South San Francisco under conditions of wetland restoration - Salt Pond MetaG R2_B_D2_MG | ecosystem: Environmental > Aquatic > Marine > Intertidal...
TCCAACTTTTGTTGCCATAAACTTTATATATCCAGTTTTATTTATACTTGCACCAATTACCTTATCTCCTTCATTTTTCTCTACAGGGATACTCTCTCCAGTTAACATGGATTCATCTATTGAAGTTTTACCCTCTACTATTTCTCCATCCACCGGTACACTTTGTCCGGGTTTCACAATAATAATATCTCCTACTTTAACATCTTCTACAGGAATTTCCTGTATTTCACTATTTCTTTCAACGAGAGCCATTTTAGGAGCTAAATTTATTAGCTTTTCTATAGCTTCTGAAGTTTTACCCTTTGCTCTACCTTCCAAGAACTTACCGAAAGTAACAAGAGTTAGAATAACTCCAGCAGATTCAAAATACAAATCATGAGAATACTGCATAACTATACTCATATCTCCAGCACCTAATCCAGCACCTATTTTGTAAATAGCAAATATACCGTATAAAGCAGCTGCGCTTGTACCTACTGCTATAAGAGAATCCATATTAGGAGATCTTTTCCACAGTGTTTTAAAACCAATAATATAAAATTTTCGATTGACTATCATTACCGGTAAAGTTAATAAAAACTGAGTGAAAGCAAAATTAATTGCATTTTCCGTACCTAAAAAGAAACCAGGTAGGGGCCATCCGGCCATATGCCCCATAGCAAGATAAAATAAAGGTACTGTGAAAATTATAGATACCATAAGTCTAATTTTTAAAGCTCTATATTCGTCATCTATAGCAGAGGATTTAGACTTTGTATTAGTTTTTGATTCGTCTGCACTAGATGCTCCGTAGCCGGCATCTTCCACAGCATTTATTATATCTTCCTGACTAAGTTCGCCTTCTTCAAATTCTACACTCATATTGTTTTGTAGTAAATTTACACTTATATTTTTAACGCCCTTTAGTTTTTTGACATTTTTTTCAACTGCAGCAGAACAAGCCGCACATGTCATCCCAGTGACGTTGTATTTTTCTTTTTTTGCCATCATATAACCTCCCGACCCCCCGGTAAGGGGATAATTAAAGTATAATACACCCATAGGGTATTGTCAAGGTGTATTATTGAATAGTTGGGAGCTTTTTCTCTATGAATTTTATGCTGTATCTATACAGAAGAGCGGAAGAGAGTGATATTATAAAAAAGTCAATAAATATAATAATTAAGAAACTAAATTCCATTTTTATGAGAAAATAAGTAGGACCAGCTAAAATAATCATAAAAATTAGATTGACGGCTAAAGCTATCAGAACATTTAGATTTTGCTTTACAGCTCTTTGAGGGTTAGTCCAGTCCAGTAGTGGTCTTTTAAGATCAACTATTAATCCGATTAAACTTATAGGTACCCCACCTACTATACCCAAAATAACCGGTAATATTAAATATACAAAATCCAATTTTAAAAAGTAATTAACTCCAAATGTCATAGCTGCTACAGTAAGAGTATGTAGGAGCATAGGAGACATAATCCTTCCTATAATATGACTTGAAAAATTTATAGGTAAGGATCTATCTATCCAAAAGTGCTTACCCTCTCTTGAAAAACTCGTAGATGCAGTAGGATTAAGTACTGAAAATATCATGAAAGCACCTGCAAATATAAGCATAGCTATTTCAAAATTGCTTTCAACTAAATCCCTTATTGGAGACATCATGTTACCGGCTCCCGTCAAAATAGGCATAAAAATGAATATAAAAGGAATAAGAATTACCGTACTTACACAGTTAAAAAGGAAAATAGGAGTTCTAAGAAGTACCTTAAAGTCCTTTATAAAAATGCTTACACTTTGAGAAGATTTTTTTAAAATAGATGAATACTCTTTTGATGTAATGTTTTTTTTCTTAGACCTTGATTCTTCTCCCCCGATTAATCCTTTAAAATAAAGTTTATTTGAAATAAATAAGCTAAACAAAAAGACTAAAATAGTTATTACAACAAATAATGTAAAGTATAAAATCCAGCTTTCGCTGTAGTAACTTAGAGAAAACCATTTTGCTAATGGGTAGTATTTACCTGCGGATTCTAGTAGAAAACTATTATCCGTAAATACTTGAGAAATAAATTCCTGTTCCTGTCCCGGTTCTATATTTATCATACTTCTTTGGATAACTATTTGTAGTCCAAGAACCACAAATAAAAAAGCAAACATAGATACAATTCTAAAAAGATCTTTTCTACCTTTAATATTTGTAATCTTCATCAACAGTATTACAAAAATTGAAGAAAGACTGAGAGGAACTATGGGTAGTGATAAAAATAAAATAATAGATTTTATTATATAAACAATACCCCCACCTACTAAAGTTTTATTTACAATAAATACTGGAATTAAAAAGACTCCTAATAAAAGATATTCATATATAAGGACAGTTAAAAATTTAGAAACAACTATATTGTTAGGTTTTATCGGTAGACTAATGAGTAAATCTGAATCCTTTGAAAAATAGTAGTATCCCATAACATAAAAAATCCCGAATAAAAATACTATCATAAAAGAAGAAATGGATACCAGTACCATAAGATAATTTTCTTGATTAATCATAAGCAAAGATTTACCTATATTTTCAATAAATCCAATATACAAGTAGTAAGAAGGGGCAATAGATACTACTATGAAGATAAACAAAAGAGGCTTCCATATATTCTTTTTCTTAAGTATCTCTTTTGAAAATAAAGTATTTATATTGAAGCTGTTAATAAGGTTAATTTTCAATAAATGGATTATTTGATTCATTGTCCGTAACCTCCAAGAATATATTCTCTAAAGTTTCTTCTTTACCGGCTTTTTCCTTAAGTTCTTCCATAGTGCCTAAAGCTATAATTTTACCTTCGTTGATAATAGCAATTCTGTCGCAGATTTTTTCTGCTACTTCTAAAACGTGGGTACTGAAAAAAACAGATTTTCCCTCATTGCAGTGTTCCCTCATTATCTCTTTAAGTTTAAAAGAAGATTTTGGGTCAAGACCAACCATAGGCTCATCAAGAATGAATAAATCCGGCTTATGGATTAATGCTGATATTAGTGATAATTTCTGTTTCATTCCGTGGGAGTAAGAACTCACCATATCGTTTAAGGCATTAGTTAGACTAAACATTTCACTGTATTTTTTTATAGAAGCCTCTCTTTCTTCTTTTGGAATCTGGAAAACATCGGAAATAAATTTTAAATACTCTATCCCTTTTAGTCTTTCGTATATTTGTGAATTATCAGGAACATACCCAAAAGATTTTTTTGCTTCAATAGAATGTTGCTGGTTGTCTATACCGTTAATAGTTATAGTACCGCTGTCAGGCTTTAAAAGTCCTACAATCATTTTTATAGTAGTAGTTTTTCCTGCTCCGTTAGGGCCTAAAAAGCCCAGTATTTCACCTTCTTTGTGAGTGAAACTAATATTATCTACAGCCTTTACCTTTCCATTTGAATAGGTTTTTGAAATATTTTTTAATTCTAACATTTAGTATTCCTCCATTATGAAATTATATATATCACTAACTACATCTTCCGAAACTTTATTTTTTATCATATATTCATCGCTATTTGGGGTACCTTCTCCCGGCATCATCAGGTGGTTTAGTTTAGGATAAGAAATAAACTTAAAGTTATCCCAATCTCCAACAGTTTCCTTCCACATATTAAATTCCTCCATATTAACCTGATAATCTCTTTCACCTTGAAGAACTAATGTAGGTACGCTTATTTCTTTAGCTAAAGCTTTTACATCATAATCCTTGTAATACTGCCAGTATTCTTTGTTAGCATTAAGAATCATCTCTCCATCTTCTACCTCATCAAGATTTTTAATTCTTTCTACTTCTTTCTCTATTTCTTCAATATACTGTCTTTCTTCTTCTGAAATACTACCATCTAAATTAGCAAGGTATTCAATTTGCTCTACCATTAAATCTTCTAAGGGACTTATATTACCAGCCATGATTATAAAACCGGCAGGATTGTCTAAGTGTTCATTGATTTTAGGAACTAAATGTCCTCCCATGCTGTGACCTAAAATGTATATGCTATCAGAATCTATTTCCGAACGATTTGAAAGAAGGTCGTAAGCTTTTACTACATCCTCAACAGTCTCTTCATAAGGAGTAATTGCTCCAGCTTCTACCATTTCTCTACCGTAGGTAAAGGTTCTTTTATCGTATCTGAATACAGCTATACCTCTTTCGGACAGCATTTCTGCTATATCTTTAAAAGGTTTGTTTGGTCCTATAGCTTCATCCATATCTGAAGGACCGGAGCCGTGGACTAAAATCACACATGGTTGGGCACCGTTACTGCTGGAAGGTAGAGTTAGTATGCCATCAAGTTTATAATCTTCTATACCAAAAGTTATTTCTATTTCATTTTCTTTTAATTCTTCTGGAGATTCAAAGGTATATGGAGCAAAGTTTAAGCCGCCTATACTTCCATCATCATTAAAAATTACATTAGCATTTAAAGATTGATTTTCGAATACCAGTCCATAGGATGCAAGTCTGTAATCTCCCTTGACGGAGATCTCTTTACCGGTTAATTTTTCGAAATTTCCAGTTTGCTGATACAATTGATTAAAAATCTCTCTGTAACCATCAGAGTCAACAGCTTTTTTCATATCTTCATCATGAGAGAAGTTGCTGTAAGCACCTTCAAAATCATCAGTTAACAAAGCATTTATATACTTTTCTCCAACTTCTAGTAGTTCTTCGTCGGTATAACTTTTATCAACTTCTTCCTTATCGCTGCTGCAGGAAGTAAGAACTAATAGGGCAACTAATAATAGCACTAACATTTTTTTCATAATTGTTCCTCACTTATTTTATATTTGCCTATATTTTAACATATATTATATAAAAAATTCAGATTTTAATCTAATTTTAATGAATATTTATTAACAATTTAATAAACTTGTATTTTTTATTTAAATTCATTTTATTCAAATTTGCATGATATGATATAATAATTATCATATGTTATAATATTTAAGTGGAGGAATAAATAATGAAACTACACCAGGTAAAGAGTCCTAATGATATTAAAGATGAAATGAATAAATACTTTAAAAATATTAAATTAGAAAATGAAAGAGTTAATATAGAAAGTGCATTAAACAGATACCTAGCAGTAAATGTAAAAGGAATAGTTGATATACCGGATTTTGATAAATCTACAGTAGATGGATATGCTGTAAAAGCTTCCGATGTTTACGGAGCCTCAGAAAGCATTCCGGCATTTTTAACGTATATAGGCGAAGTAGAGATGGGTAAGGACACAGAACTGATTTTAGATTACGATCAGTGCGTATATGTGCCTACAGGAGGAAAATTACCTGAAGGGTGTACCGCTATGGTAATGATAGAACACACTGAAAAAATCGACGAAGAAACTATAGCGGTGTACAAACCTTTAGGAGAAGGAGAAAACATTATAAAAATCGGTGAAGACATGAGAAAAGACGAAATCCTTCTAGAAAAAGGAAGAAAGATAAAATCCTATGATTTAGGAGTTCTAAGTGCTCAGGGGATATGGGAAATAGATGTGTACAAAAAACCTAATGTAAGCATCATATCCACAGGAGATGAACTTGTTCCTCCTTATGAAGATATAAAAGAAGGGCAGATAAGAGACATTAATACTTATACTATTATGGGAGCCATCAAAGAACTCGGTGGAAAAGTAATAAATACATCTATAGTTAAAGATAACTATCAAAGTTTAAAAGAAGCAGTAGAAAAATATGGAGAAATTTCAGATATTGTAATAATCTCCGGTGGTAGTTCAGTCGGAGTAAAAGATAATACAGCTAAGGTTTTAGACAATCTTGGAGAACCGGGAGTTTTTGTAGAGGGAGCAGCTATTAAGCCGGGGAAACCTACAATTATTTCATACAGTGATTACACTGCCTTTATAGGATTACCAGGACATCCATTATCATCGGTCATAGTTTTCAGTGTATTTGGAAAAGAACTTTTCAACATACTTCTAAATAAAAACCATAGGGATGAGGTAGTTGTAGAAGCCTACTGTGATCAGAATATACATTCTACTCCAGGACGAGAAACATATCAGGCTGTCAAAATTGAAAAAAGAGACGGGAAAAATTACTTTAAACCTATACTAGGAAAGTCCGCATCTATTTCTACAATTGTTAAAGCTGATGGGCTATTGAAAATGGAAATAGAAGAAGAAGGTATATCTAAAGGTGATAAAAGAAAGATAATATTAATTTGAAAGGATATATTATGAAAGAAGATAATAAAAGAAATGTTTATATAGGAAACACAGATCTACAGGAAGCAATCAAAATGTATTCGGAAAAATTAAATATAGATGATAAACCCAAATGGGAGAATGTTAAGTCCTGGGAAGGTTACGGAAGAATAACCTGGGAAGGAGTCTTTGCAAAGTACTCTTCTCCTAACTACAATGCTTCAGCTATGGACGGCATATCGGTTAAATATAAGAAAACATTAGAAGCAGCAGAAACTAATCCTGTAAGATTAAAAAAAGATGAAGATTATAAGATTATAGATACGGGAGATCCTGTAAAAGAACCCTTTAAAAGCGTTATAATGATAGAAGATGTGGTAGAAATAGACGAAAATACAGTAGAAATAATATCCCCAGCTTTTCCATGGCAGCATGTTAGACAGATAGGAGAAGATATAATAGCGGGAGAAATGATAGTACCATCCAAACACAAACTTCGACCTGTAGATATCGGAGGTATAATCAGTGGTGGAGTAGAAGAAGTAAAGGTATATCAAAAACCAAAAGTAGGAATAATACCTACTGGTACTGAAATTGTTGATCCGGGAAAAGATCTTGAAGAAGGAGATATAATAGAATCCAACTCAAGAATATTCCAGGGACTAGTATTAAATTACGGGGGAGAACCCATCAGATATGAACCTGTAATTGATGATTACGAACTCATAAAAAAAGCAGTATATAAATCTGTAGAAGAAAATGAAGTTACAATAATAAATGCAGGATCTTCTGCTGGAACAGAAGATTACACAAAGGATATAATAGCAGATCTTGGAGAGGTAGTAATCCACGGATTGGCAATAAAACCTGGGAAACCTGCAATTTTAGGAATAGTAAAAGGAAAACCTGTAATTGGTATTCCGGGATATCCGGTATCAGCCTACTTCGTATTTGAAAATATTGCCCGGGAAATAATTAAAAAGTATCTGGGAGGACTAAAAGAAGAAAAAAGATATACAAAAGCAACCTTATCTAGAAGAATAGTCTCAAACTTAAAGCAGGAAGAGTACGTTAGGATAAAACTTGGAAAAGTAAATAACAACATAATAGCTACACCTTTAAAAAGAGGAGCGGGAGTTACGATGTCTCTAATAAATGCCGATGGTGTTCTTACAATACCAAAAGAGTATGAAGGCATAGAAAAGGGAGAAACAGTTGAAATTGAGCTTATGACTGACATAAAAAATATTGAAAATACGATTGTATCAATAGGAAGTCACGATTTGATTATCGATCTTATTAGAGATGAACTGCACAGAAAACATCCAAAATATTCGGTATCCTCGGCACATACAGGAAGTATGGGAGGTATAATGGCACTGAGAAATGGTGAAACCCATATAGCTCCAATTCATCTATTGGATGAGAAGTCGGGAGAATACAACGAAGCCTTTATCAAGAAATACTTTAAAGGCAGGAAAATAGCTTACATTAAAGGTGTGAAAAGACAGCAGGGATTAATAGTAAAAAAAGGAAATCCTAAAAACATAAAAACCTTTAAAGATATTGAGAAGGAAAATGTGGTATTTATAAATAGACAGAAAGGTTCAGGAACAAGAATATTAACGGACTATCTAATTAAAGAAAATAATATGGACAGAAACAAAATAATCGGTTACGATAGAGAAGGTAATACTCACATGGCTGTATCCTCTTCTGTGGCATCAATGACAGCAGATGTAGGAATAGGAGTTTATTCTGCAGCTCAAATAATGGGAAACGATTTTATAAAAATTACCGAAGAAGAATACGATTTTGCTCTGGATGCAAAACAAATTGAAGATAAAAAGATGCAAAAATTTATAGGTATCCTTAAAGATAGAGAATTTAGAAGTAAATTAGAAAAATTAGGTGGATATAACACTGAATCTTCCGGAGAGGTGGGAATATATGAAGGATAAATTTGAAAGAGAGATTACTTATTTAAGAGTTTCTGTAACGGATAGATGTAACCTAAGATGTAAATACTGTATGCCTCCTGAAGGTATAGAAAAAAAGAGACATCAGGATATATTATCACTTGAAGATATATACAGGATAATAAAAGAATCAACGAGATTAGGTATAAAAAAAATACGATTTACTGGTGGAGAGCCTTTAGTAAGGATGGGACTACCAAATCTTATAAAAAATGTATCTAAGCTTGAAGGTATAAAAGAAATAACTATGACGACTAATGGTATACTTCTGTCTAAATATATAAAAGAATTAAATGAAGCGGGATTAAATAGAGTGAATATAAGTTTAGATACTCTTAAACCTGAAAGATACAAGGATATTACAAGAGGTGGAGATTTCAATAAGGTTATCGAAGGAATAAAATCAGCTCAAGAATACGATATGAAGCCTATAAAAATCAACACAGTCTTAATGAAGGGATTCAACGATGATGAAATTGAAGATTTTGCTAAATTAACAGTAAATCATGATATCATAGTAAGATTCATAGAGTTAATGCCTTTTGGAGAAAATCATTCATGGACTAAGGGGAAATATCTGAGTAATGAACATGTTCTTGAAAAAATTGATAATCTTAAAGAAATTGATTATGAAAAGGGTAGTCCGTCAAGATATTATAAAATTAAGGGATCAAAAGGAAAAATAGGTTTGATTAATCCAATAAGTAGACATTTCTGCGCCACATGCAACAGGATTCGACTTACGGCTGATGGAAATATAAAACCATGTCTCCATTCAGATTTAGAAGTTGATATGAAGAAATATCTCGATAGTGATGAAAATATTTACAAAGGATTATTAAAAGCTATTAGAAAAAAACCTTCTAAACATCATATAAATGAAGAAGGATACAATCCTATTAAAAGAGATATGAATAAAATAGGAGGTTGATTATGAACAATAAAAAATTAACCCATTTAGATGAAAAGGGAAGACCTAAAATGGTATATGTTGGAGAAAAAAAAGATACAGATAGAGAAGCTGTAGCATCTGGTAAGATATTTCTTTCAAAGGAAACCTACGACAGATTAAAAAAAGGAGACCTAAAAAAGGGAGATGTTTTATCTACAGCACAAGTTGCCGGTATAATGGGAGCAAAAAAAACAAGTGAAGTAATTCCTATGTGTCACAATATTTTTATAACTGGTGTAGGAATGGAATTTAAATTAAACGACAAAGAAAATTCAGTAGAAATTATAAGTACAGCAAAAACCACAGGAAAGACCGGCATAGAAATGGAAGCTCTTACAGCGGTATCTATATCAGCTTTAACCATATACGATATGTGCAAGGCTGTGGATAAAAACATGGTGATTTCTGATATCAAGTTAATAAAAAAAACCGGAGGAAAATCCGGGACATACATTAGAGAGGAGTAGGCTACATATGGAAGGAAAAGTAATAGCTGTAAATATAAGTGATAAAAAAGGAGTTACTAAAACGCCTATAGAAGAGGGAAAATTCATAGAAAATTTTGGCTTGGAAAATGACGCTCACGGTGGAAACTGGCATAGACAGGTGAGTCTCTTAGGAAACGAAAGTGTTGAAAAAATGAAGGAAAGTCTTAAAAACAAAGGATATTCCGACTGTAGGGGAATATTTGCAGAAAATCTAACTACGGAAGGTATGATACTTTACGAACTCCCTGTTGGAACAAAGATGAAAATTGGTGAGACTCTACAAGTAGTAACTCAAATAGGAAAAGACTGCCATGACGGATGTGCTATAAAAAATCAGGTAGGTAAATGTGTTATGCCGAGAGAAGGAATATTTACAAAGATTTTAAAGGGAGGTTACATTAGACCTGGAGATAAAATTAAAATATTGGAAAAAAATGAAGATTAATAATAATTTAATTGAATATTTTGCCAATATATACTATTATTTACTTTATATAAACAAGGAGAATTATAATGAACAGATTTTTGAAAACTTTTATAATTAGCATAATAATATTCCTTTCTTTTGCAGGTAATATAGTATATAACCAGTACGATATTTATGTAAAAAGCTACGAATTTACCCCTATATATAGTGATGGATGGCTAAGCGAAAGCAATCCAAATAGAGGTGATGATAAAAATCCATCACCTGAGACCTTAATAGAAA
>Ga0102938_10004447_pt1 | contig 10322 bp, 9 predicted proteins | sample SalPonR2_B_D2_MG_FD_84516 | JGI IMG/M metagenome (GOLD analysis project Ga0102938, IMG submission 84516) | Salt pond soil microbial communities from South San Francisco under conditions of wetland restoration - Salt Pond MetaG R2_B_D2_MG | ecosystem: Environmental > Aquatic > Marine > Intertidal...
CGCGCGGCGGCGACCGTACGCCCACAACGACCATCATGAGCTGGACCAATTACTGAAGGAAGTTCGGGGGCAGTACCGGCGGGTGTTGGTGATCGCCGAGGGGGTCTACAGCATGGATGGCGACTTCCCACAGCTCCCCGAGCTGATCGAGATCAAAAAGCGTCACAAGGCGTTGTTGATGATCGATGAAGCCCACAGCATCGGCACGATGGGGGCGAGCGGCCGCGGTCTGGGCGAGCATTTTGGGATCGATCCGCGGGATGTCGATATTTGGATGGGCACGCTGAGCAAGTCGTTCGGCTCCTGCGGAGGGTACATCGCCGGTTGTCAGGAACTGATCGAGTTGCTTCGCTACACGGCCCCCGGCTTTGTCTTTAGTGTGGGGATGCCCCCCTCTAACGCGGCAGCAGCGCTCGCCTCGATCGCCTTGCTGAAGCGCGAGCCTCAGCGGGTGGCCCGGTTGCAGCGGAACGGCGAGCTCTTCTTGCAGATGCTCAAGGATGCGGGGTTGAACACGGGGCTCAGCGCCCAGACCCCGGTGATTCCGGTGATCACCGGCAATTCGCTGGTCGCGCTGCGGCTCTCTCGACGGTTGTTCCTGGAAGGGATCAACGTGCAGCCGATCCTCTACCCGGCGGTCGAGGAAGCTGCGGCTCGGTTGCGTTTTTTCATGACTTCGGTGCACTCCGAGACGCAGATTCGGGAGACCGCCGAGGCGGTGATCCAACATGTCGATGCACTCGGGTTGCAACGCCAAGTTGGTTAGCTTAAGACCGCTTTTTGAGCTGACAATCGAAGGCTCGCGAATGCCGAAGGGTTGGCGCGCGTGGGCCGCAGCCTAAAATTTATTGATTGGTTCATTGGGCGACCGTGGGATCCGAACAAGGAGATAATCTTGCTGACCGAAGCAACCGTAGAGAAAACGTTTCGCAAGTTGATGAGCAGCCCCAAGCGGGACGAGGCCGTTTTTGAGAAAGCGGAGGATCTGCTCGAAGAGCTGCGCTGTGAAAGCCCCCTGCGTCACCGGTTGACGCAGGAGCTGGAAGAATTGCGGGCTCAAGGCACGGCGAAGGCCTGATCACGCGTCGGATTGCTCACGCGGTCCAACCTGTCGCCACGGTTTGCCGCTGGCAAGCCCCGATAGATCGCTGATCGAGATCAGCGGTCTTTTTTAATGCGACCCCCCTCGACAGCAGGGGGCTGATGAACCACGGCGGGCAAAACGGATCCGGCTACGGAAGCATTTTCCTCAGCGCAGGGTGACGGCGGATCACTTTTCTGCCCGAGTTTAGGGGGCATTCTCGCAGAGCGGCGTGATCGGACTGTTCGAATTCAGCAGTTGCTGGATGGTCACGCCAGCGAAGGCCTTCTCAGTGGCCGCATAGGCCCGATCGAGTTCGGCGTGCAGCGGACACAACGTCGTGTGGTCCTTCAATCCCAGCGGGCATTTCTTGATCCGCTCGATTGGCTCCACCGTATTGATGATGTCCAGGATGGTCAGCTTGTCGGCTGGGTGGAGCAGTTCGTAGCCGCCGCCCGGTCCGGGCCGCGAGCGCACCAGGCCGGCGGCGCATAAATCTTGCAGCACCCGCGTCAGGTAGCGCCGGGGCACCTTCGTCTGCTTGGCCAGTGCGTCGGCCGAAACCGGGCGATCGGGATGGCTGCCCATGCAAGCGGCGGCGCGGAGAGCGTATTCGGCGGTTTTGGAAATCATCAAATCGAGCCTTGCGGGGCAAAACGATTCAAACGTGCACGCGGGCAGCCGGTCGCGAGAAGTGCACCTGGCGGTGCATGTACGGAGTGTAGCTCGATGCTGGCTGCGTGACAATTCCCATGAGCGGTGCGGGGGGCGGTTGGCCCGCCGGTGGAGGAGCGGGACACCGCCCCTCTGCGGGGAAGTCATGCGTTGGCTGCCGCGGCGAATTCTTGTTTCGGACCGAAGAATTCATACCGTACGCGGTGCTCGTCGACGCCCAGTTCTTGCAGAGACGCATGGACGCTTTCCATGAACGGTCGGGGGCCGCAAAAATAAACTTCGGCATCGGCAAAGGGCGTCCAGTCGCGCAGCAACTCCGTGTTCACGAAACCTTTCTCGTCTCAGCGGCCCTGTTCGACATCGCCGGGAAGCGGCGCGTCGTAGATGACCTTGGTCCTGACGTTCGCCCCGATTTCGGCAAGCTGACGAAGCTCATCGGCGAAGGCTTGTACCTTGCTATTGCCGGCAGCTAGCGCCGAAACCGCTCCAGTGAAACCGGACGGCTCGCGCCGTGCCGCTCCAAAGCCTGGGCGCGGTCTGGGGGACCACAGCGGGCAAAACGGATCCTGCGAGGGAAAGCTTGTTCCTCAGCCCAGGCGATGTCGGTCTTGCTACCCAAACAGCGGGTCGATCACCTTGCCCGCGGTCACGCGATGCGGGCGACCTTCTCGGTCCCGCAAAACCGTCTCGACGGGGATCCCCAGGGCGTCGACGATGGTCGTCCCAAAATCGAGCGGGCTGACGGCGTCGACGATCGGATAGGCGGCTTGGGCATCGCTTTCGCCGTAGACCGTTCCTCCGCGTACGCCTCCCCCGGCCATCAATCCCGAGTAGCAATAGGGCCAGTGTTCGCGACCCGCGTTGGCGGCTGTAATCTGGGGCCGACGTCCGAATTCGCCGACCCAGACCACCAGCGTTTCCTCGAGCATGCCCCGTTGCTCAAGGTCTTCGAGTAACGTCGACAAGGCGAGGTCCGCCGGGGGGATCAAATCATCCTTGAGTCGATTGAAGTTATTCCCGTGGGTGTCCCAAAAATTCTTGCCGTCGTTGTGCCAATTCACCGAGACCAAGGGGACCCCATGTTCGACCAGTCGGCGCGCCATCAAGACCGCCTGCCCGTGCGTGTTGCGGCCGTAGCGTTCCCGCATCGCCGCCGGTTCGCTGGACAAATCGAACGCCTCGCGGACGTGCGGCGAGGTCAACAAATTGAAAGCACGAGACTGCTGCGCCTGGAGGTCTTGCGAGGCCATCGCCGGTTTGATCCCTTCCTGCAGGCGAGCCCGCTGACGATCGAGCTCTTGCAAAAGTTGGTAACGCGATTCCAAGCGTTGCAGGGGCATCTCGGCAGGTAAGGCCAGCGCAGAAGGCTCCCAGTCGGGAGCATTGGGATCGCCCGTCAGCAACAGGCCGTCATGGCGTTTGCCCAGCCATCCCCCATGCTGGCCAGGTGCCTCTCCGCCTGGTGCGGCCGGGTGGTAGGCCTTCCACGGCAGGGTCACGAACGAGGGCACCCCGCGCTCGGACGGTCGGACCTTGGAAACGAGCGCTCCGATGTGGGGCGAATCTTTATCGCTCGGCGGCGTCGCATCGCTCTTGATGACCGGCGCCCGCTGGCCGGTCACCGTCGCATGCCCGCTCGACAAGTGGGCCGGATCATCGTGGGACAAGGACCGCACGATCGCCACTTTGTCCATCTGTTGCGACAACCGGGTGAAGTGTTCACAGATTTGCACCCCTGGGACGGCGGTCGAAATCGGCTGAAAGGGGCCGCGGACTTCGGCCGGCGCCTGGGGCTTCAAATCGAACGTATCCAGCTGGCTCGGCCCTCCCCACATGAAGAGAAAAATGCACGCCTTCGCCCGCTTTCGCGGAGTCCCTGCTGGTCCCGACGTTTCCGCGGCCCGGCTGGATCCGTACCAGTCGGGCAGCCCCAGCCCGAGGGTACTGAGCGCCCCGGCTTGGATCAACTTGCGACGGCTGAATCCGTTGCGCGCCGAGAATTCAGCACAAGTCTTGTGCGAACGCGTCGCTTGCGATCGGGCCCGTCGTTGTCGGCGTGAGGAATGCATCAGAGGTGCGTTGGGAGAGGAGGTGGGGCAGGGAAAGCCGCCTGGGAACGTGTGCGAATGGAAGCCATTCGTGGTGGCCCGAGCGGAGGAAGTGCCGGGCCATCCAGGGGGACTTTTTTCCCAGCAAAACCGGCTTCCTAGTGTACGGAATCGCACATTCGATTTCCACCTCGAAGCCTCGGGACCCAGCGTGCGGCTGGAGCCTGCTGGTGGAAAGCCGCCGGTTTGCCGCCCGTCGGTCCCGCGGCCGGACTCAGCGGTCCGGCGCCGAGGTGTTTGCGGCAGTTTTGTGTTTATTGCGTGGCGATTTCGAGCGACAGGAGTTCGCCCGCAAAAGGAGCGGCCGGGGCCTGGGGGTCAACCGGGTGACGGTCATCGCCACCGATGCAAAAATCTTCCTGGGGAGGTTTGGGAATCGTGCCCGCGGCGGGGGCGGAAACGGTCGACTTTCCCGGCAGCGACAGCTCGAGCGCGTCGGCGGTAAGGCGGGCCTCCAGCGGCTTGGTGGTCGGTTCCCAAGGCGCTGAGACGCGGGTGATGCGGTCATCGCCGGTGCGGACGGCGAAGACCATCTTTCCTTTCTGCAGGTAGATCGCATAGCCGACGGCTGAACCACCGTGGGCGACCAGCATGCCTTCCTCAGGCTGCTCATTTTTGCTTTTGATGGCGAGACGAATCGTAAAGGGATGCTGGGCGAGCTGCGGGGCGGCGCGCGTCGCATAGACATCGCCCATCTGGACTTTGCTCCACACGATCGGTTCGGCGGGCGGGGAGGAGCGGCGATTGCGTGCGACCGTGGGATAGAGCGTGACGGGATTGTCGACGTGTCCGGCGGGCCGAACCCCCGGGCCGGGTCGGCCATCCCCGATGTCGGCAGCCATCGTCGCCGCGATCGCTTGGAGGCGGTCGACCACTTCCGGATGCTTGGAAGCGACGTCGGTTGTCTCGCCAAGATCTTCGCTGAGATGGTAGAGACGGCCTGACGACTGCAGATCGTCCGGTTGTTTACCGATCCCCATCCCTAGCGACTGCGGCGCCAAAGCCAGTTTCCAGGGACCGGAGCGGACCGCCTTCAGCTGAGTGCCTCGGTAGTAGTGCCAGACCGAGCGCGGGGAATCATCGGTGTTGCCCAGGAGCAGCGGGGAGAGATCGTAACCATCGATCGGGACGTCGCTGCGGAGCGTTCCTCCTGCGAGCGAAACGAATGTCGGGAGGATATCGGCAGTCCCGGCGATGCCATCACGCGCCGTGTTGGCGGGAATCTTTCCCGGCCACCAGGCGATCGTCGGTTCCCGCACGCCGCCTTCCAGCGTGCCGCCTTTACTGCCGCGTAGCGGGGTGGCCACCCCGCCGTCTTTGCCTTTGGACACCCACGGACCGTTGTCGCTGGTAAAGAGGACGCAGGTGTTCTTGGCCAGCGATAAACGCTGCAAGGTGGCCATGATCTGTCCGACGCTCCAGTCCACCTCGGCGACCCAGTCGCCGTAGCGACCATTGTCCGAGGCGCCGACAAAATCGGGGTGGGGCTTGATCGGAACATGCACTGCGGTGTGCGGCATGTAGAGAAAGAACGGACGGTCTTGGTTGGCTTCGAGGAATCGGGTCGCCTCTTCGGTGTATTGGCGGGTCACCTGGCGTTGGTCTTCCTGCTCGATCAAGCGGGCCACTTCTTCGTCGCGCATCAGCGGATGAACGACGCGTCCGTCGACAGCCGACTTTCGTCCCATGTCGTTGGAATAAGGAATCCCGAAGTAGTGATCGAATCCTTGCCGCGTCGGCAAGAACTCCGGTTGGTCGCCCAGGTGCCATTTGCCGACGCAGCTGGTGGCGTAACCGAATCCCTTCAGATAATCAGCGATCGTTTCCTCTTGGGGGTGAAGTCCTTTGTGGCCGGCCGGGAAGAAGACTCCGGGAACCGACACCCGCGGGGCATAGCAGCCGGTCAATAACTGTGCGCGGGAGGCCGAACAAACCGGTGCCGCGTAAAAACTCGTCAGCTTCATCCCCTCGTCGGCCAGGCGGTCGAGATGAGGCGTTGGGTTTTGTGTCGACCCGAACGGACCGATGTCGCCGTACCCCATGTCGTCGATGAAGATCAGCACGAAGTTGGGTGGCTCGGCGGCCCGCAAGCCGGTGGGCAAGAGCAGATAAACCAGCAGGGCGAACAACGGGGGCAACGCACGCATCAAGGTTCTCAAAAAAAGACGGGGCAGGCCGCCCGCCGAGGTGGGGGCGGTAAACGCAGTACCCGGCAGCGCAGGATACGCGGGGCGTAGTATAATCGAAGGCGATGTTCGATTGCGTCCTTGCTCTCGGCGGGAAAGCGGCTTCCTTTGGGGGTAACGTCTTCCTGCGGGACAATGGACCGGATCGGTTGGCGGCGTGGTGTCGGCCGACCGGTACGCGCGGCGTGGTCGACGCGCATGCTGAACGCGAACCTGTTCTGGACCCCCCCTTGCCCTCTTGCCGATGGATCTGTGATGCGACTGATTTCTGTGATGCGTGACCGGCTGCGTGAGTTTCCTCTGCGGGGCGTGGCCCTGCTGCTGACGATCGGGCTGGCTTGGGGAGTGGCCGCTGAGGCGCAGGGGAAAAGTTGGGAGGAAAAGAAAGCCGAGCGATTTCGCCCGATCACGGCGAGCGAAGAAATGGCAATCCTGGAAGCGGTGCCCGCGGAGGCGTCGGTCGAGCCGAAGGAGCCGCGGCGCGTGCTTGTCTTTTATCGCTGCGAAGGATTCATCCATACGTCGATCCCGCACGGCAACCTGGCGACTCAGATGATGGGACGCAAAACGGGAACCTTCCAAGTCGACTTGGCCGATACCTATGACGTCTTCACCGCAGACAATCTGGACCGTTACGATGCGGTGGTGTTGAACAACACGACGCATCTGCGTTTTCCCAAGCCAGAACAGGAGAAGGCCTTGCTCGATTTTGTTCGGCAAGGAAAAGGCTTGGTCGGCTACCACGCCGCCAGCGACAATTTTTACGCGCATCCCGCAGCGGCGGCGATGATCGGGGGGCAGTTCAATGGGCATCCCTGGGGAGCCGGCGGCACGTGGGCGTTCAAGCTGGACGATCCAGGCCACCGTTTGAATGAGGCATTTCAGGGGCAAGGGTTCTGGCATCAAGACGAGATTTACCAGTATCGTCCCGATACGTATCAGGGGCACGAGGTCCTGCGGATCCTCGTGTCGCTCGACATGAGCAAGGACGCGGTCAGCAAACAGCTAAAGCCGGATGGCGGCGGCTATCCGCCGGGAGCGCGGCAGGTCCCGGTTTCCTGGGTACGAGATTATGGAGACGGGCGGGTCTTCATCACCAACCTGGGCCATCGTGAAGAAACGTTCCGCAACCCGACGGTGCTGCAGCACATGTTCGAAGGGATTCAATTTGCCCTCGGTGATCTGTCGGCCGAGACGACTCCGACGGCAAAGCTCGAGCCGCGTGCTGCGGCGCTCGCCCCGCCACGGTAGGGATTGGCCAGCAAGTCGCGGAAGGCCTCGCTGGCGAACGGCCGCGGGGCGCAATATTCGCCAGCCATTAGGCCGCTGGCGATTCCTGCGAATCGTCCCCGTAAGATCCATCGCGCTCGGCTCCACCCCCCCCGAAAACCACGATCGCTGTGCCGCCTGGCCGACTAGTTGACTTCTCGATGTTTTTCCTCCGATGCCGAGCCTGCTGATGATCGATTTCTCCCTTGGTTACCGCTGTGTGGTTCTCGCCTTTGTGGTCGTCTTTTGCGGCACGGTCCAGGCGGAGGAAGCCAAATCGGCCGGACCGCCTGACTCTTCGATCGCGGTCGACGGGGATGCCTTACTAGCCGAGTACTTCCAGCGTCAAACCGCTCAGCTGGCAGGGGATGTGTTCGCCGGTGTAGAGACACTGGAGGACTGGCAACAACAGCGAGCACGACGACACGCCGAGCTCCGCGAGATGCTGGGGTTGGACCCGCTGCCCGCGAAAACGCCCCTGGAATCCGTGGTGACGGGGCAGCTTGACCGCGAGGGCATCACGGTGGAACGCCTTCATTTCCAGTCGATGCCGGGGCTCTACGTGACCGGCACGCTCTTTCGCCCCCAGGAAGTCCGCCAGCCGTTGCCGGCGGTGCTGTATGTCTGCGGGCATGGTCGCGTCAAAGCAGACGGGATCAGCTATGGCAACAAAGCGAGCTATCAACACCATGGGGCGTGGTTTGCCAAACATGGTTACGTTTGTTTGATGATCGATACGATCCAACTGGGAGAGATCGAAGGGCATCACCACGGCACGCACCGGTATGGCTGGTGGTGGTGGAATAACCGCGGGTATACGCCAGCGGGGGTGGAAGCCTGGAACAGCATTCGCGCGATCGATTACCTGCAGTCCCGCTCGGAGGTCGATGGGCAACGGATCGGGATCACGGGACGTTCGGGGGGCGGAGCCTATTCTTGGTGGGCGGCGGCGCTCGATGAACGGATCAAGGCAGCGGTGCCGGTCGCCGGGATCACCAGCATGCAGAACCATGTGGTCGACGGTTGTATCGAGGGGCACTGCGACTGCATGTTTATGGTGAATACCTACCGCTGGGACTTCCCCTTGCTGGCGGCGATGGTGGCCCCGCGTCCGCTGTTGATCTCCAACAGTGACAAGGACCGCATTTTTCCGCTCGACGGCGTGGTCGATGTCTATCAGAAGGTGCAAAAGATCTATCGTCTGTACGATGCCGAAGACCAATTGGGGCTGAACATCACCGAAGGCCCGCACAAGGATACGCAGGAATTGCGGGTCCCCGCTTTCCGCTGGTTGAACCGATTCTTGAAAGCGGACGATGCCCTGATTCGGCAGCCCGCCGAAAAACTGTTTGCCCCCGAGGAACTGAGGGTCTTTGCTTCTTTGCCGGAGGACGAGCGGGTGACGACGATCCACGAGAGCTTCGTGCCGGCGGTCTCGGCGGAGGCCTTGCCCGAGACGCATGCCGCACTGCAAACTGCGGCAGCGACGTGGATGGAAGGCCTGCGAACGAAAGCGTTCGCGGGGTGGCCGAACGGGGAGATGCCGTCCCTGGACATCGAGCTGCTCGGTTCGGTCCGCCGCGAAGGCGTGCGATTGCGTGTGGTGCGGTTCCTCAGCCAGGAGCCGTTCCAGCTGCCCCTGTTTATTCTCGACGCGCCCGAGGCCGCGAGTACCGACGCGGCCGCTGGCAACGAAGTCACGCTGACCGTGCTCGATGATGCGGGCTGGGAAGCGTTCGCGCCGTGGGCCTCCAGCGTCTGGCCTGCTTTGAACGGCGAGGGGAACGTTCCGGCCGCCGCTTCGGACGAGGCGAAGCCAGGGGCCGAATGGGTGGCGCGGTTACGTGAAACGCCCGGTCAGACGCTGGCGTGGCTGCCGCCTCGCGGGGTCGGACCGAGCTCCTGGACCGAGGACAAGCGGGAGCGGACGCATATTCGGCGACGTTTCATGCTGCTTGGGCAGACGCTCGATGGGATGCGCGTGTGGGACGTCCGGCGTGCTTGGCAGGCTCTCTCGGAGGTGGTCCCGGCGCCCTCGGCAAAGCGGACATTGGCAGGCGAGGGGAAAGCAGCCGGATGGGCGCTGCTTGCCAGCCTGTTCGAGCCCGCTGTTGACGAGCTCGTTCTGGAGGGGTTGCCGGCGCGTAATCGGGACGCCTACAGCATCCTCAACATCAGTCGCGTCGTGGAAATCCCGCAATTGGTCGCGATGGCCACGGACCGAACCGGGCGGGTGCGGGTGCAAGTCGCGCCCGGGTCTCGAGAGGCGTGGGAGCCGGTGCAGGCCGCGGGGCAACGATGGTGGTCCGACGGCAGCCGGCTGGAGGTGCTTCCCGCGCCCTCAGCGTCGTCTCCGAGCCCCTAAGCCGACTCGTCCCCTCTCAACAGGGTCAGCGCTTTTTCGATTGGCGGTTTTGCGCAGCCTGGATAATTAGGGCGTTCTAAGGGGCTTGAGGAGTCAAGTGGATGCGCTCGCTTCATGTAAAATGGCCAGCATTTAAAAGGGTCAGTGCATTTTTGATTGGGATTGATAGGTCGCCTAGGTGGTCTGCGTTTTCCATCAACAGGGTCTCCATCAACAGGGTCAGTGCTTTTTCGATGGAAGAACTTGCGTTTCCTGGGGTGTTTGTAGGTCCTGGGAAGCTGAAGCAATTCAGGGTGCTTACGGTCGATGGGTTGCGGTTCCAAGATCCACCGAGGCGATGAGGACTCCGTCGTTGCAGAGGTTGGAGGGCTCTGACCCCCAAAGACCGACCGACCCCCAAAGACCAGACCCCCAAAGACCATCAACAGGGTCAGTGCTCTTTCGATTGCAGAGCTTGCGTGCCATGGGGTATATGCAGCCTATGGGGGGCTGACGCAATTCCAGTTGTTGAGGGGCGATGGATTGCGGTCCCAAGATTCACCGAGCCACGGAGTCCATGAGGAATCCTTCGCTGCAGAGGCTGGAGGGCTCTGACCCCCAAAGCCGCAGAGGCTGGAGGGCTCTGACCCCCAAAGCCG
>Ga0102938_10004449_pt1 | contig 10320 bp, 4 predicted proteins | sample SalPonR2_B_D2_MG_FD_84516 | JGI IMG/M metagenome (GOLD analysis project Ga0102938, IMG submission 84516) | Salt pond soil microbial communities from South San Francisco under conditions of wetland restoration - Salt Pond MetaG R2_B_D2_MG | ecosystem: Environmental > Aquatic > Marine > Intertidal...
CTCCTTCAGGAACAAAATATTCCCCGGTAACACTGATTCGGGTCGATCGCATATCAAAGAGGTCAATATCCCCCATCAGCTCATCGTTTACATACACCTCGTAGGTTCCCGAGGGACGGTAATTGGCCCGCCAGACTAACCGGTATCGCTGAGGCAATACATCCCGGATATAGAACTCCAGCATCATATCATCTGTATAGTTGATCCCCAGTTCCAGGTTGACCAGTGTATCATTATCGGCAACGTCTGCTACCACCTTGGAAGGCGATTTGCTTGTACCCGTAATGGTAACGCCTTCCCTCCATCCATACACACCGGTGGCAATGAGTTCAACCAGCGATTCTCCCTGCACCCTGATCTCTCCTTTGTAAAGCGAATCTGCCACGGAGAAATCCTCATACCGGAAACTGACCCCGTTGCTGCAGATAAACCGGGAATTTTCATCAATATTCAGGTAGTCCATATCAATGCTGTCCCCATTGATGTTTTTCATACGCTCGTTGAAATCATCTATACGCAGCGCCTCCCCGAATACCCGGTCATCAATCAAGCGGGGAAGAAGCACATTTTTCTGCCAGTTGTAGGGAATATCTTCATAGGTTTGAAAAGCATCACCGAGGTTCAGTGCCATTTCCGAAAGGGCATCTTCATATTGTTGCTCGTCGAACAAAATCATGGTAGCTGCCTTGTTCCGGAATTCATCCTGGATGGGAAAATAGAGCGAATCAAACAGGTTGAACCGGGTAAAGACCGAATCGTAGATCGTATTCCCCTGTTCATCATACCCTATGGGAGTGCTTCGCGTTACATCCAGGTATACCGAATCAAATTGATCAATGTAATCTTTCAGGTACCGGTTGGTACTGCTGATCAATTCATACAGGGTAGGACGGGGCAGCAGGACCTCATCAATCACATAATACCGGCCGTTCAGAAACAGGGGACTGGAAGCATTCACCGGAATTCCGTCTATGAACAATTTCTCACCGCTGTTTTCCAATAATGCATACTTGCCGGTCCGGGTCTCCATCTTTTTGGACCGGTCAATGTTTTGAAGATTGACCACCGTCTCCAGGAAATGGTAATCCAGCAGGGTTTCTAAATCCAAGGTATCACTGCTCAGGTTGGCAAACGCCTCGTTATCCGGAACAAACACCGTGATGGAATTCCCGCTGGTGAACAAAGAATCGGCTCCGGTTTGCCTTGCATACTCTACGAAATCTGACAGAGCAGGATCTTCCGAAATAACTTCCCACATGTTCTGATCCACGGTAGGTTCATCATTACCGTAATAATACTCCTCCCAGTCCTTCTGGCAACCTGAGAAGAGAAGGATCAACACCCATATCCATATGCTTTTCTTTGCGTACATGATGCAAATGTTTTTATAGTTATACCGGGTCAAACTCAATAAAATCCCACATAAGGATACCCGGAATCAGGCTCCTCACTGTAACAGTATGCGTCTCATACTCGGTGAATTCCACGGTATTCTGGTTGAATCTTACATACGGATTACCGGCACTGTTCCCTGAAGAGGTAAGATTCATGATTCCCCCGGCTTTATTTCCGTCAATAAATAACTCCACCACGGCATTTTCATCCCCGTAAGCATGCGCCCTGAAATACACCTGGTATTCACCGGGCAAAATCTTTGGAATGGTATAGGTGAGCGTGAAATCACCCTCGATCTGTAAATAGTCGTTCCCCCTGGGGTCAATCTGTGTTCCTGATTTATAATAAATAATCTCCTCCGCCCCTTCCCAGGACAACATGGAAAATGTCTCCTGGTCACTGAAAATGTACTCGTTGGGAATGTTCTTCAAATCATTGATAACAGGATCATTATGAAACTGGTAGAGCTGATTGGACAGCCCGGGTTTATAAAGGTACATCACCTGGTTGATAAAGTGGATGGGGCCGTTCTGGCTCAACACATTGCTTGAGTTGTAAAACGGCTCTACGTAATCAATGTAAGTGGTATCATTGTTCTCAATGATCGTATCATACACCCTCCCGGGATCCTTATTGATCTTGATAACGAGTCCGGCAGAAATCCTCAGAGGCAGGGAGGCAAAGGTGTTGTAGTTCAGCGTGCCTTCAAAATTATCCAGGAAATACCTGCCCTCCATAATATGATAGGCACCAAACTGGTACAGCGGATTGGTCGGGGAGGTGTAATCATCCGATTCCGGCGAAATGGTGTCGATCAGGTCCTGTACCGTGTAGATACCGCTGCGATTGTATACCGAATCCGGTTCTGCAAGCAACGTATACTGGTTCTCCCGCTCTCCGGTCTCCCCGTTGATGGTCAATGCCATCTTGTCTGTCAGGCCAGTCATCTCAAACACTTCCGTTATGATGGAATAATCGGGATTGGATGCCAGCAGTTCATACCCTGTAAACACAATCGGCTCAAGCACCTTTCCAACCTCGTGTACAAACCCGTTGCTGGCTTCAAAATTATCCATGGTAACAGGCGCTTCGCTGTTAATCAGGTAGATAGTACTGTCAACGTCCTCGGTAAATCCTACGGTAAGCAAATCTCCCGACAGGGTCGTATCCGGGAAAGCGCCAAATGGAAAGTCGTTGGTCCTGATATCCATATTCAGGATATGGTATCGACCCAGGGCACGTGTGTATTCCATGTCGGCGATTAAGTCATCGATGGAGTTGTAGGTATCGTTTTCCGAATAAAACGCTTCAAATGCTGAATCGGAAGGAATAAACAGGGTATACCCGCTGCTGTATGGATTGTAAGCCTCCAGGGCATCCACCAGCTCCCCGGCTTCCATAATGGCAATAAAATTTTCGTAACGGTCTGCATGGTCATAGACGTATTCCGCGATCGTCCCCAGCTGATTTTCCATCTCAAACGCTGGGATCTCCTCCTTGCATGCTGCGAAAGCTGTAAGAAAAAGGATTATGATGTATGGTAGCGCTCTTTTCATTGTACCCGCTTTTTCGAAATTAATTTTCATAATAGGGGTTTTGCTCAATATTGGGATTGCTCTCGATCTCCGTATCTTTCACAGGGTAATACCAGCCGTTCGGATCGGTCAGTTTTGAAGCCAGGATCAGCCGGCGCGTGGAGGAAACATTCTCGATGATAATCTCAATTAGCTTCTCTTTGTTGGCATAATTGTTCCGCCTTCCCATGCGCATCAGGTCAAACCAACGCTTTCCCTCGTAAGCTAACTCTTTGGCACGTTCCAGCAGGATAGCCTCTTCAAAATCCTCCGCTGTAAAAGCAATCTCTGCAGGTGGCATCAGCGCCCGGGTACGGATATCATTGATCAGACCAAGAGCTTCTTCATATTGTCCGAGCTGAGACAATGCCTCCGCTTTCATCAGCAGAATATCTGCATACCGGTACATAATCCAGTTTGCACTGCGGTTGGATGAACCCGGACGCAATGTGCGCTGGTCGGGGGCTCCCCCGCAATATTTCCACACTTTGTACCCGATCGATTCGGTGGATATGGAACCTTTGCCCCGTACATTTTCACCCGACAGCTCTGGTAAAAGGATCTCCCGGGCATACAGACTGGCCTGGTAATAATCCCGCTGGTAGGTATTCCTGTACAGCGTGTTACCCTGGTTATTCTGCTGGTTAAACTGCAGTTCAAAGATCCCTTCATATGTATTCCCGGGGTTGTAAATCTCAAACCAGCGGATGGTGGGTTGCAGGAAATAACGACCCGAGTTGATGATGTTGTTCAGGTAGACCAGGCTCTCTTCATACTCGAAGTTCCAGAGGCAAATGTCCGCCAGAATCGCATCAGCAGCCGACTGGGTGATTCTCCCGCGGTTCTCGTTCTCATTCCCATAGTCATTCCGCAGCTTCAACCGCGCATCTTTCAGATCCTCTTTCATCCTTGTAAGAATCGTATCACCATCGGTCTTGGTAAGGAAAAAATCCACATCATCGTTGTCGGAAGGCTCCGTTACCAGCGGAACATCGTTGAATACCCTGACCAGGTAAAAGTATGCCAGTGCACGCAGGGCTTTCGCTTCAGAACGATACCCCTCCATATCAAATTCGGTGAAGGTGGGATCATTATCCATTACAGCCGGGGCATACTCTATTACATTATTGCAATAATTGATAATCTCATAGAATGGAGACCAGTCGCACATCTTATTATCCGGGAAGATATCCCCGTTTTTAACCAGCCGCTCATCCTGCACCATGTTATTATCTTCCACGATCATGTCGGCCCGCAACTCCCCGTAGAGGAAAAGCAACTCGTCCATATTTGCAAACCCCTGGTAGGCACCCATCAGGGTAGACTCTACATCCTCTTTATTCTGCCAGTACTCCTCCTTAACCAATCCGTCCGGGGGCAGAGTCTCCAGCCAGTCTTCACAACCGGGAAAAATCATCACCGTCAGAAGGACAATTATTGGTAAATATGATCTGCTTATCTTCATATCTTCAGATTATTCCGCATTAAAAACTTAAGTTCAGGAATCCCGAAAAGACCATGGGAGGCGGGGTCATTCCATTGTCTGTCCCGAACCAGAACGGGTCATCCCCGATGCGCTGACTGATCTCAGGATCCTGGCCGCTATAGCCGGTCAACGTCCAGATTTTCCTCAGATTAGCCCCAAGTTCCAGGTTATCCACCCGCAATTTGGAGGCAATGGACGGATCGAATGTGTAACTGAGCGATAGGTTATTTAACCGGAGAAAACTTCCGCTTTCCACATACCTCGAGGAACCCAGGTTATTGGCAGGATGGTCAAGATATGCCCGGGGAAGCATCCCTTCAAAATCGTCCCCTTCTTTGCGCCAACGCGACAGGACCGCTTTGCTCTGGTTATTCTTGTCCAGCATACCCTCGGTTTGTGAAGCAATCTCGTTTACAATATCAAAACCGGTCCGGTAAAGGAAATGAGCCGACAGCGATAGCTGCCTCCACTTGGTATTGATGCCAAATCCCCCTGTATAATCGGGATTGGAATCCCCCAGGTAAACTACATCATTCAAATTAATCACCCCATCCTTATTGACGTCCTCATAGATCGCATCCCCGGCAGTGAACTCATATCCATTGGCATACCGCATCGGAATGGGATCACCATTGGCGTCTATCCGTACATTTCCCTCTTCATCCAAAGCATATGCATCCTCCGGGGTGGAATAGACACCCAAATAGTTGAAGCCGTAGAATGACCCGATGGGCTGACCAATCTGTGCCATTCTTGGATACACCCCGTTCCCGATATCCGTACCAACCAGGTTGTTGAAGTTATCGGGGAACTCCAGGAAAGAGTTGCGGTTCCTTGCGATATTGAAACTCAGGCTGACCCGCAGATCCTCCATGCGGATGGCAGTTATCCTCGCCGATGCCTCCCACCCCTGGTTCTGAAGCTGCCCTCCGTTAAACCATGCCAGTCGGTTAAATCCCGAGGAGGAGGGAATGTCGTAGTTACGCCATAAAATATCCTTTGTAACTTTATTGTACACGTCAGCAGAAATGTTCACCCTCCTTTTGAACATGGCCAGCTCCAAACCCAGATTCCAGGATTCCACCGTCTGCCACTTCAGGTTGGAAAGCTCGATCTGTGTGGGAATGATCACATCGTTGAAGATATACTGACTGGGATTGGCATTCTCGAAAAGACCAAACCGGTCGTAGGGGTTGCGTGGCTCTTTGCCGGTCTGACCATAACCCGCACGCAACATCCCATTATTTATAAAGTTCATTTCTTCAAGGAAGGGCTCGTTACTGAACCTCCAGCCTACAGAAAAACTGGGAAATACTCCCCAGCGCCGGTTCTCTCCAAAGCTTGAACTGGCATCTCCCCTGACGATGGCAGAAAGCAGGTATTTGTCACGATACTTGTAATTCACACTGAACATGGAACCCAGCGATCGCCGGTCAAATGACTGTGAATTCATCCCTGCAATCTGGGGGGCGGCAGAGGGATCGGTGATCTGCAGGGACGGACCATTGCGCCCGACAAACCTGGAAAAACGGGACTGGTTCTGACTGATCTGGCCCAGCAGGGTCATGGTCAAACTGTGCACAGAGGTCACAATGGGTGTCATGATCAATTGCGAACGGGAAGAGATCCGGCTGCTGTTTTTCTGGGTCTCTCCGGCCTGGTTCACCTCACCGTCCAGCCAGTCGGTTCCGATGGCCGTATAAGGTAGAAAAGTGAAGTTTTTTTGGTTGTCGTACTGGAACGATATGGTTTCAATAAAATGCATCCACTTGGTTATCCGGTAATTGATCTGGTAACTGTTCTGGAAGATATTCTTGTCCATATCGTTATCACTCAGGTTGCCGATGGCAACCGGATTAAAATAGAGATCCCCTCGTCCCTGGTAACTTTCTATGGGGGTGAAATATTCACCGGTCAATTCCCCTGTCTCATCGCGTTCCCAGATGCTCATGTTGGGGGCTTTCATATAAGCCATTCTCCGGAGATTGACCCGGTCTCTGCGGTTGTCGTTGTCAATATCGAAACGAAACATATAATTTCCGTCCCGGTGACTGTTGGTATAATCAAAGAACACCGTGAATTTTAGATTCTTGGAAAGCTCGTAGTCCAGGTTGATACGGGTAGTCAGGCGATCAAATCCTTCATTGATAGTGGTACCCTTTTCATTCGCTGCATTGAGTGAAACAAAAAAGGCCGTCTTCTCTCCTCCCCCCGAAGCTTTAAAATAGTGATCATGACTGAGCCCCGGCTGAGTTACCGCATCAATCCAGTCGGTGTTGGCTGAATAGTTGTAAAAATCCACGAAGTCGGTGTTGTAAGCGATCTCATCCGGCACCTCGAAGATCCCCTGGGCATTATGCCACTCCTCCAGTTGCATGGTGATGTATTCATCTCCGTTGAGCATGGGTATGGGATCCGGCTCCCTTTTGTGGGTGAACTTGTACCGGTAGTTGAATTTGGTCTCTCCCTGTTCTCCCCGGTAGGTCTCAATCAACAACACCCCGTCTGCCCCCTTGGATCCCCATACAGCGGTTGATGCCGCGTCTTTCAGCACTTCGATAGACTTTATATCCTGGGGGGCAATATTTAATAGCTGTCCGATATCTTCCTGGTCTGACCCGGCAAAATTGAAATCAGGATCCGGGGTAATATTCTGAGCAATCCCATTGACGACAATAAGGGGGTTGGAATTCCCCAGGGAACCCAGACCGCGAATCACGATGGAGGATCCGCTACCTGGTGAACCGCTTGACATAATATCCAGTCCGGATACCTGTCCCTGCAACGCCCCGTCAACCGATACCGAGCTGATATCCTGCAGATCATCCATATTCACCTTGCTGGTCGCCGTGGTCCTGTCCCGCAAAGATACGCCGGTGAGCGGATCGGAGTCGGTTTCAGCCGTAACAACCACCTCCTCGATCTCCGTCGAAGTGGGAACCAATTCCACGTTGATCTGACTTCTTCCGTTTACCGGAACTGTTTTGGAGTCATACCCCACATAACTGAAATGAAGCTCGGCATCCGGACCACTTGCTTTGATGGTGAAATTCCCGTTGGGGTCTGTAATAGAACCTTTGAGTATCCTCCCGTTTTCATCATACTCCACCACGGTTACCCCGATCAGGCTCATGTCATTTCCTTTTTCCGTAACCGTACCCCGCACTACGAATTGCCCGGCTGCTTCAAAGCCGCAGAAAAGAAAAATAATGCTTACGATAAGCAGGTTTCGTATTGATTGTTCCATAACTCGTTTACTCGTTTATCTACTCTGCCATTGATGAATGAACCAGCACTGTGTCAATAATATGCACGACTCCCTTGGTAACAAAGTTGGTGCGCTGCGGATGAGGATCGAGATCCTCCGAGAACATAATGTTGGTACTGTCCCCATTCTCAGCAACCGGATAATAGGAGGATCCGTCATCGTTCAGAATCTCCAGGAGATCGGTTTTCGCATCTACTTTGATAGCGGTATAATTGGTTTGATAGATCGTTGAAGATTCATCAACCCGGAGGGTTGGATAATCGCCCGATGATTGGCGGCCATCGGTAAAGAGAATATCCCCTTTTATAAAATGGTAGCGCATAACCTGCCTGAGTTCTGATCTGGAGAGAGTATCCAGCCCGGAATTTGCAATCGCTTCGGATGAGGGAACAAATACCGTATACTTCTCCCCGTCCACGATCTCATTCAAGGTATAGTATACCGAATCTATGAATCCGGCTTCACCCAGCAACTGGGCAAAATCCGGGTAACTGGTCAGGAGGGAGTACATACCGGTCTCGGGAAAACTCAGGAACCCTTCAATCCGGTATGTCGTTCCGTTGTCTGTAGGTTCATCAAGTACTTCCGGTGTCAGAAAAATCGTTGAATCGCCGTTATACCCGTATGTGCTGCTCAATCCACCTGTTACAAGGTTCTCGGCATTGTCAAAGACAATATAATTACCAGCCAGGTTGGGTATAAACTCTTTGCTCGGAGCCCCTGTAGGCACCTCAGTGCCGATATGATTGAAAAAATGTGTCATCAGGTCACTCTGACCACGACTAACAAACTGTTCAGCCGACCGGTCATAGGATTGAATAATATACCCGTCGGGATAGTTATCACCGGTAACTACTTGTAGTGAAGAGTCCTGGCTCATGGTGCCATCAGGGGTGATCAGGAATGAATAATTCACACCCTGTTTTTTAATGGCCGGCATCACGTTGGCCCGTTCCAGGGCCGATCTCAGGATTGAATAACCCGGTCTCAGGTATACCGGTCCGGTCACACTGGAAAATGCCCTGGGAACAATCGCTTCATCCACACCGAGAAAGGTGGAGTTGCTTGCGTAAGACTTCTGGATAATGTTTTCAGGATCCACGGTTACCCGGTCATTCATACCGTTAACAATCTCCCCTCCCAGGTCAGAAAAGTAAACCGGCTCATCACTCATATGTGCATTAACAATGATCTGGTAAATGCTCTCGGGTACTGAATTTCTATCTGGCCAGTGCGGGTAACCACTCTCCTCGGTGATAACTTCCCGGAAGAGCTTATCCAGTGCCTGGTCTGTAGGAGCAATGACTCCATGATGATACCTGATGGTATAGGTCTCATTGCTGGTAACCGTTCCGGTGAGCTCACTCTGTATATTAAATGTCAAACCGGGAAAAGTCAGATCATAGAGGTCATCTACATCCAGTCCCTGGTCATACCCCGGCTGCCTGGCTGTCGCCTCCGGGTTTTCGGTAAACCGGGCATACCGGTAAATAGTCTTAAGAAAATCCGAATAAGAATAATCAGGATGCTCCTGCTTTAAAAGCTGCTCTGCATTGGCCAATGGTTCAACAAGCTCATCAATCCTGTAGACCACCCCGTTTTCCGCAAAAATCTCTTCACCAATCACCCTCGATCCAGCATAATGAATGGTTCCGGGTGAATAGATGGTATTGAAATAGTATTCATAATCGTTGGGTTCAATATCAGCTAGATCTAGGAAAGCATCAAAAAAGAGAGGTACATACTTCCGTGAGGCCCGGTATACCATTCGATAATCGTTAGCCTGGGATGAGTCTGTGATCGACTCTTCCCCGCTTATTACATTAACCCAGTATTTGGAGTTGTCCTCCTGCAATACCGTCTGACGTTTATAGCCCCGGGGTTCATTATTGACCGGGTCGTCCTTGTCAATCCAGCCGTTTATGTCCAGGGACTGCAACTGCGCCAGGGTCCAGGGATTCTGTACAACGTGGTACTTAACAATGCCATCAAGTGCCCGCCCCGGAATGTCACTGACCGCAGTGTATTCAGGATGGTTATTGAAATAAGCATTGAATGCCTCGTTGGTGGGAGCAAACACCGTAAAACTTCCGCTGGCATCAATGATGGTATCATAGCCCGATAGATTGAGGGCGATGGCAAAAGAATCCAATCCTTCTGTAGAGGTGATCTGCGTATATAGCTTACCACTCAGCCAGTCGGGTCGTTCATATTTCTCAGGCTGATCGGGCTGACAGCTAAAAAAAAGCAGTAGTACCGTTACCAGGGTCATCCCCACTCTCAACAAATTCCGCATAGCACAGTTTAATTAGTCAGTAATATATATCCAGGAGAATATAAAATTGTTTTGATTCTTTAGCAACATGGTAAAATTAAAGCTTTTTTGAGGCCGGGGCCAGTCAGACCTTATGCAATGGTTTATTCCTTGCATGAATGTAAGATTATTACTCTAAATGGATACGGTTAAGACACAGTCTGAATACGAAGATGTCTTGAAACTCTCCTGTGAATAAAATGAACGGATCGCCCCCGTCGATCTATCTTACCAGAAGAATCCGCCTGTAATAATTGGAGTGGTTGCTTTCCAACTTCAGAAA
>Ga0102938_10004450_pt1 | contig 10316 bp, 7 predicted proteins | sample SalPonR2_B_D2_MG_FD_84516 | JGI IMG/M metagenome (GOLD analysis project Ga0102938, IMG submission 84516) | Salt pond soil microbial communities from South San Francisco under conditions of wetland restoration - Salt Pond MetaG R2_B_D2_MG | ecosystem: Environmental > Aquatic > Marine > Intertidal...
CAGTTGACCAGAAGCTCCTTCGCGCTGGCCGGGCTGACCAGCAGGGTGGACGCGGTCAGCGCCGTGCAGAGGACTTTGTTCATGACTACTCCTTTCGAGAGTTCAGTTGCGGCCCATCAGACCGGGGAGGAATGTCGCGACCGAAGGGATCGCGATCACGATCATCAGCACCGCCAGAAGCGCCGCCGCGAAGGGCAGGACGCCCAGAAAGATGTTGGAAAGCGCGGTATCCGGGGCGTTGGCCTTCACCACGAAGACATTCATGCCAACGGGTGGCGTGATCAGGCCAAGCTCGACCACAAGCACCACGACAATGCCGAACCAGATCAGATCAACGTCTGACGCGATCAGCGCGGGCAGGAAAACCGGGACCAGCAGCAACAGGATGCCCACCGCCTCGAAGACCATGCCCATCACGATGGCGATGACCGCCACCGCGCAGACCAAAGCCGTCGGGCCAAGGTCCATACGGGCGACCCAGTCCACCACGGCGAATGGCACCCCGGAGAGATTGAGATACTGGGCAAAGACACTGGCCCCGAAAATGATCATGAAAAGCGACGCAGTGATCGAGGCGGTTTCGGAAAAACAGTCGCGCCAGTCGCGCAGCCCGGTCAGCCTTCCGCGTGCAAAGGCGATTGCGCCAGCCCCGAATGCTCCGATCCCGGCGGCCTCTGTGGGTGTGAATATCCGGCCGTAAATACCGCCCAGCACCAAGGTGAACAGGGCCAGAACCGGCAGCGCCGCGCGGGCGGCACGATGCGCCCGGGCAGGTGCCTGAATGCTTTGCGGTGCGGCCGGGAGCGGTGTCCGAAAGAGACAGATCAGAACGGTGAGCAAGAAGGCCGCGACAAGGACCAGCCCCGGCAGCAGACCCGCCAGAAACAGCAGACCGATATCCTGCTCGGCGATACTGCCATACAGGATCAACGGCACCGAAGGCGGGATCATGATACCCAGCGTGCCGCCCGCCGCGATCGTGCCGGACGACAGCCGCTCGCCATAGCCATGGCGCCGCATGGCAGGCAGTGCAACCCGGACCATGGTTGCGGCGGTTGCGATGGAGGAGCCGCAGGCCGCAGAGAAACCGGCCGACGAAAGAATGGTCGCATAGGCGAGAACCCCGCGGAGCTTGCCAAACGCCATCTGGGCGGCGTCATACAGATCCTGCGAAAGCTCTGCCCGGTGGACAAAAACTCCCATCAAGAGAAACAATGGCACGACCGACAAAGGATAGGAGGTTGCGATACTCTCGACCTCCTGGCCGATCAGCGTCAACGCCGCACCCGGACCACGGATCAGGGCCACGGCAGCCCCTGCCACCACAAGTGTGGCAAACCCGATCCGCACACCGATGAGACACAGCCCGAGGATTGACAGCAGAACAAGCACCGGGCCGATCATCGGTCTGACCCCGTCAGATGCAGGGCGGTCGCAAATGCACACAGAACGGCATAGCTTAGCAGCGGCACCGCGATAGCGATCTCCAGCACCAGCGACTGCTTGCCGCGAAGCGCGGCATCCAGACCCATACGCGTCAGCTGCCATGCAATCACCGCAAGGCCGGCAGCGGTAAAGACCCCGATCACCCCAGCCATCAGCCGCGGAAATCGCCGCGCCAGCCGTGGCGAGATCAGGTCGACTGCCACATGCGCGTCCCGCGCGCTCACGATGCCCAGCCCACAGAAGACAAAGCCACCCATGATCCACTGGATCATCTCGGTGGCGCCGAAGAGCGGCCGGTTGAATGCATAGCGCCCCACCACGTCCCAGACCGTCAGTCCAAGCAGGATCGCTCCAAGAGCCAACGCCAGCCACTCTAGCGCGGCCAAGGTGCGGGATCGCAGGGCAGAGGAAGTGGGCATCACCGGGTCCTTTCGCATTGATCCAACTATGACGCTGCATCTACTATGGCTGCAAATGATCCTTTGGCACCCATTCATAACCTGACGACATGCAGATCGACCCGCGCCATCTTGTCCAGCTCGCCGTGATCGTCGACAAGGCGAGCTTTACCGAAGCCGCGCACGACCTGAACGTCACCCAGCCAGCGCTCAGCAAGATGATCGGATTGCTGGAAAAGCGGCTCGGCGCGCCTCTGCTCAGCCAACGCAGGCCGGCTCTGGCAACACCTCTGGGGGAGACGCTGGCGCAACAGGGTCGGCTGATCCACGCGTCGGCGAAGGAAGCGGAGCAGGCCATCGTGGACCGTCAACGCGGGCTGCGCGGGCGCATCCGGCTCGGCGCGCCGCCTTTCTTCCTGGAAACGATTGCCAGCGATGTGGTGCGCGATTTCACCGACCAGCATCCCGATGTAGCTTTCGAGTTCGTCGCGGGGTTCTTCGACGAGGTCCGGGACCTTGTCCTGCGACGGCGACTGGACCTTGCGCTGGGCCCCATGAACGCGACGCTGAATGCGCCGTCGCTGCGCACCGAGAAGCTGATCCTGTCCCAGAAAGCCCTGTTCTGCCGTTCGGGCCACCCCTTGCTACGCAAGTCCGATGTCACCGCCGAGGACCTGGCATCAGCCCGCTGGATCGGTCATTCTCCGAACAGCGTCATCACCTCGGAAATGAAGGCCGATCTCTTCGAGTTCGGTGTCGAAGGACTGGAGCTGGTGGTGGCGTCGGCGTCGGTCAGCCTGCTGCTGTCCCTGCTGGAGACGACCGACCATCTGTCCTATCTGCCCCTGTTCATGATGCGCGGCGCCGTGCGATCCGGCCGCATCAGCGCGCTTCCCGTGCAGGGATTCACCCCGAAAACACCATTGGGACTGATCCATGGCGTCAGCGCCATGGCAGACCCGCTGATGCGTGCCTTTGCGGACACGATCAAGACCCATCTGATCGCAGCCGAGGGCGAAGTTTTCCATGTCTTTCCGCACCTTGCCCCGCAGTGACACAACGTCGGATAATCTTCGACAGGACAGTCGCAATCTGGAAGATCAAGACGCCTGTCATCGGAGAGCCCTACAGCGCATTCAAACTTGCCACGCAATTTTCCTAAGCCTCGAAAAGGCTCTGAGGACATATTCGAGATCTGGAGCTTTCAGCCTTTTCACCTGTCTTGACCCGGAACGCCTCAGGAAGCTCGCCATGCGCTATGAAATTGGAAAGGGTTTCAGACTGATGCGAAGTTGAAAGACCCGTCAACCTATACAAGCCATTGATGGGCAAGGCGTCGCGCTTCCAATCCTCTGCGACGATCCATCCCTTCTGGATGCCACATCAAGGCCGTCCAGTCTGACCATTTCGCGGCCATTGCGACAATCTACGCCATTCCGCCAAGGACGCGACGCGACCCGTTAGGGTGAGAGGACCACCCGCGACGGAGACATCATGCCGCCACATGTCGGGCCTGCCCATTGCGCTGGCCGCGCCCTTTGGGATCGCAGGTTGGGTCGAGATGACATGCGCGGCTGGATATCTTGAGGCAGCACGGTGACCGCGTCTGCCAGCCGCGTTGGGTCGATTGCGCAGCACCCGCCAGCAACACGGCTTCAGCCACCGTCTCGCCTGCCAATGTGGCCGCGACACGATCTGCAATACCTTGCCAGCTTGCACCGGTGCTGCGTTGCTCCACCACGTGCATCATACGCCCCCTGAAGGGGTTGGCGTCCGAACAGGTGGCGCGCGCACGCTGCGCCAGAAGCCAAGCTGCTTGCAGTTCCAGGTCGGCTTTGTTGCGCAATTCAGGCCTGAGGCGTGACTTGCCCTTACCCCACTGAAGTCATGCCACGCGGACGATCTTGGCGGTGCCGAGAGCCTGAATTGCGCAACAAAGCCGTTCCCAACGTCCAAACTCGTCCGGGCCAGCAGATTGAAGGGTCCGCAGGATCACTCAAATGCGCGGAACGGCCAGCGCAATCTACAGGGTTTGGGTTGTGATGGCAGACCAGCAAGGCCGCTTCGACTGTGACGTGTCACAACAGGCGGCGCTCACCTCTCCTGATCCAGAACGTCAATCTCACTTCGGATCAACGCCCAAAAATTATGCGCCGCGCCTCCGTGCTGCCGAAAGATGCCTTTTTCCTTGCACAGTGACCGTTGCGCATGGATGTTGAACTGGTCAGACCAGATAAAGGCGACGTTGCAATGAAGGTCGGCGAAGAAATGCACGGCTTGAACATTCAAAGAAACGATCGACCCGTTCGGGAACGGGTCAGGGACGCCTTGCAGACCGCGATCGCTGACGGACGGCTACTTCCCGGATCGCGGCTGAGCGAACGCAAGCTTTGCACCGCCTTCGGCGTCAGCAGGCCGGTGCTCCGCGAAGCCGTGCGTCAGTTGGAAGCGGACGAGTTGGTGGAAAGCACGCCGCAACGCGGCACCTTCGTCTCCAGCCCGTCCTTGGCCGATGCGCTGGAAATTTACGAAGTGCGGATCGAACTTGAAGGCCTCGCCGCCCGGCTTGCCGCCCGCCTCTGCGATGACACCGACCTTCGCGCCCTGTCCGATGCGCTGGATGCCATCGGTGCCGTTGCGCAGTCAAAGGACCTTGCGGCCATCGTCAGCGCCAAAACGCTGTTCTACGAGAAACTGGTCGCTGCCGCCAGAAATACGGTGCTGCAAGGGAGCCTTACGCGCCTTCGCAACCGGATCCTGCTGTATCGTGGGGTCGCGCTGAATGAGCAGGGACGCACCGCCACCGCGCTTCGTGAGTTGCAGGACATCTATGCCGCGATTGAAGAACGCGATGCGGCACTGGCGGAAAAGATGAGCCGGCGACACATCGGCGAGGCCGCTTGGCGGCTCGCAATCGCCCTGTCCCGCAAGGAGGACAGGGCCCTCACCGCGTCCGAACAGGAACGCCTCTCGCTTCTGGGCGCAGGGGACAGGGAACCGCAGAGTTCCGTAAAAGATACGACCAAAGGAGCCGAAACATGAGTGCCGAGCCTATCAGCAAGGGTTTTCGCCGCATCGCACGTCTGGACATACCGGGTGGCGGGCAGGTCTTCGTGCAGGGAAACCACGCTTACGTGGGCCATCTGGAGCCGCCCTTCGGAACGTCGATCATCGACATCTCCGATCCGGCAAACCCTGTGATCGTGTCCCAGATCATGCTCGATGACCACCAGTCCCACACCCACAAGGTTCGCGTGGTGGGTGATCTGATGATCTGCAATCATGAAATGTTCAACCGCCACTTCCTGCGCAAGGGCTTTGAGATCCCTGCCCTTGTGATCGCCTTCGAGGCAGAGACCGGGCGCCCGCCGACCGACGCCGAACTTGCCGCCAAGCTGGGCGTGGATGTCAGCGACATCCCCAAGTTGCGCCAGGTCGGCGAGCATGGCTATCAGGACGGTGGATTCAAGATCTACGACATCAGCGACAAGGCCAATCCGAAACTTCTGACCTACCAGAAAACCGGTGGCATCGGGGTGCACCGGTTTTGCGCCGATGAAAGATATGCCTACATCTCGACAGAAATGGAGGGGTTCCAGGGCAACATCCTTGTGAACTACGATCTTTCGCGCCCGGACCGCCTTGAAGAAGTCTCTCGCTCGGGGATGGCGGGCCAGAACATTGCCGCAGGCGAAACCCCGACATGGAGCGGTGTGCGAAACCGGCTGCACCATGCGCTGCGCACCGGGGACGAGCTTTGGGCAGCTTGCTGGCACGCCGGCTTTGCCGTCATCGACGCCAGCGACATGAGCAATCCGCGCACGAAGGCGACCCATAATTATCATCCTCCCTTCCCGGAACCGACGCACACCGCGCTCAAGCTTTCGGAACAGAAAGGCGGGCGGGACATCGCACTTGTCGTCGACGAGGAACATCCGCATCCCACCGGACAGCCGCACGCCTTCATGTGGATTTTCGACGTGACCGATCTCGACAAGATCACAGCGGTATCCACCTATCATGTCACCGATTTCGATGCGCCGTGGGCGCGCGCACATCTTCGGCCAGATGGCAGCTACGGCGCGCCAAAGGGGACCGAAGTCTACGGACCCGGCGCGCACCAGTTTCAGGAGCATGTCGTTGGTGACGTCATCTTTTGCACATTCTTTTCCGCCGGTCTTCGCGCCGTGGACATCGGCGATCCGACAAAGCCCAAAGAGCTTGGGTATTTTATTCCGCCGCCGGCCAAGGGCTTTGTCGCGCCGCAAAGCAACGATGTCTGTCTCGACGATCGCGGCCTGATCTACATGATCGACCGGATCGACGGTCTCGACATTCTCGAATTCGGTTGAGCATCAGGACGGGGCTGAAGCAAACGCATGCTTGATCAGGTATTTTCCGCTCTGGGCGTTCTGATGTCCACAGAACACCTGCTCCACCTCCTGATCGGGGTCGGAGTCGGCATCATTGTGGGCATTCTGCCGGGCCTCGGCGGAACGGCAGGCATGGCGCTCTTGCTGCCTTTCGTGTTCGGCATGGATCCGTCATCGGCCCTTGCGACGATGATCGGACTGCTGGCCGTGCTTGCCACGGCCGATACCTTCACCTCGGTTCTGATGGGGATACCGGGGTCCGCCGGATCTCAGGCAACCGTGATGGATGGCTTTCCACTGGCGCGCGCCGGGCGTGCGCGGCAGGCCCTTTCGGCCGCGTTCGCCGCATCGCTGATCGGCGGGCTTCTGGGGGCGCTGGCTTTGTCCGGCTTTGTCCAGATCGCGCGGCCGCTGGTGCTGATGTTCGGGGCGCCGGAATTGTTGATGCTGACGGTGTTCGGCCTCAGCATGGTCGGGGTGCTGTCCGGTGGAAACTGGCTCCGCGGGCTTGCCGCCTGCGGTCTGGGTCTGTTGCTGGGAAACATAGGGCCTGCGCCTGCGACCGGTCACATGCGCCTGACCTTTGATTCCATCTATCTTTCCAGCGGGTTGCCCCTCGTGGTGCTTGCTCTGGGTCTCTTCGCCCTGCCCGAGATCGTGGACCTTTTATCGCGCCGCTCGGCGATCGCGGAACGCGCGGCGCCGCTTGGGACCGGATGGTTGACAGGTGTCCGCGACACCCTGCGGCATTGGGGCCTTGTGCTGCGGTCCGCCATGATCGGCTGCATTGTCGGGGCCATCCCCGGGCTGGGCGGTGCGGTCGTGGATTGGATCGCCTACGGAACCGCGGTGCAGAGCGCACGGGACAAGAGCCGGTTCGGAAAGGGCGATATCCGGGGCGTTATCGCGCCCGAAGCGGCCAACAACGCCAAGGAGGGCGGCGCATTGGTGCCGACCCTCATCTTCGGCATCCCGGGGTCCGGCGGGACGGCGGTCTTGTTGGGCGGTCTGGTGCTGATCGGCATTCAGCCGGGTCCAAGAATGGTCACGCAGGACATCGATATCGTCTATCTGATCATATGGTCGCTTGCGCTGGCCAATGTCATCGGCGCCGCTGTCTGCATCGGCATAACGCCTTTGGTATCGCGCGTGACGGAAATCCGGTATGCGATCCTTGCGCCCGCGATGATCGGCATCGTCATGTTCGGCGCCTTTCAGGCCACGCGCAACTGGGGCGACCTGATCGCGGTGCTGGCGATCGGCGCGGCCGCCTTCGTATTCAAACGCATGGGCTGGCCAAGACCGCCACTTCTGATCGGCTTTGTGCTGGCCGGTGGCGCCGAAGTCTACCTGTATCAAAGCGTCCAGCTTTACGGAATGGACTGGCTTGGCCGACCGATCGTGATGATCCTCATCGCACTGACTGCCGTGTCCGTCTTCTTCGGTGCGCGCTCCAAGGTTTCCACAGAGGCCGATGCCGGCGCCGAAGAAACCGCCACCATCCCCGGACGCGTCCCGCAAACCATTCTCACCGCGACCGTCGCGGCCATCGGTCTTCTGGCGATCGTCGACGCGTGGTCGATCCCCTGGATCAGCCGGCTGTTTCCATTCGTGATCGGCGGCGCGGTCATCGCCTTCTGCGGTCTGTCACTGCTGGTGGATTGGATACGACCCGCGCCCGGCACGCCATCGAAACCGGCATTTTCCCTGATCAATCTCCGGCATTTCGCATGGATCGCCGGCCTGCTTCCTTTGACGGCGGTTGCCGGCTTCCTGCCGGCCATTTTCCTCTTTTCAGTGGCATTCCTGCTGATCGAAGGGCGCCTGCGCATCCTCGCGGCATCCGCAATCGCGCTCGCCATTGTCGCGGTTCTGTGGACCCTCGGCTACGCGCTGACAATCCGTTTCCCGACCGGCCTTCTGGACTTCATGCCATGAACGCCGACACTCGACGCGCCGAAAGAAGCGCACAGGCAAGAAGCCCGCATCGGGCACAAATCAACAGGAGAGAAGAATGACAGGAATGTTAAAAACGCTCAGAACATCTGCGCAATGGACCGCGTCCCTTGCCGTCGCGGCGGCGCTGACGGCGGTCACTGCCCTGCCCGCGCGCGCGGCCGATTTCGCGGGCCAGACAATCGAGATCATCGTTCCGGCCTCCGAAGGCGGTGGAACGGATTTCTGGGGGCGGTTCTACGTGCCGGTCCTGCAAACCTATCTGCCGGGCAATCCGACGGTTGTCGTGCGCAACATGGGTGGCGGCGGTCATACCATCGGCGGCAACTTTTTTGCCAACAACGCGGAACCGGACGGGATGATGCTGCTGGCATCTTCCGGCACGGGCCACTTCAACTACCTCCTCGGCGACAGCCGTGTTCAGTATGAATTCAAGGACATGGTGTCCATCGCAGGCTCTCCGGTGGGCGGCGTCATGTATGTTGCGGGCGATCTGGGCGCTTCGGGCCCCGAAGACATTGCCGCACTTGAGGGCGCCACCTTGCGCTATGGTTCGCAAGGGCCCACCAGCCAGGACCTTCTGTCGTTCTATGCGCTCGAACAGATCGGTATCATGGCGCAACCCATCTTTGGCATGGGCGGACGCAGCGATGCCCGCCTCGCCTTTGAGCGTGGCGATCTGAACATCGACTATCAGTCCACCTTCTCCTATCTCGACAATGTCCAGCCCATGGTCGAAAGCGGCGACGCCGTGCCGATCTTTACCTTTGGTGTGCTGAACGATGACGGGGAACTGGGGCGCGATCCTGCCTTTCCGGACATCCCGCACTACGGCGAGGTCTATGAGCAGGTGAACGGGGAACCGATGTCCGGTCAGGTCGAAGAGGTCTACATGTCATTCTTCACAGCCGGCTTCGGCGCCCAGAAACTGCTGAGCATGCCCGCGTCGACACCGGCGGACATCGTGGACACCTACAACGAGGCGATGCTTGCGGCAAAGGCGGACCCCGCCTTTCAGGAGCGGCGAGCCGAAGTGCTTGGCCCCTACCCGCAGTTCATGGGCCCTGCAGCGGAACGCATGAAACAGATTGCCACCTCTGTCAGCCCCGAAGCCAAGGCCGCGGTAGCCGAATGGTTGGCCGAACGCTTTGACGCCACGGTCAACTGACCCTCACCTTTCGCCGGCGCCCCACCGCGCCGGCGAATTTCCATCTTTCCTTTCCAAGTCACAGCCTCCGGACTCCCTTGGATGTTTTAATGTCCACGCCGATGTGAGCCGGGCAAGAAGACAATTTCCAGTGGTCTTCGAGCGATGTGACCCTTCCTCCAGCGCAATGTGCGGGGGAAAATCGACTTGAGGCACATGGCGTGTTGCGCAGCCGCGTCGCACGCCAAGGAAGGGGCACGCAGCCTCGCCAACCCCGATTACAGCGCATGATTTGGCAAAGTTTCTCACCGGCTGAAACGCCTCAGGATCGGGTATGTTTAATTGCGACGCGAAACGACTGGCGCCGCGTCGCGCTTGCGTCACGATACAGGTTCAAAGGGAGTCCTGTCGGCATACGCGCTGCCCGTCGGTGGCATGGTCTGATTATGAGGCACCAGCACGGACCCCAAAGCCGTCAAAGCCGACTTCGGCGCGATGCCGCTTGCCCGAAAGCGATCCGCCTGCAATATTAACGAGAGTTAATTAAGGAATCATCTCTTTTTAGGGTTTATTGGAGGCGGTGCATTGAGCAATGAAGAGGACGGTATTGCTCAACAGCAAGACGCAGCAAAATCCAAGGTATCGGATCCCGATTCTCCCGCGACGGCCAAGGAATTGAGCACCAAGCAAAAGTCGGCTCTCAAGACGGCTGCTGACAAGGACAAGCTTGAGGCGCGGGCCGTGGCGGCGCTGTCTGCCGCAAAGCTGCGCGCAGACGCCCAGACCAAACGCGCCGAAGCCCTTGAAAAAGCCGCGCTCGCCAAGAATGCCGCTGACTCGGACTACGACAAAGAAATCGCCGCAGCCGAGGCGCTGAAAGCCCGGGCCGAAGAGGTCAAGAACGCCGCTGACGACGACCAGAAGGCCGCGGCCACCGCCGCAACGGCCGCTGAAAAATCTCAGACCGATACGCGCAACGCCTCCGAAAAGGCCCGG
>Ga0102938_10004451_pt1 | contig 10313 bp, 10 predicted proteins | sample SalPonR2_B_D2_MG_FD_84516 | JGI IMG/M metagenome (GOLD analysis project Ga0102938, IMG submission 84516) | Salt pond soil microbial communities from South San Francisco under conditions of wetland restoration - Salt Pond MetaG R2_B_D2_MG | ecosystem: Environmental > Aquatic > Marine >...
CTGCTGCAGCGGCGAATTATCGCGCCGGCGCAGGAGTGCGAAATAGATAAAAGCGGCAGAATTTCGATTCCCCCTACCTTGCGTGAATCAGCGGAAATGAAGCTGAAGGGGGAGGCCGTCATACTTGGAATCGACAGCTATATGGAGCTCTGGGATATTGATGCGTATGCTGATTATCTGCGGGAGAGCGAAACCGACTTCATGGAGGCCGCCGAGGAATTGGGAGAGCTGCTGTCCCTACAGTAAGTAGAGACAGGCTGTATATAGAAAGCAGATTGAAAAGGAGACACATCGGGTTGCTCATGGATACCGTGCATTATTCAGTACTTCAACAGGAAGTAATACAGTACCTAGTCCCGCCTCAGGAAGAAGGCCTATTCATAGACTGTACCCTCGGCGAGGGGGGGCATTCAGAGCTGGTACTGCAAGAAAACCCCGGCATCAAACTAGTGGGTCTTGATGCTGATACACACATCTTGGAAATTGCACGTCAGCGACTAGAACCGTTCAAAGAACGGGTAAGGTTGTACAATACTTGGTTCAACGCCTTCTTTCGCGAGTATCCACTGGGAGGTGAGCGGCCCGATGTAATCCTTTTCGATCTCGGTATCTCAATCTTTCATTACGAGCGGGCTGGCCGTGGTTTCTCCTTTCAAAAAGAAGAACCCCTGGATATGCGTCTGGATACTACACTGGAAATTTCTGCCTATGATATTATCAATACGTATCCGGAGAAGGAATTGGCAAGAATCTTTTTTGAATACGGTGAAGAACGTTATTCACGTATGATTGCTGCTTCTATTGTGCGTGAAAGAGCGAAAAGCAGTATCGAAACCAGTGCCGAACTGGCTCAGCTTATTAAATCTTCGGTGCCGGCCAAATACCGTTATGGACGAATCCATCCGGCCACCCGTTCCTTTCAAGCGCTGAGGATTATGGTAAATGGGGAATTAGCTCGACTTGAATCGGTTTTAGAGGATGCCTTAAGTGTGTTAAAGGTAGGGGGGCGGATAGGAGTAATATCCTTCCATTCCTTGGAAGACAGAATTGTAAAACAGTTTCTACAAAAGAAAAGTCAAACCTGCACTTGTCCGCCGGAATGGCCGATATGTAAATGTGGGGGGCAGGCAGTTGTAAAACTGATTCAAAAGAAGCCTATTCAACCGTCAGAGGATGAGGTCGATAAGAATGCCCCTTCACGGAGTGCCAAATTGAGGGTTGCTGAAAAACTGATGGATGAGGAGCGCTGAGATGAGGAAACTGGTATTAATAGTTATGGCTGTAAGTGTCCCGATGATGTTCTTTCTATCGGTACACCAGGTATATCGTTATCAGCAGCTTGAAAGAGAAATAACACAGCTGCAGGCAAAGCAGACGGAACTGTTTGAAATCAATAAACGTAAAATTGCGAATATTGCAATTCTAAGTTCACCAAAAAGAGTTGCCGAACTTGCCCGGACTAGTCTGGACCTTAAACAGCAGCAGACAGACTCAAAGGTATTGAGAATTGTCCTGGGGACGAAGGAAAAGCCTGATGGATAGGCTTTTTTCCGTTCGGGAGGCGGCTGCAATGGGCCAGTGCACACTGGTCTATGAAGACAGTAAAATCCACAACGCCCGTATCTCGGGTGTTGCTACCGACTCACGAAAAGTGGGACGGGACTTTTTATTTGTGGCTCTCAGGGGTGAGCGAACTGATGGGCATCGTTTTGTAAGGCAGGCAGTGGAAAATGGCGCCTCAGCGCTTCTGCTTTCTCAAGGTTTTGCCAACTCCGAGGAATCTGCCCAAGAGCTTCAAGATGTACAGGTGCCTATTTTAACACATGAAAATCCACTGCGGGCTATGCAGCTAATGGCTTCGGAGTATCTGAAGAAATTTCCGCAGCTTATGAAAATAGGGGTAACCGGCAGCAATGGAAAAACAACTACCAAGGAGCTCTTAGCCTCGATTCTTAGTGAGGTAGCCTCGACGGTGAAAAACGAAGGCAATCTTAACTCTGATATTGGACTGCCTTTGTCGGTGTTTCAAGTGCGGGAACAGCACCATTTTGCAGTGTTTGAAATGGGAATTAACCGCGTGGGTGAAATGCAGACGATGGTGGATGTGTTGCAGCCTCAGTATGCAGTGATAAGCAATATAGGGACTGCCCATATCGGCCTGTTGGGCAGTCAGGAAGGAATTTCAAGGGAGAAGGGTAGTCTGTTTGCAGCCTTGCCGGCCGATGGAATAGGTTTTTATCCTGAAACCTTTGAGTGGAAAAGCTACTTTACTCGGATATGCCGGGCACCTTTAGTGCCGTTTGGAGCGGAAACTACTGTGGGCGTGTATAAAACCGTAAGTCGGGGTTTGAAGGGCTGGATAATTACCTATGAAAACATACCGATCGAGTTGAAGCTGCCCGGAATACACAACTTGAATAATGCACTGGCAGCTATTCAAGTTGCTCGTACCCTTGGTGCGCGTCCAGCACAGGTAAAGACTGGTCTAGAAAAGTATGAAACCCTGGAAGGGCGCAGTCAGATCATAGAAGGGGCCACAACCATTGTTCAGGACTCATACAATGCCAATGCCGAATCGGTGAACGCTATCCTCAGTACTCTGCAGGATGGAGTATTCGGGAGGCTGATTATTGTATTGGGTGCGATGAAGGAACTGGGCAATAAAGCAGAGTCTTCTCATCGAAAGGTGGGGAGTACTATTGCCGGTATTGATGCGGAGGCGGTGTTTCTGTTTGGCGAAGAGATGCGCTTTGCGTTTCAGGAGGCTCAGCAGCAGGGTTTTCATAATAGGTTACAGTTTACAACTGACTACAGCGAGTTAGCCCAGTGGGTGTCCGATTTTGTGCAGCCGGGGGATACCGTGTTATTAAAGGGTTCCCGTTCTATGGAGCTTGAAAGACTGGTGCCCCATATAGAAAAAAAATTTAGAACCCAGGAAAATCCTTAGGAGGGCATGTGTTTCCGGAACTTTTTTTGCCGTTGGTAAAATATTTTAGTGGCTTTAACATCTTTCAGTACATCACCTTCCGCTCAGCATATGCTGCCATGACGGCACTGTTGGTTTCGTTTGTATTCGGGCGCCCGCTTATTCACAAACTGCAGCGCCTGAAAGCTGGACAAGAGGTTCGGGAAGACGGTCCGGAAACCCATCTTATAAAGTCGGGGACTCCGACTATGGGTGGTTTGCTTATTCTGATCTCTGTTACAATAGCAACCCTCCTATGGCAGGACCTCAACAACCCCTATACTTGGTTGCTTCTGTTTTCAATGATTGCTTTTGGCGGTATCGGGTTTGTCGATGATTATTTGAAGATTTTCCGCAAGAGTTCCGACGGCATGCAAGCCAGGGTTAAGTTTATTGGTCAAACTTTGGTGGCACTGATAATTGTGGTGCTGCTGTATGTCTATGGAAACGAGCATACTACCTTGCTGTATATTCCCTTTTTCAAGCATGCGGTCCTTGATATGTCCTATTTTTACATTCCCTTTGGAGTTGTGTTGTTGGTGGGTACTTCCAATGCAGTAAACCTTACTGATGGACTGGATGGCCTTGCGATTGGACTGGTAATTTTAGTGGGAATCACCTTTGCGATACTAACATATATCACCGGCCGCATGGATTATTCTGAATATCTGCAGATTCCCTATTTGGTCGGAACAGGAGAACTGACAATTTTAACATTAGCCTTGGTGGGTGCGAGTATCGGTTTTTTGTGGTTTAACTCCCACCCGGCAGAGGTCTTTATGGGTGATACCGGTAGTCTGGCTATCGGTGGAGTAATTGGGGTATTGGCTCTCGTGTTGAAAAAAGAGATCCTTCTGATTGTGATCGGTGGAGTTTTTGTGTTAGAAGCTCTATCGGTAATAATTCAGGTAGTCTCATTTAAGTTGCGCAAGAAGCGGGTCTTTAAAATGGCACCGTTGCATCACCATTTTGAATTGAAAGGGTGGGCGGAAAGCAAAGTGGTAATCAGGTTTTGGATATTAGGCACCCTGTTTACCATTTTGAGTCTTTCAACCCTGAAGATACAATGATGAATGATAGATTTTATGCTGAAAGAGTAAAAGAAGAGCGCCACGATACGACTCTGTTGATCCTGTTCATACTTATTGTAGGAATAGGTCTGGGGACGCTCTTCTCGGCCTCGTACTATTACGGGGGTAAACGCTTCGATGACCCATTTTACTTCTTTTATCGGCAAATTGCCTTTGTCGGGATTGGGGTGGTTCTGTCTTTTATCTCATCAAGGATTCCTCTGCAGGCATTGGTGCGCAAAACACCCTTGCTGTTGGTACTTACTTTCGTATTGTTGGTAGCTACCTTCATACCAGGACTGAAACACAGTATTATGGGGGCTAATCGCTGGCTTAGTATTGGGGGGTACACCTTTCAACCTTCGGAACTAGCAAAGCTTACTCTGGTGATCTATCTGAGTGCTATACTCTCAAAGAAGGGTGAGCGACTTGATAATGTGGTCAATTCAATTATTCCCCCTCTTTTGGTGGTATTTCTGTTTACAGCCCTAATTTACCTGCAAAACGATTTTTCCACAGCCTTGTTTGTTATAATCGTCTCTTTGCTGTTGTTTTTTGTGGCCGGCATAAAGTTTCGCTATTTTTTGTTTTTATTTTCAATGGTACTGCCCCTGGCTTCTATACTGGTACTTACCAAGGAGTACCGGGTGCGGCGGGTGATTGCGTTTCTGGATCCAAACAGCGATCCCATAGGTACTGGATATCAGGTAATAGCGGCTCGGCATGCACTGGCATCCGGGGATTTCTGGGGCCGCGGTTTTGGAATGGGAACTGAGAAGTTCGGCGGTCTACCAGAAGCCCACTCCGACTTTATTTTCGCGGTGTTTGCTGAAGAAATGGGCTTTGTTGGGGTTGTCTTTGCAGTGGTTCTGTTTTTGGCTCTGGCTGTGCGCGGTTATTCTTTAGCGCTTCAGTATGAGCCTAACGACCGTTTTAGTTTTATGCTCACCCTCGGTCTTACAAGCTGTCTCGTGTTTCAGGCCCTGGTTAATATGGCGGTGGTGGTCGGAATGGTTCCGGCTACAGGCCTTCCGTTGCCTTTTTTCTCGCACGGAGGCTCATCGATGGTGATAAGTCTGATAATGGGCGGCTTGTTGCTTAATTTGTCTCGAAATGCTCCCGCATCCGCAAGGAGGGAGTTATGAGTAGTATCGCATTATTTAAGAACTCCGATAGAAATTACCAGACCCAGCACAGCACCATTCAGGATCAACGGGTACAGCGAAGGGTGGAGCGAGACCAGCGAGATTTACGGCGCCTGTTTACCTTTATTATTGGGATTTTAGCTTTTCTTTTGGTGGCTGAGATCGTATATCATGTACTAATAGCTCCGTATTTAGTGGTAAATAAAATCAGTATCCAAGCTGCCGGTGATTTCCCCTATACCAATGATGAACTGCTTTCAATTGCAGCGGTAGAGGGAAATACATATTTCTTCGATGTGAAACCGAAGTTAATCTCGGCCCGATTAGAACGAGTTCCTCTAGTAAAGAGCGTTGAAGTCAGCAAGGAGTTTCCCCACAGTTTGAATATTGCCATTACCGAACGAGAGCCCCTAGCGGCTCTTACCATTATGGATGCCGACGGAATGGTACCCACTTATGTTGATTCCTCAGGAATTATATTCCGTTCCAGGGGAGTTGAATTTTTAGATTTACCGATTATCTCCGGTATAGATGTTCCTGTATATAAGGACGGGATGCAATTGCCCCAGGTGCTCACCAGTTTTCTGGAAGATTTGGACCGTCTGCAGATAGAGAATCCAGCCCTCTATCGGTTGATTTCCGAAGTGAAATTCGTTAAAAAGAACACAACCGATTATGAAGTAGTGCTATTTCCGTCACAATACCAGGTAAAGGTTCGAATCGGTCCTGCCCTTACCGAAAAATTGATGAAATATATTGTGTTGGTATTAGATGTGGTAGCAGAAAAAGGTATGGAAACAACCATTGAGGAGATCGATTTTAGAACGGATGAGGTTGTCTACCGTGTGGGGGAGGAATAGGTGCCTGCAAAAGATATGATTGTCGGACTTGATATTGGAACAAACAAAGTCTGCGCCGTTATCGGAGAGTGGAACGAGAACGGCTTTATCCAAATTACCGGTGTCGGTACAAGTCCGTCAGAAGGTCTTCGGCGCGGTGTGGTGGTAAACATAGAGTCTACTCTTCGTTCGGTACATGCGGCCATTGAAGCAGCCGAGATGATGTCCGGCCGTGAGGTACAGGAAGTGGTAACCGGTATAGGCGGAGCCCACATTGAAGGGATCAACTCACGCGGAGTGGTAGCGGTAACCGGTAAAGGTCGGGAGATAAATCGTAATGATGTTGGACGTGTAATTGATGCTGCCAAGGCGATTGTAATTCCAATGGACCGTGAGGTTATTCATGTAATTCCACAGGAGTTTATTGTTGATGACCAAGGGAGCATTAAAGATCCCCTTGACATGATCGGCATTCGACTCGAGGCGGAAGTGCATATAATTACCGGCGCTGTGACCAGCGCTCAAAATTTATTGAAGTGTGTAAACAGAGCCGGCTTTCGAGTGCAGGATATCGTATTGCAGTCGCTGGCCTCGGGAAAGGCTGTTCTTTCTAAAGAGGAGAAAGAGCTCGGTGTGCTACTGATAGACCTTGGCGGTGGAACTACAGATATATTGGTGTACTCTGAAGGTGCTCCCTACTACACCGATGTGCTTTCGATCGGTGGAGGACAGGTAACAAACGATGTGTCGATTATGCTGAAAACACCCTTTGAGGCGGCGGAGAAGATTAAGCAGGAGGCCGGCTGCGCATTTATGCCAATGATTGATACTGAGGAGGAAGTGATTATACCGGGGGTCGGTGGCTGGCCTTCGGCCTCAATACCGCGAAAGGAGATATGTAAAATTATTCAACCGCGGATGGAAGAAATTTTTACAATGATCCGTAGCCGCCTTGAAAAGAAGGGCTTTGATAAGCACCTCGGCGGCGGTGTGGTAATTACCGGCGGGGGATCACAGCTGCCTGGGACTGCTGAATTGGCGCGGGAGGTGTTCGGGATACCCGGCCGTATAGGGTATCCGGCGAAGGTCGGCGGATTGTCTGATGTATATCAGAGCCCGGTGTATGCAACTGGGGTTGGGCTTGTGTTATATGCCTCCGAAATTATGGAGGCGGAAGGCGGGCATGTATCGCCGGGCAAGCGCAGTGGTGACGGAATGATGGGAAAACTCAAAAACTGGTTCAAGGAGTTCCTATGAGTTCCTAGAAGCGATACGAAAATGAGAGTCGGGGCAATACTGAATGCACAAGGGTTAGTGCATTCCGTACTACCCCGCTATAAAATATATTTACAAAACTATGCTCGGGAGGGGGCAATGCAAATCGAAATAATAGATGAACACACACAAGAGCAGGTAGAACCTACCGTTATCAAGGTAATCGGAGTAGGTGGCGGCGGAAGTAATGCGGTGAACCGTATGATCACATCCGGATTAAAGAAGGTAGATTTTATTGCAGTTAATACCGACATGCAGGCACTGCAGCGATCGAATGCCAATACTACGCTTCCGATTGGTTCTCAGCTTACCGGCGGCTTAGGTGCCGGTGGGGTGCCGGATGTTGGAGAGAAAGCCGCAGAAGAATCACGCGAGGAGATCAAAAACGCTCTGCAGGGAGCGGATATGGTCTTTATTACTGCCGGAATGGGTGGTGGTACCGGTACTGGATCGGCACCGATTGTGGCACAGATAGCCCGTGAGATGGATGCACTGACAGTAGCTGTAGTGACGAAGCCCTTTGACTTTGAGGGGCGCCAGAAGAAGAAGCTGGCTGACCAAGGCATTGCTAAGCTGCGGAATGAAGTTGATACCCTTATTACTATCCCTAATCAGTACCTTCTCAAAGTAGTTGAGCGGCGAACTCCAATACGCGAGGCCTTTTTGATGGCCGATGATGTCCTGCGTCAGGGTGTTCAGGGTATTGCTGAACTGATTACTGAGCCGGGCGAGATAAATATAGACTTTGCCGATGTACGAACAATTATGAAGGGCCGTGGCGATGCTTTAATGGGTATTGGCGTAGGCCACGGTGATAACCGAGCGGTAGATGCGGCGACTAATGCCATCAATAATCCCCTTTTAGAGGATGCGCATATCGAGGGAGCCAAGGGAATTTTAGTCAATGTTACCGGTGGAGAGGATTTATCGCTAAGCGAATATGAGGAGGTAGTGAAAATCATCACTGCCAATGCAGACGATGATGCTCTGATTATACCCGGTCAGTCGATTAAAAGCGAATTGGAAGACGAGGTGAAGGTTACTGTTGTTGCTACCGGGTTTCACAGTCAGGCGGTAGCAGTGGATGAAGAGGTATCCCAGGAGCCACAGGATGAAATAATCAAGTATAAAGAGTGGCTTAATTTGCAGAAAGGACTTAATCGGAACACCTCCGGTGGCTTCCTAAGTGGCCGTAATTCCGGTGACCACGATTTAGGTATACCAACAGTCCTGCGAGGCAAAAAAGCCTCAGGAGAGAACGAGCAGTAAGTATGGAGAATCAGGTGCTCTTGAGAGAATACGAAGATTTCCTCAGTTCCACGGCGCAGATTGCCCCCTTGAGCCGCGAGACCTATATGCGGGAGATCAGTTTTCTCTCTAAATGGTGCACTGAGGCTGCATGCAACTTGGAGAGTGTGCAGACACTCGATCTGCTCAATTTTATCACCTATCGTCGGCAGGGTGGTGTTGATCATCGCACTCTGGCAAAAACGATTAGCTCCTTGCGCTCGTTTTTCAAATTCCTGCTGCAGGAAGAGTATCGGACCGATAATCCCGCCGGGCAAATCGATTCGCCCCGCCCCTCGGCCCCCCTCCCGGATGTAATGACCCGAGAGGAAGTTGAGGCTTTCTTTAAGGCTATTCCATTGGATACCCATTACGGACTGCGGGATCGAGCTTTGTTTGAAGTAATCTATTCCTGTGGATTGAGAATCTCCGAGGCCGCAGATTTGAAAGTTGGTTCTATTTTTCTTGCCGATGGTGTAGCCAGGGTGCATGGTAAGGGAAACCGGGAGAGGATTGTCCCGGTAGGGGAACATGGCGTCTATTGGATTAGGCAGTACCTGCAGCTTTCACGCCCACATATGTTAAAACGTAACCGGATCGCGGAGAGCCTGTTTCTGAGTATGCGAGGGACTGCCCTTTCCAGGAAAGGTATCTGGAAGCGGTTTAAGCAGATCTGTGAAAGGGCGGGGATTGAAGCCAAGGTACACACTTTGAGGCACTCCTTCGCTACCCATCTGCTCCAGGGAGGAGCCGATTTACGTTCGGTACAGGCCCTTTTGGGGCATGCCGATATCGGTACCACACAGATCTATACCCATGTAGAGAATGAGGAACTGCGGCAGGTACATGCTGCTTTACATCCGCGGGGTTCTGAAGCACCGGAGCAAGGTAACCCCTCTAGTACTACTAGGAGGCATACCCCATGATGCGTATAAAAGCGGTAGTATTTCTAGTAGTAGTTGCGGCGGCTGTAGTGCTTACAGGCTGCAATGAAGAGCAAAAGAGAATCCTCAACAGGTTGATGAACACCGAAACAGGTCAGTACAGTGGTGAAGAGGTTGATACTCAGCGAGTTGCCGAGCTGGAGGATCATGTAAAGCGCTTTTCGGATGAGGTTCAGGAGTTGGTTGAAGAGAAGGGGAAGCTGGGTGTCTATTATAAGATGCTGGCCCTGGAGTACATGGACCAGGAGATGTACGGTCCGGCTCGGGAGTACTTTCTGAAATCTCTGGAGATATACCCAAACAACCACCTAGTTCAGTATTATACGGGCTTATCCAGTGCGCAAACAGTAGGTGCACAAGCAAGTGAAGCTCAGCGAATATCCCGCTTAGAAGAGGCTGCCTATCACTATAAACGGGCAACTGAACTTAAGGGGAACTACTTTGAGGCTTTATATGCTCTTGCGGTTCTCTACATATTTGAGCTTGACCGGGCTCCGGAAGCTGAGGAGTATGTGCAACGTGCCCTTGAGGTTCGCCCCGGCAGCCAGAAGGCCCGCTTTCTTCTTGCGGCGATTCGGGTTAATCAGAATCGCTTTGAAGAGGCAATCGAGATGTACGATCAGATTATCGAAGAGACTGAAGATGCTACTATGCAGCAGCGGGCCCGGGAAAACCGGGAACAGCTCCTGGGGGGAGGGTACAATGGCTGATATCCTTTCTATCGCCATAAGCCTCATAAAGGGTATTCAACCCAAGGACCGCATCGCATTGGGATTCTATTTCTCGAC
>Ga0102938_10004455_pt1 | contig 10310 bp, 7 predicted proteins | sample SalPonR2_B_D2_MG_FD_84516 | JGI IMG/M metagenome (GOLD analysis project Ga0102938, IMG submission 84516) | Salt pond soil microbial communities from South San Francisco under conditions of wetland restoration - Salt Pond MetaG R2_B_D2_MG | ecosystem: Environmental > Aquatic > Marine > Intertidal...
ACTTCCGAACTGCGACTGCTGGAAGATCAGTTGTATCAGGCCGACTACGAGAACCGCATCCTGGCGGAAAAACTGCAACGACAAAACAGACAGCGCGGCACCGCGGCCAAGCGTCCCACGGCTCCCTCGGCAGACATCGAAGCCCCGATCATCTCGCCCCCCGCCGCCGCCATGCCGGTGCCCGATCCGATTCCCCATTCGTCGGTCGCTCCACGGGACGAACCGCTTGTCGATCCGGACGATGTGTCCTCCGACACCCGGGACACGGGGGCCGGACCGGACGAAGACTTAGACGTGGACCCGGACGACTTGATGGACCCCGACAACTTGGTCGATCCGGGTGATTTGATCGACGAAGGTGAACTGACGACACCGCCGGCCGAGGTGCCCACCGATCCGTTCACCGACGACGATCCACCCTACCGTCTGCCGCAAGACCTGCCGGCCCCGCCGGGCGAACCCGAACCACCGGGCCGCCGTGACTTGGAGATTCCACCCATCGACCCTGGTCAGATTCTGCCACCTCCGGCCAACGATGCTCCGGTGGAAGATCCGCCCGGCCGTGTGCCGCTGCCCGAGACACTTCGCGAACTCGGTCACGGGAAAACCGATCCGAACCTGCCCGATTCGTTGTCCTTGCATTCCGGCTTTTCAGGCCCGCAACACTTCGGCAACGAACAAAAGCCGGCCGATCAGATCGCCGACGGCATGATGTTGGTCATCAACGTCCACGATCGACGGGGTCGGATGATGAAGCTGTCCGACATGGACATCGACGCGACACTGAGCATCGTCGCCCTGGACCCGTCCAAGCCCGGCGACGAGGCCCGAATCGCGCGATGGGATTTCACTCCGGACGAAGTCTCCACACTGGTTCAAGATGCGCCGGTCAGCGGTCTGCACGTTCCGGTGGTCTGGGACACGGCCGTCCCGGAATCGGATGAAATCATCGTGCACGTGCGTCTGCAAGCCGGTGACGACCGCATGACCTGTCAAGGTTTGGTACGGATGAAGTCGGCCGTGAGGACGGCGCGTTGGACGCCGCGGGGCGATGCCACGAAGCCGTCGACCGCGAAAGCGAACGTCGCGACCGTGCCTTTCAAGCCGACGCGTCGGTAACGGTCGCGCGTCGACGGGAACCCGGCGCATGGGACGACCGGCCAAGCCGCCCTAACGGGTCCAGCGAAACACTCGCAACGAATCCAAATCACGGACCAACAAGAGGTCGTCTTGGATGGCCAAGTGCGCCCAACTGTTTTTGGCGACTCGGGCGGTATCGACGACCCGAAAGATTTCCGCGTTGGCGTCGATCAAACGCAGGACACCGTCGTCGGCCAGCGACAGAATTCGCCGTCCATCGTGCACCATGCTCCAGTACTTGCCGACCGGTTCGGAGGTCCAGCCGATCGATCCGTCGGCGACCGATAGGCAACAGAAACGCTCGTTTTTCAAATGCAAGTAGATCTGATCACCGATCAAGACCGGAGACGACATGTAACCTTGCGTTTTCTGATTCCATCGTTCGACGACCGACCACGAATCGCCGTTGCGACTGATATCGAACAGTTGACTGCGACCACTATGGGCTGCCGTAAAAACCGCATCGCCGACGACCAAGGGCGTCAAGATGTTCATGCCACGGAACGCTTCGATGGGTTCCGACCACAGCGTCTGGCCGTCGGCCATATCGACCCCGCATAGCTTTTCGCGCGTCTGCACCACCAGTTGCCGCACGCCGGCGATCGTGGCGATGATGGGGCTGGAAAAGGCTCCGTCGCTCATCATGTCCCCGCCGCCGCCGAGCGATTGCCAGATGACCTTTCCGGTCTGCAACGCCACTTTGGTCAGTCCGCCGCCGCTTTGCACGTAGACCGCGTCGTCGTCGACGACCGGCGAGCAGACGGCACCGAAAGGTTGCAGCGGAGAGCCTTTTGCTTTGGGAAAATCGATTCGCCAGTTCGTGTCGCCGGTCGCCGGATCCAAGGACACCAAAACGTCTCGCATTCCCAGAACGATCAAATGCCCCGGAACGCAAACAGGCGTCGAGCGAATCCAGTCACCGTTGGCCACCGCGAAGAACGGCACCGCCATGTAGCCTTCCCAATCGACCTGCCATACTTGTTCGCCGCTCGCCGCCCGATAAGCCGTCACCTGTTCCGATCTGCGACCCACCGTCTCGGTCGTGAAGACCACGTCGCCCGACAGGACCGGACCGCTGTAGCTGGGGGCGTGAGATTTCTCCCAAACCAGTTCCAGTCGGCCCTCCAGTTGATCGGGCCAATTCGCGCTGTCCAAACGGCCATCGCGGGACGGACCGCGCCACTGGTTCCAAAGCTCCGGTTCGGCCGCGGTCGCGACCACGCTTCCCATGACCAGAAAACAAAGACAACGGGCGAAAGTCCGGGAAACTGAAAAAGGCGTCGGGCGAATCATGTCGGCTCCTGAAGGTTTGTACGCATGAAATATACGCTACCGGCAAATCAAGTCGATCGACGGTCTCGGTTCAACGTCCCAGATGGCGATCCAGGAAATCTTTCGTGAAAGCTTGGGCGTCAGGGTCATTCATCAGGAATGAATGTAATCGCGGTACCGTTTTGATCACCTCGGCACCCGGGAGGCGGGCTTCGTCCAGGCCGACCACGAAATCTCCCGCACCTTCGGTCAACGGGTTTTGTACCGCTTGACTGGAAAGGTCGCCCGCGATGATGGCAAAGGGAAACTCCGGGGTGGCCAAGTTTTCCTGTAATGCTTCGAACTCCGGTCCCAGTTCCAGGCCCCCGCGACCCGCGATCGCTCCGAACAGCCCGGTCGGTGCCAGTCGCCGCGCGATCGCAGCGCCTTGATTGGGCGGTCCCAGCATGATCATCGCTTTCATTCTGGGCAGCAAGTCGGCCCGATCGCCGTCTTTGTTCAAGTCACCGATCAAGTGACGCACGACGATGTTGCCCATGCTGTGACCGACGAAGCCGAACTCGCAATCCTGCGGCTGATCCTCCAAGACCTCACGCAACGCCGTGGCATGATCACCGATCGAACCACGCGTGCTGGCGTAACCGAAATTGATCGCGTCGAAACGTCCGTCGTCTTGCAGATCCGTCGCCAAACCCGACATCGATTTGGACGTCCGCATCAGACCATGCAACAGGACGACCACAGGTTTGGGCCGAGACTCCGGTGCGTCGGCTTGGTTTTCGATTCTCGGCTGCAACCGGTCCAGCGCGGCGGTGCAGGTGTCTCGTTTGCCCCACGCCCGACGCACGTCCGCCGAATCCAGCGTCCGCCAGTGACCGGTCAAAGCGTTCTGCTGTAGCCGAAAGCCGTCGCGAATCAGATGGTCCGTCCAGAGCTGCGCGCCGCCGGCGGTCTTGATCGGCACGTTCCAGAAAGCGGAGGCGGGTTCCGGATTCGACGATTCGGAGTCGGGTGATGTCACTTCGGTTTCCTGGGCGACGGATGAACCAGCGGCAAGACCGACGACGATCAAGCACACTGCCAATCGGGGCACAACGTGACGGGGGTGAGGCGGTCGGCGGGGATCTTCGAACGGAGCGGAACGCATCGGAAAATGTCTCGGGGCCGGTGGAGTTTCGGGCGATGATTTTAGGAGCCCGTCGCGTGTTTCAGACTTCGCAATAAAATCGGGGACTCCGCGAAATCGCGTGGCCGCGGCAAAAAGTGACTCGGGGCAGACGGAGCCGCGGACCGTTATAACAGAGCCTTGGAAACCTGCCGTTTTCTGAGCCCTCGCCTCGTATCCCCGCCCTTTCCCTCGTTCCCCGAGTCCTGCGTCGTGTCGAAAATTTGTTTGCTGTTCGGTTTGGTCCTGGCGATCTGTCTGAATCACGGCGTTGCCGATGCCGCCGATCGCCCCAACATCATTGTCGTTTTGGTCGACGACATGGGCTACTCGGACCTGGGGTGCTATGGCGGCGAAATCGAGACCCCCAACATCGACGCTTTGGCGACGGGGGGGCTGCGATTCACTCAATTCTACAACCAAGGCCGTTGCTGTCCGACGCGAGCCAGTTTGTTGACGGGGCTGCAACCGCACGAAGTCGGCATCGGCCACATGACCGCGCCGCCGAATCAACCGCTGGGGATCGCGGGCCCGTATCAAGGTTACCTGAACGATCAATGCACGACGTTGGCCGAAGTGCTTCGCGGCGCCGGTTACGAGACCTTGATGACCGGCAAATGGCATCTCGGCAGTGATCGCCGGGAATGCTGGCCCCTGCAACGCGGCTTCGAGAAATACTTCGGCGGCATCAGCGGTGCCTTCAATTATTTCAAGCCCGGCGGAGATCGCGGTTTGACCCAAGGCAATCAAGCCGTCGACGCTCCGCAAGGTTTCTACGCCACCGATACGTTCACCGACAAAGCGATCGAGTACATCGACGAAGCGACGGCTTCCGGCGACGAGCCCTTCTTTTTGTACTTGGCTTACAACGCGCCCCACTGGCCGCTGAATGCAAAGTGGGAAGATTTTTTGAAGTATCGCGGCAAATACCGCGACGGTTGGGAAGCCATGATGGCCGCCCGCAACGCACGCCAACGTGAACTGGGCATCTTGGACGCCGAAACCAATCCGGCCCCGTATCCGGGACCGGATTGGGATTCGCTGACACCAGATCAACGCGATCGGTTGGACGCGATCATGGCGGCTTACGCCGGGTGCGTCGATTCGATCGATCAAAACATCGGCAAGCTCGTCGGACATTTGAAAGACAAAAACGAACTCGACGACACGTTGATCCTATTTCTGTCCGACAACGGGGCGTGTCAAGAAGGCGGCGATTTCGGCAAAGGCGACGAGGCGATGGTCAAGAACCCGCCGCTGGAAACGACCGCCGGTGTGCGGCTCGGCTTGCACTGGGCCGGCGCGTGCAACACCCCCTATCGCAAGTACAAGCACTTCGTTCACGAAGGAGGCGCCTGCACGCCGATGATCGCGCATTGGCCGGCCGGAATCGCACCGCCCGATCGCGGAACGCTGGTTCGACAAGTCGCGTACTTGCAGGACGTCATGCCGACGGTGTTGGAGCTTTCCGGCGGCGGCTATCCCGAGGCGTTGCCACCCTTGCAAGGACGATCCATCGTGCCGCTGTTGTCGGGTTCCGAGCAACCGATTCACGACCGGCCGATGTTCTGGGAACACGAAGGCAACGCGGCGGTCCGTGCGGGCGACTGGAAACTGGTCCGCGAGTACGGCCAACCGTGGGAGCTTTATGACATGGCCGCCGACCGCACCGAGCTGAATGATTTGGCCGCTTCCCACCCACAAAAGCGTGACGAACTGATCGAGCTGTGGGAAACCTGGGCGACGCAAACCGGCGTCGCGTTTCCCGAAAGGTTCAACATGTACGAACACTTGCGGAGTCTGAAAAAATGACTCGTCGTGTCGACGTCGATCCCGTCATCACTTCTTGGCTGTCTCCAGTCGTTCACTCAAACGTTTGACCAGTTCGGGCATCTCGCCGTACAGGTTGTCGGTTTCGCCGAGATCGCTTTGCAAATCGTACAGTTGACCGGACAGGTTTTCCGTGTCAGCCGATCCGCTCGGGTTCAGTTCGTCGGATTGCAGGAACGCCGATCGGTCTTCGTACCGGTGTGATAGAAATCCTAATGATCCCGGCTTGGTCACCAGTTTCCATCGGCCCTCGCGGATCGCGACAGGATCTTGATAGGTGATCAAATGCTTTCGCACGACCGCATCGGGATCGCCAAGGCATACGCCGGCAAAACTCAAGCTGTCGACGGCAGACTCCGGTGTTTCGGTTCCCGCCCACTGGGCCAACGTCGCATGCAGATCGACGAAGCCGATCAACTGATCACTGACGGAGCCGGCGGGAATCCTTGCGGACCATCGCACGATGAAGGGGACGCGGTGGCCGGCTTCCCACACGTCACCCTTCATTCCGCGTAGCCCACCGGTCGAATTGTGACCGAACCGCTGGACATCGACGTCGTACCACACCGGTCCGTTGTCACTGGCGAACACGACGACGGTGTTGTCGAGTTCTCCCGAAGTTTCCAGTTGCGCGACGATGCGTCCGAGAATCGCATCGGTGTGGGCGACGAACTGGCTGTACAGACCCGCCCCGTCGGCGGCGGCAAATTCTTCGCCCGGAAACCAAGGCGTGTGCGGCGATGTCAGGGGGACGTACAAGAAAAACGGCTGGTCCGATTCGGCCAAACTTTCGATTCGCGCCGTCGCTTCGGCTCCGATCCGGTCCAAGACGTCCTCCAGGACAAAGTCTTCGCCGCGGAGTCCGCCGCGCCAGAATTTTCCCTGCACGGGGCTCCACCGCGAAGTGTCCGCATTCCCGTCCTCGATCGGCACCGTGGGCGGCTTCGGCACGTTCCGATCGTGAATCCAAAAATAGTCTGGGATGTCCAGTGACGCCGGCAAACCGAAGAACGAATCGAAACCGCGATCACAAGGCCCGCCGAGTAGCGGCTGCGAAAGGTCCGCCTGTTGGCCGTCCACGAAACCCAAGTGCCACTTGCCGACCATCGCCGTCGCGTAACCGGCGCGGCGGAGCGTTTCCGCCACGGTCGTGACGTCCTCGGCGATCACCGGTTGCTTCTGCCACGCTAGTGACGTGCGAAAAGCGTAACGCCCGGTGATCAACCCGTAACGCGACGGCGTGCACCAAGCGCCGGCGGCGTGGGCGTCGGTGAACCGCATCCCGGCAGCGGCCAGCTGGTCGATGTGCGGCGTCGAACACTTCGAATTCTCGTTGTAGCAACTCGGATCGCCCCAACCCATGTCGTCGGCAAGCACGATCACCACGTTGGGTTTCTCGGCGGACGGCTGCGGTTGCGTCGGATCGGCAGCCGATCCCGATCGCGTTGCAAAGTCGGCAAACGAAAAAAGGACCAGACCGATCGGCAGAAAGAGATTCGTCAGGCGGGCAGGGCGACTCGACATGAGAAAGATCCGAAACGAGAAATGGAAGGAAAGCGGGCCGGCAGGCGTGCGTCAGTACGGTATCTCGACGGCGTCGCACAAAAAACGCATCAGCGGCCTGGTGGCTTTGACGCGATCGGTCAACAACTCGATCGCGCCGGGGGAAGTGAGTTGTCCGCGGGTGAGCGTGCAGACGGCGATGAAATCGATGCGGCGCAGGTCTTCGATCATCGGATGCGTTTTGTCGTAGTCCCGCGGTGACGTTTTTAAACTTTCGCCGGCCAATTCGAAATGCCGACGAAAAATCTTCTGGTCGCGAGCTTTCGTCCACTCTTTCGGCGACCGGTCGATCGCCGCGCGAATGGCCGCCAACGTGTTTCGCTCTGGACGCCAGCAACCCGCACCCAGGAAGCACTCGTCGGCCGCCAAATGCAGATAAATGCCGGGGGCGTGAATGTCACTTTGGGCTTCGTGCCGAAGCGAGATGCCGACGTTGGTTTTGTAAGGCGTTTTGTCTTTGCCGAAGCGGGTGTCGCGATAGATCCGCATCAAAGATCCGCCGGATTTTTTGGCCACGACACGCAGCATCGGTGCGACCCGACTCATCGGGCTTGACCATTGATCGATCAATTCCAACGCCGGTTCCCGGACGTCGCTTTCGTATCGCTGTTTGTTTCCGGCGAACCAGTCGCGATCGTTGTTCGCCGACAACTCTTCCAGAAACCGAAACAGTTCGTTCGAGATTGGTGACGCGGCGACTTGTTTCTTGGCCATCACGTGAGGTCCAGGGGACCGGTGCTGGTGCTGAAGCTGTCGTCTCGGACGCCCATGCGGTGCATCATCGCCAGGTACAAGTTACACAGCGGCGTGGGCTCCGGTGCGGTCAGTCGTCTGCCACGACGGATGTCTCCGCCACCGCCGCCGAAGAACAACAACGGCAGGTTTTCGGTGTCGTGTTTGTTGCCGTCGCGCAGGGTGCTGCCGAACATCACCATGCAGTGATCCAAAGCGGAATCACCGTCGATGCCCGACACGGGCGGGGCCGACACGCCGCGGAACAATCGATCGAAAGCCAACTGCGGCACGATTTCGTTGGGGACCGACGTGTTGCCGGTGTCCAGGTCACGTCCGGAGGTCCGCAACACGTGACCGCCCGACAGAAACGCCGGAACTTTGGGCCAATGCCCGTTGCCTTGACCCAGATTCGGATGATGAAAATTCTCCAACAGCACGACTTCATCGCGGACGCCGGCCAGGGGCCGCAACATCGGCGTCAGTTCGAATCGGTCGCTGCCTTCGATCGTCGCCGGAGTCCAGTTCGCCGGATTGACTCCGTTGGGCATGAACAGGAACGCGGACCGGACGGGCGGACGATCCAGCGGCGCGGCCGAATCAGCTCCGCGGGTCGCGGCGGAAGCCGAACCGGTCATCGCGCCGAGCCAAGGCAGACCGATCGATACGCCGGTACCGCGAAGAAGGTGACGTCGCGAAAGTGGTTTGGGGGACATGGTCAGTCGCTCGGGGTGGCAGGCAATTGAAAAAGGCGAGGCCTGGATCTTAGGGTAAGGATCGGGCTTGTCGGTTTCGAAAAGGGACGCTCGAAATGATGGCGTGGACCAGGTCGGCGGTGCCGTTGCGGCCGGACCGGATGGTCTTGATCAAGGCATCGAGCGTGCAGCTGTCGGCCTCCTCCAGGCTCCGTGCCAAGGCGTAGCCTAACATCCGCCGCACGTGCTCCGCCACAAAATCGTCTCGGCGACCCAGTAGGACTCCGCGAAGATCATCGACGTCGTCGAACGTCTCGCCGCCAGGTAAACGTCCACGCGTGTCGATCGGCTCGTCGCTGTCAGCCTCGGTGCGGCGATAGCGGCCGAGCACGTCGAAGGATTCCAAAGCGAAACCGATCGGGTCGATCAAATCGTGGCAAGCCGCGCAGGTCGGGTTGTCGCGATGAGCTTGCAACCGCTCACGGACGGTCTTGCCTTTTTGCTCCTTCTCGCCGCCGGGCAGCTGCCCCGCGTCCGGTGGCGGCTGGGGAACGCGAACGCCCAGCAGGGTTTCCAAGACCCAGCCGCCTCGCAACACCGGGCTCGTCCGTCGCGAGTAACTGGTCAGGAGATGAACGCCGCCCATTCCCAGCACGCCGACGCGATGGCGGTCGGGTGACTCCGGCGGCACGCCCACTTTGAAAAACGGGTCGATCTCCACGGCGTGTTCGCTGCCGCGCCAGCGATCGTAGACCTTTTCGGCGTCTCCGCCGTCTTGGTCACCCCCGAGGGCGTAGTGATAAGCCAGCGTTTCGTTGACGATGACATAATCAGATTGCAACCAATCGGTCAGCGGACGATTCTCGGTCAGCAAATGATGCATCATCGCGCCGGCTTGCTCCCGCAGCGAGTTCACCACGGCGGGATTGTATGCGGGCCGAAAGAAATTCACGTCGGGGATTTTTGTGTTGCCCACCGCGGCGGTGCCCAGCCATTGACCCGCAAAAGCCTTGGCGAATCGCTTGCTCGAAGCGTGCGCGATCATCCGGTCGACTTGAGCCTTCAAGACCTCCGGGTCCAACAAACGGCCGGCTTCGGCCAACGACAACAGCGTTTCATCGGGAATAGAATGCCACAGAAAGAACGACAAACGCGAAGCCAGTTCCAAGTCGGTGATCGACACGATGCCGGGGTGCGCGGGTGCCTGTTCGCTGATGAACAAAAAGTGGGGCGAAACCAGTACGGCTTTCAACGGCAACTTGACCGCTTGACGCGGAGACTCGCCGCGATCGATGCCACGCCGAAACAACGCCATCAGCCGTTCGTGTTCCGCTTCGCCGATCGGTCGCCGCCACGCCCGCCGGGTGAACCGCCGGATCGCTTGCGGGGCGTCGAAGTCGTCATCATGCAACAGCCATTGGTCGGATCCGGGCGGCGGGTTCGATCCGGTTAAAATCCGTCGCGTCGCACGCAGACGATCAGAGAAGGCGTCTCCCGCGAGACGAACGAACAAGTCTTCGTAAGCGGCCGAGAATGTTGCGAGATCTTGATCGAGGTGCCGCCGAGCGAACTCACGCATCGCCGCGGACGTCTCGCCGCGTCTCCTTTCGTTCTCGGTGCCGCCGCGGGCCTCGACGCGTGGCAATTGGAACAGTCGAGCTTGCCGTACCGGCGCCGGCACCGCATCGGCGTCGTGAAGATTGTCGCCACCGGATCGATGAACGATGGCAATGCGATGAAACCCACGCGGCAAGTCCAGGGTCAGCCAAGAGCCCGAGAAAGTGGGTGGCACCTTTCGGAGCAATCGGAAATTCACTCCGAACGAGACCGTAAACTCGAAGAAGCTCGGATGCGTCGGCGTTCGTCGTCGCGCAGTAGTGACGGCGAACTTGCAGTTGCCGGATGATCAGACG
>Ga0102938_10004456_pt1 | contig 10309 bp, 9 predicted proteins | sample SalPonR2_B_D2_MG_FD_84516 | JGI IMG/M metagenome (GOLD analysis project Ga0102938, IMG submission 84516) | Salt pond soil microbial communities from South San Francisco under conditions of wetland restoration - Salt Pond MetaG R2_B_D2_MG | ecosystem: Environmental > Aquatic > Marine > Intertidal...
CAACTAGGCAACAGAGCAACTAGGCAACAGAGCAACTAGGCAACCACCACCCTAACGACAGGTCGATTCCAAAGCCTCGGCGGGCGCTTTTTTGGGCTTGCCCCTGCGGCGGCACCTTGTCGCCTCGAACGCCGGACAGCACATTATCATCGGTTATCGATCCTTGAACAGAAAGCCGTCTTGTGTCGCAACTCGATTCCGCCCTCGCAACGATTCGCCAACAGAGCGACCTCGTGCCTCAGTTCGCCATCATTCTGGGCAGCGGATTAGGGGGCGTCGTCGACCACATCGAAGACCCTGTGGTGCTCAGCTTTGCCGACATTCCGGGCTTTATGACCAGCACCGCGGGTGGGCATCGCGGCCAGTTGGTGCTGGGGACGATCGGTGGAGTGGCCGTGGTGGCGATGGCGGGTAGGCTGCATCGGTACGGCGGCTGGACGACCGATCAGGTGACCTTTCCGGTCCGCGTGATGCGGGCTCTCGGTGCGACACGCTTGATCGTCAGCAACGCCGCCGGGGGCGTTCAGCCCCGATTGGTCGTCGGCGATATTGTGGTGATCCACGACCATGTGGACTGGATGACGGGACGACCCTACCTGCGGTTTCACAGCTCACCGACAACCGCCACCCAACCCGACTTGGCAAACGATCAGGCGCATGCGACTGCGACAAACGGGGGCCAGCCGAACGGCGAACCAAGCAACTTGGCAGAGCCTCCGCGGTGGCAGCCGATCGACGTGCCGCGCCGCAGTCCGCAGGTCTATGATCCGTCGATGATGGCGACCGCTTTCGCAGCCGCCCGGCGCGGTCGCTTTACAGCGCATCCAGGCGTCTATCTGGCGACCCTCGGACCGAACTATGAAACGCGAGCCGAATACCGCATGATGCGCCGCTTGGGTGCCGACGTGGTGGGGATGAGCACCGTTCCCGAAGTCCTCACCGCGGCCAGCTTGGGGATGCGGATTCTGGCACTGTCGATGGTCAGTAACGTGGCTTGTCCCGACGCGCCGCGACAAGCCTTGCATGCGGAGGTGCTCGCTGCGGGACGGCAAGCCGAACCGCGAATGCTGCAGATTGTCACCGCAGTCCTCGCCGCTTCGAACGACTAAACTAGCGGCATGGCTGACACGCGACCGCATCCCTCCATCGATCTGCCGGTAGTTGCCTCGACGACCGCGCGGCCTGTGCCCAACAAGCTGCGGTCGTTGCTCGTGCATGGGGTGCGGCTGGTAATGGTGGTGCTGCTGGTGGCGACACTACGCTATGCGGAACAGCGTCGGCGGACCGTGGCGGGCGCGGGAGACGTTTCGATTCCGGAACGGAACACGGAACGGTTGGTCGAGTGGTTTGGCGACACGGCGACCGAGCAAGTTGTGGACCAGACAAGTCGCTCGCGGATAGTGCGTGATGCGTCGGGCAACACGCTGGGACAAGTGATGCAAACGCTGCCCGAGACGCTTTCGGTGACCGGCTATCGCGGGGCGAGCAATCTGCTGATTGGCATCGACCCCAAGCGCCGGATCGTGGGCGTGCAGTTGTTATCCAGCCAAGACACCGTCGACCACGTCCAGGCAATCGAGGCGTCGCCCGATTTTTTTTCGCAGTTCATCGGTCGTAACGCAGAGCAGGTGCAGCAGCAGGTCGATGTCGTTTCGGGAGCCACGCTGACCAGCTTGGCAATGCGTGATTCCATTGCCGTTCGGCTGGGAGCCACCGCTCCGCTCTCGGCGCGTTTTCCTCAACCGCTCGAACTGGACGAAGCCCAACGCGACTTTCCCGCCGCCACTTCGCTGCAACCGATCGCCGGCACTGCGGCCGAATGGGAGGTCTTCGCCGCCGACCAAACGCGACTCGGCTCGATCGCCCGCACCGGTTTGCTGGAAGATCACCTCAACGGCTATCAAGGACCGACCGAGTTACGGCTAGCGTTCGATCCCGAGGGTCGGTTGACCGGCGTGACAGTCCGCACTTCGTTCGACAACCAACCCTATGTTTCGTACATCGACGATGAACCGTGGTACTGGGATCCGTTTCGCGGTCTTGGCTGGTCGCAGCTAGCCGCCTCGGACCTGAAGCGTTTGCAGATCGAAGGGGTCTCGGGCGCGACGATGACCAGCGTCGCGGCGGCCGAAACGCTGATCGCGGCGGCTCGGGCTCGGGTTGAGGAACGGGAGGCGGCCGCGCGTCCGGTGCGTAAAGAATCGCGCCCGTGGTTGCGTTGGTCGGCAAAAGAAATCGTCACCCTCGGCATCCTCGGCGGGGCAATGTTGCTGACGCTCACGTCGTTGCGAGGGAAAGCGTGGCTGCGAACCACGTGGCAATGGATCTTGATCGGGGTGCTCGGCTTGCTGACCGGCAACCTGCTGTCGGTCGCCCTGCTGATGGGCTGGGGGACGAGCGGAATGGCGTGGCAGTTTGCTCCTGGCTTGGCAGCCTTACTGGTCGTTTCCTTAGCTTTGGCGGCGACAACAAAATCGCCGTTCTACTGTGCGAGTGTCTGCCCGCACGGGGCTGCCCAGCAGCGCTTGCGGAACGTGCTGCCGAACCGTTTCCGTTGGCAGCCGAAGCGTCGCGTGTCGATGCTCCTGCTGCGACTGCCGACAGCGCTGCTGGTGCTGGCCTTTTGGTTAACGCTGGTCGGTGCCGATCGACGCCTATCGCAACTGGAACCGTTCGACGCCTGGCTGTGGTGGACCGGCGCGGGAGGCAGCGTGTTGTTGGCAATCGCCTCGCTGGTCCTCAGCCTGTTCAGCCCGATGGGGTATTGCCGCTTTGGCTGCCCGACCGGCCAGTTGCTGTCGTACATCCGCTGGCACCGCCGCGCCGGCGACTGGACACCGGGCGATTCCTTGGCAGCGGGCTTGCTGGTCGCCGCCTGGCTGTGGCTGCTAACGAACTAACTGCCAGCGTCTGACGACTGACTCAGTTGCCCGCTTCGGTTGCGGATAGCATCTCGGTGACGAACGGTGTCACATCCTTGGCATATGTAAAGCCGACCGTCTCGCCGGCGTCGACGAACTTCTTGGCGATCGAACCGTCCGTGGCAAAGACCAGCACCGAGGGAATCGAAGCGATCTTCAGCGTCGCGTAAACTTCGTCGCTGGGCGTGGTGCAGATGAACGTCGGAAAGCTCGCCTGTTGCTCGACGAGGAACGCTTCGACGGCCGGCTGGTACGACTCGGGTGGCTTGCTCTTGCGGCCATCGTAATCGATATCGACCGCGATGCAGGCGACTTGATCGCCGTGCTGCTGATGCAGCTTCACCAATCCGGGGAACTCTTCCATGCAGGGCTGGCAAGCCAACGACCAGTAGTCGACCACGGCGGGCCGGCCGAGCGACTGCACGTACTGCTGGACTTCCTCCAAGCTGGCGAATTTCAGCTTGAGCGGCGGTGCGGCGGCCGTCGATTCATCAGGCGACTCGGCGGGCGTAGGTGGCTCGGCCGGTGCTTCGCTGGGCGCCGGTGCTTCGCTGGGCGCCGGTGCTTCACTGGGCGCGGGCGATTCACTTGCTGGCTGACAGCCGACGCTCAGCGACAGCGTACCGGCGAGTAACCAAGCGGCGATTGCGAACGGAAAGGAAAACGTGTGAGACACAGCGACACCTGGCGGGGAAAGGGGGCAGAGGGGGCAGAGGGGGGAGGAAACGGACGGTCGATTCCGCATTCCGTGTTAGCCGGGACAAACCGTTAGGCTACATTATGGATAACCAAAAGTGAATTCGCTTCCGCCTTAGACCATTCCTGTGACCGATTTCTCCACCACGCAGCTAGTCACACACGCCAAGCAGGGTGACACCGAAGCGCTCGGGCATTTGCTGCAGCAGTACCGCGGTTTCTTGCTGATGCGAGCCCACCGCTACATGGACGAGCGTTTGCGGCGGCGCGTCGATCCATCGGACGTCGTGCAGTTGACGTTTTTAGAAGCTCAACGCGACCTGCCGGCGTTTCGAGGCGAGACGCCGGCGGAGTTTGGAGCGTGGCTGAAGAACATCTTGCAAAACAACTTGGCCACCGCCGTGGCGCAACACGTCACGACCAAGAAACGATCGATGAATCGCGAAGCGGGAACACCGCCCGGCTTGGCCAACGACTCGGCCGCCGGCGATTGGTTGGCTTCGCTGCCCGGCAGTCATTCCAGCCCCAGCGGCCACGCCATGCGCGCCGAAGCGGCGATGGAACTGATCGAAAGCCTGCACAAGCTGCCGGAAACGCAAGCCGAAGCGATCCGACTTCGCTACCTGGAAGGACTGACCCTAGCCGAAATCGTCGAACGCATGGACAAGAGCGAAACCGCCGTAGCAGGCTTGCTAAAACGCGGCTTGCAGAAACTGAGAGGGTTAATCTCCGAACAGGATTAGATGAAGCGGCTGTGAAGCAAGCTCTTGAAGCAACAAACGCCATCCGTTTTTTGCAATAAATTGTCAGGCTATTTCGCAGCCTGAACGCCACTACTACCTCTAAACCGCCCAATCTGACCGTTTTGGACCTAGCTAACAAACTTGCCAATACTCAGGCCCATGCGTTCGCTGTCGTTCGATAGACTCAGGCTTTCTCGACCGTGTTCTCGCCGACGAAAGCTTGCCGTGCGAACTTTAAATCTTTGCCTCATCGTTTTTGCAAGCTGGGCGTTGTCGCTCGGCAACGCATCCGCTTCACTAATTTTGACCTCAATCGATACAACCGAAGTAATCGATTTCGAGACCTTCCAAGGTACCGGGTTCTCTCCTGGCGCGGTCAACTTAGGAAACCTTGATTCCAACTCATGGGCTGTCGATGGCGTAAGCGACGGAAGTCTAGACTTTGGGGGAACCAGACTTGCGGGAGACTTTGCCCGCGGAACTGACGGAACCACAGTATCCAACGGGGTAGGGAGTGGGGGTATTTATGCATTCGATACCGATCCTACAGCCAACTCAAACATTGGATTAGGGATTCAACCAATTGCCAGCGATTTTTCCCCAGGAACATTGACCCTTCGAGTCCTAAACAGCACAGGATTCGCGTTGGATGGCTTCGACATTGCATATCAGGTCTACATTCTGAATAACGAAGATCGCTCCAGTTCGTTTAATTTTTCGTTCTCAACGGATGACACGGCGTACCAAGCAGTTTCCCCCTTGGACCTGACCTCCCCAGCAGCAGAGGAGACATCTCCTGTTTGGGAACCGAACCTTCGATCCCAATCGATCTCATTTGCTTCACAGATCGCTGACGGGGATGTCTTTTTCCTCCGCTGGACGATTGACGATGTTGGTGGGTCCGGCAGTCGAGATGAATTCACTCTCGATGACATCTCGGTGACTGGCCGAAGCTTGTCTGCGATTCCGGAACCTGCTTCCGCGATAGCGCTGCTAATGCTTGGCAGCGTAGGGCTAGGTTTCGATCGCTGGAGGCGGAAAGAGACCCCGGGAAACGCAAGACACTAAGCAGGTTTGCACGAATCATTCCGCGAATCTCTGCTTAGCCGTTTGAGCGCAAGACCCGGTCGAATTCAGGAACCGTCCACGGCATCCAGCCACCACCAGCCTAGAGGGCGACACATCCAATGGCGGTGGCGTGAGCCACCGGTCCGGAGGAAACTTCCTCCCACCGGTTTGTTCTCATTTTGCTCCTGCCATTCTCACATTGACACTTCTCAAAGCATGCGACAGCCACCGCAGGCGTCATCCCAACGCCGTGCGACCAGCCGTTTACGCCCCCAAAGCCTCAAAACCAGATTATTCCGCAGATCTGGAATCACTTGGCGTCTATTTTGCGTTTCCTTCCTAACCTCTTCATCTTTATGTGAAGGGGGGCCTCGACTTAGGCCTAAATTTTTTCACAAAATGGCGCAGTCGGAATGCGCTAGCCACCTTAGAATACCCAGTGTTGTCAGGCCGGAGGATCCGGGTCACCACGTTTGGGGGATAGTGATGAGTTTGTTTAGTGTTCGCAGTCTGGCTGTTTCGGCCACCGTGTTGTTCGTTTCCGGCCTGGGCAGCGTGTCCGCAACCGCCGCCGATTGGGCCGAAAGTCTGTTTCCAATCAAAACCCATCAGTTCGGAACCGTAGCGGTCGCTTCGGACACCAAGTTCCGTTTTCCGATCCAAAACAACACCGATACCGATATCCATATCTCGACCGTCCGCGCCAGTTGCGGCTGCACGACTGCAACGATCGAAACCGATTGGGTGCGCGCCGGCGGAACCGGTTCGATATTGGCCACCTTCAATACGGGCACCTTTCGTGGCAAGAAAGGAGCAACGCTGACAGTGGTGATCGACAAACCGGTCTATCGCGAAGTCCGCCTGCGTGTGGACGGCTACATCCGCCAAGACATTGTCTTCAATCCGGGCTCGATCGATTTTGGCAACGTCCGACAAGGCGAAGCTGCTGCAAAGTCCGTCGCGATCGCCTATGCGGGCCGTGATGATTGGCAGATTGTCGACATCGAAACTGCCGTGCCCTTCCTGAAAACCGAACTAAAACAAACCGGTCGCGGCAGCCAACGTGTGAACTACAACCTGACGGTTCAACTGACCGATGAAGCTCCGGTCGGCTACGTGCAGCAAGAGCTGGTGCTGGTCACCAACGATCGCTCGATGCCCCGCGTGCCTCTGCGTGTCGGTGGTCAAGTCGAAGCAGGACTGACGATCTCGCCATCGGCCATCGCCATCGGTGCGGTCAAACCGGGTGAAACGGTCTCTCAACGGTTGGTGATTCGCGGCCGCGAGCCGTTCATGATCAAAGCCATCGCGTGCGAAGGCTGGGACTGCGAATTCGATCCGCCGGCGCAAGCCAAATCGACGCATCTGCTGAACGTACGATTGACCGCCAACGGCAAACCGGGTGAGTTCCGCGGCCCGCTGGTGATCACCACCGACGGCGACAGCGAACTGACCGCTAGAGTTTTAGTGACCGCCAACGTTCGCGAGAAGTAAGCTTCACAGGCAGCCCATCGTCGCACGGATCTCCGAGTCGTGATTGCTTGATTCGGAGATTCAAGCGACTATCTTCCACACGTCGGGTTACTCCAAAAAGCTTGGCGGCCGATCTTAAACCAAGATCTGCTCGATCGCAGCGAGTAACTCGCCTGGACTGTCGGGACTGTACGCCACATCGACCGCTGTCTTGGCTTGCAGGTCTTTGACTTGGCAACGTCCGGCGGCAAATTCATTTCCACCGGCGATCAACGCCACGCGAAAGCCGCGACTGTCGGCATACTTCAATTGCTGACCAAGTTTCTTGGGATCGGGGTACAGCTCCGCTCCAATCCCAGCAGCACGCACGCAGCCTGCCAGTTTGAGGTACGCGTCCAGCCGATCGCGATCGAAATAGGCCACAAACACCGGCGCTGGCGTGCGGACTTTGGGCAACCGATCGAGCGTTTCCAAGGCGGCTAACAGGCGATCCAGCCCCAACGAAGCTCCCACGCCGGGAAGCGACTGCTTGCTGTAGGTCGAGACCAAATTGTCGTAGCGTCCGCCACTGCAGACACTGCCGATTTTGGGCAAATCATCCAAGAACGTTTCGAAGATGACGCCCGTGTAGTAATCCAAACCACGGGCGATCGACACGTCCAGCTTCAGCCGTTCGGCCGGCACCCCTGCGGCCGCCGCGCCGTCGAACAACTGCTGCAGTCGCTCGACACCCGCCGTGGCGGTCGGTCCCGTACCAATCACGGCCGGCAACTGCGCCAAGATCTCTTGCGGCGTTCCCTCACAACCGGCCAATTGCAGCACTTGGTCGGCTTGCTCAGGCGTGATGCCGGCCACGCTGCACATTTCCGCTGCCGTCTTCTCCGCTCCGATCTTGGCCAACTTGTCCAGCGAACGCAGCACCGGCAACGTCTTGTCGACCAAACCAAGTCGCTCCAGCAAGCCGGTCAAAATCTGCCGATTGTTGACGTGGATCTTGAAGCCCTCGATCTGCAGCGCCAACATCAAGTCGTGAATCACCAGCAGCGTTTCGATGTCGGCAACAACCGATTCGGTACCGACCGAATCGAAATCGCACTGCACGAATTCACGGTAGCGCCCCGCCTGCGTATTCTCGCCGCGCCAGACCGGCGCCAAGTGGTATCGCTTGAACGGCGTTCCCAATTGACCGATGTGCTGGGCGGCAAACCGCGCGAGCGGGATCGTCAGATCAAACCGCAAGCCGACTTCGCGTCCGCCATGATCGGTAAAGCGATAGAGCTGACGATCGGTTTCCTCGCTCCCCTTGCCGGTCAGAATCTCCAGGTACTCCAGCGCCGGCGTATCGATCGGAGCAAAGCCATAGCGGCGAAAGACCGTTCGAGCGGTCTGCATCGCTTGCTCGCGCGGCAGCATCACCTCGGGCAAGTAATCGCGAAATCCCTTCAGCGTACGGGGTGTGATCATCGGGGTAGTTAATCTCTCAGGGCACGGGCTGATCGACGCGAGCTGTTAGAACACCCGCTATCGGGACAAAACCCTTTGGGACAAAGCCTGTTGGGACAACGGGCGATTAAGCCATCGGTAGGGACATCGATTTCCGACTCCGCACGCCCTGCCCAGGTTCGGGGCCAAATCGGGCGTCGCAGTATTCGACAATCTGCTCGGGTGTTTCAAAGTACTTCTCGTACACCCAATCGTCTTCGTATTCGCAAGCGTCGGTCGTGTAGTCGCGGCAAATCTGCGGACGCGTCTCGTAGATCCCGCAACGATGATCGTCCAGCAAATGTTTACACGTGGTATGGACCAGCAGGTACCATTCCCCATCGTCCACAAACACGCTCGCCCGATCGTGCAACAGATACCAGCGGATGTAGTCAAAGTCTTTGCGGCAATCGGGCTCGTCGATCGGCAACGCAAAGTAGTGGCAGCACTTGGCGGTGCAGTATTCACACAGGTTCGCGTCTTTGGCAACCTGAGAGCGGCGAGGTTTGTCGACTTTTGCGACAGGCAGTGCGGTCGTCATTGTCTATGCGACTCCCAATCCAGTACGATCTTAGCGAGATTCACTAACGAAATTGTTTGCGAAGGCTAGCACAGCCGGCAGCGATCGAACAGGGTTGATTACACACGATGGAAGTTGTCATTACCGCTTTGGGGCCCGACAACGCTGGGCTGGCTGACCCTATTATTCACTACCTGACGGGGCAGGGGGCTCGGATCGCGGAAATTCAGATGTACGACCACGACGAGGAACAGCTCTTCGCGATGCTCTGCCGCGCTGACTTCGATCCGCAGCGAACGGGTTATCAAGAAATCCGCGAGGCGATGCGGCAGATCGGTGAGGTCAAGCAACTGGCGATTCGCGTCTGGAGCGCCGAGGCGCGGCAGGGACCACCTCGGCTGGCCGTTTGTGCTACTTACGTTTCCCATACGCCGCGGGCGATTCTGGAGAGTGTCCGCAATGGCAGGATTGCCGCCGAAGTCCCGGTTCTGATCAGCAACCGCAAGAAACTGCGGCCACTGGCGGAAGAATACGGGGTCGAATTTCGGCTGATCGGAGACGACGAGGGCCGCGCCGACGATGCGGCCATGGTCGCGACGCTCGATGAGTTCGATATCGATTACGTCGTCTTGGCTCGCTACATGCGTGTCTTGCCAGCGAGCACCTGCTGGCAGTTCGCCGGAGGCCGCATCATTAACCTCCACCACGGCCTGCTGCCGGGCTTTCCCGGATTTCGCCCCTACCACGATGCCCATGCGGTCCGCATGCTGACCTACGGAGCCACCTGCCACTTCATCATTCCAGAACTCGACGCTGGCAACCAAATCATCAATCAGCGCACCTTCTCGGTCGAACCGGGAACGCCCCTGAACCAGATCATCGCTCAGGGTGAAACCGAAAATGAACCGATTTGCCTAGCCGAAGGGGTGCGGCGCGTCGTCGATCGCGAAGTACAATTGCACTTCCACCGTGTGATCGCGCGTAAGCCTTCCGCGTGACCCCACAGACAAACTTGCGTTCTCTCCCACCAGACCGCCCGCACATCGCCCCCACGGTCTCCCTCCTACCCCCGACACAACGTTGAGACCTACCCTCCTACTGATCGGCTTGGTACTGTTCGTCAATGTGCTGCTGAGCCTGCCCACCAGTGCCCAACCCGCCAATCAAGATTCCGCTGACCAAGACGCCGCCGCGCTGTCGGTGATGACCTGGAACCTGGAATGGTTTTACGACGATGCGACGGGAGACAATTTTGGCGACTTGCCACGTGAAAAGTCCTCGCCCGATCGACCGAGTTGGGATTGGCGTCGCGATGCCGTGGCGACCGCTGTGGCGGATGTTGCTCCGACGGTCGTGGCGTTACAGGAAATTGAAAACCAACGCGTCCTCTATTACCTCAACCGTGC
>Ga0102938_10004459_pt1 | contig 10301 bp, 10 predicted proteins | sample SalPonR2_B_D2_MG_FD_84516 | JGI IMG/M metagenome (GOLD analysis project Ga0102938, IMG submission 84516) | Salt pond soil microbial communities from South San Francisco under conditions of wetland restoration - Salt Pond MetaG R2_B_D2_MG | ecosystem: Environmental > Aquatic > Marine >...
CAAGCCTTTGTCGGGCTTTTCCTTCGCGCCTTAGCGTCTTTGCGAGAGCTGCCTTGAACTTCTCGGTTCTCTCCTACCAGGGCAATTCCTCGCCACTGGCGTGGTGGAAGCTGCCGGTGTTTTCCATCGACAGTTCGTCGATGCGCCGGATCAGCCCGGCGGCGGATTCGTCGGTATCGACGTGACCGGTGTTGCCGGTCATGTCGGTCCTGACGTATCCCGGATGCAGCAGACCGACGGCGATGCCGCGTTCCGCGAGTTCCCGGGCCATCGACACGCCGCCCATGTTGACCGCCGCCTTGGACATCCGGTAGCCGTAATGGCCGCCTGAATCGTTGTCGGCGATCGATCCCATGCGGCTGGTGACGATGGCGACCCTGGAACCCCTGCCCAGCCGGTCCAGCAAGGCACGCGTCACGCGCAGCGGCGCCAGCGAGTTGACCTCGAACTGCAGCCGATAGGCCTCGAGCTGGTTCTCGATGTCGTTGAAATCGGTAGGGCGCATCACGCCGGCGTTGTTGATCAGTACGTCGATGTCCACGTCCGACAACCGGCCGGCAAGGTCCGTCAGCGACTCGCTGTCGGTGACCTCGACGCCGGCTTCGACGCGAACGCCCAGCGCGTCGAGCTCGCGGGATGACTGTCGACAGACGGCCACGAGGCTTTCACCTCGGTCGCGGTACTGCCGGGTCAGCGCCAGACCAATGCCGCGGTTGGCGCCGGTGATAACGATATTGCTCATGTCTGGCCTCGCCGTGGAAACAGTATTCGATTGTACGAAGACCGGGCCGATTCTGCATCGATGCGGCACCAGGCCCGGCGCGGCCCGTTCAAGCGGACTCGGAGATCCGTCGTCGCAGGATATCGAGACCGTGGGTCACCGCGAGGCTGTAGGCGCTGACCAGCCAGACGCCGAGCGGAAAGCCGGCAAACATCAGCATCCAGCCGACGGCACTGCCGTGGAATTCCTCGGAACCGAAAAAGTACGCCAGGGCGAACAACGCGACACTCGCGCCCGCCGGCACCGCGGCCAGGACCAGCTTGCGCTTCAGGCGCATCGGCTCGCGCGGGCCGAACAGCAGCGCTCGCAGCATGCCCAGCAGCCAGCCGGCAAGCGCCAGGACCGCCCATGCCCTGAGCACCCACGGCATGAAATCCTCATCGCTGAAACGGATCGCGCCGTCGGTCCCCTCGGCGACTTCGGCCTCGGCACCGGCTTCGATCACCGCAGGCGCCGGTCCATTCGCCCCGAAAACGCACTCGAAGGTGGTCGCGCCCCATTCGATCATGGAAAACGACTGCTGCTGGAAGTTGACCAGCAGCATCGCAGCCACCATCAGGATCAGGAAGGCCCAGGCGGTGATCATCGGGACCAGCTGCGTCCAGCGAAAATAGTCGATCGCGAGACCGATCAGCACTCGGGGCACGGAAACGGCGTCGGTGGTCGGATTGGCCGGCATGTGTGATTCCGCCTGGAAATCGAACGAATGGTTCAGACTACCCCCGAATACGGAATCGCGGGATAAACCTGGTCAGTCGCCGGAGCGACCCACCAGCCACTGCCGGGAATACCAGAAGAAATCGCCGCTGCCGTCGGCCGCCGGCGCCGTGCAGTTGATCTTGTTGCGCCCGGGAACCCCTGCGCCCTCGACATCCACCCGAACGACGAACGGCCCGTCGCCTTCAGTGGAGACATCCAGCCGCCGGCCGCTGGCCGCAAAACAGTTGAGCTGCCCGACCCGGAACGCCGGCTCCTCGGTTGTCATGTCCGTTGTATTGCCAACGGTCAACGCGATCGTCCGGAGATCGCCCTCGCGGCCCTTCTCGTCGGCAATCTCGTCGACCGCCGTCACCGGAAGCGGCCGCGAGCGGACCGCCAGTTCCAGGCGCTCCAGCGAGGCAAAGCCGGTGGCCATGGGAAAGCGCGGCACGCTCATCGGATCGCTCAGCGCGCCCACCGGGCCCGAGCGCTGGGCCAGGCCGAAAGCGTGCTTGCTGCCCACGAGCCTGGCCAGCGCGTCGGAATCCTCGCCGTAAGGATAGGCAAACAGGGTCGGCTCGCGCCCGATCTCATCGGCAATTCTGGCCCGCGCCCTGGCAATGTCACGCTCCACACGGCTCAGCCAGGCACTGCGGCTTTCGCCTTCCGCCGGCCTGGACATGTGACCGTGCGCCGCGCTGTGGTTTTCGATCGCCACACCCTCATCGGCCAGGGTCCTGAGCTGATCCCAGTTCATGTAAGGCGAATGCCCGGCATCGATCGCATCGGTATTGACGAATACGGTGTACGGCCAGTCGCGTTCGGAAAGCCTGGGCCGGGCCTGGGTGAAAACCGACTCGTAGGCGTCGTCGAAGGTGATCGCCACGACGCGCTCGGGCACCTGTTCGACGCCGCGCAGCACCGCAGCCAGAAGGCGTTCCAGCGACCAGACCCGGTAACCGTTCCGGTCGAGAAAGTCCAAGTGGCTGGCAAACTGCGTCGGCGTCACGCTGGTCGAGGCCGGCGTCTCGTCGCTGACGTGGTGGTAGAGCAGGATGACGCCGTGCGTCGTCCTTTGCTCGCCGGCGGCTGCCGCTGCAGTCATCAACAGCACGGCGAACAAGGCGACGCGCGCTGCAAACCGTCTTGGGGGATTGCCGGCAGTCAAAGCGTCTCCCTCACCCGGGCGATGATCGGACGGTTGATTCGAATCACGGTCTTGATCTCATCGACGTACTCTTCCCGACGCTCCGAATAGCGCACCAGGCCATCGGCCAGCGCCATCGCCGTCAAGGGTTCGTCCTGCCGCCGCAAACGGGCCCGGATGGCCCGCAGCGGCGCGTAAGCGGCATGGGTATTGAGGTTGTGCAGGTAGCGCGAAACCGACTCCGAGACGCTTTCGAACGCCGCCACCTCATGCGCGGCGCCCGTGTTTCTGCGCGCCGGCACCAGGCCGCAGCCGCGCTCGTAGCACCAGTGGCCGAACAGGTTGTTGCCCTCGGTCGCGAATCTCGATCGCCCCCAGCCGGATTCCGTGGCCGCCTGGACCAGCGCCAAAGGCACTGGAACTGCATCCACGCGCCGCTCCAGCACTTCCATTGCCTCGATACGTTCGTCCCCGGGAAGACCCTCGGTCCAGGTCACGCCGTATTCCTCGGCCAGGCTGCCCAACCAGCGTCGATCCATCCAGCCCGGCCGGTCACCGGCGCGAATCCGCTCGGCCAGCCCCAGCAGCCGCTCCCGCTGCTCGAGCACACGCCGGTTTTCCGTTTCCACCAGCGGCGCAAGAAACGCGAAGAATGCCTGCTTGCGTTCGCCTACGTCTTCGATGGCGGAGAAATCCGGCAGACGCGGATGCTGTGTGGACACAAGTACACCCAGCACCGCGCCGATCCCGACGACCGTGACGGCGGCAACCACGACCACCCATAGCCGCTCCGTGATCGCTTTCGCGCGCGGCTGTGCTTTCTGCGACTGTTCCTCGGCCTGAGTCACTGGTCCTGATTTCCTGTCGGTTCGGGTGAGATCGCCCCGAGCGCTGACAGCGTATCGGGATCGGGATAGCCGTCGGCCACACGCTCGTTCGCCTGTTGCCATGCCCGAAGCGCGGCCCGGGTGGCCGGCCCCAGCATGCCGTCCGGCTCGCCCGGATCGAACCCGGCATCGGCCAGGCCGCGCTGCAGCCCACGAACCTGGGATCGCGAAGGCGCGGATTCAACCGTCGGCAATGAAGCCGCCAGCCGCCCGCCGCCGGCAATCCGGTCCGCGAGATGGCCGACTGCGATCGCGTACGACTGCGATCGGTTCCAGGCCATGATGACCTCGAAATTGTCGTAGACCATGAATGCCGGGCCCCGGTGCCCCATCGGCACGATGATCGACGCCTGCATGTCGGCCGACGGCAACGCCGACCCATCGCTTCGGCTGACGCCCAGTGCCCGCCAGCGAGAAAGCGGTGCCGAATGTGCAAGACCGGTTTCCATGTACGGAAAATCATCGGGCAGGCGCACTTCACGCCCCCAGCGCTCGCCACGTTGCCAGCCCAGGCGGGCGAGGTAATTCGCGGCCGAGGCCAGCGCATCCACTTCGCTGTTCCACAAGTCGATCCGGCCATCCCGATCACCGTCCACGGCGTAACCCATATAGGCCGACGGCATGAACTGCGTATGCCCCATGGCGCCGGCCCAGGAACCGCGCATGACGTCCGGATCCAGCCCTTCCCGGGAAAGCAGCTGCAGCGCGGTGATCAGTTCGTCGGTGAAGAACTCGCTTCTCCTCGGATCGCAGGCCAACGTCGCCAGCGAATCCAGCGTCGGCATTCCGCCCAGGTATGACCCGAAATTCGTTTCCATTCCCCAGAACGAGACCAGGTAATGACCCGGCACCCCGTACTCGCGCGTCAGTCGATCGAGCAAATCGCGATGGTTGTCCAGCAGTTCCCGTCCGCGCCGAACCCGCGCATCGCTTACGCGCGCTCGAAGATAGGCAGAAAAAGACTGGCGGAACTCCGGCTGAGAACGATCGAGCTCGATCACCCGCGGTTGATGCCTGAGGGCACCCAGCACCTCCGTCACGACCGGCTCTGGAACAGCCCGGTCCCGCGCGACGGACTGCAGAGTCCCGATACAGGCGTCGAAGGTCGCGCGGCCGTCGCCTTCCGAGGCCGACGATGCGCCAGGCGGCACCAGGCCGGCGAAGAACAGCACTGCGAAAACCAAACGATGCAAGCGATAATCCTGTCGATCGATATGAGAAGTCTGAACCCGTGAACCCGCAGAGGTTCCGGCCCGAAGCCATATCTTAGCGGGTCCACGCAAATCCGATTTCATCGTGTAGCCCGGGTAGCCGCAGGTCGGGCGAGCGCGTTACCATGCCCGGCTGTTTATCGACGCCTGGTAAAGATGAATATTTCGCATGCAATTGCAGCGGCCTCTGAAACGGCAAGGCCAGCGGCCGCCCGCGGCCGTGTGGCCGACTACATTCCCCAGCTGGCCGAGGTGGACCCGAAACGGTTCGGTCTGGCCGTCGTCGAGCTGGACGGCACCGAGCACACGGCCGGCGACGTCGATACGCCGTTTCCGATTCAGAGCATGTCGAAGGTATTCGCGCTGGTACTCGCCATGCAGAAGATTGGCGGCGAACGCGCCGTTCGCCGCGAGATCTGGGAGCGGGTCGGCCGCGAGCCGTCGGGCGATCCGTTCAATTCCCTGGTTCAGCTCGAGTACGAATGCGGCATTCCCCGCAACCCCATGATCAACGCCGGTGCGCTGGTCATCGACGACCTGTTGATCGAGCACTGCGCAGACCCGGTCGCCAGCATGTTGGACCTGGTCCGGCAACTGGCCGGCGAAGACGTCGAACTGAATCCAGCCATCGCTGCGGCCGAAGACGGTTCTTCGCAGCGCAACCGTGCCATGGCCAACCTGATGGCCTCGTTCGACAACCTTGAAAACGAAGTTGACGAAGTGCTGGCTGTCTACAACACGCAGTGTTCGCTGATGATGACCGCGCGCCAGATCGCCAGGAGCATGCGCTTCCTGGCCAACGACGGCATCGACCCGTCCAGCGGGAGGCAGATCCTGTCTGCCTCGCTGGCCAAGCGCGTGATGGCCGTGATGCTGACATGCGGCACCTACGACGCGGCCGGCGAGTTCGCCTTCAGCGTCGGACTGCCGTGCAAGAGCGGCGTGGCCGGCGGCATCATGGCCGCGGCGCCCGATCATTCCGGTATCTGCGTCTGGTCCCCGCCGCTCGATGAGGCCGGCAACTCGCTTGCCGGCCGGGTCGCCCTGCACGACCTGACGGATCGCCTGGAGCTTTCGATCTTCTGACTTTCCGCTCGATCAACCGATGCTGCCGACCCGCTTCGCCCGGTCGCCGTCTTTACACGCATGCGTTAAGGTTCGCCCCAATTCAAACGGATCATGATCATGGGCATCTCAGACAAAGCGCTCTCCTCCCCACTGTTCGCCGCGCTCGCCGAGATTTCGTTCGACTCGGTCATGGTGACGCGAGCCACCGATGAACACGGCGCCTCGGAAATCGTCTACGTCAACGACCGATTCTCGGCGCTTACCGGGTATTCATCGGACGAAGTTCTCGGCGAAACGCCTGGCATGATGCAGGGGCCCAAGACCGATCGCGACGTGCTCGATCGTCTTGAAGACGATCTGGCCAACGATCGGATTTTCCACGGAAAGACCGTCAATTACAGAAAAGGCGGCGGCGAATTCAACATCGAGTGGACCGTCAAGCGCGTCATGAACGTCGACGGCGTCACCTACTACGTTGCGGTTCAGCGCGAGGCCGAATAAAGGGCGAAACGCGCAAGCAAGCAGCCCAAGGATAGTGCGCCGAATGAAACCGACGCCGGATCAGCCCTTGGCGGCAGTGGGATCGTTGCGCCCCAGCTGATCATGGCTGGAGACCCAGTCCAGCGATGAAATGGCGGCGGCCAGGGAAATTTCTCCGGCCAGCACCGTGCCGGCGACGATTTCGGCCAGCTTTCTGACCTTGCCCACGCCGGCACAACCCATGATGTTCAGGGCTTCGTTCTGGGTCGGCAGGCCCGTACCACCGCCGACGGTGGCGACGATCAGCGAAGGCAGGGTGATCGAGAGATACAGATCCTTGTCCTCTGTCAGGTCGCCGTACAGGATGCCGGTTGACGATTCGGCCACGTTGGCCACATCCTGACCGGTGGCGATGAACATCGCGGTGATCGCGTTGGCGGCATGGCAGCCGTTGTTGTTGGCGCCTGAAAGCATGCTGCCCACGTTCGCGACCTTGCCGTGCAAGTAGAGCTGTTCGGTATCGGCGTCCATGATGTCGCGCAGCACGTCGCGCTTGATCAGGCACTCGGCCGTCACGCGCTTGCCCCGGGTGCGCATGGTATTGATCATCGATGCTTTCTTGTCTGTTGCGAAATTCGCCTCGAGGAAGAAGTCGCGAATCTCGGCGCCGCGGAAATTCTGCAGAATCCAGTTGCAGGCCGCGAAGGTCGCCTTGCCGACCATGTTCATGCCGGCCGCATCGCCGGTGGTGAAATTGAAGCGCGTGAAGCAGAATTTGCTGGCCAGGTAGTAATCGACGTACTTCAGCTTGACGAATGGATCGGACTCGGCGCACACGGCCCTGATGTCGTCAAGTCGCTCGACGATCCAGTCGGCAAATCTTCGGCCGTCGGCGGCGTTGTCGAAGATGAATACGGGCGCGCGCTGCATGTTGTCGCCGACAACGGCGCACTTGACGCCGCCGCTTTCGTGGATCACCTTCATGCCTCGGTTGTAAGACGCCACCAGGGTGCCCTCGGTCGTCGCCAGCGGTACGTAGAACTCGCCCTGTGCGTGCTCGCCGTGCACCAGCAGCGGTCCGGCGATGCCGACCGGCACCTGTGCCACGCCGGTGAAATGCTCGATGTTGCCCTGGGTCTGGTGCGGGTCGAACGACTGGCTGGAGATATGCGCTAGTTCTGCGCCGGTCTTTTCGCGCACGAATTCCCGTCTGGCCTGGATGATCCTGTCGGAATAATCGTCCTCGGAATCGCGCGGTACCGTACCCGGCGCATGCTGCGTGCTTCGCGGCCGATCCGAGACCGAGAACTCGAGCGTCCCGAACGGTTCGACCTCGAACGCCAGCACCAGGGCGTGTTCGGCGTCGCTCAGCGGCTCGATGGAAACGTCGAACGTCAGCAGCGTGCCCAGGGGGAAATCAACCGGCGAGTCGGCGGCCAGGCGATCCAGGCGTACCGACTCACCGCCATCGATGGAGACCGCGACCTGTTCAATCGGAATGGCTTCGCCGTTGACGACCAGGGGCCTGACCCGCTTCAATCTTGCCGGGCTGAGGCGATTCTTGACGGAGAAACGAACGCCCGTTGACGTGTTGCGCAGGCTGGAACGATTGTAGAGCTTCTTGAGAAGCGCCTTCGGAATGAACTGCATCGCCACCCTCCAGTACCGGGCATTCAGGATCTATCAGTTACCAACGGGGTCAACGCGCCCGGCAACGGCACGTTGGGTCACGCGCGAAGCGGCGTCGCGGGAATGGGCTGCGCGCGACGGGCAGTCGGCGCAGCCCATTCCCGGCGAACCTTATTCCTCTTCTTCCTGCTCGGCCTTCATTTCCTCGTCGATCCTGGCGAGGATGTCGGTCGCGTTTTCGGGCAGTTCGTGCACGATGCCGTAGTGGCAGTCGATGCAGGTCTGTCCCCGCTGCTCGGCAGTCGCGTGCCGGCGCGAGGCGAAGCGATCCTGGGCTTCAAGGTCCATGCTGTCGATACTGTGGCAGTTCCGGCAGTACTTGGAGTCGTTCTCCTTCATGGTCCGCCAGACCTTCTCGGCTCCGTGCGGGCGATAGGCTTCGTATTTTTCCCGCGTCGAGATCACGCCCTGCATTTCGGGAATGATGTCCTTGGACACGATGATCTTCTTGGTCACGTAGGCGAACCAGTCGTCCATCATCTTGGGCAGGTGACAGTCCTTGCAGCCCGCCGTCACGCCTGCCTGGTTCTTGAAATGGCTCGACGCCTCGTATTCGGGCTTGATGAACTGCTCGTGAGAATGGCACGAATAGCAGAATTCGGTCTTGCTGGTCTGGTGCAGCGTGTAGTTCATGGTCTGCAGGGCGGCGGCACCCACGGCCACGGCAACAAAGCCACCCAGCGGGATGCCGAGCAGCCATTTGCTGTTCGGACGAGCCCAGAGACGTGCCCACCAACCTTTCTTGGAATCCGTCATCTTCTTGACCTTATGTTCTGAATTGGATTTTTATCAACCTGCTGCGTGCAGAATATTCATCTCCCGCACGGGTGCACATGACTCAGATCAAAAAAAAACGTTTCAATCTGAAGACAGTCCACGAACAGCCTGTTCCCTACCCTATCACTCCTCGACCAGCTCGCGATGCACCCGGACCGCTCCGTTTCGCGGGCGAATCCTGTTTCCACGCGCCTCGAACCGGGCTCGCGTGAACGAGGCGCCAAACAGCAGAATCAGCGACGAGTAGTTGACCCAGAGCAGCAATAACGCCAGGGAACCGGCCGCCCCGTAGGCCGATGCTGTCGCGGCATTGGCCAGGTACATCGCAATCAGCGACCGGCCGAGCGTGAACAGAATCGCGGTCACAAGGCCGCCCAGCAGCACGTCCCGCATTGACAGCACCACGTCGGGAAGAACCTTGAAAATGGCGGCGAACAACAGCGTGACCACCGTCAGCGAAACCACGATCTCGACCCCGACCATTGCCCAGCCGGGCACCGGCAGCCACTGATCGGCGAAAACGATGAGCGCCCTCAGGGTCACGCTGAGCGCAAGCGAGACCAGCAGCACGAAGCCGATCGCCAGGACCACCGTCAAGGAAAGCAAGCGCGCCTTGATGAACCGCCAGAGACCGCCCTTGCTGGGGCGGGGCGCGACATCCCAGATGGCATTGAGCGATTGCTGCATCTGGGCAAACACGGTGGTCGCGCCCAGCAGTATTGCGCCGATGCCCGCAATCGTTGGCAGCCATCCCGACTGGTCGAGCTGGGAGTTGATTACTGCGGTTTCGACGGCGCTGGCGGCCTCAGGGCCAACGATGTCGCGCAACTGCTCCAGCAATTGCCCCTCGGCCGCACGCGGCCCCAGGATGACGCCGACCACGGCCACCGCAACGATCATTACCGGCGCAATCGAGAAGGCCGTGAAGAACGCCAGCGCCGCGGCATAGATGAATGCCTGGCTGTCGATCCAGTTGCGCACTGCCGCGGCCAGGACCTGGCCCCACCAGCGTGCCGTTGATTTAAAACCTGGATGTTCGCTCATAGACCCATTGTAGAGATCCAGTGGCCGGTTGTCCGGCACGGGCGATGGCCTGGTGCTTGCCGGCGGCCCAGGTGCGTTGCCCCCGGTGTTATGCTTTTTTTCGAAAATGGATGGCGCATCCTGAGCGGGCCGAACATACCGAGGGTCTGACTGAGGTTAGCCGTGGCCCGTCGGTCTCAGCGGAGGTTCGACCGTGAATGCCATGTTCGAAGCCGGCATTGGCCCGCGAAACTTCGATCTCTTGTATTCCCCACGCCGTGACGCGACCGTCCGGGGGCGTGCATGAAAACGGTCACCGATTTTCCATTCCAACGCCGGCACAGCTCAGTACGTCTGAGCATGCACGCCGGTGGCTGCTCGCTTTTCCAGCCGGCGCGCGAACCGCGCCACCCCGATGACCGGGATGAAAGGAGCCCACTCGAGCTTGTCTGACAGAGAGACTTCGCCGCTGGATCCGGAAGCAATCGACGAAACGCCGTGGCACGCGGTGTCGCGCGATGAGGTAGCGTCGAAGCTCG
>Ga0102938_10004461_pt1 | contig 10299 bp, 10 predicted proteins | sample SalPonR2_B_D2_MG_FD_84516 | JGI IMG/M metagenome (GOLD analysis project Ga0102938, IMG submission 84516) | Salt pond soil microbial communities from South San Francisco under conditions of wetland restoration - Salt Pond MetaG R2_B_D2_MG | ecosystem: Environmental > Aquatic > Marine >...
TCTTTTTTCCTGTCGTGAATGGAAAAATCGTAAATGGGTTTTTCGATGGGCTGAAAAGATATTAGTTTGTTCAAATGGTCAATCAGCAGTTCTGTGTCGAATGCCATTGGGTGATCGTAATTGGTCTTTATTCTTTTTTCCATTGTAAGATGGCTTTGCTTCTTGTAGTATGCGTCCTGCTGGATTATCAGAATGTTTTTTTCTGGGAGGGACCTGAAAATTTCTTTCGCGACGGTGCTTTTACCCGAACCGGTGCCGCCCGTTATTCCGACTACGACAGCTCTTTTCATTTCAACTTTCCTCCCTTTTTTTTCTCAGTATGTCGAAGGCTTTTACAGGCTGGTCCATAAGCAAAAATAATTTTTGTTTTGGATGGGGGGCTTCGGCAACGGGGTTCATTTCAGAATCAAAAAGTGTTGAAACTTTTTGATTGAATGACTTGAATCCCGGCTGCATCACTTCAATTTCATCCCCTATCACAAATTTATTTCGCTGCTCTATTTCTGCGAGCTTAGTATCTTCATCATACGACTTTACAGCTCCGATGAAGTCGTATGGGCGTTCATACGAAGCGGTGTCGTAAATTTGGGCATTTCCGTCAGGCCTACCGTCATAAAATCCTCTTTCGTATTGGCGGTGGCTTGACTTTTTCAGTTCGTCGAGCCATTTGGGATTATATTCATACTCCTTACTATTTGCATAGAAGCTGTCAATCGCATCACGGTATACCCTCACTACGTTCGCGACATAGTATAGGCTTTTCATTCGTCCTTCAATCTTTAGGCTTTTAACTCCAGATTCTATTATTTCCTTAAGGTCCCCTATAAGGCATAAGTCCTTTGAGTTGAAAAAGTATGTGCCTTTTTCATCCTCCAAAACGGGGAAATATTCTCCCTGTCGTTTTTCCTCAAGCAGATGATATTGCCATCTGCAAGGGTGTGCGCAGGCCCCTCTGTTGGCATCCCGATTTGCCAGATAATTGCTTAGCAGGCATCTTCCAGAATAAGATATGCACATTGCACCGTGAACGAACATCTCGAATTCAAGAGATGATGGGCTTTTTTCGATGGTTTCCCTTATTTCAGGCAATGAAAGTTCTCGGGCGAGGACTACCCTTGGAAGTCCCTGGCTGTGCCAGAAGCTTGCGCTAAGATGGTTTGTGGTATTTGCCTGGGTGCTCAAATGTATTTCAATTTTGGGATTGTTCTTTCTGATATATGCAATTGTGCCTGGATCGGAGACTATTACCGCATCGACATTCATTTTTTCGAGTCGTGACAGATATTCAGGGAGGTCTTTCAAGTCATTGTTGTGAGGAATTATATTGAGGGTTGCATAAACCTTGCGGCCTCTTTCGTGAGCGAATTTTATGCCGTCCTCCATTTCATCGAGCGAAAAATTTTTAGCTGCCGCCCTGAGGCCGAATGTCTGTCCGCCTATGTAAACGGCGTCGGCTCCATATGCTATGGCATATTTCAATTTTTCAAGGTCTCCCGCAGGAGCGAGCAATTCAACTTTATTCATTTAATCTCTCCTTTTGATAATGGGAAACGGCAAGGCCGTCGCCCACAGGCATAAGTGTGGTTTTCAAGTCTGGGTGGGTGCATAGGAATTTGATGTAACTCCTCATCGCGCGTACCATTGTGCGGTTCTTGCGAACTTTCATGTCGTAGTTGAGAGTTAGTCCGTTCATGAGTATATTGTCTGAAATTACTATGCCTCCATTGTTCAGAAGCGGAAAAGCCTTGTCGAAATACTCCCTGTAATGGCTTTTTCCGGCATCTATGAAAATCATGTCGAATTTTTCATCTATGCCTGCAATCATCTCTGAAGCATCGCCTTGGAGTACTCGAATGTTGCAGTAACCCAGTATCTTGAAATTTTCCTTTGCCTCAAGCGCACAATCGGGTCTCTTTTCAATGGTTGTTATGCGTCCATTTTCCATTTCCTCGTAAAAAAGGGATGCGGAGTAGCCTATTGCCGTTCCAATCTCGAGAATGGATGTGATGCGGGCTATTCGAATGAGCAGCCGTATTATATCGGCGCTTTCCCTTTGTATTACAGGGATGTTCCTTTCGATGGCGTCTTTTCTCATAACTTCTATTTCGGGCTTGTCTAAAAGGTGTCCTGTTATGAGATTCACAAGATTTTCACCATGAATGTTGTTGTTCATATATATCAGTCCTTGTATTTTAATTGGGCCTTCAAATGCTCCTCGTACGTTTTTGAAAATATATGGCGTCCTTTTTCGTCTCCCGGTATTGCGTAGAAGAACAGATATTCATTTTTTTCCGGATACAGTGCGGCAACAAGGGATTCTTCACCCGGAGATGCAATTGGTCCTGGAGGCAGCCCTTTCATTCTATATGTGTTGTATGGCGAAGAAATTGACGTGTCCTCATATGAAAGCGTTTCCTTTCTCTCTCCAAGGGCATACTGGACTGTTGCGCAAGATTCAAAACGCATGTTTCTATTTAAACGGTTATGGAAAACCCCGGAAACCGTTTTTCTTTCAGGAGGGTATTTGGTCTCCCGTTCGATTATGGATGCCATTGTTACAAGTTCGTTAATTGAGAAACCGGTTTCAGACAGTCTTTCCCTGTAGGCTTCATCGAAAATTTCATCGAAGCGGTTCAAAAAGATTTCTATTATTTCTTTTGGTTCGTATGAGAATGGTATGTCATATGTGTCGGGGAAAAGAAAACCTTCCAGTGTGTCGGAATTTACTGTCTCAAGAAAAGAATAGTCGTATAGTGACGGGTCGAGCGCTTTTTCGAATTCATCTTTTTCTACAAGGCCTTTGGAAACAAGCAGTTCGGTTATTTGCCTGAGTTCGTATCCTTCAGGTATTGTCACGCGGGCAAATTCGACAAAAGAGCTCCCACGGACCAATTGCGAGATGATTTCTTCATAATCCATGTCCTGTTTTAGGGTGTAGCGCCCTGCCTTTATATTGTTTTCATCGCCGCTTCTTTTTACAAGAACAAGAAAAAGGTTTCCGCTTCGAACAAGTTCGGAGTCCTTAAGTATTTTGGCTATGTTTTTCGTGGTGCTTCCGTTTGGTATTTCAAAAGTTATTTCCTTGGGATTATTGGAATCGTAGGGCTTGTAAAGGCTGTATAATGCTGAAAATCCAGAAATTAAAATAATCAAGCTTAAGGCAAACAATAGTTTTTTCATTTGCTTCCTCCAATTTATTTACTAATCATCATTATATAATTGCTATGTCGGTATTGCAAGGAAAGTAAAAGCCCGATCGTCTGTTGACAATCGGGCTTTCTTATTAGTCTTAAATTTGCATTGCTTCAGCAAGTATTTTGGACAAGTCGTCCAAAAGCTGGCGGTAACGACCTTCCGCACTAAAGTATTCTGAACAAAGAGGATCCTTTGATAGGACTCCGAAAAGTTTGTTCAATGTCTCTATTTCATTTTCATCGGGCTCCTTGCCGCTCAAGATGGAAACGCGCAAATCAGCTTCCCTTTTCTTGAAATCCAAGAAAGATTCGTTCAAGGATTTGTCAGCTTCAAGATTCTTTTTTGCGTTTGTGTAATCCTTGTAAACTTCTGATTCCTTAATTGCCTTGGAAAGACTGTGAGCAGAATCGTATACGTTCATGCCTATCCCCTCCTATATTTCATTTATTACAGGGAGAATCATAGGATTTCGTTTGGTCTTGTTGTAAAGATGCCTGCCAAGCGAATCCTTTACAGCCGATTTTAGAGTTGACCATTCCCTGTTGTTCTTTTTGAGACAATCTTCGAGCGCTTCAGCAATCACCTTTTTAGCTCCGTCCATAAGATCTTCAGATTCGCGCACATATACGAACCCGCGTGAAATGATGTCCGGCCCGGAAAGGATTTTGTTTTCATTTTTTGAAAGAGTTACGACTACTACCATAAGACCGTCCTCGGAAAGAACTTTTCTGTCTTTTAGGACGATGTTTCCGACATCGCCCACTCCAAGTCCGTCGACAAGTACATATCCGCTTGGAACGGTTTCTTTCATTTCAGCAAAATCTTTGTTCAGCTCTATTACATTCCCATTTTTTCCAATGAAAATATTGTTTTGGGACATTCCGAGTTCCGATGCAAGCTGTGCATGGCGTGCCAAATGTCTGTACTCGCCGTGAACAGGTATGAAGTACTTGGGTTTTACCAATGAATGCATCAATTTCAACTCTTCCTGGCATGCGTGACCCGAAACATGCACATCGTCCAAAAGGTCCTCGTATATTATGTCTACGCCTTTTTCATAAAGCAGGTTTATGATGTTTGATATGGTTTTCTCGTTTCCTGGAATCGCCGAAGAAGACATTATTACGGTGTCACCTTCCTGAAGTTTCATTTGCCGGTGTTCTGAGTTCGCCATTCTTACTAGTGCCGACATGGGTTCTCCCTGGCTTCCTGTTGTAGCTACAACGATTTCATTGTCGGGATACCTGTTTATGTCATTGATGTTTATATGGATTCCGTCCGGTATATTTATATAACCCAATTCCGAGGCAACCTTAACCATATTGACCATGCTTCTTCCTGAAAATGCTATTTTTCTGTTGCAAAGGTATGCGGCGTCAACTATTTGTTGCAGACGGTGCACATTTGATGAGAAAGACGCTACTATTATACGCTTTTCGGCACTGGCGAATATCCTGTCGAAAGTTTTTCCGACCTTCTTCTCGGTCATTGTATATCCAGGCCTTTCAACATTTGTGCTGTCTGCCATAAGGGCAAGAACGCCCGAGCTTCCTATCTCGGCAAAGCGGTTAAGGTCTATGGGATCTCCATCGATTGGAGTAAAGTCTATCTTGAAGTCGCCGGTATGGACAACTTTGCCTACAGGAGTTTCTATCAAGAGACCCACTGCGTCGGGAATGCTGTGTCCAACTCGTATCATTTCAATTTTGAATCTGCCAAGAGCTATTTTGTCTCCAGCTTTCCTGACATGAGTTTTGACTTTTTTGTCCAGTTTGTGTTCCTTGAGCTTGTTGGCTAAGAGACCCAATGTTAAATTTGTTCCGTATATCGGCACATTGATTTTCTTGAGGAAAAAAGGAAGAGCTCCTATATGGTCTTCATGACCGTGTGTGAGTACTATTCCCTTAATTTTTTCTCTGTTTTTTTCAAGATAAGTGATATCAGGAATAACAATGTCGATTCCAAGCATTTCATCATCAGGAAAAGCCAGTCCGCAATCGATTATTACTATTTCATCCTTGTATTCAAATACTGTTAGATTCTTTCCGATTTCATTTAACCCCCCCAAAGGGATTATTTTAAGATTGTTCTTTGGTTTTTGTTTGTTCTTGTTCATTTTTTCACTCCTACATTATTATTGTTTTGTTTGTTTTTCAAAAGGTTGTCAAGAGCCATCTGCGCGGCTTCCTGTTCAGCTTCTTTCTTGTTTCTTCCTTTTCCTTTTCCGATTTCCGTTCCATTTACCGTTACCCGTGAAAAGAAGATCTTATCATGGTCAGGACCTTCTTCATTGTAAATCTGGTAGTTGAGGCGGCCGGAACTTCTTTTTTGAATCAATTCCTGCAGATGGGTCTTGTAATCGATGAACAGCTTTCCGTTTACCGCTTCATCAATGATGGATTTCATCCGGCACAATATGAAATACCTTGCCTGCTCAAATCCGCCATCGAGATATATTGCTGCAATAAGTGCTTCCAAAGCGTCTGCAAGGATGGATGTTCTGTTTCTCCCTCCCGTAAGCTCCTCTCCCTTGCCCAAGAAAAGAAATTTGCCAAGTTCAATCTCCCTTGATGTTTTTGAAAGGCTTGTTTCGCAAACTATTCTTGCTCTCATTTTTGTAAGTTTTCCTTCGGGCAGATCAGGATGATTTCTGAAAAGGTAGTCGCTTACAACTATCCCGAGTACTGAGTCGCCTAAAAATTCGAATCTTTCGTTGTAAGTCGAGATTTTATTTTCATTAGCATATGAACTGTGTGTCAAGGCCGTTTTTAGTAAGTTTATATTTTCGAAAGCGTAATCTATCGTTTTTTCTATTTCCGTCATTCTTCTTTCCATTGATTGTCACCCCTTGAGGATTGCTTTTTCTTCTATGGATTCTATAACTTTGCTCTTTGCATATATTTCCGCATATACGAGTGCATTTTTTATGGCCTTTGCGTTTGAACTTCCATGGGCCTTTACAACTGGACGCTTAAGACCTAAAAGTGGAGCTCCACCATATTCGGTATAATCCATTTCCTTTTTGATTTTGGCAAAAGAACTTTTAAGCAGCAAGGCTCCCATCTTGTGCAAAAATGTGTCGGTCATGTGACTCTTTATTGTTCGCATCAGGTTGATTGCGACTCCTTCTGTCAGTTTAAGCACTGTGTTGCCTGTAAAGCCGTCGCATACCGCTACGTCGCAGAGACCTTCAGGAAGATTTCTTACTTCGAGGTTCCCACTGAAATTGAAGTGGTCTGAATGAGCCATCAATTCGTATGACTCATTTGTAAGGCGATTTCCCTTGCCGGCTTCCTCGCCTATGTTGAGAAGACCCACCTTTGGAGAATCAATCTGGAAAACTTTATTCATGTATATTGATCCCATAATGGCAAATTCGACCAGATTGGATGGTTTGCAATCAGCATTCGCACCGGCATCCACAAGAAGAGTGAAACCGTTTCGGGTCGGATATGCGGGGGCAAGAGCAGGCCTTGAAATCCCGTCAATGCGACCGGTGAGAAAAATTCCACCGGCTAAAAGAGCGCCTGTATTTCCGGCAGAAAGCATTGCGTCGGCTTCGCCGCTGTTGAGCAGTTCATAAGCTACAACCATGGAAGAATCTTTTTTACGTCTTATGGCCTTTGCAGGCTTGTCTTCATTGGTTATGCATTCTTCTGCGTGGTGTATCTGAATATTTTCGGGAATTGAAAGATTTAACTCAATAAAGGTTTCGACTAATTGTTCCCAATTTCCAACAAGCATAATGTCCGATTCAATTGAATTTGTCTTTAGGGCTTCAACGCAACCTGCAATTATTGCTTTTGGAGCATTGTCTCCCCCCATTGCATCAACGACTATTTTCATGTTGCCTCCCGTCAGGGCATTGCACCCAATCTTTTTTTCAATTTGACAGTATAATATATTTTTCTTTGAGTTGTTTAAAGCATATGCAACCCTCAAGATTATTATAACATTATTTTTGACTCAAAAAAAATAGTAATGACTGGAATCAGCCATTACTATTTCTATAAGTCATCTAGTCAACTTTTAGAACTTCCTTCTGCTTGTAGTATCCGCATGATTTGCAGACTCTATGGGAAAGAACAGGCTCATGGCACTGTGGACATTCAATCACATTAGGCGCAGTCATTTTGACATTCGAAGCTCTTCTTTTGTCCCTTCTGGCTTTAGAGATTTTTCTCTTTGGTACTGCCATTACGACACCTCCTTGCTTGAAATAAATGGAATTGATTTATCTTCATCTTATTTTATTCTATTTGACACAACCCTTATTATATAAATTGCAAGAGGGTTTGTCAAGCACGACTTATTTTAACAATTCCAAAGTGTCCCTTGCAATCATAAGTTCTTCATTGGTCGGGATTACGAGAATTTCAACTTTTGATGAATCTTTGCTTACAACGGTTTCTTTTCCGCGGACATTGTTCTTTTCCTTGTCCAGCTCCATGCCCATGTATTCAAAGCCGCTGCAAATTATTTCTCGAGCACTAATGGAGTTTTCACCCAGTCCGGCAGTAAATACAACGGCGTCTACTCCGCCCATAACTGCGGCGCATGCCGCAATATATTTTTTGACTCGCACATTGAATTTGTCGAGTGCAAGCTGAGCTCTTTCGTTGCCTTCTTTGGCAGCGGATTCGATGTCCCTGAAGTCACTGCTTATGCCTGAAATTCCCAAAACTCCTGATTTCTTGTTGAGAAGATTGTTCATTTCGTCTATTGAAAGATTTTCTTTTTCCATGATGAAAGTGATTATTGCAGGGTCGAGGTCTCCGCTTCTTGTTCCCATTACCAATCCTTCAAGAGGGGTGAAGCCCATGCTTGTGTCGACGGATTTGCCATTGTCGATTGCAGTTATGCTTGCTCCATTTCCAAGGTGGCATGTGATTATTTTGAGAGAATCAAGATCTTTCCCAAGAATTGATGCTGTTCTTTGTGCAACATATTTATGGCTTGTTCCATGGAAGCCATATTTTCTTACACCGTATTTTTCATAGTATTCGTAGGGGAGTGCGTAAATGTATGATGAAGCCGGCATGCTTTGATGGAAAGCTGTATCGAATACGCCCACCATCGGGACACCTGGCATGAGTTCCATGCAAGCACGTATTCCTATGAGGTTTGGCGGATTGTGTAGAGGAGCAAGTTCTATGCACTCTTCAAGAGCAGCTATGACATCATTGTTTATTACAACAGAATCGCTGAACTTTTCACCTGCGTGAACTACTCTATGTCCAACAGCTTCGATTTCATTCATGCTTTCAACAGCACCGTATTCTTTGTTTACAACTGCATCCAAAACAAGTTCAAGGGCTTTTTTATGGTCCTTCATCGGTTCTTCTATTACTTTCTTTTCTTTACCAGCAGATTCATGTGTTAGAATCGATCCTTCGATTCCTATGCGTTCTACAAGTCCTTTTGCCATTACGGATTCATCTGCCATATCAATCAGTTGATATTTCAAGGATGAACTTCCGCAGTTCACTACTAATACCTTCATTGTTGTTACCCCCTATGTAATATATTTTCCGTTTTATCAATCATAATCATTCTATTAGTAAATCACCCGGATTTCAAGTCAAAGATTTAGTAAAAGGACAATAGTTCAGTTATAATGGTATAAAGAGGTGGTTTGAATGAAAGTTATTGGAATAATAGCCGAATACAACCCTTTCCATTTTGGACATCTGCATCATTTGAATCAATCAAAAGAACTCACAGGTTCGACACACTCAATTGCAGTAATGAGCGGTAATTTTGTTCAAAGGGGAGAGCCTGCAATAATTGACAAATGGGCAAGAGCTGAAATGGCAATCAAAAATGGCATTGACCTTGTTTTTGAGTTGCCCTTTGTTTTCGCAACTTCGAGTGCGGAATATTTTGGAGAAGCCGGGGTTAAACTTCTCGATTCGCTTGGAATTGTAGAATGCGTCTCTTACGGCTCCGAGACCGGGTCTTCGGAGCAAATCGAAAAGGCGGCAGAATTTCTTGCAGAAGAAAACGAAGATTTTAGGATCTTATTGAAAAAGAATCTTTCAGAAGGACTCTCGTTTCCTTTTGCAAGAGAAAAAGCTTTGACAAAGATTGCTCCCGGATTGGGAGATGTCTTGAATCATTCAAACAATATACTTGCTGTGGAATACATTAAAGCAGCTAAAAGAATAGGGAGTAAAATGGACTTCGTTCCGATAATGAGAGTTGGTTCAAACTTCAACGAAAGCAGTTTGGACAATCATTCCTTTTGCAGCGCTACAGCAATAAGAAAGGAACTTTATAAAGGAGATTCCTGTAATGTAAATAAAACGATGCCATATGAAAGCTTCAAGATTTTAATGGATTCAGAATCGGAGTCATGCAATTCTTCATATCCGAGAAAGGAAGACCTTTTCAATTGTCTCCAGTACAAGATAAGGACTGCAGGGAATGAAAAACTCGCATCAATCGCTGGAATGCGTGAAGGATTGGAAAACAGGCTTATGTCCGCGGCCTACAAATCTTTGGATTATACATCTTTTATAAAAATGGTAGAATCGAAAAGATACCCGAAGTCCTCCGTGCAAAGACTGCTGTTGCATCTGCTTTTGGATTTGAAAAAAAGCGAATTGAATGAATTTAGAAATGCAGACAGCCCTTATGCGAGGGTTCTGGGATTCAACGATAAAGGAAAGCAGCTGCTCAAGGAAATAAAGAAAAAATCAGACACAATGATAATTACAAATGTAAACCGACAAAAGCCTGACACTGAATTGCTCCAAAAAATGCTTGAATACGACATAAAGGCAACGGACTTCTATATGCTGCTGATGATGTGGAAAGGCTGTAAATTAGTGGAAAGTCAGGACAGGGTAAGAGCGCCTTATATTCAATGGAAATAGAGAATTCAAAACAAAAAAACATCCAAATTGACCAGGCTTTCAATGCCGGATTTATCTGGATGTTTATAGACGGTTTATGGCTTCTTATTACCATTCATATTTTGGTTCTATAATATATGGTGTTGGTGAGAAATCACTAGCACCATTTTTATGCAATAAAAGAGACAAATGGCAAGCACTCTGCTAAACTGAAATCGACTAAAACCACAGTGAAGGGAGTGAACCA